>Ga0187875_10000051_pt1 | contig 101919 bp, 62 predicted proteins | sample June2016WEW_17_1_2_FD_132978 | JGI IMG/M metagenome (GOLD analysis project Ga0187875, IMG submission 132978) | Peatland microbial communities from SPRUCE experiment site at the Marcell Experimental Forest, Minnesota, USA - June2016WEW_17_10 | ecosystem: Environmental > Terrestrial > Soil >... | reverse complement strand
GGCTCAAAGGCCTCGCGACCCGCCGAGATTCAAACGCTGGGCCAGCCAGAAGTCCGGATGTACGACTTGAAAACAAATGGTCGGGGCGAAAGGATTTGAACCTTCGGCCTCCTGGTCCCGAACCAGATTCCAAGCCTTATTGAAATCTGTGGATTCCTGTCGATTCTAAGTGATTGGTGTTGAATCGTTAGCGGCGTGCTCGTTGAACTTTGTTGAATCGTGCTGAAGTTGGGTGCTTCCGCGGGTACAAAATTATCTACACTCCGACAAACATTCAACTCAAAACAGTGTTGAGATATTGCGAGCGACACGGGAAAGGTTACGCTGCCGGGCGCGAGGCTATTCCGCAATGACTTCGATGGCGTTCAGCGAAGGGTAGTTGACGACGGGGAGGAAATAGATCTCGATTTTTCCCTGGCCGGTGGGCTCGACGTGCAGAAAAGTCTTTGTGAGGGGAGCCGCGCCAGCCTCTTGCATGATATCGAAATGCTTCAAAATCACGCTTCCGTTGCACCACACGTCGAAAACGCGGCTGCCGATTACACCGCCGCCGCCGTCCTGGCCGCCGAAATAGGATTCGCGAAAATGGAGTTTTACGGTGTACTTCTCTCCGAGCGCGACGGGAATCACGTAATGGAAGTGGCCGATCCATTGGGATGCGAAAAGGCCGCCGTCCGGAATGCTGGCCGCGTCCACCACTTGATAATGGCTCTCGCGGCCGCCGAAGTAATAGCGGTTGGGCAGCCAGCGATTGCCCTCGGAATCGATGTAGGGGGTTTCGCCCGCGTAGATTCTTACCGGCAGCATCTTGCCGGGAGTGCCTGGCAGAATTTCAACGGCATTCAAAAAGGATTGGGTGGAAGTGGAATCGAGATGTATTTTGCCGTCGGCTTGCGGGTGAACGTCGACGAGAACTTTTTCGGTCTCAATGTCGTTGCCGCCGGCATCGTCCACAACGTCCAAGCTGGCCGAAGGGCCGCCATTCAAAGTGTAGACAACGGTGCGGCCGCTCTCCTCGACGCTGGTCGTCTCCGCGAACAGCAGATGCATTTCGTACGTGCCGGGAGGAACCGCGAAAGCGCAGTGGAATAGGCCGGTGCGTCCCGCGAAGAAAAGCTGGGAATCCAACGTGCCGCGGATGGTTCGCGCGGGGACGGTGAAGGAGGATCCGCCGGTGCAGGCAGTGTCGCCGCTCCACACTTGGCCGGCGCGATCCACAAACGGCGCACGATTGTCGCCGACTTGCGCACGAACCAAATTAGCGGAGAGGCCACCTGCCGGAGCGACAGCAGTTGGCGGTGGCGTTTGGGTCGCCGCGTTGCGCGCACGAATCCGCAGGTACGACGCGACGGCCGCGAACCCGCAGAGCAACACCAGGGTGAGACCGAGCGCCATCCAGATTCGGAATCGACTGGCGATCTCGACAGTTGGCTTGATCTCGGCTGTCGCCGGTTTTCCGTTGCTCGGCTCCCACGCCGGCGCCGACGCCGGCAAATCATCGAGCGGCGGCGCTCGGTGGACCTCGGCGGCTTGCGGAGAAACTGAGTGCGCGGCGCCGTTCTCGGCCGGCTCAATTCCCTCTTTCGACGTCAGTCGCAGAATTTCCGTAGCGCGTTCGGAGTTGCGGACAAATTTCGGAACATAACGGCCGGCGGGCAGGTAGATGTGGACGGCGTGCTCCCTGCCCTCAGTGCGATAATATTGTTCGAGGCGCTTGCGAAGAGTGTGCGCGATCACGCGCACGATGGTGTCGATCTGGGGATCGAAATCCTTGGAGCGTCCCAAGGCGTTGACAGCTATTTCGTATTCCTTTACGTCGTCCGTGCCGCCCTGGAAATACTTCTCGCAGACAAAGCTGAGAACTTTGGCAAGATTGTGAACTCGACCGAAAGCTTCTGAACGGAGGAGTGAATCCAGCTCAGCGCGTTCGGCCTCGAACTTGCTAGCCGTAGTATCCACAGCCTCTACCCCCGGGGAATGCGCGGCCACTGCCCCCACCGCTTGTGATGAGGGGAGTATAACTCAATTCCTGACGGAAGGTTGTCCCGGCGCCCTGCTCGGCGGATCGCATTGGCGTCAAACGGCCCGGGGTGTTCTTCGCCGCAGGTTAAGGCGGCCATGTCCGACGCCAATGATCGCGGATGGCCTAACGTCTTCATTCGTCGGGACATCGCTGACGCGTACGAACTTGCTTCGCTGAATTCTTAACCGTTAATTCACCGTTAACTAACTTCTTCGCATGCTCCCGGCGGTGCTACAGAGGCGCCTCATAAGGGGTGGTTTGCTAAGGGTTTGCCCAAATCAGAAGGAGTCCACGATGACTGAGACGTTGTTTATTGCGTGCAAGCGTTTGTGCGCCTGGGGAACGCTCCTGGCGCTTTGTTTTTCAGTGCTTCTGTTTCATGCTCCGGCCGCATCCGCGCAAGAATACTTAGCCACGCTTTCGGGCACGGTCACGGATGCCTCAGGCGCGGTGGTGGTAAATGCCGATGTGAAGGTGACGAATACCGACACGAACTTCGTGACTACGGCCACGACGAATGATTCCGGCGCGTACTCGATTCCGTTCTTGGTGCCGGGGACGTACACCGTTCAGGTCGCCAAGGCGGGCTTCAAGGCCGCAGTGCAAACCGGAATCATTCTTCACGCCAGCGATAAGGGGCGAGTGGATTTTCAGCTGTCGATTGGCGCGGCGACGACGGCCGTCACCGTCGAGGCGACGGGACAATTGCTTACGCCTTCAGACGCGAACATCAACCAGGCGCTGAATGCGGAGGAAGTTGCCGATCTGCCGAACATCGGGCGCAATCCATTTATTTTGGGCGATCTTTCGGCGGGATCGTATTCCAACGCCTACATGAACCGTGCGGCCAGCCAGTTCACGCAACCGTTCAGCGGCGTCGCCTCGCAAATGGTCATCAATGGAATCTCCGATCTGCACCGGCTCACATTGGACGGCATTCCGGATGACGCGCCGGAGCGCAATTCGGCGGTCATCTATACAGACTTCGTGCCTTCGCCGGAAGCGGTGGAAGAAACGACGACGCAAACCGCTCTCTACGACGCACAGTACGGGCACAGCGACGGCGCCGTGATCAACACTGTGATCAAGACCGGCACGAACGCGTTCCACGGCACGGCCTACTACATCGCGCAGAACACGATTCTCGACGCGAACTACTTCCAAAGCAATTCCCCCATACCCAAGCCGGTCGGCGTGAACCACTGGAACCAGCCGGGCTTCGCCGTAGACGGCCCGGTTTGGATTCCCCACCTATACGATGGGCGAAACAAGACGTTCTTCACGGTCGCTTACGAGCGCGTCCAGAACAACCAAGTGGACCCCGTAACAACGACGATACCTACGCAAGCAGAAATCGCAGGAAATTTCCAGGGCGTAGACGACATATACGACCCGACCTCAAGTTCCACAGGTCTGAACCGCACACAAATTTGCGACGGCGCGGCTGTATGCACGCCGGCCAATCAGAATATTATTCCCGGCAGCATGATCAACCCCGTGGCTCAGAAGATCTTGCAGATGATGTATCCATCCACGACCACTGGCGGACAGAACAATTTTATTCCGGCTACGCCATCGACCAACGACCATTACTATTCGTTCCTGGCCCGCGTGGATGAGCAACTCAACGAGAAGGAGAAGTTCAACGTCCTTTTCTTCCGCAGCTATCGCGACCAGCAACTTCCCAATCCGTTTCCCGGCCTAATCGCTCCCACCGGGGGCAGCCCGGGCTATGGCTACCACGACATCCGGAACGACTTGGGCGCACAAATGGACTGGGTCAGCGTGATATCGCCGACACTCGTCCTCGACATTCGCGCTGGGGCACTCAAACACCCGTTTTCGCTCCAGTATCCCGGCCTCGTTTATCCCCTTTCGAGTCTGGGGTTCAGCGGGCCGATGGTCGCCGCAGGCGCGCCGGCGCAGTCGTTTCCAGGGATCAACATGGATTCCACTTTTGCCAGCTTAGAGAACGGCGGCGGCGGCCAGCAGAGCGACGCGGTCGAGTCGTCCGAAGCAGTGATTCTGTCGAAGAGCTTGGCTACGCAGACGCTCAAGATTGGATTCGAATTCGATAGCCTGAATTACGGCGTGATAAGCTCCGAATCGAACCTTGGCGCCTTCTCCTTCAACGAAGGGTTTACGCAGCAGAACTACAACACCTCAGCTGGCTCAACCAAAAATTCCGCCGACGGTTTGATCGAGGGCAGTCCCATTGCGTCATTCTTGTTGGGCTACCCCGCATCGGCCAGCGCTGCGAGTAACGCCGCTTTCCCGTCCTACCAGCAGCTCTACTATGGTCTGTATCTGCAGGACGACTGGCGCGTAACACACAAGCTGACCTTGAACATCGGCCTCCGCTGGGATTATGAACGGCCCCTAACCGCGCGTGGCAACACGATCAACGACGGTTTCTGTCTGGATTGCGCCAACCCGATCGGGGCGAACTTCGTTCCAACGGCGCTCTTTCCGAATGGATTTCCCGTTGAAGGTGGTCTGACATTTGCCAGCGCCACGACTCGTTCTCCCTTCAAGAGCGATTTTGGGGATTGGCAACCGCGCTTTGGTATGGCTTACCAGCTAAAGCCAAAAATGGTTCTCCGCGGTGGTTTCGGGATCATGTACATACCGACCATCGACGACCAGTCACTGCTCTCGGGATTCAGTTCGAGCACCACGTTCAATGCCTCCACCAACGGCGGCGAGACACCAGCGGGCACTCCGAATGGGGCGGGCTCATTCACGAACCCGTATCCAACAGGATTCATCGCACCCACCGGCAGCGCCGCAGGCCTTGAGACGTTTGTGGGACAAAACGTGGCTTTCGAGGATCCGCAGCGCACCGTACCTCGCGTCTATGAGGGCTCGTTCAGCTTCCAGTATCAAATAGCGGCGCACACGGCCTTTGAAATCGGTTATGTGGGGAACATGGCTCGCCGCCTGGAAGTCTCGAAGGACATCAACGGCATTCCGGAGCAGTATTACCTGCCGAACCAGTCCGGCACATACAACGCGGCCATCGCAGCCAAGGCTGCCGCTCTGAACGCGGGAACGCCGAACCCGATGGCAGGGCAAGTGCCCGGCGGCAGCATCAACGGCGCGACGATTCCTTACTGGCAAACGCTTGTCCCATTTCCTGAATTCGGCAACGTTCAAGAGAACGACGTTCCGGTGGGCAGCAGCTCCTACAACTCCCTACAAACAACGGTTATCCAGCGGCTGTCGCATGGACTCACCGTCAACGCCAATTTCACGTTTGCCAAAGTCATGGACAAGAACTGGTACATGAACCCGTTTGATACATTCGACCAGCTCACTCGCTACCAAGACCAACAGCCGAATCACATTTTCAACTTGGTGGTCACATATGCCGTTCCTCTGCCCGCCAGCATAAACGGATGGGTGCGATCTCTCCTGGGCGGCTTCCAACTCAATGGCACGATGCGCTGGCAAAACGGCCAGCTGATCCCGACTCCCGGTGGGACCAATGGCGTAGTCAACGTGAGCACAAGCGGCGGCCTTGGGTGGTATCCGATAGGCAATCCGGCGCTTTCGAGTCCTACGCTGGCCGCGTACTGGAATCCCTGCTATCTGCAGGCACCAACATCGGGCAACCCGACTCCAACACCGTCAAACTGCACGGGCTCTGAATCGCCCGCATTCCAGCAGCAGACTGCGTTTGCCCCGAACGCTATTCCTCCTTATATGAATATTCGCGAACCGGAGAGCCCGTTGTTCGATTTCTCCGTATTCAAGAAGTTCCAGATCAAGGAGCAGTGCAACATCGAGCTGCGCGCTGAGTTCTTCAACGTTTTCAATACCCCACACTTCGGCTGGGGAAGCCTTACGCCGGGCAACGCTCAGTTCGGCTTAATGCCTCTCGTGCAGCAGAACGATCCGCGAATCGGTCAACTCACGGGTCGCTTCAACTTCTAACGCGCCACCCCACCAGAACGTCCGGGCGGAAACACCGCCCGGACGTTCTTTTTTTCTGGACATGCATTGGTCATGAGAGGCACAACAAGCAGCGGGAAGGGTGTGGGTGCGAGAGATGACAAAACGATTTGAATGGTGGCAGCCGTTGCTGCTGGTGTGCGCGATCTGTTTCTCATCCGCAGGATTTGCGCAATCGACGCGACCGACATCGGCCAGCCTCGAGCAAGGATTCACGAACCCACCCACCACTGCGCGGATGCAATGCTATTGGTGGTGGCTGAACGGAAACACCACGCGGGAATCGATTACGCTGGACCTCGAGGAAATGAAGGCGAAGGGTTACGGCGGCGCGATGTTGGTGGATGCTAACGGTGCGGATCAGTTGGGCAATCACAGCGTGCCGCCTGGGCCGATGTTTGGCAGCCCGGCATGGGTGGCGCTGTATCTCCACGCTTTGGATGTCGCCAATAGGCTGGGGCTCACGATTAGTTTGAATATTCTGAGCGGATGGAATTTGGGTGGGCCGATGGTGCGGCCGGAGGAAGCGTCAAAGCTGCTGACGTGGTCGCGCGTAACGATCGACGGGCCGAAAAGCATTACGCAAGCGCTGCCCGCACCGCCGGCGACCAACGGCTTCTACCGGCAGATTGCTGTGCTGGCATATCCGCTGCGGCACGGCGCGGCGTTGGCGGGCACGGCGGGTGACACATCGGGAAGGCACGCGATCCGCGCGTTGGCAATGAAGTCCGCTGCTATCGAAACAGGTTTCTCCATGCCGGACTCCATTCCATTGCTTCAAGATTTTGCAGCCGTGCCGGGAGAGGCAGATACGCCGCTGAAAGATATTCGCGACATCAGCGATCGCGTGCAGGCCGATGGAACGCTGCAATGGGACGCGCCGGCCGGAACGTGGGAGATTCTTCGCGTCGGTTACACGGATTCGGGCGCGAAAGTTTCCACTTCCAGCGACACGTGGCAGGGACTTGCGATCGACTACATGGACCACACGGCATTCGATTCCTACTGGAATCGCGTCGTAGTGCCGCTACTTGCCGCCGGCAAGCCTTATTTGGGGAAGAGCCTGAAATATCTGGTCACGGACAGTTGGGAAGTGGGTGGTACAAATTGGACGGCGCGATTTCGCGATGAATTCAAGCGGCGCCGCGGATACGATCCCGTGCAGTATCTGCCGGTGGTGGCGGGAAGGATTGTCGAGGATCGCGACACGAGCAATCGCTTTCTGGCCGACCTGCGGCGGACCGTTGGAGATTTGATTGTCAGCGAGCACTACGATGTTTTTGCCCAACACGCCGCGCGTTATGGGCTGGGCGTTCACCCGGAATCAGGCGGACCGCACGGCGCGCCGATCGACGCGCTGGAAACGTTTCGCAGCAGCTCGTTTCCACAAACGGAATTTTGGGCGATGTCCAACGAGCATCGCACCGCGCCGTGGGAGCGATTTTTCATCAAGGAAGCCGCAAGCGCAGGACACATTTACGGCAAGCATGTGATTGCCGATGAAGGCATGACGAGCATCGGCCCGCAGTGGAGCGAATCGATTGGGCGCGATCTGAAGCCCACATTCGATCAGGCGATCACGGAGGGGCTGAATCTACTCATCTGGCATGAGTTCACGTCGCAACCGAAGGAAAACGGTTTGCCAGGAAATGAATATTTCGCGGGAACGCACCTCGATCGTAATGTCACGTGGTGGCCGGAGGCGGGCGCGTTCATCAGTTATATCAATCGCTGCGATTTCCTGATGCAACGGGGGGAGCCCGTCGCCGATCTGCTTTATTACTACGGCGACCACGTGCCAAATTTTGTGCGCCTCAAGCAAGATGATCCGGCGCACGTGCTGCCTGGTTACGACTATGACGTGACAGACGAAGATGCGCTGCTGAATCGTTTGCGCCTGGACAATGGACGGATCGAAACGCCTGAGGGGATCGCATACCAGGCGCTCGCGCTGCCGGCGACGTCCACGATCTCGCTGCCGGTGCTGAGAAAAATCGAGGCTTATGTCCGCGGCGGCGGCGTGTTAATCGGTATGCCGCCGGCGCGCACAACGGGGCTTGGCAGCGTGGAGGTTGAAGACGAATTGCAGAAGACCGTCGCGGCCATGTGGGGCGATTGCGATGGAGGCTCGGCGCCATCGCACGTTTATGGCAAAGGGATTGTTTACTGCACGCGAGATTCACGCGCCGTGCTTACGGCGCGGCACATCGAACCGGACTTTGAATATCAAGTGATGAGCGGCACGGGGCAGCTCGACTACATCCACCGCCGGCGAGGCGATGCCGATATTTACTTCGTGAGGAACACGGGCGACGCGCCCGTCGTGGCCGAAGTCGATTTCAGAACGCAGGGCAAAACTCCGGAGCTATGGCACCCGGATTCTGGAACGATTGAATCGGATCTTTTGTACGAAAATACCCCGGATGGACGCACGCGTTTGCCACTTTGGCTCGATGGATATGGCTCCGTTTTCGTCGTGTTCCAGAGACGGGCGGGCCTTCACGTCGTCACGACGGAGCGCGACGGAAGGCAAATATATCCATTACCGGCGACGGCGGATCACAGCGCTGCGAAACAGTTTGCCGCGACGAATCAAGCCGGCGTGATTCATTGGCGGACCGCGGTGCCTGGGAACTACCTAATCCACTTGTCGGATGGATCCGCGCGGAAGGCCGAGATTCCGCCGGAGACGCAACGGATGGAATTGCCGGAAACTTGGACGCTCACGTTTCCAGCAGGATGGGGCGCACCAGCGAGCGTGCCGCCGACACATCTTGGATCGTGGACGGAGTCCGCCGACCCGGGCATCCGCTACTTCTCTGGGACGGCCACTTATCGCACCACGGTGGACGTGCCGTCATCGATGTTCGGAAGAGGGAGAGTCCTGTGGCTTGATTTCGGAGAACTGGCTGAGCTTGCGACCGTCCGCGTGAACGGCATTTCGCTTGGCACGATGTGGAAAGAACCGTTCGCCGTGAGAGCGGATACGGTGCTTAAGCCCGGGAAGAACGAAATCGAAATCAGCGTGACGAATTTATGGGTGAATCGCTTGATTGGCGATGCCCAGCCTTCAAATCAACAAAAGTTTACGCACACCAACATCACGAAATATGCGCCGAACTCGCCGCTGTTGCCCTCGGGCTTGTTTGGCCCCGTAACGATCACTTCAACCTACGACGAAATTTTGCACTGACGAGCTGAAAATCTGACTGTTTCGCGTTCCAGATGCGTGTCAGTTGGCCCCATTTCTGATGCGAGAGCACTGTGTGTCTCTGTTTTTCAGAACGTTGATCGTTATCAAGGGCCACGGATATTCCTATTCCCGCCGCCTCCACCCTACCGGACCAGGACATCGTGTCCCGAGCTAGCGCTGGTCCGCGGGGCGCGTCGAAGGGCACTCCTCAATAAATTGTGGTTGCGATTTAGCGTTCTGTGGCGACTGGTTCTGGGATGCCGGTGGTGAGCAGCTTGGCGAACTGATCGGGAGGCACGGGGCGGCCGAAATAATAACCTTGCGCTTCGTCACACTCGCGGGCTTGAAGAAACGCCAGCTCTTTCTGCGATTCCACTCCTTCGGCGACGACGCGCAGATTCAGGCTTCGGGCCATGCTGATCATGGCGGTGACGATGGAGGCCTCGTCGGGAGCGGTGGTGATCTGGCGGACGAAGGACTGATCGATCTTCAGCGCGTCCATCGAAAATTTTCTTAGGTAGCTCAGGCTGGAGTAACCTGTGCCGAAATCGTCGACTGAAAGTTGCACGCCTTTCGCGCGCAAGGCTTTCAGAATCGATTCCGTGGCCGCGGGGCGCTTCATCAGGACGCTTTCCGTCAGCTCCAGCTCGAGAAGTCTTGGATTCAGGCCGGTCTCCTTTAGGATTGCGAAGATGCCTTCCAAAAATTTCTCATTGCGAAACTCCATCGCGGAGACGTTCACGGAGATCGCAACCTGGGGCAGGCCGGAATCAGCCCAGGCGCGGGTTTGCTTGCAAGCTTCGCGAAGCACCCATCGATCGATCGGCAAAATCAAGCCGGAGTCTTCCGCGACGGGAATAAATTTCGCCGGCGAAATCGGCCCGCGCGTGGGATGCGTCCAGCGCAGCAAAGCTTCCGCGCCGGTGATCTCTCCCGTCTTCAGGCTGACCTTCGGCTGGTAAACGAGCGCGAATTCCTGCCGCTCCAACGCGCGCCGCAAACTTTCCTCAATGGATTGCCGCGCCACGGCGCGCACGTTCATAGCCGGCTTGAAGAATTGGTAGCTCTGGCGCCCGTTTTCCTTGGCCTGATACATCGCCATGTCGGCGTTCTTGATCAGCGTTTCCGCGTCCACGCCATCGTCGGGATAGACGCTGACGCCGATGCTTGCCGTGACGTAAAGGTCGTGGGCATCGACGGAATGAGCTTCCGCAACGGTCTGCAGCATTCTTCGCGCGGTGATGGCGGCGTCTTCCGATTGCTCCATTTCCGAAAGCAGCACGACGAATTCATCGCCCCCCTGACGGCTGACGGTGTCCGTGGCACGCACACACTTCACCAGGCGCTTGGCGATGGATTGAAGCAGTTTGTCGCCGATTGGATGGCCCAGGGAATCGTTGATGTGTTTGAAGCCATCCAAATCCAAAAACAGCACCGCAACTTTCTTGTTGACGCGCGGCGCGAATACGATCGCCTGGTTCACGCGGTCGTTCAGAAGCATGCGATTGGGCAAGCCCGTGAGGAAGTCGTGCTGGGCGGAGTGGCTCAGATGCGCTTCGCTGGTGCGCAGCGCTTCGGTGCGCTCCGCAACGCGGCCTTCCAACTCGGCATTGAGCGTGCGGATTTCTGTTTCGGCCGCGCTGCGCTGGGCGTACTCCGCATTCATTTTTCGCGCGTTCAGCCACACCAGGCCGCCGAACACAACTACGTTGGAGGTGCTATAAATGGCGAGGCCTAGCGCGGTTCCCCAAAATCCTGCTCGTTCGCCGTACAAGCAAATCAAGCCCAGCAACAAGGGAATGAAGAAGACGGGAACGAGAAATCGGTGGGCCATCACGCTGCCCGAGCCTTCGCCGGTGATGTCGCCGGCGAGGCCGGTGCGGGGCCGCGCGAAGAAAATCGCGCCGCTCAGCAGAAACATCGCGATCGCCGTCGGCAGCGGAATTTGCGTGTAAAACCACACTTTGGTCAAAGCGGTCGCGTGGTATGCATACTCCGTGATAGCCATCAGGGCCACCAGCGCGGGCCACAAGCTCAGACCCTGTGATGGCCTGCGGCCGCTTTTCGTCTGCCACTCCAAAAACAGAAGCGCCATTCCGATAGCCGCAAAGGCCGTAGCCGATGTGGGGGACATACGTCCCGGGAAGGTCGCGCCGGAAGCTCCCTCAGCGCCTCGGACAAAGAGCTGGTCGATCCGCAGATTCGCACCGAGGAAATACTCGACCCTTGTGGCCGCGCCAATCAGCACGACTAGCAACGCGAGAAAACGTGCGATGTAACGCGTTGCGGCATTCGCATCGCCGGGAAGCAGCAATCCTAAAGACGTTCCGGAAAGAAACAGGGCAAGCGCCATGTTCACATTGATGGCGACCAGCCCCGGAAAGAGGGATTTCAAGAGTTCAATGTGAAAGGCCCAGCCACACAGAACCAATCCGCCCGTCGCGACAACAAAAATCGCCGACGCCTCGCAATAGACCCGCAGTAATTTGAAAGGACGGGGGTTGGGGGAAGGCATGAAGGTTCCGGGCGCCTGGGTCACTGAAGTTCCCGTGTAGCAAAAGTGCCTAAATGGACCGGCTGCGGCAAAGACTAGTGTGCCCGAATTTGTGAGAATTTTAGGGGTTTTCGCAGGCGTGAGTGCCCAAGCTGGTAATCACGCAAATTGACCTATTGGCGGATTGATTTCCCGAACTTAGGCGCGCGGGCTTGAAGGGAAAGATCGCGGCTGCTGCGAGGTTCCCCGAATCAACAAACTATTTCTGCGCTCGATAAATTTTTCGGATTGGACTTCACTTCGCCAGCTTCCTATGCTCACTCGCGAAGGGTGCGATGCGGCCATTCAACCGGCGAAATGTGTTGACGCATAACACTTGGAGTTCTTGGATCATGGGGCGCAGATGACGAACCCGCGGTTGCTCTTTTCGTGCAGTTCGCTGCTGCGTTTAGGAATTGCGGCTAGACTGGCACATACTGTCAGACTAGTCTCTAGGGCTATGATGCGCAGAATCCAGGCTTATCTTCCGCACGCAGTTCTTGTCAGTCTGGAAGCTCCAGCCTTCGACTGAGGTCACTTTTGTCCACGGACGCCCCAGGCTCTCCACCTCTGTTCCCGATCGAAAACGATCGCACGGCTTTGACCAAAGAGGCGCTGAAGCGCGCCTTCCGCGACAATCTGTTTTACATGCAGGGAAAGTTCTCCTCGCTCGCGACAAAGAAGGATTACTACTTGGCGCTGGCTTACACCGTGCGCGATCGTCTGCTGCATCGCTGGGTGAGCACGGCGGAGGCTTATACCAAGGCCGGGTCGCGCACCGTCGCTTATTTATCGGCGGAATTCCTGATGGGCCAGCATCTCGGAAACAATCTGATCAATCTCGGAATTTATGACCAGGTGAAGCAAGCGGTCACGGAGCTGGGCCTGGACTTCGACGAACTGCTTTCAAGCGAAGAAGAGCCGGGACTCGGCAACGGCGGCCTCGGACGACTCGCCGCGTGCTTTCTGGATTCGCTGGCCACGCTGGAAGTTCCCTCGCTCGGGTACGGGATTCGCTACGAATACGGAATCTTCGAGCAGGAAATTGTCGATGGCTGGCAGGTGGAAAAAACCGACAAGTGGCTGCGATTTGGCACGCCGTGGGATTTGGTGCGCCCCGAATGGGCCGTGGAAGTCTCTCTGGGTGGACGCACGGAGCACACGCAGGACGGAGCCGGCCGAAGCCGCGTGCGCTGGGTACCGGAACGCACGGTGATCGGCGTTCCCTACGACACGCCGATCCTCGGATACCGCACGAACACCTGCAACACTTTGCGATTGTGGCGAGCGGAAGCGCCGGAGTCATTCGACTTCGCGGTGTTCAATCGCGGCGATTACACCGGCGCGGTCAGCAATAAAGTTGTCGCCGAAAATATCACCAAGGTGCTGTACCCGAACGATGAAGCGCTGCAAGGCAAAGAGCTGCGACTGCAGCAGCAATTCTTTTTTGTGTCCTCCTCCCTGCAGGACATGTTTCGCATCCTGCGCGGGCAAAGAATCCCGATTGAGCGCTTCCACGAAAAATTCGCGATTCAGTTGAACGATACGCATCCCGCCATCGCCGTGCCGGAGCTGATGCGTCTGCTGGTGGACGTGCATGGCATGGAGTGGAAGCCGGCTTGGGAGATCACGCAAAACTCCATCAGCTACACAAATCATACGCTGCTACCCGAGGCTCTTGAGCGCTGGCCCGTGAGCATGTTCGGAAGGCTGCTGCCGCGGCATCTGGAAATTATTTACGACATCAACTCGGGTTTCCTGGCTGAGGCGCGCGCGCGTTTTCCCGGCGATGCGGCGCGCATCGCGCGACTATCGCTGATCGATGAAAGCTACGAGCATCACGTGCGCATGGCGAATGTCGCGTGCGTGGGGAGTCACGACATCAACGGCGTTGCCGCCCTGCATTCAGAACTGCTGAAGGAGGAAGTACTTTCGGATTTCAACGCGCTGTGGCCGGCGAAATTCAGCAACAAAACCAATGGCGTGACGCCGCGACGCTGGATCGTGCTGAGCAATCCGAAACTTTCCGCGCTGATCTGCGAAGCGATCGGCGATGGATGGATCAGGGACCTCGCGCAATTGCGAAAGCTGGAACCGCTGGCGGAAGACGCCGGTTTTCGAGAGAAGTGGCGTGAAGTGAAGCGCGCCAACAAGAGCGAGTTCGCGACGTTCGTCGAAGAGCGCACGGGCGTGATGATCGATCCGGAGTCAATCTACGACGTGCAAGTGAAACGCATCCACGAGTACAAACGCCAGCACCTGAATATCCTGCACGTGATCGCGCTGTACAACCGGATGAAGGCGGACGCGAACTACGATCCGGTGCCGCGCACTTTCATTTTTGGCGGCAAGGCCGCGCCCGGCTATCACATGGCCAAACTGATCATCAAACTGATCAATTCGGTGGCCGATGTGGTGAATGGCGATCCCGACGTGCGCGATCGCATCAAAATTGTGTTCGTACCGAACTTCAACGTGAGCAGCGGGCAGCGCATTTATCCCGCCGCGGAGCTATCCGAGCAAATCTCCACCGCGGGGAAGGAAGCCTCCGGCACAGGGAACATGAAATTCTGCATGAACGGAGCGCTGACGATTGGGACTTTTGACGGCGCCAATATCGAAATCATGGAAGAAGTGGGCGCGGAGAATTTCTTTCTATTTGGACTGACGACAGAGCAGATCGCGGCGTTGCGTGCGCAAGGCTATCGGCCCGCCGATTATTACGATAAGAACCCCGAATTGCGCGAAGTGATCGATTTGGTGCGCAAAGGATTTTTCTCGCGCGGGGATGCGGATCTGTTCCGCTCACTGATCGACACGCTGACGTGGAGCGACCCGTTTATGGTGATGGCGGATTTCGCGCCGTACGCGGAATGCCAAACGCGCGTCAGCGAAGCTTATGTGGATCAGGAACGCTGGACGCGCGAGTCCGTACTGAATTCCGCGCGCTCCGGCAGATTCTCCTCCGACCGCACGATCCGCGAGTACTGCCGGGAAATTTGGCGAGCCAAGAGCGTGCCGATACGCCTTCTAACGCAAGCCGAAATCGAAGCTGCCGTTCTGCACTGAGTTGGACTTCGCGCGTGCGATATGTGCGCCTCACGACGCCCAGAAACTTAAAATGAATTTTGCGACGGGATGTTACGGAAGGAAGGTCGTGCCCATCAAATGCTCGTCCATGGCGCGGGCGGCTTTGCGACCTTCGGCGATGGCCCACACCACAAGCGATTGACCGCGGCGCATATCACCCGCAGAGAAAATACCGGCCACTGAAGTCAAATGATTGCCGTTCGTGGCGATATTCCCGCGCGCGTCAAGCGCGACGCCCAATTGCTCGATCATTCCCTGCTTTACCGGACCGGTGAAACCCAGAGCCAGCAAAACAAGATCCGCCGGCAGAATAAATTCGGTTCCCGGCTGCGGCTCGAACTTCGGCGGCGGTCCGACGCGGATGGCGTGCAGTTCCTTCACGTTGCCCTTTTCATCGCCGGTAAAGCGCGTCGTCGCAATTCCCCACTCGCGCTGGCCGCCCTCTTCGTGCGCGCTTTCCGTGCGCAATTGCAGCGGCCACAAAGGCCACGGCGTACTGGGCGCGCGTTCCGGCGGCGGCATGGGCATGATTTCAAACTGCTCGATGGATTTCGCTTTGTGCCGATGGCAAGTGCCCAGGCAATCCGCTCCGGTGTCACCGCCGCCGATGATCACTACGTGCTTACCGTCGGCGCGAATTTGGCCGGGGACGGAATCGCCGGCGTTCAGTTTGTTCTGCTGCGGCAAAAACTCCATGGCAAAGTGAATGCCCCGCAGCTCGCGTCCGGGAACGTTCAGGTCGCGCGGATTTTCCGCGCCGCCGGCAAGCAGGACAGCGTCGAACTCCTTGCGAAGATCGTTGGCGGGAAAATTTCCGCCCACATGAGCGTTCGTTTGAAAGACGATGCCTTCGGCAACGAGCTGTTCAAGGCGCCGGTCGAGAACTCGCTTCTCCAATTTGAAATCGGGGATGCCGTAGCGCAGAAGTCCGCCGACGCGATCGGCTTTCTCGAAAACGGTTACCGCGTGGCCGGCGCGATTCAATTGCTGCGCGGCAGCCAGGCCCGCGGGCCCCGAGCCCACAATCGCGATGCGCTTGCCCGTGCGAGACGCCGGCAGCTCCGGCTCGACCCAACCTTCATCCCACGCGCGATCGATGATCGTTTTTTCGATCACTTTGATCGTCACAGGCGGCTCATTGATGCCGAGCACACAGGCCGCTTCGCACGGAGCAGGGCAAATGCGTCCGGTGAATTCCGGAAAGTTATTCGTGGAGTGCAGCACGCGAATCGCTTGCTTCCAGTGATCGCGATAAACGAGATCGTTCCAGTCCGGAATGATATTCGTGACGGGGCAGCCGGTGTGGCAGAAAGGCACGCCACAATCCATGCAGCGCGCGGCTTGCGTGCGCACCTTGTCTTCTGAAAAAGGCTGATAAACCTCGAAGTAATCGTTGACGCGCTCGGCGACCGGCCGCCGCGCGGGCATCTCTCGCGTGTATTCTTTGAATCCGGTGACCTTACCCACGGGCCACCTGCGCGTGCGGCACATTTCCGGCGTGCATTTCCAGAACGGCCGCCGGAACGCGCGGAACGCCCAGCACGCGCTTATATTCGTGCGGGAAGACTTTAATGAATCGCGGCAGAATGGCGTCCCAATTTTCGAGAATCCATTTCGCCTGGCGGCTGGAAGTGAATTCCGCGTGGCGCGCGATCAAGCCATGAAGCGTCGCGATATCTTGCTCGTCCGTGACGGCCTCGAGATCGACATCGTTGCGATTGCAGCGAACCGACGGGAAATCGCCGATGGTGTCCAGAACGTAGGCGATGCCGCCGGTCATGCCCGCCGCAAAATTCCGGCCCGTCTGGCCGAGCACCACGACCAAACCTCTGGTCATATATTCGCAGCCGTGATCGCCGACGCCCTCGACAACGGAGGTCGCGCCAGAATTGCGCACAGCGAAACGCTCGCCGGCCATGCCATTGAAGAACGCTTCGCCGGAGGTCGCGCCATACAAGCAGACGTTCCCGATCAAAATGTTTTCTTCAGCCACAAATTCGGAGCCGCGCGGCGGATAAATGATTAGCCGGCCGCCGGAGAGACCCTTGCCGACGTAATCGTTGGCTTCGCCTTCGAGCGTGAGCGTGACGCCGTTCACCAGGAACGCGCCGAAGCTTTGCCCCGCGCAACCTGTGAAGCGCACGCGAATGGTGTCCTCGGGCAAGCCCGCGGAACCGTGCCGCTTGGCGATTTCGCCGCTGAGCATCGCGCCCACCGTGCGATGAACGTTGCGAATGCGCAGACTCAGATTCACGGGCGCTTGATTGGCGATGGCGTCCTGCGAATCCTTGATCAATTTCAAGTCGAGGGCTTCTTTCAACCCGTGATCCTGCGCGATCAATTGGCGCCGGCCGACATGGCTGGGCACCGGCGGATCGTAAATGATCGCGGAAAGATCGATTTCCTTGGCTTTCCAGTGCGTGATGTCCTTGCGCTGCACCAGGCAATCGACGCGGCCAATCATTTCGTTCACGGTGCGGAATCCAAGCTGCGCCATCAAACGGCGCAGGTCTTCGGCCACGAAGAAAAAGAAATTGATGGCGTGCTCGGGCTGCCCCGTGAACTTCTTGCGCAGTTCCGGATCCTGCGTGGCGATGCCCACCGGGCACGTGTTCAGATGGCATTTGCGCATCATGATGCAGCCCAGGGAAATCAGCGGCGTGGTGGCGAAACCGAATTCTTCCGCGCCTAACAGCGCGGCGATCGCGACGTCGCGGCCAGTTTGCAGCTTGCCATCCACCTGGATGCGCACGCGGCTGCGCAGATCGTTAATCACCAGCACTTGATGAGTTTCCGAAAGTCCCAGTTCCCACGGAATGCCCGCGTGGCGAATCGAGCTGATCGGCGACGCGCCGGTTCCCCCGTCGTATCCGCTGATCAGGATCACGTCGGCGTGCGCTTTGGCCACGCCAGCGGCGACGGTTCCCACGCCCACTTCAGCTACGAGCTTTACGGAAATTCGCGCGCGCGGATTCGCGTTCTTAAGATCGAAGATCAGCTGCGCCAAATCCTCGATGGAATAAATGTCGTGGTGCGGCGGCGGCGAAATCAAGCCCACGCCCGGGATCGAATGGCGGACGCGCGCAATGGTTTCGTCTACTTTGTGGCCGGGCAATTGGCCGCCTTCGCCGGGCTTGGCGCCCTGCGCGATTTTGATTTGCAGATCGTCGGCGTTCACCAGGTAATTCGTGGTGACGCCAAAGCGCGCTGACGCCACTTGCTTGATCGCGCTGCGGCGCGAGTTGCCATCGGCATCCGGCAGGAAGCGCGCCTCATCTTCGCCGCCTTCGCCGGTGTTCGATTTCCCGCCGATGCGGTTCATGGCGATGGCCAGCGTTTCGTGCGCTTCCTTGCTGATCGAACCGTAGGACATCGCGCCGGTGGCGAAGCGCTTCACGATTTCGGCCGCGGGCTCCACTTCTTCCAGCGGAATCGCGGCGCCCGACGGTTTGAAATCGAACATGCCGCGCAGCATGAGCAGATCGCGGTTCTGCCGATTCACGATTTCCGCGAATTCCTCGTACGTCTCAAAACTCGATTGGCGTACGGCCTGCTGCAATTTGCTGACGGTGACCGGGTTTATCAGATGCCGCTCGCCGGAGACCCGGAATTCGTATTCCCCGCCGACGCGCAGCCCGGTTTCCGATTCACGTGGCGCCAGCATCGCGAAGCGATGCTTCAGCAGCGCTTCGTGGGCCAGCGCTTCCATGCCGACACCTTCAATGCGAGACGCGGTGCCCGTGAAATAGCGCTCGACCAGCGATTTCTTCAAGCCGATGATCTCGAAAATTTGCGCGCCCTGATAACTCTGCAGGGTGGAGATACCCATCTTCGACAAAACTTTCAGCAGCCCCTTGTCCACGGCCTTCATGTAGTTCTTGAACGTCTTGTCCCACGTGTAATCGCGCGGGAGCGCGCCCTGCCGGAAAAGATCCTCTAGAGTCTCGATCGCCAGATAGGGATTCACGGCGCTCGCGCCATAGCCGAGCAGCAGCGCGAAATGCATCACTTCGCGCGGCTCGCCCGTTTCGACGATCAGCGCCACCTGGTTGCGCGTTTTTTCGCGCACCAAATGGTTGTGCACCGCCGAAAGCGCGAGCAAGCTCGGGATCGGCGCATATTCGCGATCCACGCCGCGGTCGGAAAGAATCAAGAGTGTGTAACCAGACTTAATCGCCAGCGAAGCGCGCCGGCACAGCGTATCAACCGCTTTCTCGAGTTCCTGTTCGCCGCCTTCGATGCGGAAGAGCATGGGAATTGTGGTGGCTAGCAAATCGCCCATGCTGACGCGGCGCAGCTTTTCAAGCCGCCAGTTCGAGATGATCGGATGACGAAGTTTCAGCGTGTGACAATTCTTCGGCGTTTCGTCGAGGACGTTGCCTTCCGATCCGATATAGCTGCTTAAAGACATGACCAAATCTTCGCGGATCGGATCGATCGCAGGATTCGTCACCTGCGCAAATGTCTGCTTGAAATAATTGAACAGCAGCTGCGGCTTATCGGATAGACACGCAAGCGGCGTATCGATGCCCATCGCGCCGACGGGCTCTTGTGCGTTCACAGCGTAAGGCAGCAGGTTGGTCTTCAGGTCTTCGTCTGTGTATCCGAAGGCGCGCTGGCGCATCAAGATTGTGTCGTGCTCCATGGAGCGCACGCGCGTGGGGCTCGGCAGATGATCGAGCGTGAGTTGGTTTTCCTTCACCCACTGCGCGTACGGCTGGCGCGAAGCCAACTGCTTTTTGATTTCGTCGTCGGAAATCAATCGGCCTTGCTCGGTGTCCACGAGCAGCATGCGCCCGGGGGCCAGCCGACCCTTCATCGTGACGTCCTTCACTTTGATTGGCAGCACGCCCGCTTCCGAGGCCATGATCACCAGATCGTCTTTGGTGACGAGGTAGCGCCCCGGACGCAACCCGTTGCGATCGAGCTTTGCGCCGATCACGCGCCCATCCGTGAACGCCACAGCGGCCGGCCCATCCCACGGCTCCATCAGCGATGCGTGGTATTCGTAAAATGCGCGCACATCATCGGGCATCGAGGTGTCGCGCTCCCACGCCTCGGGAATCAGCATGGACATCACGTGCGGCAGGCTGCGCCCGGCGAGCGTGAGCATTTCCACGGCGTTATCGAGCATCGCGGAATCGCTGCCGCCCGGCGTGATGATAGGAAACAGCTTCTTGAAATCGTCGCCGAACAGCGGAGAGGCCATCACGGATTGGCGCGCATACATCCAGTTGATATTGCCGCGCAGCGTGTTGATCTCGCCGTTGTGGCAAACGTAGCGGTAGGGATGCGCGAGCTGCCAACTTGGAAAAGTGTTGGTGGAAAAGCGCTGGTGAACCAAGCACAGCGCGCTCATCAATTCCGGGTCCGACAATTCCTTATAGAAATTCGCGATCTGCGGCGCCAGCAGCAATCCTTTGTAGACGATGGTGCGCGAGGATAGCGACGGAAGATAAAAGAATCCCTTCTCTTTCAGATCGGATTCAGCGACGGCCGCTTCCACCAGCTTGCGCACCACGTAGAGCTTGCGCTCGAACGCATCCTGATCCATGTCCGGCGCGCGCCGCAGAAAAATCTGTTCAATGTAAGGCTGTGTATTGCGCGCCACGCGCCCAATCGTGTTGCCGTTGATGGGAGTGTCGCGCCAGCCAATCAAGCCGACGCCGTTCTCCCGCGCGATTCTTTCCAGGATGCCTTCGCACAGAATTTTCTCGTGCGGATCGACTGGCAGGAAAACCATCCCGACGCCGTATTCGCCGGCAGCGGGCAGAGAAAAACCGAGCTTCGCGCATTCGCGCGCGAAAAACGCGTGAGGAATCTGAATCAAGATGCCCGCACCGTCGCCCGTCTGCGGATCGCATCCGCACGCACCGCGGTGCGTCAAATTGATCAGGATCTGAATACCCTTGTGAACGATGTCGTGGGATTTCTGTCCTTTTACATGCGCAACAAAGCCGATGCCGCAGCCATCGTGCTCATGCCGCGGATCGTAAAGGCCCCGCGCTGAAGGTGCGCCCGGATATTTGTATGGTTCCTTCATTTCAAACCAGTTGTCGCGTCGGGCCGCTCAAACGCCCGCAGGATATACTACGACTCGCTCCTCAGCCGGACTCGCTGAGATCGTCCCGATAAGCACTCGTGCGTCACACGAGGCTTTCCGGGCGCCCTGATCGGCATTCCGACGTACTATTAATATACAGGGATTTGCGCAGATATTGAAGAAGGGCGTCGCGGATTTTGGCGGCGGCGCCAAATATTCGATTGAGCGGAAAGCGCCCCTGCACTTGCGATTGGCATCGAAAATTGAGCGATGCCTTGGGAAATGGGCCAGCTTTGCTGCGGTTTGCATGTTATAGTCGGCTTTGCAGACTCACCTTTCATTCCGGAAAATGCCGCAGCAGGGCTCGATGAGCTTGAGCGAACCGCACAGTGGCAAACTCTTCTTGGTCCCGACACTCTGTGCGAACAGTGCCGAAAGCGTCCGGGCATTTAGTATGAGTTCCGAACAAATGGGGGACGCGCATGCATGACCTTTCAACCTTGCGCAAGGCAGTTATCGAAGGAGACGCCGCAGTCGCCGTCACCGCAACTCGCAAAGCCCTCGATGAGGGTGTCCTGCCGCTTGAGCTGATCAGCCAAGGAATCGGTCCCGCGATGGCTGAGGTGGGCAAACTTTTTGAGGAGGGCGAATATTTTGTCCCGGAACTTCTGATGGCCGCGCGAGCCACCAAGGATATTTTCGTAATACTTCGCCCGATGCTGGCACAGAGCGGCGCGAAGCCCACGGGCCACGTGGTGCTGGGCACAGTTCAGGGCGATCTCCACGACATCGGCAAGAATTTGGTTGCCGCGATGCTCGAAGGCGGCGGATTCGAAGTCACCGATCTCGGCGTCGATGTTCCGCCAGAAACTTTCATCGCCGCGGTGAAAGGTAAACCGGTGCAAATCGTTGGCCTATCCGCGCTGCTTACGACGACGATGCCCGCGATGAAGAAGACCATCGAGGCTTTCCGCGCGGCCGGAATCCGAGAGCAAGTGAAAATCATGGTCGGCGGCGCGCCGATCACGCAGATCTATGCGGATGCGATCGGAGCGGATGGCTATGGCGAAAGCGCGGCATCGTCGGTCGATTTGGCGCGGCGATTGGCAGGAGTCGCATGAAGGGAGCATGACGCAGGACTTGTAGCGAGGGGTGTAGCGAGGTAACGCACGCCATGACCGACCAGCAATGGAATACGCTCGTCGCTGTGATTCGTGGGGAGAGCGTCCATCCCCTACCGACGGCGTTCATCATCGATAGTCCCTGGCTGCCGAATTGGGCAGGCCACACGATTCTGGATTACTTCACCGACGATCGCATCTTTCTGGACGACAACCTCAAAGCGATTCGCACTTTCCCGGAAACAATGTTCCTGCCGGGTTTTTGGTCCGAGTACGGAATGTGCACCGAACCTTCCGCCTTCGGCTCCGTCTCAATGTGGGGCGAAAACGAATTCCCTTTCGCCAAGAAAGTGCTGCGCTCGCCGGCCGAGGTCGAGCATCTCGAAGTACCCAATCCGCGCAAGTATGGATTGCTTCCATTCATGATCAAGCGCCTCAAGCACCTGCAGCCGGAAATCGAAAAGGCCGGCCACAAAATCCGATTCGCCGTGGCCCGCGGGCCGCTGAACATCGCTTCTTTTTTGATGGGCACGACGGAGTTTCTGGAAGCGATCAAGACGGAGCCGGAATTGATGCATCGTCTTCTGACAATCGCCACGGATTTTTTGGTGGATTGGATCGCGTGCCAGCGCGAAGCGTTTCCCTCAATTGACGGAATCTTCTTGCTCGACGACATCGTGGGATTCATCAGCCGCCGGGACTTTGAGGCGTTCGGCCTGCCTTACATGACGCGCGCATTCGGCGCGGACGTCACCGTGAAGTTCTTCCACAACGATGCCCCGTGCAAAGCCAGCGCGCCTTTGCTGGCGTCGGCGGGAATCAATCTGCTCAATTTCGGCATTCAGCATAAATTGGCAGACATGAAGACATGGACGAACAACAAGATTACACTAATGGGTAACATTCCTCCGCGCGACGTGCTGGCCGAAGGATCGCCGGCGGACGTGACGCGCTCGGTCACCGAAATGTTAAGCGCACTCGAAGACCGCTCGCGCCTGATCGTATCGTGCGGCGGCGGCATGCCCCCCGGCGCGCCCACGGAGAATATAAAAGCTTTGATTTCGACGGTGGAAGAGAGCACTCGGTAGCTCGGAGATTCGTTGTCCGAAGAATTCAATTCGACGGCCGCGCAGCGCACTGGCGAACTCATTTCGGCGGCGCTTGTCACCGAAGTCTGTGCGGGCCTGCCGGTCGCTCCCGCTTCCATGGATGACATTTATCGCTATCTAGGTTATCCGCACGCAGTGGTTCCCGCGCCGCGCATGGCGGAACGAATTGCGCAGGTCGTGGCGGAAGCGAATCCGTGGCTTCGGCCGCGCGGCGCGTATGCCCTGTACGCGGTATCCGACCGCACGGCACATTCATTGAAACTGGATGACACGACGATCTCCGGCAATATCGGGGAATTCCTGGATCAAGCCGATCGCGTCGCTGTTTTTGTCGTGACGGTTGGCAAGCAAATCTCGCATCTCGCCGAATCTGTCGCGAAAAATGGTAGTGCATTCTCGGCGTGGGTCGTTGACGCGGTCGGCTCTTGGGCCACGGAAAGTGCGGCTGACGCGCTAATGTTGCGCATCCGGCGCCATCTCCACCCGGGCGAAGATTTGACGTTGCGTTACAGTCCCGGCTACTGCGGCATGGATATCGGACAGCAACGCAAATTGTTTCAGCTCATGCAGTCTGACGCCGTGGGCGTCAGACTGATGCCCTCCCTGCTGATGCATCCGTTGAAATCCATCTCCGGTCTCGTTGGCCTCGCGCCGAAAGAAGCCGTCAGCCGTTTCCATTCGCCATGCGACATCTGTCCGCTTGTCGGCTGTCACATGAGGAGATGAAAGGCCACCCACAAATCGAGCCGGGATATATCAGCTCGCACACAAAACGCAGCAAGGACTTCCTATGACTATGACATTCGATGCAACCGCGCTCGCGGATTGGGAGATCGCCGAAGCCGCGGAGAAGGGCATGCCCACTCCATCCGAGTGGCAGGATCGGCTGGGGCTCCAGAACGGCGAAGTAATCCCCATGGGCCGCGTATCGAAGCTCAACTTCCTGAAAATCATCGACCGCCTGAAGGATCGCCCCGACGGAAAATACATCGAGGTGACGGCGATCACGCCCACGCCGCTCGGAGAAGGAAAGAGCACGACCGCACTCGGGCTGATCGAGGGTCTGGGAAAGCGCGGGTTGAGCGTGGGCGGATGCCTGCGCCAGCCCTCCGGCGGCCCGACGATGAACATCAAGGGAACCGCGGCGGGCGGTGGAAACGCGCTGCTGATCCCGATGACGGATTTCTCGATGGGACTCACGGGCGACATCAACGACGTGATGAACGCGCACAACCTGGCGATGGTCGCGCTGACCAGCAGAATGCAGCACGAGCGCAACTACAGCGACGAAGATCTGCTCCGGCTCACGAACATGCGCCGGCTGGACGTAGACCCCACGCGCGTCGAAATGGGATGGGTGATCGACTTTTGCGCTCAGGCGCTGCGGGAAATCATCATCGGAATCGGCGCACGCTCCGATGGCTACATGATGCAATCGAAGTTCGCGATCGCGGTGAGTTCAGAACTGATGGCGATTCTGGCGATCGTTCGCGATTTGGCGGATTTGCGGAAACGCCTGGGCGAAATCACGTTGGCCTACGACAAGCGCGGCAATCCCATCACGACCGCCGATCTGGAAGTCGCCGGCGCCATGTGCGCATGGATGCGCAACGCGATCAATCCCACGCTGTGCAGCACCGCCGAATATCAGCCCGTGATCGTTCACGCGGGCCCATTCGCCAACATCGCGGTGGGCCAATCGTCGATCATCGGCGACCGCGTTGGGCTGAAGCTGTTCGACTACCACGTGACCGAGAGCGGATTCGCCGCGGATATCGGCTTCGAGAAATTCTGGAACGTAAAATGCCGGCTCAGTGGCCTGCAACCGCACGTTTCCGTCCTGACGACTACGATCCGCTCCCTGAAGATGCACGGCGGCGGACCGAGGGTCGTATCCGGCCTGCCGCTGCCGGAAGAGTATCGGCGCGAGAATCTCAAGCTGGTCGAGGGCGGCGTGGCGAACATGTTGCATCACATCGCAGTCATCCGGAAATCCGGCATCAATCCCGTGGTTTGCATCAACCGCTTCACGACGGATACGAAGGATGAGGTCCAACTCGTCCGCACAGCTGCCGAGCAGGCGGGTGCGCGCTGCGCACTTTCCGATCATTGGGCCAAGGGAGGCGAAGGCGCCCTGGAGCTGGCCGACGCGGTCACCGATGCGTCACGGGACCCGGTCGTGTTCCGCTATCTTTATCCGATGGAGATGAAGCTGCGAGATCGCGTAGAGTTGATCGCGAAAGAGGTTTACGGCGCCGACGGTGTGGCATGGGCGCCGGAAGCCGGTGCAAAGCTGAAAAATCTGGAGGCGGATGCGCGGTACAATGACTACGCGACGATGATGGTGAAGACCCATCTCAGTCTGAGCCATGATCCCGCGCTCAAAGGCGTGCCGAAAAACTGGATTCTGCCGATTCGCGATGTACTGGTTTACTCCGGCGCGAAGTTCTTGTGCCCGTGCGCGGGATCAATCAGTCTGATGCCAGGCACTGCCTCCAACCCCGGTTTCCGCCGCGTGGACGTCGAGGTCCAAACCGGCAAAGTGACCGGGCTGTTCTGAAAAGGAGTCTCACCATGTTGATCATGTTGCTCCGTAAGGCGAATCTGTTCCAGGACCTGAGCGACGCCTCGCTTGAAGCGATCGCCGGCATTGCGGTGGAAGAGCGCCATGCCGCGGGGACGTTTCTGTTTCGGGCGGGCGAACCGGCTGCCGATCTGTGCATCCTTGCGGAAGGCAGAGTGCGCATCAGCGTCAGCCGCAGCGGCGCCCTCGCGCACACCGTCAGCGATCCGGGCGAGGCCATGGGATGGTCCAGCATGGCAGGCTTAGACGCTTACACTGCGTCAGCCGAATGCGTCGCGCCGACAACTGTGGCTCGCATCCCAAGCGCGCGGCTGATGTATATCCTGGAAGCTGACCCGGCGAGCGGATTCAAGTTCTTCCGCCGCCTGGCGCGGCAAATAGGCGCTCGCCTGGTGGAAAGTTACGGAGCCACGCTCTCCTTGCATGGCCAGAAGGGCGCGGGCTCCTACGGATAGACCGAGGCGAGGAAGAAGCTGCTCCAATCGTCGGTGCTCGAGAGGCCACTCATGCTAGTGATCGGTGAACTGATTAACGCCACACGTAAGAAAGTGGCGGCCGCCATAGAGAAAAGAGATGCGGATTTCATCCGCGACCTTGCGCGGCGGCAAACGGAAGCGGGCGCGGATTTCATCGACGTCAACGGAGGCATTCCGGACCACGAGGTGGAGTCGCTGGAGTGGCTGGTCGGCGTGGCGCAGGAAGTGACGGACCTGCCTCTCTCCATCGACAGCTCGGATCCCGAAGCTGTGCGGCGCGCGATTCCGCTTTGCAAGAAACGGCCGCTGATGAATTCGATCACGGACGTGCCGGAATGTTCAGATGCTTTGTTGCCGGTCCTGGCGGAGCACCGGCCAAGGGTGATTGCGCTGTGTATGAGTTCCGCCGGGACGCCGAAGGGCGTGGACGACCGGCTTCAGACCGCCACGCGGCTAGTAGAGCGGCTGACGAAAGCAGGAATCGCGCTGGACGACATCTTCGTGGATCCGTGTGCGATGCCCATGAGCACGGGCACGGAGCAAACCCCGGCTGTTCTCGAGGTGATCGCCACCATCACGAAGCGGTTCCCCGGCGTGCACACGAGCGTTGGGTTGAGCAATGTCTCCTTCGGCGTACCGATACGCAAGCTGGTGAACCGGGTGTTCTTGACGTTGCTGCTGGCGCGCGGCTTGGACGCCGCAATACTCGATCCGTGCGACCGGCAATTGATGGCTGACGTTATCGCCGCCGAGGCACTGCTGGGCCGCGACGAATTCTGCGCGCGATATCTGCGCGCGTATCGTAAGGGCAAACTTGAAGCGGTGCCTGTTGCGCCCGCCGTTCCCGCAGCCTGACCTGCCTGCGAATCGTATCGAGGTTGAATTTTGGGCTTGGATTTTGGGGGCGCGGCCCCGGCTGATTCCGTGAATGCCGCGCAAAAGCAATTCCTAATTTCCGTTCTTCCCTGCCCGTTCCAGCGCGAACGCATCCGAAATCTTGCGGAGTAACGCATCCCGCGTGACCGGCTTGGCAACGAGCACCGCGTCAGAATCGACCAGCGCGCGATGCGTGAATCCCGAATAGCCTGACATGAACACCACTTTCACGCTCGGTCGCGCAAGCAGCACCTTCTGCGCCAAAACGTCGCCATTCATTCCGGGCATCACCACGTCCGTCAGCAACAAATCGATCTTCGCCGGATGCTGCGCGGTTATTCGCATGGCCTCGTTCGGACCGGAGGCCGCAAGCACGGTGTAACCGCCGTCTTGAAGCAAGCTAGCCGTCAGTTCGCGAAGCGCCTCGTCGTCGTCAACCAGTAAAATCGTTTCTGTGCCGCGAAACACGCTGACGGGCACCGTCTTTGGCGTCTCCGCATCGGGCGCCCCATCCACGCGCGGCAGGTAGACTTTGAAAGTCGTGCCGTGTCCGACTTCGCTATAGACCCATATGTGCCCTCCACTCTGCTCTACAACGCCATAAACAGTTGAAAGTCCCAGTCCTGTGCCTTTGCCAATTTCCTTGGTTGTAAAAAACGGATCGAAAATGCGCGCTTGAGTTTCGGCGTCCATCCCGAATCCCGTGTCGGAAAGGGAAAGGACTACGTAGCGGCCGGCCGCCTGGCGATGGTGGCGGCGCGCGAACTCCTCATCGAGATCGACGTTGGCCGTCTCAATCGTCAGCGTTCCGCCGTCGGGCATCGCATCGCGCGCGTTCACGGCCAGGTTCATGATCACCTGCTCAATTTGCCCCTGATCGGCCATCACGCTTCCCAAGTGCGCTTCGAGCGAGGCCCGGAATTCGATGCCTTCGCCAAGCAAGACTCGAAGCATCTTTTCCAGTTCCTGAACGGCAACGTTCAGGTTCATCACTTTCGGCTCAAGAACCTGCTGACGGCTGAATGCCAGCAGTTGGCGTGTCAGGGTTGCGCCGCGATTCCCCGCTCTCTTGATTTGGTGACACTTCTTTTGCAGCGATTCATCCTGGCCCAGACGTTCTTCCAGATCCTCGCTGTAGCCGATGATTACGCTGAGTAGATTATTGAAGTCGTGAGCGATTCCGGCGGAAAGCTGGCCGATCGCTTCCATTTTTTGCGCCTGCATCAACTGCTTCTGCAACGATTTCTGCTCTGTGACGTCCTTGAAGATCGTCAGCACGCAATCTTGCCCGGCGATATCTATCAGCTCCGCCGAATCGAGGCCGATATGCTTTTCGCCGGACTTCGTCCGAAACGGAATTTCCATATCTCGGGCCGAGCCGTGTTTCCGGACGGCCTCGATCAGCTTGGCGCGATCTTCGGGCCGCTCCCAAAAATGCAGTTCAAATGACGTGCGGCCAATGAGTTCTTCGCGCCGATAGCCAGTGACGCGGCAGAAACTCTGATTTACGTCGACATAGCGCCCATCGGACACGGTGGCGATGCTGATCGGCTCCGGGTTGGCGTTGAACGCTTTCCGGAATCTCTCCTCCGTACGAAGCTCCTCCACCAGCGCTTGGTGTTCGATCCCCTTCTGGCGGAGCCGCACATTTTCCGTGACGTCTTCGACGCTGTGGATGATGTAAGCGACGCTTTTGCCCGGACCCAACACCGGCCAATTCACAGGGCTCCAATATCGTTCCTCAAACGCTCCGCCCTCTGCCTCAGGCTTGCGAATGTCGTATTTTTGCACGGCCATCGGGTCCGCCACGCTCCACTTCAGGACGCGCTCGAGCGACGCACGCAACTTACTGGCGCCGGTGGCTGACGGATCATCCGGATTGTCGGGAAACACATCGAAGATTCCACGGCCTAGAATATCTTGGCGTTTGGTCATCGTCGCACGCAGGTAGGCGTCGCTGACGGCGATAATGTTCAGGTCCGGTGACAGCACCAAATACAATCCGGGCACGGAGTGAAATAGAGCCTGAAAATCGGGCGCGAGACCAAACGAAGGAGCGTCTGACATGGCCTGTCCCTCTCCTGAGGGAGATCGGTCAAATCAATCTATCAACACGCTGGGTCGCGCGCCATCCGCAAATACGACGCGGGCGTAAACGCCACCCTTGATGTTTCGAAATGGCACAGCTCTTATTGGTCGCGACGGCTGGAGGACAGCCGTGCCGATCGAGCAACTCGCGAAATATGGGCAATCGCGGGAGCGTTGTCAAAAGCCGATGCTGGCGCCGCCATCGATCGGCAGCAGCACGCCAGTCACAAATTGCGCTGCGGGAGAACACAGATAGACGGCAGCATAGCCGACGTCTTCGGGGCGACCGAAGCGCCCCATCGGCGTACGCAAGAGAATTTTCGCCTCGCGCCGCGGGTCGCCTTCTAGCGCCTGCTCGAGCATCGAGGTTTCGATCCATCCGGGAGCAATGGCGTTCACGCGGATTCCCTCGCACCCGGTTTCGCTGGCAAGGGTGCGCATCATGCCAAGATAGGCGGTCTTTGCCGTCGAGTACGCAAACACCTCGGACATGCCCATCAGCGAAGCCATCGAAGCGATAAAGATGATGCTGCCGCGTTTAACGCGCCGCATGCCCGGCAATACCGCCTGCGTCATGGCAAACGCGCCGTGCACGTGCGTTTCGAGGACGGCGCGGAAATCCTGCTCGGTGGTCTCCTCAAAGGGTTTTTTCAGGTGAATACCGGCGTTGTTCACCAGAATTGTGACGGTGCCAACTTGCTTTTCGATCTTGGCCACCAACCCGGGGCACGAGCCGGGTTCGGTGACGTCATGCGCGAAGGCGATGCAGTTCGACCCGATCTTCGCGGCGGCGGCGTGCACCACGTCTTCGCGCCGGCCTGTGATCACAGCCTTCGCTCCCGCAGCCACCATCGCCGTCGCGATCGCCATGCCGAGGCCGGTGCCTCCGCCGGTGATCACGGCGATCTCTCCCGCAAGCGAAAACGCATCCAGGCCGATGGGCGGCGCTTCAGGCATGGTCTTCCTCGCCGGATTCTGATGGATGCCGATCTTTATTCATTGCGATGCAATCTGATTTCGGGGCCACTCAACAATTGTACTCGATTCGGAAAAATCGCGTTCGCCGTTCTAGTGAATGGCAGGGCGAGAGCAACGGCCGAAAGATAACGGAGAGACACTGAGAAGGCAGAGGCTCGCGGAGCGAGATGGGACACCCGCTGCGCCTTTAGGGCGTCAGTGGATCTCGGGTTCGGGAGCTGGCTTGCTGACGGCAATGCCTTGGGCGGAAATCCTGTCCGGGCTTGAGCCGGGGCTTGGCCCGAGGAAATCGAAATCGCAACCCAGGTGGGCTTGCGTGACGCGCTCGACATACAAGGCACCGTAGCCGCGGCCGAAAGTCGCTGCGGGCCTGGTCCACTTCGCGCGGCGGGTGGCCAATTCCGGTTCGGAGACGCGAAGATCGAGGCGGCGAGCTTCGGCGTCGAGCGAAATCAAATCGCCATCTTGCACAAGTGCGAGCGGGCCGCCGATGAAACTTTCCGGAGAGACGTGAAGGACGCAGGTGCCATAAGCCGTGCCGCTCATGCGCGCGTCGGAAACGCGCACGATGTCGCGAACGCCCTTGAGCAACAGCTTCTGGGGAATCGGCAGCATGCCCCATTCGGGCATGCCCGGACCGCCCAGGGGCCCGGCGTTCTGCAACACGAGAACCGAATCTTCCGTCACTTCCAGGTTGTCGCTATCGATGCGCGCTTCCATGTCTTGATAATTCTTGAAAACGACGGCGGAGCCGGTGTGTTTCAGCAAGCGCGGCGTGGCGGCGGAAGTTTTGATCACGGCGCCATCGGGAGCCAACGTGCCGTAGAGAATTGCGGTGCCGCCGGTGGGCGTGAGCGGATTTGTGCGCGGGCGAATCACGTCGGGATTGATAATTTTCGCGCCGACGAGATTTTCGCCAAGCGTCTTGCCGTTGACCGTGAGGCAATCGAGATCCAGCAGATCCTTCATCTCGGACATCAGGGCAGGAAGGCCGCCGGCGTAGAAAAAGTCTTCCATAAGGTACTCGCCCGAGGGACGAATATTTGCGAGCACGGGAACGCGATGCGAAATTTTGTCGAACAGCGGCAACTCGAGCTGCAATCCGCAACGGCCGGCGATGGCTACGAGATGAATGATGGCGTTGGTCGAGCCGCCAATCGCCATATCGACGGCGATGGCATTCTCGAACGCGCGCCGGGTGAGGATGTCGCGCGGTAACACGTCTTCCCAGACCATTTCGACAATGCGCTGGCCGCAGCTCATGGCCATGCGGGCGTGATTCGAGTCCGGCGCGGGAATCGACGATGCGCCAGGCAGCGTGACGCCCAACGCTTCGGCCAGCGCCGTCATAGTGGACGCGGTGCCCATCGTCATGCAGAAGCCGGGCGAGCGCGCGATGCCGGCTTCCATATCGTTCCATTGCTGCTCGGTGATCGCGCCGGCGCAACGCTCGGCCCAGTATTTTCGGAAGTCGGTGCCGCTGCCGAGCGCCTCGCCTTCCCAATTGCCGCGGAGCATGGGCCCGGCGGGGAGATAGATCGTGGGCAGATTCACGCTGATCGCGCCCATCAGCAGCGCCGGCGTCGTCTTGTCGCAACCGCCCATCAGCACCGCGCCATCCACGGGCTGGCTGCGCAGCAATTCCTCGGTCTCCATGGCGAGGAGGTTGCGGTACATCATCGGACTAGGCTTCATGTAGGTTTCGGCGATCGAGAGCGCGGGAATTTCCACGGGGAAGCCACCCGCTTGCCACACGCCGCGCTTCACGGCTTCTGCGCGCTCGCGCAGATGCGCGTGGCAGGGATTGATTTCGCTCCAAGTGTTGATGATGGCGATCAACGGTTTGCCGACGAAATCGTCTTGGCGGTAGCCGAGTTGCTTCATGCGCGAGCGATGCATAAAGCCGGCCATCGAATCGGGGCCGAACCAGCGGAAACTGCGGAGTTCGCCGGGTTTTGTTTTGGGCTGCATTCACGCCGCCTATCGTTTCGGTTCGCCGTGGAACAACATGCTGACGCCTTTCGCGCCACCGACAATCACTTGCGACGCGAGGCCGATAAACAGGCCATGCTCGATCACGCCCACGACGTTGTTCAATTTCGCGTCAAGATCCCGCGGAGATTCAATCTTGCCGAATGCCGAATCGAGGATGTAGTGGCCGCCATCGGTGATGAATGTTCCGCCATCGGGCCTCAAGCGAAGTGTCGGCTTGGCGCCCAACTTTCTCAATCGCTCTGCTGTCGTCTGCCAGCCGAACGGTTCCACTTCAACCGGGACGGCGAAGCGTGTACCCAGGCGATCGACCAATTTCGTATCGTCAACTACGATTACGAAGCGCGTGCTGGCGCTGGCCACGATTTTCTCGCGCAAGAGATCTCCGCCGCCACCTTTGATCAGATTGAGCGTGTGCATTTCGACTTCGTCTGCGCCGTCGATGGTGAGATCGATTTGCGGATGCTCGTCCAAGGTGGTCAGCACGATTCCCAGTTCGCGGGCGTGCTTGGCGGATTTTTCGGACGTGGGAATTCCGACGATGCGCAGGCGTTCTTCGGCGATGCGTTTGCCCATCGCCGTGATTGCCAGCGTCGCCGTCGATCCGGAACCCAGGCCGATGACCATTCCGTCTTCAAGTTGCGCGACGGCGGCATTGGCCGCGGCCACCTTCAAATGATTAATCGGCGGAACTTCGTTCGGATTCGCATCGGTCATGTCGATCTCGATTCGTGCACGTGCCGGTCGTGCATCGTGCGGGGCGCCTTCTCGAGCTGCCAATTGTGATGGACAAGCCCCGCGGGAATCCAGCGCGGCAGAGGCATCATGAAATGTTCGGAGAGCACATGGGCGTAGGGTTCGTAGGAGTCTCTTAGCAATCGCAACGCGGCTTCGGAATCGTCATCGAATTGCAATGGAATCGGGCCGTCCGCGAGGCGGAGGCGCATGCGATTGAATTCTTCGCTTGGCAATCGGTCCGTGTGCGGCGGGTGCGGGTTCTTGCGAAACACGGCGGTGAGATCCTTCATCGCGTGCTGTCCGATGGCGAAGGACATCTCAGCCTGGCGTTTCAGGTCGTCCTTGGAAGCCACCATCACCACAGCGCTGGCGTCCACGATCGTCGTGAGCGTGCTGAGCCAGGATTGGTTCGAGTGTTGCGAGCGAAAATACGCGAGCACGGGATAGGAGAGGTGGCTTTCAAGAAGTTCCGCTGCCCACTCCTCCCAATCGGCAAGCTGGCGTTCCAATTTGTCGGGATTGGCGCCTTGGCGCAGCAAAAGCTCGCCGGCGTGTGGAGGGGAGCCGGCGCGAGAATCGAGCAATGAGATGCGCAATTCGCGATTGGAAAACGATGTGTAAAACACCGGCAGATATCCGATCACCAGCGCCAAAAAGCTGTATCCCAGTCCGACCTCGCCGACGATCAACGCTTTCACCCATACGGTCCCGGGCTCCGGCGAGCCAAGCGTGAAGAACGTCGCGGCGCTGAAATAAATATCGGTTCCGAAACTGGAGGACCCTTCAAGCAACTGCGATCCGGCCGCCCACTGGATCAGGGCGAAGGCGAAAATCAGTCCGCAGGCCCAGAGCACGAACAGCGAGACGAGCGAGAGCGCGCCGAAGGTGCCTAAGTACGTCTCACGCCGCCGATCGGACTTGATGCGCCTGCCGACTGCGGAATAAACCTTCCAACTGGATTGATAAAAGGCGCGCGAGATTCGCCAGCGGCGGCTTGGGCGGCGAGCCAGAATCACGGTCTGGAAGGAATCAATAATGACCGTCACGATCAAAAAGCAGCCGACAATGGTGGCGAAGATGCGCATCAAGATACCTATGTTTTTTTGAGAAGTTTGAATGCGTGCGTCCAATCGTTGCGCAGAAATCCGGGAATGCACCAAAGCATGCAGAGCGGCTCGATCGCGCGCGCGGCCTCCGCGCCGCCCATATCCTCGGTTTCCCAGCCGAATTTGGTGAGGATTTCGCGGACCTGGGCTTTAGCTCCTCCGTCGTTGCCGCAAATGAACATCGTCGGCGCGCCGGCTTTGAATTCCGGATTCACCATGCTCGCGCTGCCAACGCTGTTGAACGCCTTAACGAATCGCGCAGCGGGAAAATGCTTTTGCAAACGCTCCATCAGCGATTCGTCGAAAGTGGTGAAAAACTTCAGAACACCCTTTTCCGGCGGAGCTTCAGCGATGGGATTCGTCGTGTCGATCACCGTCTTGCCGCGAAGATTGCCATCGCCGCAGAGCGCGGCAGCCGCTTCCGCGGATGCGCCCTTTACGGCGAATACGACCACGTCGGCAAATGCCGCGCTTTCGGCGAACGAACCTTTCTTCCCTTTCCAATCGGCGAGCTTGCCCGCTTCCCTGCTGCCCATCATCACGTCATAGCCGTGTTTCGCGAAGCCGGCCGCGAGCGTTTTCCCGACGGACCCTGACCCAATCACGCCAACTTTTGTTGCCATGCCGATGTTTCCTTCCGATTCAGCCGCAGTTTTGGCATGAATCTCGCGCTCGCAAATCATACACTACCATCGATGCTCCGATCATGCCGGTCGCCGCGTTCGAGAATCGGAGCTGGCCGCCGGCCTCGCATAGCCTGTTAGCCTGATTCGAGATCAAGTTCCACGGCTGATGCCCACCCAATGAAAACCAAATTCCAGCCCAACACCGGAAAGCAGGTGTGCGCACGTGGAGATTCCTGGACGCAATTGACCGGCCGCACAGCCATTGAGCGAATTCTTTGATCTTGGCTTATATATCGCCTATGGCGGTCGAAAGGGACTATAGTTGAAGTGTCACATTAGCATCCTTCCGCCGCTCTCCTGCCATAAGCGGTCCCTTGCGAAATCTGACTGTCGTTTGCAAGGAGACGTTCGTGGTCCATTCAAAAACCGCTCCGACCAGGAAAATTACCACTGGGCCCGTCTCTGCCGGCACCAACGGGCGGACGGTGCACAACAAAATTCTGCTGGGCCTGCCTGCCAAAGAACGACATGCGATCATCTCAAAACTGGAGTTCGTTTCCCTACCTGTGCCGTTAGCCTTGACGGAGGAGGGCGTGCGGATTAAGTACGCCTATTTCATCAACGACGGATTGGCGTCGGCTTTGAAAGTGATGCACGACGGCAACTGTGCCGAAGTGGGGCTGCGCGGAAGAGAGGGCTTCGTTGGGCTTCCATTGGTTGCTGGATTCAGTACCAGCTCATCACGCATCATCATGCAAGTGGGGGGCAGCGGCTTTAGAGCGAGCGCGAAGGATCTCGCAGCCACCTTGGAAAAATGCCCGGCGCTCATGAAATGCCTGCGGCGGTTCGCGCAAGAGTCTGCTCTTCAAGCGGAACAAATTGCCGCCTGCAATCGGCTGCATTCGGTTGACGAGAGGCTTGCGACATGGCTTCTGATGTGCCAAGACCGCTTGGGCGGCGACGTCGTGCCGCTCACGCACACATTCCTCTCGCACATGCTGGGAACGCGCCGGGCCAGCGTCACCGAGGCCGCGGGTGCGCTGCAAAAGGCCAAGCTGATCACATGTGCGCGAGGCCGCGTGACCGTAAGAAGCCGCAAGAAGCTCGAGGACGCTGCGTGCGAATGTTATGCGATGCTGAAGCAGCAGATCGAAAAGTGGAACCGGGAAACCTGCAGAAACGGCAATCGCCGTTAACCAATAATTCTTGCAGCCAAGCGAACACGGAACAGCCTCGATTCCCGTCTCCTTTCATTGGCGCGAACATATTTCGGTTTGCGCGAACCCGTAGCAGCCTCCGATCGTCTGGGTCCCGACGACATTCGAAAAAAATACTTGCGCCGCCAGCGTGTCGCGCTAGAGTAACGGCAAGCAAGCCGGTGTTCCGTCTCGCCGCTGTTGGAATCGAGTTCTTCCATGAACGAAGGCCGCATCCTCGTAGTCGATAACGAACCACAGATTCGCCGCGTTATGCGGACCACGCTGATCCCGGAAGGATTCGAGGTCGATGACGCGAAGAGCGGCGATGAAGCGCTCGAGCATCTGCGCTCGGAAAAGTACGACCTGATTCTCCTGGATATCAACATGCCGGGGATGACGGGGCTTGAAACTTGCCGCGCGATCCGCGCTATTTCGGACATGCCCATCATCATGCTCACGGTGCACAACGCGGAAAAAGATAAAGTCGAAGCGCTGGATGCGGGGGCCGACGATTACGTAACGAAGCCATTCGGCATGCCGGAATTGCTCGCGCGCGTTCGCGCCGCTTTGCGGAGAAAGAGCCCGGGGCACGAGCTTTCACACTTGCACTTGGGCCGCATCGAGATCGACTTCGAGGCTCGCCAGGTGGTCGGACCTCATGGGCGCCTGCATTTGACGGCGAAAGAGTTCGAGCTACTTTCCTATTTGGCGTCTCATGCGAATAAGGCCGTGACTCATCGGGAGATACTGCGCGCGGTTTGGGGGCCAGACTACGGGGACGAGACAGAATACCTGCGCGTGTTCGTGAATCGCCTGCGCAAGAAGATCGAGCAGAAACCAACATCTCCGAAATACCTGCTCACGGAGCCGTGGGTCGGCTATCGCCTGCAGTTTCCGGAGTGACCTTTTCCAGTGCGCGATCCGGACACAGCGAAACACGACTGAGGAAGCTCTCGTTCAAGAAACCGGCCGAAGTCCTCGCGTTCTGGCGGCGAGTTCGGCGCGGGCAGCTTTCACAAAACCCACAAACCTGCGGGCCAATTCGCCGATGCGGTCGCTCTGTCGGCGCTGTAAAGCGTCTCTGGGAATCAGTTCATCGCCGATTCCAAGGGCCACGGCGCCGGCGAGAATGAAATTGGTCGCGTTCTGTTGGCTGACGCCACCTGCGGCGATCAATGGAATGTGCGGAAACATTTTGTGCAAGGCTTTGATGTAAGCCTCACCGCCAATCTGGGCGCATGGGGCAACTTTCACGAAATCGCAACCGATTTTCCAAGCCGCAATCACCTCGGTGGGGCTGAGACTTCCGGGGATCACGACGACCCCTTCCCGTACGGCGAACGTGGTTACGTCCGGATGAAATCCGTCGGTGGTGAGAAATTGCGCGCCCGCGTCCAATGCGATGCGTGCGGTTTCAATGTCCAACACGCTTCCTGCTCCCACCACGATGGGCGGAGCGTGCTGCAGCAACTGGGCGATTGCCTTGGTGGCGCCGGGCGCGGTCATGGCGACCTCCGCGATCGGAATGCCACCCTGGAAGACCGCGTCGGCGACAAATATCGCCTCGTCCGACGAGTTGGTCCGTAGCACGGGAATGACGCCGATTTCCTCGATCCAACCGCGAACCTCTTGTTTTGTCACCCGGGCCACTCCTTCGGCGCGCCCCGCTGTATAACCGGGCGCCCGGACCAGCGTAATTTGCCAACTTCACACGCTGCACAAACTCGGAACATCGTAAGAGCAATTCGCGCCGCGCCGATTGTGATTCATCGGCGCGGCTGCACGCAACGACTACGGCAACGATCGCGTGCCCACAGCTTCCTTCACCTGCTCGACGGACTGCAGCCAAGAAGCGAGCGCTTGGCGATAGGCCAGCTCAGTGGCGCGATAGGTGCGCTCCGCTTCGAGAAAATCAAGCAAACTCGCCGAGCCGTGCTGATAGGAGTACTCGTTAATGTCCAAGTCGCGTTTGGCCATGTCGAGATAACCGGACTTGTAGAGCGCGACGACGACGTCATTGGCGACCAGGTTCTGATAGGCATCGTTAACATCGGTCAACACTTGCTCGTTCGCCGCTTTGTCTTGCTCTTGCGACATCGCGATCACAGAGTTGGTGCGCGCGATTTCGCCTTGGTTGCGATCGTGAACCGCAAGCGGGATGCTCAAAAGAAACGTCGCGGCGTTGATGCCGTTTACGTGCGAATAGTTCCCTGAGACTGTAAGATCCTGCACTCCATCGGCCTTGGCCAACTTGTATCCGCTTTGTGCCGCGGTGACGCTCTGCTGCGCCGCCTTGTAATCGGGACGCAATTGCAACGCTTTCAGTTGAAGATCTTCGAGATTCACCTTAAACTGTGCGTAGTCGAAGTCACCGGCGACGTCGTAGTTCGCGGGAACGGATTCGTACCCGAGCATATTTCGCAGGTCAGAGAGCGCCTGCACCCTCATCTGGATCGCCTGCGCGACGTCCGCCTGAAATTGCAGGAGCTGGAGCTTGATCATCAAGAAGTCGCCTTCGCTCATGCCGCCGGCTTTGTAAGTGATCTCGCTGAGATCGACGGTTTTCTGATAGCTCGCAAGGTCCTGATTGGCAAGATCGAGGGTTGACTCCGCAAGCTGCACGTTGAAGAACAGCGTCGCGACTTGAAACGTCTCGGTGCGCTCGTTGTCTCCGACCAGCGAAGTGGTCACCGCCGTGTTGTCCTTGGCGTTTTGCAAACGATCGCGGCGTTTTCCTCCGCGTTCGATCAGATAACTTAATCCGAGGTCGCCCTCCGTGCTGTCCTTCAAATAGGTCGCGACGGACTCTCCCTGGTATAGGTCGGGATTCTGCCAGGCGGGCGAGCCAAGCGGCAAATATTCCCAGTCGGTAAAGAAATCCGGATTCGGCTTGAGGCCGGCGGTGATTTCCAGGTCTTTGCTCTGATCAATCGTGTCGCGCAAGGCGATTAGGTTGTGGTTGTGAGTGAGAAACAACTGAATGGCGTCGTCCAGCGTGATTCTGACGGGTCCCGTGGTTTGGGCGAACGCCGGCGTCGTAGCCCACGTGCAAGCGAGAATCATCCCCGACGCAACCAGGGCGATGACGAAATTATCAAGAAAACGGTTCTGGAACTTCAACTTCATGCGGATACCTCCGGCTTCGGCAAGACGTCGCCGTCGCCCGCAAACCACACGTAGAGCGTGGGCAGGATAAATATGCTCATGACCAGGTCGGCAATTAAACCTCCGACGATCACGATCGCGAAGGGCCGCTGCGAATCCGAGCCAATGGCGTGAGAAAACGCGGCGGGCAAAAGGCCGAACGTGGCCACGAGCATGGTGATCATGATGGGGCGCAGCCGCAGGACGGCGCCTTCGACCGCGGCGTCGGCAACCGTGTAGCCGCGTGCGCGGAGCTGATTGATGTATTCGAGCATGATGACGCCGGTTTGCACCGAAACCCCGAAGAGCGCGAGGAAGCCGACGCCCGATGCGACGCTAAAGAATGTGTGCGTCATCAGCAAGGCGAGCAGGCCTCCGACGCGCGCCATCAACACCGTGGCCAGAATCAAAAGCGCCCACTTGGCTGAGCGAAACATCGTATAGAGAATAATGAAAATCACCAGGATGGTGATCGGAACGATCACCAGCAGTCTGGCTTCGGCGCGCACCTCGCTTTCGTATTCCCCCGCCCACTCGAGGTGATAGCCGCGGGGCAACTGCACGTTCTGCGCAATCTTCGCTATGCATTCGCGGACGGTGGTTCCGAGATCCCGGTCACGCACCTCAAATCGAATTGCGACATAACGTGAGTTTGCTTCGCGGTAGATATCGTACGCGCCGTCCTTGATCTCAACATGGGTCAGCTGCGCCAAGGACACGCGCTCGCCCGAGGGGGAGAGAATGCGAATGCTCTGAATCGCCTCCTTGGTATCGCGATAGGGTTTCTGATAGCGGACCGTTAAGTTGTAGACGGCCTCTCCTTGCAGAACCTGGCTGATCGGAAAACCGCCGACGGCCGTTTGGATGGCATCCTGAACATCCGCCACATTAATGCCAAACCGCGCACACGCTTGACGATCGACTGTAATATCGAGATTCGGCTGGCCCGTATCACGCTGAAGCCCCAAATCTTTGACTCCCGCAATCTGGGACATCACATCCTTGATCTCTTCGCCCTTCGATTCGAGAACATCCAAGTCCGGGCCGAAAAGCTTCACGGCAAGCCCGCCCTTCGTGCCGGTCATCGTCTCATCCACGTTATCTTCGATGGGCTGTGAGAAATTCCAGAAAGCCCCTGGATACTTCTGAACCTCGCGATTCATCGCGGCGATCAGTTCATCTTTGTCCCTATGGAAGACAGGGCGCCACTGTTCCTTGGGCTTCAAATCCACGAAATACTCGGTATTGCCGAAGCCTCCGGTGTCGGTTCCGTCGTCGGGCGCTCCGGATTGCGAGACAACCGTGGTGACTTCGGGAAACGAAGCGAAGATAAGGCGCGACTGCGTGGTGAAGCGCGTCCCTTCCGTCTCATCCGTGCTGTTCGCCAGTTCACCGCGCGCCCAGATCGCGCCTTCATCAAGATGCGGTAGGAATTCGGCGCCGATGATCCCGCTAAACGTGAGGTACATCGCCACTATGAAGCCGGCCATCCCAACTCCTATCGTTATCCAGCGATAATCGATGGCTTGCCGGACGGCTTTGCGATACCAGTTCGTCAGTGACGTCAAAACAGGGTTGTGCCATTCCTTAACGCCTTTGCGAAACGCCCAACTGCTTAGGACGGGCGCAACCAGGATCGCGTAGGTCATGGCGCCGAGTAGTGCGAACGCCACTGTCCAAGCCATCGGCTTGAACAATCTGCCTTCCACGCGCTGCAGCGTGAAAATCGGCATATAAGCGGTGATGATGATGGCGATGGCGAAAAACACGGGCCGTTGAACTTCGTGACAGGCTTCGCGAATCGCGTCCTGCACCGTGATGTTGCCGTTCTGCTGCGCGCGATGGCCCAGGTGGCGCACGATGTTTTCCACCATGACCACCGCGCCATCCACCATCATTCCGAAATCGAGGGCGCCGAGCGAAAGCAGGTTTGCGGGAATCTTGCTCTGATCGAGCCAGATCGACGCGAACATCAGCGAAAATGGAATCGTTAGCGCAACGATGATCGCGGCGCGAATGTTGCCGAGGAAAAGCAGCAGGATGATCGTGACCAGAATCATTCCCTCGCCGAGGTTGTGCAGCACGGTGTGCAGCGTGAAATGCAGCAGATCGCTGCGATCCAGCATGGGAATGATCTTCACGCCCTCGGGCAGAATGCGGTTATTGAGCTGATCTACCTTCTTGTGGATTCCGTCGAGCGTTGGTCCTTCCTCCGCGCCCTTGAGCATCAGCACGCTGCCCTGGATCACGTCGTCTTCATCTACGATCACGCCATCCGGACGATGCGTTGCGCGGGCCATGTGCCCCAATCGAATTCTGGGGCCCCAATCAACGACCGCGATGTCTTTCACACGAACGGGCGTCCCGTTTTTCGTCGTCAGGACCGTCTGCTCGATGTCCTGGACGTTGCGGTAAAGCCCGAGCGCGCGAACGTTCGCCTGCTGCAAGCCCAACTCCACAAAGCTGCCGCCCGCGTTGTTGTTGTTGATTTCTAGCTGCTGCTCCACTTGACCGATGCTCAATCCGTACTCAATCAGTTTTTGCGGATCCACGCGCACCTGATATTCGCGCGCGGTGCCTCCGAAATCGGAAACGTCCACCACGTTGGGAACGGATTTGAATTCCTTATAGAGCGTCCAATCTTCGATGGACCTCAGATTCATCAGGTCGTACTGCGGATTTGTGCTTCTGAGCGTGTACCAATAGATTTGCCCGGTGAGGCTCCAATCCGTTCCGATCTGAGGCTGAACGCCCGGCGGTACTGAAACCAGCGTCAACCTTTCAAGGACCTTCTCGCGGTTCCAATCGTTGTTGGACGAATCGTCGAAAATGGCGGTGATCAAGGAAAGGCCGAAAATCGATTCCGACCGCAGCGTCGATAAATGCGAAATCCCGCCCATCTGAATCTCGATGGGAATGGTCACCTGCTGCTCGACCTCTTCGGCGGATCGGCCCGGCCATTGAGAAATGATCGTCACGTAGTTATCGGCAATGTCCGGATAGGCCTCGACCGGCATGTCATGGAAGCACAGCGCGCCGGCAAACATCACCATCAGCGCGGTGGCAATCACGACGAACCGGTTATTGAGCGCGAAATCTACGAGTTTGCGAATCATTGTTTCGCCCTTGAGCCCCCGAATCTCGCATCACTCATTGTCGATTACGTTTTGGAGAACGACCGCATTCGACACGACGTGCTGTCCCGGTTTCAGTCCGGACAGGATTTCCTGCATCTGGTTCGGCAGCTGTTCGCCGCTGGTGACTTCGGTTCGCTTGAACTTTCCCTGCGATGGGATGAAGACGTAATCGCGATCGTGCAAATGCAGGATCGCGGACGCCGGCACGGACGTGTAAGTATGTTGATCGGTGCTAAAGAAAGTGGCCGTTGCAAACATGCCGGGGCGCATCATCAAGCCCGGATTGGGCACTTCAATGCGAACCTTGGCTGTGCGAATCGTCGGATCGAGAATCGCGCCGATGTCGCTGATCCTCCCCTTGAAAACGCGATCGGGAAACGCGGTCAGGCGTACGTCGGCGGTGTAACCCACGCGCACGTTGGCCATATCGTTTTCGTAGACATCGCAAACGATCCAGACGCTGGAGAGATCCGAAATCGTGAATGGATTCGGCGATGAGTACGATTGCACGCTCGCCGCGATCGTCACCTCCTGATCGGTGATTACGCCGGAGATCGGCGCGACAATATCCACGATGCCGTTGGGCTTATCGGGATCGTTGCCCAGGAGTTTGAGGTGCTCGGTCGCCGTGTCCAGCGTCGTCTTGGCATCGTCTTCGGTGTCTTGCGCGGTCTCGAGGTCCTGCGTAGCGATCGCGCCGTGTGCGTACAGGTCCTTGGCTCGATCCAATTGCTTTCGCGCGAAAAGCTCGTCGGCGACGGCTTTGCGATAAGCGTCGAAGCCCCCTGCCACGTCGTCGCTGCGCACACGCAGCAAGAGCTGGCCTTTTCTCACCGTGTCGCCCAGGCGCGCGCGGATGTCCACAACACGGCCGGAGGCCAGCGTAATCACCGGCACAGTCCGCGAGATATCCGGCATCACGGTGCCGGTGACGACCAATTCCGATGGCGCTGAATATTCCGCCGCCGTTACGATTGGATACTGCTCCGGATGCTCCACCGCGAAGTCGGCAAGGTCCACGCCCGGAATCACAGTGGCGGGAGGCGGCGCCTCCGCGGCCGGATCGCTATGCGATCCGCAGCCAACGAGCGCTCCCAGCGAAATCACGCAACCGATTACCAATCCAAATGCGGCATTCTTGCTTTTCATACGCGTCGGTCCAATCCGCCACGCCAAATGAGCGGGCAATTCCAGAAATTGGAACAAACTCTTCCAACTCGGACGCGGGCAGCATGCCCAGATCCGACAATCCTCTCGACCATAACTGGTTTTTCTGAAAGGTCGCTGCTAAACGCGAGGAGGCGCTCTTCCCGCACTGAATGAGTGGCCCCAGCGAACGGTCGCCCGTTGAGCGGCAGGAGATACGAAGGCCTCTTGCGACTGCGGAAGAAATGGTCCTTCGCAAATCGTCAGAGAGTCGGCTTTGAATCTGGAAGAGATCAACGCAACGTTGCACTGCGAGTAGTGCGTCCCCGATGCCCGATCCTCGCCTGTGCCCAAAGAACCTGGTGCGGGGCTGGAAATGGCCACCACAAAATGATCGTGGCCATCGTTCACCAGCACAGTGAGCGGCCAACGGATTAGCGCCGGAGTCAGAACCAAATCGTTGCGCACTCCGTCGCCGGTCATATCTTGCACTTCGGGGCGCAGTCCACCGAGCGGGCCCATCACAGCGACGGATTGCTCCGCGCCGGAAGAAAGCTGCAATCGAACCGCATAGCGGACGTATCCGCTGCGAACCTGCTCGACGTCGGTCGCAACGTCAAGACTCCGATCGTCGCTGAATCCCATCAGATAGCGCGTGGCGTTGCGGTAATTGCTCGATCTCGAAGGTTGAGCAACGATCTGGGGAACCACGAGACCTGAGACCGGCCCCCGCGCGCGAGCATTGACGATCGCGGCGGATTGAAAATCCTCGTGAAGAGTGTCTTGGAAAAACGCACCGGCCCCGACGAATACCGTGAGTCCCAGCGCGATGCTTCCAACCCACAAGGTCCAGACAAGCGCCACGACGAGTTTTGCGTTGGAGTTCATCGGAGTTTCATTCAGCTCGCTGATTTCCTCTTGGCCTAGGCCTTTGCGGTTCCGGCGAAGAGCTGGAGCCGCCGCGCGGCCCCAGCTCTGCCGGGTTTGCCAGAGTTAGAACTTGACCATGATGGCGGCGGTGGTCACAAACTGTGACCTACGAAGATCCGGCTGCCAGGCTGTCCAGCCGCCAGAGCCCTCGGTGTTGTATTGAGCAGCGCAGCTATTCGCGACGGCGTTACCGACGTTGTCCGCGGTGAAGCCGAACCCTGATGGCGCGAAATCAGACGCGGCGGAGGTTGTGCCATTTGTGCAGATATAGGACCCAGGAGTGCCGGTGTTGCCGCCCGGAGGCGTTATCCCCTGCTTGCCCGAGAAGTATGGGACGTTTGCTTGCCGGAAGCCGGCCTCTAGGCGGAATGTCATGAACTCAGACGGCATATAGTCGAAAGTGGCTGTCGTGTCCCACGCCTTGTACTTGCTGCCAGGAAAGGCCGGGAAGTACGGAGAACCTGAGATCGCGTCCGCGCCATTGATCGGCGGAAGCAACGTCAGATAGCGGCCCGGATTGTCCAGATAGCCGCCGCCGAGCGTCACTCCGAATAGGTCCTTGTGGAACCAGAATCGGTTGTAGGCCATCCACCCTGCAAAGTACTGCGAGGGCTGGGCGCCTTTGTTGCCCCAGCAGCTTACGCCGCTGTTGGCGCCGTATTCGCAACCGAGGTCGCCGGTGAAGGACATGGCCATCTTGTCGAGGCCCCTATAGTCGGGATGGTCGTAGTATTTCAGTTCCATGCTGTCGTCGGTGTGGATGCGCGCCCGCGCCGTATTGCCGGGCGTATCCTCACCATATCCGTAATTATTGAAGACGAATGAGAGCCAGCCGTTGGGACGCCAGAGGATCTGCCCTCCCAACCCCATATGGCCGTTCGGTTTGGCATAGGACTGCCATCCGTTGATGATCCACGGCTCGATCTTGAGTCTGGCAGTTGGGAACCACTGAATTCGTATGCCGTTGAAGAACCACGGCGTGTTGGAAGAAACGTAGGACGGCTGATAGGTCCAGTTGTCGAAGTTGTAGTAACTGAACAGGCCGATGTAAGACACGAAGATTCCGGCATCGATGTTCAGTCCATGATTTACGTTGAAGTGGTATCCGCCCCAGGCTTCTGACACATAGCGGTAGGCATCGCGAAGATCCCATTGGCCGACCGCGGTGCTGGGGTCATTCCGCGGCGTCGTCGTCGCAAACAAGCCATTCATGGTCAGGACCCGGAAACGTGCATTGCCCACGTCCAAGTCGCCGCCAAAGCTGACCTGCTCCACCTGCACTTCACCGGAGCGAAACGATTCGGTCGCCCCGCCCATCGTGTGATCTCGGGGCTGGTTGTAATCTTCCATGAAGTGAGTGTCCACTCGGATTTCCGGCGTAAAGTATTTCATCGCGAGCGGAGTGTCCTTGTTACGCGAGTTGCCATTCAACCAGGTGTAGTCGTAGAGCGAGAACGTCTGCACCGGCGGCGCTTTTTTTGCCGGTGTGGCGTCTTGCGATGACGACGAAAGAGTTGCGTCGGCCGGAGCTGACGCAGAACTCGAAGTCGATGCGGGAGCCGCTTCGGCCGATTCGGGCGCCGCTGCGGATGACGGCCCAATCGCAGACTCGGAAGCCGGCGCTTCAGCCGGAGACGTTGGAGCGCTCGGCGCGAGCGATGCTGTCTCAGCCGGGGCCTTCTTGTCCTTCAGTTGCGCCTCAAGGTCTGCGATGCGCGCTTCCATCTCCTCGAGCTTTTTCTCAACCGCGGCGGGCACTTCCCCTTCCGCGGACGTAGAAGAGGCCGACGATGCATTGGCGCTGCTGGATGCCGCTGGAGCCGGCACGTCGGGCGCGGGCTGCGCCGCTTCATGATCCGGCATCGCCGCACTGTGCCCGAGGGCCAGGTCAATCTTCATAAATTGCCCCGCGGCTAGTTCCACAGTGACTGCGCGCGCGACGAATCCTTCTCCTGTCGCCGTCAGCCGGTACGTGCCGGGCTTCAAGTTTCTGACGGAGAAATATCCGTCCCTGCCACTCACGACGCTGCGATCTGTGCCGGCATCAACGCTGTGGATAATTACCTGCACTCCAGGCACAGGCTGCGATCCGTCTCGCGCAACACCGCGGACGCCGCCATCCGTCGGTGCGACGTATGGAGCGCTACCGGGAGTGACCGCTGCGATTTCTCTGTGCAGATCAGGCTGCGCTGTCGACTGCGCCTGAAGTCCACTAACGGGAATCAGAGCGCATACGAGAGTCGCGACGAATATAGATTTGAATGAATCCAGAAAACACTTTGCTGCGGCTCGCATCGAGTGAGCTCTCCTTTTAATTGGTATCGAGTGATATCGCGCCAACCAACGATCCATAAGTGCGCGACGGCGTGCGAAGGACAATACGCATCAGCGATCTCGCGGTCCAACGCAAAGAATCGATGTAGTGTATCGACCGTATAACATATACATAAACGTAATCTAAACGTTTCTTAAGGAAATCGTAACGGCGCGGATTCCCGTCCACGCGCATCTTCGGATTCGCCAGCGAAACCGCAGCCCGCGCCCGCTTTCGCTGATTTGCTTTGAAAATGCGCTCAAATTTCATGCCAGCCACTTTAGGCGTTGGGGCCTAAACGAGGCATAAACCGTCCATAGGTAATTGCTAAATTATTTGCGGCTGGGATGGGATCGAAACGGAATGCGGCGCTGCAAGGTCCACGCCAGGTCTGCACACGAGTTTTGGCGAATAAGTCGAGCGAATTCAGTCGCGAGAATTTAAAAAATGGATGGACGCGAGAAATACTTCGAAGAACTAATCAGGCAGCTTCAGGCGATAGCCGACCCAAGGCTCGGTGAGCAGATATTGCGGCTCGTCCGGCTCGCGCTCAATCTTATTCCGCAGTCGATTGATGAAAACGCGCAAGTATTCTTTCTGATCGCCGGCATCCGAGCTCCACACTTCCTGCAATAATTCTCGGTGCGTGACAATTTTGTTTGGGTGCGCGGCCATGTAAGAAAGCAGCTCGAATTCTTTCGGAGTCAATCGCTCCTCGTCCTTGCCGCCTTTCACTTGTCGCGTCTCGAAGTCGATCTCAATCTCTCCCAGCCGCAAATGGGTGCCCTGGAAGCCGGGAGAACGCGATTTTCTCCGGAGCCTGGCGCGGATGCGCGCCAGCAATTCCGGCGTGCTGAACGGCTTGGTGACGTAATCGTCGGCGCCGGCCTCGAAGGCTTCGGTCTTGTCCTTTTCGGTCTTGCGCACCGTCAACATAATGATGGGCACATCGGAGCCGGCGCGAATGGCTCGGCAAGTTTCCGTTCCTGTGATGCCGGCCATATTGATGTCCAGCAGAATGACGTCGTACTTCGCGGAGCGCAGCTTCTCCAGCGCTTCACCGCCACTGCGAGCGTCCGTGACCTCGAATCCTTCCGCGATCAGGATCGTCCGCATCATGCGGCGAATCTGTGGTTCGTCATCCACGACCAAAATGCGGCCTAAGCTCATGCGATCTTTCCTCGGATTATCGACCATCAACGCCGATTGGGCCATGGCCCACTCTAGGCGGAAGCGGCTAAATAAGGCATAAACCCTTCCTAATGATTTCGTAGAGCCGGTTTTGGGGGTATACCGACCGGGACTGACGGGGCCGACTTCCCCGGCGGCATGCCCCGCTGCCCCATTCCTCAAGACGCCCAACCGCCGCGAGGCATGGAGAATGCGTTCCATCACCGCCGGGGAGCCCTTGAAGCGGACTCGGCCGATTCGTAAATAGATTGTATCGATTAAATAAATTAGACCTGCCTCGGTGCCAGCCGGTATCGTGGTCCTGGGTGGGAATCGCTCACGCCATGCCGGAACCACTCCGCACGCCCGAGCCGAAATTCGCGGACTTGGCCATGCAACCGCATGTCCGGCAAACGTACAACAAGACCCAATCCCCTGATGGCGGGTATCATCCCTACATGTTGAAAAAAGTCCTCTGGCTCGTTGGACGCCATCTCGCCGGCCTATCCCTGATTGCAATCATCATGGTGAGTTACGTCCACGGCGGATTGATCAACGCAGCGACCGTGGGATTTGTGCTGCTGCTTGCAATTTTGGGCGCCTCGACGCTCTGGGGACTCGGGGTCGCCGTGGTCATGTCCGTCGCTGCGACCTTGTGTTACGACTACTTCGTTTTGCCACCAGTTGGCACCTTCAACATCGCCGATTCCAGGGACTGGGTTGCGCTGTTCTCGTTCACCGCCACCGGCGTGATCGGTAGCTATCTTTCGGCGCGAGCGCGCCGCCAGGCCAAGGAGGCCAATCGAAGGCGCCGTGAAGCCGAGGGGCTTTACGATTTCAGTCAGCGCCTGCTGCGCGCGGGAAACCCCATCGAGGTGTTGGAGTCAGTTCCGCGATACATCGTGGAATCATTCGGCGTCCGCGCCGCGACATTGTTGCTTTCCGATGGCCAACAACTCCATCACTGGGGTGACGAGACTGCGACCGTTCAGAACGCGGGACCCATAAGAGTAATACCCGCCGCTAAGAGCGAGGAAAGCGTGCCTCACAGCGATTCCAGCGGGACAGACTGCGTTGTGATCCTCCGCATGCGAGGGCGTGAGATCGGCAGCCTGCGGCTTTCAGGCGTGGCTCTTTCCGACTCGACGATTCGAGCGATGGAAACGCTCATCGCGGTTGCCGTCGAACGCGCGCGCATGATCGAAGATGCCGGCAAAATCGAAGCCGCGCGGGAAAATGAACGCCTGAAATCGGTTTTGCTGGACGCCATCACCCACGATTTCCGGACTCCGCTTACTTCGATCAAGGGATCGGCGACCGGCTTGCTTGCAAACGTGGAATTCGACCGCGAGCAACAAAAGGAACTTCTGCTGATCATCGACGAGGAATGCGATCGGATCAATCGATTGATCGATGAAGCCTCGGAGATTGCGCGGCTCGAGGCGGGCGAAATCAAAGTCGATTTGGCGCCGCATGCCATCGGCGAATTGATTTCGTCAGCACTCGCGGCTCGCAAGATCTTGCTACACAACCGGCCCATACTCTTCGAGGTGACGGATCCCAAGGTGCAGGTCCTGGCCGATCTACCGCTATCGCAAAAGGTGCTGCTCCATTTGATTGACAACGCGGATCTGTATTCGTCCGAAGACCAACCCATCACGCTGCGCACGGAGGAAAAAGATGGCTTCGTGGCAGTGAGCGTCTCAGACCACGGTCCCGGAATCGAAGAAGCTGAACTCGGCCAGATTTTCGAGAAATTTTATCGCGGCAAAAATCAGCGGCACCGCGTCGCGGGCACCGGCATGGGCTTGGCGATCGCCAAAGCTATTGTCGAAGCCCACGGCGGCACGATCGGAGTGGTGAGCAAGTTAGGAGAAGGTTCCGTCTTCACGTTCCGCTTGCCGTTGGCGACGGAAATAAACGCTTCCGCGAAAACCCCGCAGTCGCAGCGATAGTCATTCAAGAAACGCGCCGCCCACAGGTGAGAAGACTCAAACCCGGTACGCCGGGTTCTTAGCTCGCCGCGACCAATTCGGCCGGCGGCGCCGGAGAATCGGTGAGGTAGTGGTTCACGATCTCTGAAGCTTTATCGAGACGATTGCCCGCGTGGCCCAGCCAATCGACCAGGCACTCATCGCCCCAGCCTGCCAGCCGCCCGTCATCCACAGGAACAAATCGCCGCAGATTCTTGGCGTTTTCATCGGTCGACGCGTACTGGCCGCGCGCCACGAAAGCGAAAAACGGCTGCGGGTTGCGAGCCCTCAAATATTCATCGTAGCGGAGACTTTGCTTTCCCTGAAATTCCGTGGCCTTCTCGCCCTCAAAGCCCAGAACTAAGAACTCTGGCGAACGCAGAAAGATGTGAATCACTCGGTGGCGAGGCACACGAAGATTCTTGCCCGCCTCTGCCGCCGCACGCTCGGCGGCCATCACCTTTGCGCCGAGCACCGGGTCCACAAGCGCGGCAACCTTCAACAGGAAATCGTGCCGGTATCCCAGCGAGAGCGCCGCGGCCTGCGCAAGAATGACCGGATATGTGCCGCCGGATTCTCGCCAAGTCCCGGCGAAAACGGGACGAATGGACTCCGCCCAGACGCCTGCCGGCGGCGTCCGCAACGGCACGGTGCGCCCGCCTCCGGCAATCATCGCTCGAATTCTTGCAAGACTCGTTTGTGTTTTCATTGCGGCAACCTCAATCGGTATCCCATCCAAGGCTCGGTCAGCAGATACACTGGATTTTGCGGCGAGCTCTCAAGCTTTTTTCGCAGGCGATTGATGAAAACTCGCAGATATTCTTTCTCGTCGCCGGCGTCGGAGCCCCATACGCCGCGCAGCAATTCCCGGTGCGTCACCGTGCGGTTGGCGTGCGTCGCGAGATAGTGCAGGACTTCCCATTCCTTCGGCGTAAGCCGCTCTTGTTCGTCGCCCTGCGTCTGCACCTGGCGCGCCTCGAAATCGATCTGAACTTCGCCCAACTTCATCTTCTTGCATTCGGCTTCGAGCGCTGGGCTCTTTCTCCGGAGCGTCGCGCGCATACGGGCCATCAATTCCGGAAAGCTAAAAGGTTTCGTCATGTAATCGTCGGCGCCGGCATCGAACGCGCGCGTCTTGTCGGATTCGCTGGCCTTCACGCTGAGCATGATGACGACGATGTCGGAGGTGTAGCGAATCTCGCGGCATACTTCGACGCCGCTCATGCCGGGCATATTGATATCGAGAAGCACGAGATCGTATTTTCCAGTGCGCAGCAGCTCGAGGCCATCCATGCCGTTTCGGACGTCGGTGACCTCAAAGCCTTGCCCGATCAGGTTCACGCGCATCATGCGGCAAATCTGCGGATCGTCATCGATTACCAAAACGTTGCCTTTGCTCACGTGGCCCTCTTTCCTTCCCGACTGGGCTGCGGCGCTGCCCGCCGGGATCGGATTGTCATTCGTGCCGTAAATGCCACTCGGTCGCATCTGGCATCCACTTCCAATCTCACGATTGACCATAAAAGAGCGCGCCCGTTTGAGCAAACGCATAAATTCGATGCCTCTCATTTACTTCTCTTCTATCGGTATTACAATATACTAAACAAAAGATAAACGACTGCTAAACGCCGGGCAGCCCCTCCGGCGCCGCATGTGCAACCGACGCCATAAAACTCAGGCGCTCGAGGTCACTCGCGAATTCAAACGCACTGGCGTAGCGCCGCCGCGGATCGCGTTGCAGTGCGCGGCCGATGATCGTCTCGAGGCCGACGGAAATCTCGGGTGCGATCGTACGGATTGGCGCGGGATCGTCCAGCAGGCGGCCGTTCATGATCACCAGCGAATTGCAGCCTTCAAAGGGAGTCCCACCCGTGAGCATTTCGTAGAGCATCACGCCCAGCGCGTAGATATCGCTCCGCGCATTGCCGCGAATGCCCTTCACTTCCTCGGGGGAGATGTAATCCGGCGTTCCGATAGCCTCGGACGGCTTGCGCAGCGCGAGGCCTTGAGCTCCGCTTTCAACGGCAATGCCGAAATCGATCAGCGTGATTTGATCGGCGGAATCCAACAACACGTTTTCGGGCTTCAGATCTCTGTGCACCACGCCGCGACTGTGCACATAGTACAGCGCTTCGCAAATGTTCGCGGCAATTCGGGTGGCACGCGCCTGATCCAGACGCCCTTCCCTATCAATAACCTGGCGTAAGGAATTCCCTTCAACCCACTCCGTCACCAGGTAGAACCGGCTGCGTTCGTCGTCGCGCAAAACGCGAACCACGCGCGGATGATCGAGTCTCGCGCCGATCGCTTCCTCACGGCGCAGCCGTTCCCAAACGGCGCGGCCGCTTTCGTTTTCCAGATGCGGCATTTTTATCGCGACTTTGCGGCCATTTCCAAGGTGCGTTCCGCGAAATGTCGATGCGAGTGCGGTGCGCGCGACGAGCCCATCAATTCGGTAGTGGTCGATCTGATCGCCTGTCTGGACAAGGGTCGCCGGGGAAGATCCGAGGAGATCTTGCTGCGTGGACCGTTGCTCGATCTTGACTGCCATGGCGTTGTTCGCGGCTTCGTGGGCGCGAGTCGCGCTTCAGCGGAATCAGCGGAGGGCTACAGGCTTGTCAAGCTGCGGCGGCCTGCAACCCTGCCGCTTCCGCGAAGCACGATTGCTCACTGCAGGCCAGCACTCTGTGACGACGAGTTGTAAATCTGCACGTCGGCCACTTCGATCGTCTTGGTGGAGCTATCGAACGGCCCGCTGATGGTCACTGCCTGCGCGACGTAGTGCGCAGCCTTCTTCTGATCGCTCAGTTGATATACGCCCTTGGTGGTCACCAGCACATACTTGCCACCCGCCGCCACAAGCCTCTGGGCGCAGTCCGCTTCTCCGTGGCAATTGAGTTTCTTTTCCCAAATTCCCACTCCACCGGTCGAAGCAATCTGACTGGCAGTGACGATTCCCGTGTAGCTCTTCTGCTCCTGAGCTGCAAAGGCCGCCACCGCGACGAGCGAGAACACCGCTGCCAAACACGCTGCTAGGGTCTTTTTCATTGTGGTTCTCCAGTCGGTGAACGTCGGTCGGGGTCCCTGGCACGAATTGTTTGGTCTTGCCGCGCCGCGCTTTTCGTGGTGTCGCCTATCGTTCACAAGCGAAAAGGTAGCGCGGAAGGAGTAAAGGAGGCATAAACGCGTAGTAAGAATTAAATCAACGAAATCGCGGGTAGGACAACTTCGCGAGGAAGCGTTTAGAGGCTCTAAAGGGCTGTGGAAGGCCCTATCGGGGCTCTAGAACGCATTACGAGGGATAACGCAGGGATTGGCCGCCGGCCGTCCATGTGCCGCCGGCAAAAATCGCTTTTCTGACGACTGAGAATCTTGTAGTCGTAAACTTGGCTTCGTCGAAAAAGAAATCGAGAGAGAAATTTGGAGAAGGCTTGCCGTCCATCTCAACCGATGGATAGACCACGCTGTTCTGCACGCTCGATAGCGGCGCAAAGGGAGCATGGCCGGCGCGCCCGGAAGAAATCATCACGCGACGCGCATCGATCGCGCCGAAAAAGGCGTCGCTGCTGTTCGGATTCTGCGCAGCTCGCGAAGCATCCACGGGAATCCAACCGATACCATTTACATAGAATTCCGCCCAAGTGTTATCGCCGGACACGACTCCTTCCGCCTCCCCATCCGGAAGCAGAAAACCGCTATCCAGCCGCGCGGGAATGCCTGCGGCCCGCGCCATTGCGACGAATTCGGAGTCAACATCGGCGACATTCGCGGAGTGCATTGTGGAGACGACGTACGCATAAATGCTGTGTGCTTTCTCAAGAGGCGTCGCGAGCCCCTGAGTTTGTCCGAGCGATGCGCTTTCGATCGCCGCGTCGCCACGCGCCGACTTATCCAGCTGCAAGAATGCGGCGACACTCTTCGGGAATGGGCCAGGCGGATCGACCGCCGACGCCAGATCAATACGGCTCTCGTAACGCTCCACGTGGAATGTCACTCGAATTTGAAACGGAACCTGCGTGCGCGATGAATCGAGAGTGAAGTACGCGGACTGTGCGCCATCCTTCTCGCTATGCACGCGGACCTTCACCGGCGCTTCGAGTTCCAATTCCGAAATCTCTTGAAATTCATCACTCGAGGGCAAAGGGATCGAAACGCGCACGTTGTGCGTCCCCGCCGGCGGCGTCACCCGGACTACATAAGAGAAGTTAAAGCTGCTCGATAGTCGCCTGGAAACGTTCGAAGAAACTGGAGTGGGCGGCGTAGCGCCGCTCATCGGCGGCGCGGAGCTGAACGCCGCGAGCGTGGCCGCCACAATGAACCGCGCGAAAAGACCTGCGCGTGCTCCCCGTGCGCCGGCGCTGATCGGGCGGCGACGCGTTCGTACCGGGGACTTTCGCCCCAATGACCGAGCACGTCTTCGTCGCCTCATGGTTACGTTCCTCGGAGCGGCCTCACTTACATAAACGATTCATAAATATTAGATCAACGATTGAAATGCCGTGGCTTCAAACTTCACGCCAATGCAATTGAAAAAACAGATGTGAACAACCTCATTCGGGCTAAGCTATCTAACTTTGTATGAAGCACTTAGGGGGGACGCCGGAAGGCTCCTGCTGCCGCGGCTGGAGCTTCTACCCTGCCACCATCGCTCGAAGTCGCAAAACGGTGCTATCGGCGTCCCATATAATCGATCGTCGTCGCGAAGCGTGCCGATCGGATCGTTGCGGCGGATCATTACTACGCTCAAAGGCGCGGATCCTTCTTTATGTGTCATTTATGGGTGGCTTTACAAAAATTGCGTCATCGACGTACGCTACTCAAATGTTTTTGAATGCGATCGGCTTGAGGAAATTCATGCCCTGCAGGCCAGCGTCAAGCTCGCGAATGCGCAAGGCTGTTGCCGGAGCCGTTGCGTGCGCCCTGCTCACCGCGCTCAGCTTGGACGCCCGCGTAGAGCAAGCGTTCAAAGGCGAAATCACCGACAGCAAGTGCGCAGCCCTGGGCGGTCACAAATCGATGACGGTTGCGGGCGAATCGAACGCGCAGTGTACGATCGCTTGCGTGAAAGCGGGCGCGAAGTACGTGCTCGCAGATAACGGACACAAAATCATCTACCAGCTTAGCGATCAGAAAAAGCCCGAGGCGTTTGCCGCGGAGAATGTCGTCGTCGTTGGAACTCTCAATGATTCCAGCGACACGATTCACGTCGACGACATCGTTCGTGCGCTGCCTCCAAAAGTTGCGCAGGCAAGGTCCGTCGCGATTATTTGCGACGCCTGCCCTAGAGGCATGTCGAAAGTGGGGCGCGTCGCCTTTGAACAACTTGCAGATTGGAAACGGTTCGCGATGGTCGCAGACCCCACGAAGGCGGACCTGGTTTTCCTGTTTTCTGCGAATCCCTATCTTGGCGACTATCTGACGCGAGACGGCCCGGACACGCGACGTGTGGTGGTCGATACGACGTACATGAACGTGATCGATCCGCGCACCGGTACGAGTCTGTGGGGCGATTACGACCGAGCGGGCAGTTATTTTGTGTCCAAGGCAACGAGGGATTTGATCGCGGATTTAAGAGAGCAGCTGGAAATGGACTCGAATCCGGCCGAGCAGCAAGCGTTCTTGAATCGGCACCGAGTCCCCAAAGCCGAGCAGAGTATTGGCAAGTAGTTTTGCGGTTTGATCGAAACGAAAGGATTTATGACCGACCGTTCATCAATAATCTCGCGGATCGCGAGAACGATCGCCGGAGTCGTAGTGCTCTTGCTATTGGGCGCGGCGAGCCTTTGCGCGCAGGGAGAACAGGTTTTCAAAGGCCAAATCACACGCTGCATGTGCGCGGAGCCAGGCGCGCAGGGAGCGACACCGAGCAAAGCCGGGGCGCTGTCGCTCTGCACTATCACTTGTGCGAAGGCGGGAGCCAAGTACGTGCTCACCGACACTAAGGCCAACGTCGTGTACCTACTGAGCAATCAGCGAAAGTCGAAGGCGCTCGCAGGCGACTATGTGATGGTACTGGGAACGCTGGACAAGGCGACCAGTACGATTCGCGTAGATCAAATGGTTCGCGCCTTGCCGCCGAAAGTCATTGCGGCAAAATCCATCTTCATCTACTGCGACGCTTGCCCCAGGGGAATGGCCAAAGCTAAGCCGGCCGCCCTTGAGGAACTCGACAGTTGGAATCGCTTCAACGTGCTTTCCGATCCCGAAAAAGCCGATCTGGTCTTAATATTTTCCGCGAATCCGTATCTGGGCGACTATGTGACTCGCGATGGTCCGGACAAAAGGCCCGTGTCGGTCGACATTACCTACATGGATGTTGTCGATCCGCGGACGGGACGAAGTCTTTGGAGCGATTTCAGACAATGGGGCAGCTGGCGTGTGGGTAGCGCTACGAGGTCCCTGATCGCCGAATTCAAAGCGCAGTTGGATGAAGAGGAGAGTCAGAGCGGTCAGCAGCAGTTCCCTACCAAGCACCGCGCACCCAATACGCCCTCGGTCGTCGGAAATTGACTTCGCATTCGGCGCTCAAACATTCCGCGCGCGTGGTCGGCCCGCCTCGGTCGCCGGACGTGCACGAGATCGGAGCGCGACGATGGCTGCGCAGCGGTTGCGCTATCCGTGAGTGCGCTGGAATTCGCGCATGAAATTCACCAGCGCTTCGACGGCCTCGAGCGTCACCGCGTTGTAGATAGATGCGCGCATCCCGCCGACGGAGCGGTGGCCCGGCAGCCCCACCAGCCCCGCGGCGGCAGCATCCTTCGCGAACTGCTTCTCGACCTCTTCATTTCCACCGGCGATGCGATAGACCACGTTCATGCGCGACCGCGACGCCTTCTCGACGGGGCAGGCGTAGTATCCGCCGCTCGAGTCGATCGCGTCGTACAGCGACTTGGCTTTGGCTTCGTTGCGCTTTTCGATTGCCGCAAGCCCACCCTGCTCCGTCGCCCATTCGAGCACCACTCCAACGATGTACACCGCGAACGTCGCTGGCGTGTGGCCGAACGGCTTCTGTGACCGTGGGTTCGTTTTGGATTTTCCCTCGCGCACGCACGTCTTGGATCGTTATGATCGCTAATGACGGGCCACCTGCATGTCCGGCTCGAGAATGCTCTCCGGCGACGTGGGCTCGGTCACTTGGCCTCAGGAGCCCCCTCCAAAGTAACCGCCGTCGACCCGGGAGACTGTGGTTGCTCGGCCTTGGGAGCAGTGCCGGCCAGGCTTTGGCTCTTGCGGTTGAATTGCTCGGCTTCAAGCTCTTGGAACAGCCGGGCCAGCTCCCGACTATGGCACGCGAAGTACTTAACAACCTTTTCGAGCCCAGACGTGGTGAAAAACGACTCTTTCCGACTCAGAACCTCTTCTTCAAAATGCAGAATGCGGCCTTGACGAACCAGCTCAGCAAAGATCTGTGCAACGAGCAGTTCTTCCTTGAACCCGACAGGTTGAAAGTGCTCAACGAGCTGAGTCCCGAGCTCCTCGTACTCCCGACGCTCGATCGCGCCTGCGGCGGTCAGGCTAAATAGTTTGCTGGCAAAAATGCCGTGGCTTATCGCGTTCCTTGAACTAGCCGCTTTGCCCTCTGCGGTTTTGGGGCCGGTGGAATGTGTGGCGTTTTGACGATTCGCGGCGAGCTTGCGTTCGGATACAGTTGTGCGTGCGGCGATTTCATTCTCGGCGTCGTCCTTGTTATCGGCTGGCTGCAGGGGTTCGGAATTCGGCTTCCCTGCGTCGACAGCCCCGACGGTTTGGCAAGTATCCACCTCAATATTTCCGTCGAACGTCTCCACGGCTGGTTCCGGTTTTCCGGACTCACTGCCGGGGTTACCTTCGGGTGCAACGTGCGAACTGGTGTCGTCAATCATTTAAAAAACCTCCCTCAGAACATCAAGGCCGCTCCGGCAGAACCCTCGCAGGTTCCGGCGGGCTAACCCATCAACGTTCTGTAATCATGCGCCATAGTCGAAAAACCACTTTCATTGGCGATCCTCGCACCCCCTGCGCCGGTGTCGTTCACTGCGCGTCCGAGCGATTTGCTTCTCCTGCTTCCGCTTCGATATCATTGAAGCCTTCGCGTGATCTACAACCTAGGCGCCTTTGCACCTATTTGAGGCACACGTATGCCAAATTTCTCCGCGATTTCCGCAATCCGCCGAGAGTAGTCGGGAAAAGTTTCCGGCCTGATAATCCGTTCGATTTTCGGTTGCTCCAGTGCCGCGGTGCGGGCCAGCGCCCCTGCGAGCTTCCTAAGACGACGAGCAACAATTGGATTTTCGATGATCTCAAGAGCGAGATTCATCAAATCAGACATCGGATCTAAATCGCTCTCATTCGAGCTGGTGATGAACAACCCAGCCAATTCCGGTATGGAATTTACCTGCTCAGCGAAATTCGTTGCGTCGTAGCCCGCGCCCGTCGCGTCGCGCCGACACCCGGCAACCCCTTCGAGAAATAGATAGGCACGCTTTAGGCGGTCGAGGCTGCTTTCGTTGGGACCGTCTTGATCGCTCGGGTCGAGAACTAGCAGGTTTTCCATAATGAGTAGAGAGTCTATTTCCCCGTTCTGTATTTGCGCGCGAAGATTCCTCGTTGGCACGATCCGCATGTGCATGTCGATCGCACGGACGCGGCGAAAACGCAACCCGTAGCAGAACAGCGCGGATTCGGCAACGTCGAGGCTTCGGGAACGGATACTCTCCGCGGACGCGCGCTTGGCCACAATCTCGATCAATTCCCGACTGTGACGATCAATCGGCAACGTTATGATGTCCCCTCGGGTGGGAAACAGTTTTTGAAGCAGACCGTGGTCTCCCGCGTATTCAAAGGTCCAAGTTTCATGACCCGGTAAGTCTGCTCGTGCGGTCGAGTCGGCCGTGACCATGCCCGAAGAATCAACTGTGAGATAAACTTCAGTACGGGAATGCTGTGCCTTCGCTTCGGTTTTTGTCCCCTTGGCGCGCTTCACAATTCGTGCCCTCCAGGCAGGACGTAGTCGCGCTATCGCTCTGCCTTGAATGGCACGCTACTCTACGGCCGCGATTTGGTCGATTACCCTTACGAGTAATTCCCATGAAAGAAGATGCGCCGGAGTTTAGAGTCCGAGGAGGTTTAGCGTCGTGTTGACGCGGTCATCCCCACCGACCGCTCGAATGTCGAGCTTTCGACGAAGGGATTGCACGTGCTTTTTCACGGTATCGACTGTGCGTGCGATCTCCGCTGCGATTTCCTTGTTCCCGAGCCCACAAACGATGTAAAAACCTACTTCTTGTTCTCGCAAAGTTAGGCGCGCTGTGCTGATTCGCTCGAAGTAGAGACTGAACCTAAACGTCATTTGGCTAACCGGTAGATCTTTGACGTAGCTAGTGACGATCTCCCAACCTAGTTGGGAAACAAGTTTCTCCGCGGCGCTGACGTTGGGCCAGGCGTCTTGGATGCGCGTACTTATAAGGTTGCACACTTCCTTTATCGAATCTTCGGGGATCTTCGCAACCCGGAGTCTTTTGGCCCACTCGGCTTCGGTTTCCGCGCATAGAGCCGGCCAAGAATCTTTGGGGTCACGCCTCGGGCTGTGCTTCACGCGTTGCACGGGATTCCTTTGGTTCGCGAGCGCGCTGGTCGTAATCTGAGAGTAGCCAAGAAGAGCGACTTCGCGGCATCCTGAAAGCTCGCACGACAGATCGTGAGTCGCTCGCCAGCGGAACCGAACACGAGAAAATTGTCACGCAGAAGGTGCACATCACCGAACTGTCCCATCGGGCAGTGTGGGGACAGACATCCCTAGCTGATCGCGCTCAATCGCACGTGCATCGACATCAAGCTGATGGCGTTCGCCGGATTCATTTCTGAATGGGTGCGGTGCCCGATAAAGCAGGCGCCCGCGATAACGCGCGCATAGAATCGAGCGGGAGCGCCCGGAACTTGGCGGGCGCCGCGTGCCGCTTGATCTCAATGCGCTTTTTTCGATGCGATGTCCTGCCCTGCGTAAAGGCTTCGTCGAAGCCGGGCAGCAGTGGATGTCAGGGCATTGGGGCGTGGACTGAGCAATCCGGCGCGTCACCAATCCGATCGAGCCTCGCTACACGAGCGGCGGCAAGCCAATAGCCGCGGTCCGCGTCTTCAGCGTGGACCAGTCATCGTGGATCGCGCTTCGTCGCATACGCATGCGATGTGGCGATGCCCTCTTGATCGTTCACTAGCGATCTGGTCTTGTTTCTGGGGTGACTGGTCACCGCAAGAATGGCTGGCTCGACAATTTTCCTTTCCGCGCGCCCGGTTTTCTCGAACTATGAATGAAGCTTGAACGGGTTGACTAAATCTACGCGGAAAAGGGCGAAATCATTTTCGTTACGCGTGGCCACTTTGAGTGCGTGCACCCGTGCTGTCGCGGCAATCATGGCATCCTCCAACAGATGATCTGCTTTGCCTTCCATGACCCGAGCCCACTCTCTAAAGCACGCCGCATCCATCGGGAGCACGTTGTACGTTGATTCCAATTCATCCAACCACGACTCAATTGCGAGAGCTTTGGATTTGTCCTGCGATCGGGTTCGTTCAATTCCCCGCTGCAATTCTCCGATCGTGACCGCCGAGATATAGAGTTGATCGTCACGCAGCCCTTCAATCCAAGCAAGCACGCCACCATGCGGCTTGGGCTTACGAACTTCGGAAATAATATTCGTGTCGAGCAGATATCGGGTCACTTGAGCTCCACGGGAGGGCGGCGTTTAAAAGCGCCACGAGCAGGAACCAGATCTTCAAAGCGGGGCCCCGCCCCGAGAAGCAAGGCCTTGAGTCCAGGACGCGAGCTTTGCTCCAAGCGCCGCCAATCCTCAATTGGAACCAGGACTGCGGTTTCGACTCCGCGGCGCGTTACGACCTGTGGACCCTTCTTGAGGGCCGTATTGAGGAATTCAGTAAATCGGGCTTTCGCCTCTTGTACCTGCCAGGAGTCCATGACCAACCTCCGAAATACATCGTATAACTAGTCATCTGTCTAGTCAAGTTGCCGGGAAAGGTCGGGTACCTTGTCTGACCGGGATGCTCGATCTGGGGCGACCTTCTAACTCTTGAAGCATGATTTACTTGCACTCGCGCATCCGAATCCACTTGTATCAGTGCGGCGTGATTGAGTGGTGTTCAACGGCGGAGATCCGCACGGACCATGAAGCGGACTTATTAGAGGATATGGCGATGCTTTACAAGGACGTATGCCTTTGATGTAAAACAGTATGCTGCAATATGTGATGCGGACATTAAAGCGGACATGAAAGCGCTGAAAGATCGTGGCGAGTTGGCTTCGTTGATGGAGCCTATACCACACATGTGGTAATGGCAAACCATATTGCAACACGCCGTCGCCCTCCTGATCGTCGAAATCCACTGATTGATGTGTGCTCCCGAACTCTCGATTGTTCTTTGACGAGAACGCGGTGTTCACCTTTGTCGCTCGCTTGGGGGCTTCCCATCCCACCGGATCGTGCTCCGCAGCCGTCGAATCGACGTCTGCGAGCGAGTCTCGATGAGTAGCCGCAAGCCCGCCTCGACGGTGGCTCGCTTTGTCCCCTGGAGGGACAGCCCAGTTCTCAAGCTACGCTGCCCTTGAATATCTCGATTCCCGCCTTGCGGCCAGCCTTCTGCAATGTGCTGTCGAGAGTGGCCAACGGCGCTCCATACCGGACCGCCACATCCAGATAGGCGGCGTCGTATGCAGAAAGGCCGTATTCCCGCGCGATCGGAAAAATATTGCCCAGACTTTCTGCGACTGATTGCGAATCCATGATAACCGTCAGTCCGTTCAGCAGCTCCACAAAGCGCCGGACCTCGGATTGTCTGACCCGCTTGCGCCGTTCGGCCGTCAACACAGCATTGGTGATTTCAATCGGCCACAGCGCCGGAACTAGTATCGCGTGCCCTTCCAGCGCGACCAGTACCCCGTCGGCGTACCCGCTGGCCTCATCCGGAAAGCACCAGGCGAGCGCCATGGACGCATCAATAACAATCCCCGTCAAAACCGCCGCCCTTCTTCCACCATCTGACGGACATTCATCTTGCCAGGCTTGATCCGCTTGCGCAGTTTCCGCATGTCTTCCACAATCTCCTGGTGCGTCATTCTTGCTTTTGTTTCCTCGACGGGAACTAGCCTCGCCGCGGGAACCCCGTGCCTGGTAATCGTAATCTTCTCTCCGCTGCTAACCCGATCGAGCAAATCCGCCAGGTGCGTCTTGGCCTCAAAAGCCCCTACGAATGCCATTTAGAGACCTCCCTTTAAACTAGTCCCAACTAGTTTGATTATGAACCAAAATAACCTTTTCTGTCAAAACGGTAGATGATAAGGCAGGCGGCAGCAGGACCAGGGCCGCCAGTAGATCTTAACCAACTTTCGAGGATCACATCCTGAAGCTAACCAGAGACAAGTGGATGTAAATGACGAAAGTTTCTTCGCGAACTGCTCTTCGAGATATCGAGGAACTGATCGCGTTGTGCGTCATTGAGTAAGAAGAGGCCGGGGGAAGAAGTACTTCCTACAGAATTAAGAGGATTCGCTAGCCGTGGGTGCGCTGGAATTCACGCATGAATTTTACCAACGTTTCGACGGCCTCGAGTGTGACTGCGTTATAGATGGACGCACGCATCCCGCCGACCGAGCGGTGGCCGGGCAGTCCCACGAGCCCCACCGCGGTAGCATCCTTCGCGAACTGCTTCTCGACATCTTCATTGCCACCGGCGATGCGATAGACTACGTTCATGCACGACCGCGAAGCCTTCTCGACGGGGCAGACATAGTAGCCGTCGCTCGAGTCGATCGCGTCGTACAGCGACTTGGCTTTGGCTTCGTTGCGCTTTTCGATTGCCGCAAGTCCGCCCTGCTCCGCCGCCCATTCGAGGACCACTCCCACGATGTACACCGCGAACGTCGCCGGCGTGTGATAGAGCGAGCGCTCCTTGATGTGCGCGCGGTATTGCAGCAGCGTTGGCAGGTTCTTATCCGCGCGCTCGGCGAGGTCGCGCCGCAGGATCACCACAGTGACTCCCGCGGGGCCGAGATTCTTCTGCGCACCGGCAAAAATCAACCCGAAGCGCCGCACGTCTAGCTGGCGAGAGAGGATATCCGAGGACATGTCCGCCACCAGCGGCACTCCGCCCGTATCCGGAAACACGCTCCACTGCGTGCCCTCGATGGTGTTGTTGCTGGCCATGTAAACGTAGGAGGCGTTCGCATCGCGCGAAATTTCCTCGGGACGCGGGACGCGCACGAATTTCTCGGCCTCCGTTGTTGCCGCCAAGCGGTACGGCGTGCCCTTCTTCAGCTCATCGATGGCTTTCTTCGTCCACGCACCAGTGTGCAGCACATCCACCGGCTTCCCGGCAAGGTACAGATTCATCGGCACCATCGTGAATTGCAGGCTGCCGCCGCCGTGCAAAAAGAGGACCGCGTAGTCCTCGGGAATGGACAACAGGCGGCGCAGGTCCTGCTCGGCGCGCGATTGAATCTCTTCATACACGGCCGAACGATGGCTCATCTCCATCACTGACATTCCGCTACCGCGATAATCGAGCAACTCTTCCTGAACGCGCTGCAGCACGGGGAGCGGCAAGGCCGCGGGTCCGGCATTGAAGTTGAAAACGCGCTCAGCGGCGCGAACTGACGACGTAGGGCTCACGTTAGTTGGTTCCTTTCCGTGAAATTATTGCGGGCCCGCTCTCCAAAATACAAGGGAAAGAATGGCAACGAGTACGAAACTCGACGCGATGGTTGAGGTTTCACGACGCACGCCCTCCAAGCGCGCTCCGTAAACCGCCCGGACGCGTCTCCGAGATTTTGTTCGGTTATGCAACCGCACTTGCACATGGTTGCGCCAAACGCAAACGAACTTGTAGTGCCGCAGTGACTCGGGCCGCCCGTAGATTTTAATTAGCCTGCGAAGACGGCATCATAATCGCCCGGCAGCGGTCGTGCCCGCGGAAAGATACGCGTCCGAGCGTAGGGCGAAGTTTCTCCCCTCTCCTGGTTTGACAGTGAATGACTACCAGCGGGCCACACGGAAGTGGAAAAACTCGGTCTCGATCCCGACGTGATCCCCCACCGGCGCCACGAATAGATCGATCGACTGCGTGCTTCCGCGCAGACCGAAACCAGAGTAGCCCCTGCAGGCCGCCTGCTTCCGCGGTCTGCAGGCCTGGCTCCCTAAGCAAGAAAGCCGTTTGCGCGCGCATCCGTTTTGGTCTGTGGGAACGAAGGGAAGCTCTCACGCGGGAGACATGAATCGTTGCAGAGTCACACGATCGAAGACAACCGCCGTGCGCCGAGAGGCAAGAGTCGTCGTGCTAGCCATCTGCCTTAATTCTGTGCTTCCTGCGCATCGCGTATGCCAAGCCCAGTAGCCCCACGACGAGCATTGGTAGGGTCGACGGCTCCGGCGTCGAAACTACGGGGGTCGCGGTAACTTGCAAGTCCACGCCGTCGGCGCCGTAGATCAAGTCCATCGTGGCTTCGCCTCCCTCGATCGAGAGCGCAGCGCTCGTGTCGGAATCGCCGAGCTCCAGGCCACTGCCCGTCACGCAGTAGGGCCCGGGGCAATCGTACTCCAAGGTGGAGAACTCGCCCGAGATGCCTCCGCTTGCCAGAACCAAGTCGTCGTAAGTATCGTCCGAACCGAGAGTGAAGCCGTTCGTGAACGTCCCATCCAGCACGTCCAATGTGCCGCCCAGAGTAGCGGTTCCCGACGTTCCGGTGACCATAAGCTGGCCGTAACTCCCGCTTGCGCCGGTACCCGCAATCAGCTCGTCCAGGACACCGCTGGCGGTCTGCGTGTAGCTACCGGTGATCGACTGTGTTCCGGGCGTCTGTGGGGCGCTCATGGGCGTGAGAGAGGAGCTGTTGGTCACGCCGCCGATGATGGCTACAGTGCCGGAGTACGTTCCGCCATCGAGGTTGAGCGTGCCAGTGATGGTTCCGGTGCCGGAAAGAGTTCCGCCGTCGAGGTTGATCGTGCCGGCGACGAGCGAGCCGTCGACGACCGTGCTGCCCGCGGTCTGCGTAAAGTTAATCGGATCCCAACTACCGTTGATCGTAACTTGCGAAACGTTCATGAAATTACCACCGTTGACGCCTGATCCGTTGACGGTGAACGTTCCGCTGTTGTTCACGTCCCCGCCCACCGTCAGACTGCCCGTCGTGCCGATAGTGAACTTACCGGAGTTGTCTAAGTTTCCGCTCACGTTAATGGAGCTGTGGCTAGAGGTGGACGTCGTATCCATCGTGATCGTGCCTTCGTTCGTAAGGTCACGATTAACTCCTGTCGCCTGGCAGGCTTTCGCGCCGACACATACGGAGCCGCCGTCCTCCACGTCCAGCGTGCTGCCCTTCTGAATATCCATACCTGTATCGGAGCTGGAACTGGCCGCGTCGGCTTGCAACCTTGCTCCATCACCACTGACCGTAGTTGTGCCGGCCGTCTGGGTGAAGGTTCCCTTCGTGACCTGCAAGGCGCTATCAGTGCCGATCGAAATTGTGCCCGAAGTGGTCATCCCCGCGGAACCAATTACGGAAAGATTGTAAGCGGCCGAATTGAAAGTCGGATCGGTGATGGTATTTTTTAAGGTAAGGGTTCCGGTATTGGCGAACAGACCGCTCGAATTGCCATTCGTCGTGACACCGCCTGTGTCCTTGGAGGTGTTCGTCGCCGCGGTGATGTTGTCGATTTCGAGCGTGCCGGCATTGCTCGCCAAGTTGGCGAGAGCACTGTTGCTGTCAAGACCGCCGGGGGTCTCAATGAAGGCGTTGTCACCGGTGAGGGTAAGGCTACCCGTCTTGGCGATCGTCGTGATGGCGACTCCGTCGGAAAGTGCCGCGTATACCGTACCCGAGCCGGTGGGACCGCTGATCGCGACCGTGCCGTCGAGGGTGCCGGAGGTTGCGAAATCTTGGATGCTGACGACGGAGTTTGACTTGATGTCGCTGTTGCCGATATTGAGCGTACCTGTGTAGTTCGTGCCATCCGAGCTCAGAATGTTGTTCAGCGTTCCGTTAATGGTGAGCGTGCTCCCGCCGGTGCCGGATACATCGACGTTGATCGTGCCGGCGACTGTTGGACCAACATTGCCCTCGTTCTGGTTGGGCGTGATGTAGTTGGTGAAATTGGTGGGGCTGCTGCCGCCGCTCATGCCGATGGTTACGGAGCCGCCGTTTTCCAACGTGAGCGTGCCAGCGTTCGTCGCCGCGCCGCCGCTCGTCAAAACGGCGCCCTTGGCGGTCACCGATATCGTTCCGCCCTGATCGATCACCAGCTTCCCGTCGTCGGTGAGCGTGTATTGCCCGTTCATGATGAGGGTGTAGTTGGTGCCGGTGTCCGTGTTGTCGCTGGCCTCGACGGTGAGGCTCTTGACCTCGGCGTTGGTGTTCAAGGTTACCGTGCCGCCGGGGCCACCGCCAATGATGACGTCGTCCTCGCCGGTGACCTTACCGGTCTGCGGGTTTGTTGTGGTCCTCGGAGCATAGCCAAGCGACCAATTCGTGGTGTCTTTGTTCCCGTCGGTCCAAGAGCATGTCGCGCCGGATGTCAGGCAGGGATCGGGGTTGTTATTCCATATGTCAGTATTCGAGATCGAGGCTACAACCAGCTCCACTTCGCCGGGATTGGTGTAATTCAAAGCTAGGGACAACGTGCTGGATATATCAAGCGGACCGGTACCGCTCGCGGTAAAGCCGTTATATGCGAGTGTGCCGAACGTGCCGGTAAGAGTGCCGGTGTAGTTGAGGATATCGAAGGTCTGGCCGGCCGCAAAACTGAAGCTCGGGGTGGTGGATACCTCGAGAACGCTTCCGCCTGTCCCAGCGACTAGGGTGAGCGAACCGCCGGTTATGTTGAGGACGCTGAATTGGCCGCTGGAGGTCCCGCTGATCAACTCGCCGAGAGTTGCGCCGGCCGACTGGGTATAGTTGCCATTGATCGTAAGCGTACCGGGATTTGTCCCGTCAGGGCTAGCTTGCAGCGTTCCGCCAGAATTATTGGAAACATTCCCAACAATCGTGCCGCCGTTCCCCTGCATCACACCACCATTGATCGCGACCCCGTTGCCAGAGGAAGTGAGCGTACCGTTGACGGTGGTAGTGCCGGCGCTAAGTGTGTACGTGCTCGCGCTGAATTTGCCGCCGGCGTCAACGGTGGTGCTGCTCGAACTGCCGCTCTGCGTGTAGGGATTGCCGCCGGTCACGTTAAATTGGCCGCCGCTCCCGACCGTGACCGCGCCAGAATTCGTCGCGCCCAAGGTCTCCGTGAAGATCGCCCCTCCGGCCGAGCCGCCTATGTATACAGTCCCGCTGTTGTCAAACCCAACGGAAGAGGCCGTGCTCTGTGAACTGGTTTCCGGTAGGGCCCCGAGGAAGAAGGAGCCGCTATTATTCAGAGCGCCGCCGATCGCCAAATTGCTTCCGCCCGCTCCTTCATAATCGACAATGACGGTGCCGCCGCTCGCGATGTTGAGCGCGCCGCTGGTGGTCACCGAAGCCCCGCCATTTAGCTGCAAGGCGCCGTCGACGTTCGCTAATCCGCTCAGGCCGCTGTTGTTGGTCTCACCGGGAGTCACGTTTACGAAAGAGTTCTTATTGTCCAAAATCAGCGATGAATCGCCCGCGATGGTTTGGATACCATTGCCAGCGTTCAGCACCAGGGTGGCCGCCGCGCCGGCGCCACCGTCAATCGTGATGTCTCCATCAAGCGTGTTCAAGGCGAAACCCGTGGCGCTAAGCGTCGCGGCGGAAGTGATGCCGGAGTTGCCGATGGAAATTGTGCCCTTGGCGTTCTCCAGCGTTCCGTTGACGGTCAGCGTGCTGCCGCCGGGCGATGTGCCCGCATCAACATTAATCGCGTTTGTGTTTGTAAGGCTCTCGCCCGCCGCTGTTCCGATCGACATTGATGATCCGTCGGCCAAATTGACGGTGCCGGAGTTCGTAAAGCTGCCAGTCACGGCCACTTTAGAACCACCGTCCAACGTGAGGCTGCCCTCGTTCTTGGCAAGCCCGCTGAGCGCGTCGTTGCTGAAGGGCCCGATCGTATCCGTGGTGATAAAGGAATTCGAGTTGGCGAGCGTCAGCGAACCAGTTGCGGCAATTGTGGTGACTCCGGTGCCAAGTTCGAGGACAGCCGCAGACGAGCCCTTTGACGGGTCCTGGCCCGTGATGTTGATTGTGCCATCAAGCGTAGTGGTGCTGGTCTTTGCTGTGGCGCCGGTGCCGATTGTGGTGTCAAACGATGCAGCGATCACGGTGGAGTTCGACGAGATACCGGTATTGCCGATATTGAGAGTGCCGTCGGTGTTGTCGAGCTCGCCGCCGATGACCAGGAAGCTCCCGCCGGTCGTCTTGGCTTTCGCGTCAGTTGGATCGATAGTGATCGTGCCCGTGTTGGTGAGGTTGGCTGGATATGTAGTGGTGCCCACTTCAACCGTGCCGGCTTGCGCGATCATCAAAGTGCCGGCGTTCGTGAGAGCGCCGCCCGTTTCCAACGTATCGCTGCCCTTCTCCAAATCGATCTCGCCCCCGGCGTTGATACTCACAGTGGTGCCAACCACGAGGGTGTTGTTCGCGGCGAATGCCAGTGTGTAACCAGACAACATACCCTTTTGTACAGTCAGACTTTCCACAGTGCTGCCGTTTACGTTGTATGTGACAGTACCGCCGGGACCGCCGCCGATCAGCACGTCTTCGTCCGCGGTCGGCTCGGCGCCTGTGGACCAATTGGTGTCGTCACTGCCGCTGCTCCAGTTGGCGGTGGCGCCGTTCCAGGTATCGAGCGATCCGACTTCGAGCACCACATCGCCGCCGGCGCTGTTGTACTGGAGGGTGAGATCCAGATTGTCGCCGATCGGGATCACGCCTGTACCGCCGCCGCTGAACGAGCCGAAGTCAAGATTTGAGAAAGTGCCGGTCAACTCGCCGGGCGTGAAGTTCAAGACATCAAAGGTTTCGCCAGGCGCGAAAGTGAAGCCGGACAGGGCGGTTACCGATAGCGTGCCGGACAGCGAGACGGAGCCGGAGACATTGATCACGCTGAAGTTGGTGCCGGGCGCGCCGCCGGTATTCGCAATGTTCTCCAGCACGGTGCCCGCATCGGTCTGCGTAAAGCTGCCATTGATGGTCAGGACGCCGGGAGTGGTCGTGGGGAGATAAGTTCCGCCCTGGATGGACCCAGAGTTGACGACGTTTCCGTTCACTGTGCCGTTGCCCGTAAACACGCCGCCGGTGATGTTGACGGTCGGCGCGGTCAATGTGCCGTTGACGGTCGTCAAGGAAACGAAAGTAGGGGTTTGGGTGAAGGAATTGCCGGCGCCGACGACGGTCAGATTTGCGTAGCTGCCGATGGTGACGAGGGCAGAACTGGTGGCGTCGCCGAAGACCGACAACGTCGCCGTGTTGGTAGGACTGGCGCCTGCCATACTCAGGACGCTCGCGTTATCGAATCCGCCGACCGCAGTAACCGAGGTGGGTGAAGTCATGCCACTGTTGCCGATGTCCAAGATGCTGTCGTTTTCGAGAGTCCCGGTGACGATCACGGTGCTCCCGCCCGTTGCCGTGCCCGCATCCACCTCCATCGTGCCGGTGTTGGTTAGATTGGCGGGCGAGAAAAGCGCGCCTACCGTGAGCGAACCACCGTTGGAGACGTTCAGCGTGCCCGCATTGGTCACATCGCCGCCGGTTGTCAACGATGCTCCGCTCGCAGCCAGATCAATCTCACCGCCCGAATTGATATTCACGGTGGTGGCTACCGATAAGGCAGTCGAGGGATTGAAGCTGAGCGTGTAATTTGAGACCGTGCCGGCCTCAACGGTCAGGCTGTTAATAGCCGCGCTCGCCTGATCGTAAGTGACCGTGCCGCCGGTTCCGCTGCCGATGGTAATGTCCTGGAAGCTCAGCGGCAGTGCGTCGTCGGACCACTCCGTCGTGCTGCTCCAATTGCCTGTTCCTCCCAGCCAAGTAACTGCTGTTGCCGGCGGCGTTTCCACGTCGAGCTGCACCAGTCCCTGAGAATCTTCATAGTTCGCGACAACCTCCACGCCGTCAATCACGAGCGAGCCGCCGCTGGCGGTCGTTTCACAGTTGGGACCGGGACACTCGTACTCGAGCGTAGCGAACGTGCCGGAGAGAGTACCGGTGGAATCTTCAATGATGTTGTAGGTTTGGCCGGTCGCCAAGGTGAAGCCGGTCAGCGTGGAAATATCGAGCGTGCCACCGAGAGTCAGCGAGCCGCCCTGGACGTTGAGTACACTGAAATTTGTGGTCCCGGCGATGAATTCGCTAATCGTTCCGCCGGCCGACTGAATGAAATTCCCGTTAATCGTGAGGGTGGCAGGGTTGACCGCACTGTAGCCACCCTGCACGGTTCCCCCAATGTTGTAAACATCCGCGTTGATCGCACCGTTGCCCTGAAGCGTCCCGCCATTGAGCGTGACACCGCTGGGAGCAACAAGCGTGCCGCCAAGCAGCCCGATGCCGACGGTGGTTGTTCCGCCGTTTTGCGTGTACGAGCCGGCGCTGAGGCTGGCGCCGGTCGAAATCGTGGTGGCGCTGGTCGCGCCGTTCTGCGTGTAGGAATTGCCACCGGTTACGTCGATCGAGCCGCGGCCCAAAATGTCGACGGTGCCCGAATTGACCGCGGATCCGTCGACTGTGAAGGTGGCACTGCCCGCGGTCGAGCTGCCGCCAACGTCCGTCGTGCCGCTGTTATCAAACGAACTCGCACGCGCCGTGCTTGATTTCGAGGAGCTTGAAGTCCCGGTGCCCAGATCGAAAGTCCCGCCATTGTTGAGCGCGCCGCCCACCGTCAGATTGCTTCCGCCAGTCGTCGACGCAACGTCATCGACTCCAACGGTGCCGGTGCTCGCGATGTTGACGTCGCCGGTGGTGGTGAGGGGCGAGCCACCTTCCATTTGGAATGTGCCGGCAACGTCGGTTAGTCCGGTTAACGCGCTGTTGCCGCTCGCGCCGCCACTCAAGTTCACAAGAGAATTGGAGTTGAGTAGGAACAGGGTTGAATTCGCCGCAATGCCGGTGATTCCGTTCTGCAGCTCCAGCGTGGCCGAGGCGCCGCTAGCGTTACCGTCCACATCGACGGTTCCGTCGAGCGTGTTGGAGGCGAACCCCACAGCGGTGAGCGTGGATGGCGAGGTGGCCGCACCGCTGCCAATGGTGATATCACCGCCTGCGTTGGTCAATGTTCCGCTTATGTTGAGGGAGCTCCCGCCGTTAAAATTGCCGTCCACAATGATGACGCCCGCGTTGTCCACGTTCGTGGGTTCGGACGCCGTGCCCACGGTCACTACACCGCCGTTTTCCAGATCGAGCGTGCCCGCATTCGTCAAGTCGCCGCCGGTGATCAGGTTTGCGCCGTTTGCCGCCACTTCGATTTCCGCGCCCTTGCCAATGTCCACGGCGCCTGCCGTCGACAAGGTCTCATCCGAGGCGAACGCGAGCGTATAGGCAGAAGTCGTGCCGGCTTGCATTGTCAGATTGTAGATATTGGCGCTCTCATCTAACGTGACGGTGCCGCCGGCCCCCGTGCCAATGTCAACCAGTTGCGTGGGGCCGGGCGCGCCGCCGGGAATGGACCAATTTGATGCATTGCTCCAATTGCCGGAGCCGCTGGTCCAGTTGTCCGGGGTCACGACGTCCAGCAGGACCTCGCCGTTCGATCCGTTGTAAGCCAATGCGAGCGCTAGGCCGCCGCCGAGTTGGATCTGGCCGGTGCCGTTGGTCGATTGCGCGCCGTAGCTAAATGTGGTGAACGTGCCGGCAAGCTGATTCGGGGTCATGTTGATGATGTTGAATGACTCGTCGGCCGCGAATGTGAATCCAGGCACCGACGTTACTTTCAGCGCGCCAGCCAGCGCGGCCGGTCCGGAAATGTTGATCGCGCTGTAGTCCGTGCCGATGGTGGTGGCGCCCGCCACAATTTCGTCCAGCGTGCCGGCGGACGTCTGGGTGTAACTGCCGCTGATGGTTAGAAGTCCCGGCGTCGTCGTTCCTGTGGCGGCTGCGACGGTCGCCGCGTTCGTCACGTTGCCATTGATCAAGCCGTTGCCCTCGAGCAGGCCGCCGTTGATGTTCACCGTGGGAGCGGTCAGGGTGCCTTCTACCAGCGTGCTGGCGGTGGATCCCGTCTGGGTGTAGGAATTGCCGCTGCCGGTAACGGTCAAGCTTCCGGTGCCCCCGGGGCCAGAATAGATGGCGACTGCACCAGAATTGAGGATTCCGCCGACGCTGATGCTACTCGTTCCGAATTCCTCGAATCCGCCATCGACGGTGGCGCCTGCGATTTGGAGGTTTCCGGTCGAGGTATTGGTAAACGCGCCCGTGACCTGCGCGCCGGTACCAGCTACATAGATCGTGCCAGAGTTGTTCGCCGTGCCGTTGATCGTGAAAGTGCTGGTGTCCAGATAGCCCACTTCCATGAATCCCGTATTCACCAATCCCGCGGCACTCAACGCGCCGCCGCCGAGTTCTATACCCGGATCGCCCGTTGTGCTGCCGCTGTTGTTCGTCAGGACGCCGCCAACCGATATGCTGCCCGTGCTTATCGTAATGTAGCCGCTGTTGGTCAGGGCTAGTCCGGTATTCGTTGCCAACGACGCGCCGCTAACATTCAATTCTCCGGCGTTGCTGGTTAGGGTGTTGAACGCGCTATTCGTCGAGCCGACGTTGGGCGTAAGGTTGGTCGCTTCGATCGATGAGCTGGCGCCGGATAGATCCACGGTGACGCCCGAGCCGATACTGGCGATGCCCGGGCCCGTGTATTGAAGCAGTGCGTTGCCCGAAAGGTAGTAGTCGCCGGCGTTCAGGGCGCCACCCGATGCGAAGGAGCCCGTGGACCCGGTCACGTTGAGCAGGGCTTGGGCCGTGCAACCTGTTGTGGTGCACCCGTAAAGCCCGACTACACCTCTGTTACTCAGTCCGCCCACATTCAGTGTCGTGCTTAGGTACGCATAACCCTCATCGGAAGGGTTCTCGTTGAAGTACTCGGCCTGGAGCTGGATCATTGCTCCGGTTGCATTCGTCAAAGCACCGGTGATCGTAGCGCTGGCTCCTCCAGTTAACGACAGCGCGCCGGCGTTGCTTGTGAGTGCGCTGATTCCATCGTTGGTGTAGGTCGGGCCCGTGTCCGTCGTTATAAACGAGTTTGAGTTGTTGAGAGTAAGAGATCCGCTGGCGCCGATACTCGTGATGCTTGTGCCCAGTTGGAGCACTGCCGGCGTAGAACCCAACCCCGGATTCTCGCCGTTGATCACCACACTGCCATTCAGCGTGTTCGCGAGCGTGGTCGTGCCGTTCATGGAGCTGAGCGACGCGGCGCTCAACGTCGCCTGAGAAGTGATGGCATCGTTGCCGACGTACACGTCTGTGCCGTCATACAAATTCCCGCTGATCGTCACAGTGCTGCCGCCCGTCGACGCGGTATAAACCGCACCGTCGACGCTCAAGATGCCTTGATTGATAAAATCTGCGGGAGCGGCCTTGGTTCCGACGGTTACCGCGCCGCCATTCGTAACGAAGAAATCGCCGGCGGCATTGGTAATGTCGCCGGCGCTGTTCAGCACTGCGCCGCTGGCGCCAACGTCGATGGTCGCAGAATTGATGACGGTGCCAGATACGTTTAGAACGGTGCTCGGATCAAACGCAAGCGTGTAATATGTTTCGTTGCCTCCCGGCTGAACGGTCAAGTTTGCAATCGTCGAGCTGGGCACGTTGTATGTGACCGTGGGCTGGCCGCCCGAGCTTCCCGTGCCCACAACGACGCTCTGCGTCGAAGTCGGTGACGCGCCAGTGGACCACTCGAAGTTGCTGGTCCAAACGTCGGTAGCGCCAATCCAATTGTCAACGGTTGCGGGACCTGGCGTGGGGATGACTTCAAGCACCACCTCGCCGCTCGACTCCTCGTAGACCACCGCAAGCGAGAGGCCCCCGCCAATATTCAGCGCATTCGCGAGCGAGCCCGTGCCGCTGGCCGCGATGTTGTTGTATTCGATCGAGGAGAATGCCCCCGAGAGCTGGCCCGGAGCGGAGTTCATGATGTCGTAGGTTTGGCCGGCTGCGAAGGTGTAGCCGTTGAGCGTGGTTATATCCAGCACTCCGCTTAGAGAGACCGAGCCGGAGACATTGATCGCGCTATAGGTGCTGCCGCGGGTCAGCGGTGTGTTCTGCACGAATTCGTCCATCACGCCGGTGGAAGTTTGTGTGTAGTTACCGGCGATCGACAGCAGGCCGGGTGTACCGGCGCCAGCGTAGTAAAAAGGGTTTGTCGCTGCGATGGTTGCACCGTTGACAACAACGTTGCCCGTAATCGTGCCGGTGCCGCTCAATAGGCCGCCGTTAATGTCAACCGTCGGCGCGTTCAGGGATCCGAGGACAGCGGTGACCGCGAGCGGGCTGCTCTGCGTGTAGGAATTCCCGCTGCCGGTCACGGTCAGGATGCCCTCGTCCGTTGAGCTGGCCGCGATGTATACGGTGCCAGAGTTGTTGAAGCCAGCGGCACTGGCGCTGGAGGTCGCTCCCTCGGCCAGTCCGTTACCCCCACCGAGGTCAAAGATGCCTGTGCCGCTGTTGGTGAACGATCCCGTCGCGCTGAGCTGCGCACCAGCATCAACCTTGATCGTCCCGGAATTTGCCGCGGGTCCGTTCAAGATGATTTCGGCTTCTAAACCGGGAAGCCCGTATTCGGCGCCCGCTGCGGTGATTGTGCCGCTGTTGACGAGGCCGTTTGCGGTCACCATCGCGTCAGCCTCGATGCACAATCCACCGCACGGTAGGTTGGAGTTGCTGGTGTTCGTTAGCGTCCCACCAACGGTCAGGTAGCTACTGTAGCTATCAGGCGATTCCACAATACCGCCTAGGTCGATCTCGCCGGTGTTGAGGAGGGCGCCGTTCGTGGTTGCGCCGGTGCCATCCATGATCAACGCGCCGCCGACAGAGCTCAGGGTCGAAAGAGCGTTGTTGGTACCCGCGGTGAGAGTGGTTGCGGTGATTGAGGCTTGCTGTCCGAAGAGATCAACGCTGGCACCAACGGGGATGCTGGTAATTCCAGGTCCCGTGTATTCGATTTCAGCGTCATTTCCAGTTGGTAATGAGGAACCTGCGGAGATATCGTAACCTCCCGGGCTGAGTACGCCGGAAGCCGAGACAAACGGGTTGCTTGTCGCAACGCCAGTGATGTCCAGTATGGTTGCGGCGCCAGCGGTGCCCTCGATAGATACGGTTCCGCTGTTACTAAAGCCCGCGGCGGTGAGTGTCGCCGCGGAATCGCTGCTAGCCGAGAGGACGATGCCGCCGCTATTGATGAGAGTCCCGCCAACGGATACGCTACCCCCCGTCACTGCTATAGAACCCGTGTTGGTCAAATTGAGCGTGGGATTCGTGACCACCGAAGCGCCGTCGCCTACTGTCAGAGATCCTGCGTTACTTGTAAGCGTATCGAGCGCGCCGTTCGCCGGAGTGTCGGTTGTCGGCGCGAGACTGAGCGACGCGCCGGTGCCATACAGGCCTAACGTTACGCCGCTGCCCAGCGAGGTTATGCCGGGGCCGTTGTATTCGAGCACGGCATCGCCTTCAAGCACATACGAGCCTTGATTCAGCGCGCCCGTAGCGGGAACCAAAGATCCGGTGACGTCGAGCACCGTGGGTGATCCAGTAAAGTTGAATCCGTTACTGTCGTACGCGATGATCAGGGAACCGTTGTTGACCAGGGCGGCCACCGTCACGGTTGTCGGGTTATCCGAACCGCCTCCGACATCGAGGGTGCCGTTGTTGGTCAGGACGCCGCCCACCGTCAGGACGGTTCCGCCAAAACCCGAACCCGTGCTGTCCACTTGCAGGACGCCGCTATTGGTTAATCCGGCGTTGGTCGTCAACTGGATACCATCGGACAGGTCAAGAGAGGCCCCAGCGCCGATGTTGGTGAGCGTAGTCAGCGCATCGTTCATCGCGCCTGAGCCGTTGGTATTGGAAATCGACACGTTCTGGCCGTCCAGCGAAAGTACGGTTCCGCTGCCAAGGCTGGTGATTCCCGGACCGGAATAATTGATCTGCGCATCGCCAATCAGCGAATAATATCCCCCGTCCAACTGGCCGGAACTGGGTATCCAAGTGCCGGAGACATTGATCACCGATGGCTCGTTCGGCAAGGAGTCAATCTCGATCGAGGTTCCCTCGAGATTCAAATACCCGGCGTTGATGAAATTGCCAACGTTGATCGTGGTCGGTGACGTCATCTCCGTGTTGCCGATCGTTATGTTTCCGCCGTTGGTGAAGGTTCCCGTGACCGTCAGCGTGGAACCGCCGGTCGGCTCATTGTCGATATCCAGGGTTGCCTCGCCATTGTTGACGAAATTTCCACCGATCGTCGACGCGCCGCCTCCTTCGATCATCATCGTAGCGCTGGCGGGATTGCCCCCGTTGCTGGACCCCGGCGTCCCGTTGCTGAAATCTCCCGCGACCGCGAACGTGGCGCCATTTTCCACGGTGAGAGTCCCGGCGTTGGTGAGATTCCCGCTGCCGCCCACGTTAAGCGCCGCGCCGTTGGCCAAGGCCACCGTTCCGAAATTGAACACGTCACCATTGCCGCCGCCCGCGCCGGTGGTCAGCGTGTCGCCCGTATTTTCGAGATCCAGTTCGCCGCCAGTCGAAATGTCGGCGCCAGCGTTTGTGGTCAGGCTTTGGCTGGCCGCGCCGTAGGCAAGCGTGTAGCCGTTAGTTACGGAGAGGCTATCGATCGCGGTGCTTGCGCCGGTAGCCAACGTCACAGTCCCGCCGGTCGAGTTACCAATGGTCACGTCGGACGTCGATGACGGAGCCGTGCCGCCCGACCAGTTCGAGCTGCTCGCGTTCCAAGTTCCGCTTCCGGCGTTCCAGATATCCGCCGTCGCGGACGGCGTGAACGTGCCCACACTCAGCACGACATCATTGCCGTTGTAAGTCAAATCAAGCGCGAGGCCGCCACCAATGTTCAGTACCGAGCCGTTGGCAACCTGGCCGTTGTACTCAAGGCCGCTGAAGGTGCCGGTAGCCGACCCGCCCGTGGTCGTGATATTGATGATGTCGAACGATTGGCCGCTCGCGAAAACAAACCCGGTGGGCGTCGAGATATCCAGTAGCCCTCCGAGCGTGACTTTGCCACTGACATTCAAAGAACTGAACTGGCCGTTGGAGATTCCGCTTACGAGCTGATAATCCACGCCCGTACCCGATTGCGTGTAATTCCCGGTAATTGCAAAGCCGGCTGGGGCCTGTGAAATCCCACCCTCCACGGCACCCTCATTCACGACGTTGCCAACGATCGTCCCTAGGCCTTGAACCACGCCGCTATTTACGTCGACCGTAGCTGCGGTCAGTGTGCCGGAAACCGTGGTCTCGCCGGCGTTGACGCCGGCGATTTGGGTGTAGGAATTGGCGCCCGTGACCGTCAGGCTCGCGAAGTTTTCGCCGGCTCCAACGCTTGGGCTGCCGATATCTATGTTGCCCGAGTTGATCACGTTGCCGCTCAACGTCAGTGTGGCCGTATGCGTGGAAGTCTCGCCGTACAGATCGATAGTGCCGACGTTGTTCAGTCCGGTCGCGCTCACCGCCGCAGTCGATGTCCCGGTCGTTCCTTCGTTGGAGATGATGAAAGATTTGTCGTTGGTCAGCGTGCCGCCGATGCTCAGACTGCTGCTCCCCGAAGTGGCGGCGGTTGCGTCAACAGTGATCGTGCCATCATTGGAAAAGTTGATGCCCGCAGTTGTGCTGACCTTCGCGCCATCTTCCATGTCGAGCGTGCCCTCATTGCTGGCAAGTCCGACCAGCCCGCTATTGCTGAGCGGCAAAGTTCCGGCAAGAGCAACATAGGAATTGGAATTCGAGAGCGTCAGGTTTGCGCCGGGACCAATGCTGGTGACGCCCGTCCCAAGCACCAGCGCCGCCGTCGTCGAGCCGCTGCCCGGATCCTCGCCGGTCACAATGACAGCGCCCGTCAAGGTATTCAGGGCAAAGCCCATGGCGCTTACAGTAGTCGAGGAACTTATGCCTGTATTACCTAGACTGAACGATCCGAATGTGTCTGCGATCGTTCCGCCGATGCTCAGAGTGCTCCCGCCGGCTCCTTCGTCGTCTAGGATCACCCCGCCACTGTTGACAAAATTCACCCCATCGTTGGTGCTCAGGTTGGCGCCGTTTTCAAGCGTCAGCACTCCGCCGTTGCTCGCAAGTCCTGTAAGCGCGCTGCTGCTGGCTGTGCTCCCTGCGAGAGCCACTCGCGCATTGGGTCCCACGAGCGTCAGGCTGTCGCCGGAGGTTTCCGTGCTGTAGCCGGAGATCGCGGTGATCGCTCCACTCGCGTACTCAAGCAGCGCGTCGCCGGAGACGGTGTAGTTGCCGATCAGCGCAGTCGGCGCAGCGCCCAGAACGTTCAACGTGGCCTGCACGCTGGTGGCGCCGGTCACGTTTATAAATGCGTTGCCCGTCGGAATCAGACTGGTACTTGGCAGATCGGAGTTGCCGAGGGTTGTCAGCGTCCCGTTAACCGTCACGGTGGTCGCTGTCGTGATGTTGTTGTTGCCAATCCATAGAATCCCGCCGTACGCTTCGAGAACGTTTCCGCCGATGCTGAGCGTGCTTCCCCCCGAACCGCTTTGGTCCACCAGAATCTCGGACGCGTTGATCAAGCCCTGGCCGGTACTCACCGTGGCGCCATTCGACATTTCGAACGTGCCGGTGTTGGCGGCCAGCGTGTCGAGCGCGCTGTTGACGCCCGAACCGTTGTTAACGGACGCGCCCGCGCCATTTAGATTGAGGGTCGCGCCGGTACCGATGCTGCCGACGCCCGCACCGCTGTACTCGATTTCAGCGTCGTTCGTCAAAGTGTAGGTGCCAGAGCCCAACGCTCCATTGGATGAGACGAATGGATTTGGGCCCGTCAGGTCGACCAAGGTCTGTGTCGTCGTAGACCCTGTGATGTTCAGCGTCCCGTAGTTGGTCAAGCCGGCGGCGGTAACAGTGGTCGGTGCGGTGATGGACGGGTTCCCGAAACTGAGCGTCGAGCTTGGGGAATTTTCGAGCGTTCCACCGACGCTCAAGGAGCTGCCGCCGGGTCCCGTCTGGTCCACATCTACCGTGCCCATGTTGATGAAAAAACTCGGGGAACTGGCGCTCACCGACGCACTATTGGAGATCTCGAACGTTCCCGCGTTGCCCGCCAGCGTAGTGAACGCGCTGTTGGTGCCGTTACCGATATTGGTCGCGACGATGGACGCGCCGGCGCCGCTGAGACTGACGGTTACGCCCGAGCCAATGCCGCTGATGCCCGGCCCGCTGTACTCGAGTTCAGCATCGTTCGTTAAATTGTAAGTTCCCGCATTCAGCATCCCTGGCGGCTGCACAAAAGGATTGGCCGATGCCGGCCCCGTCAGATCGACCAGCGTCTGCACCGTGGGCGATCCTGTGATGTTCACAGTGCCGAAATTGTTCAGCCCGGCGAGGGTGATTTCGGTGGCGTGGGTGATGGTGGCGTTGCCAAAATTCAGGATGCCGATTCCATTCGGGTACATGCTTACCGCGAAGGTACCAACGTCGACCGAGTTGCCTATATTCCCCAGCACGCCTGCGACGATTAGGCTACTGGCGCCGAGACCATTCGCGTCCACATTGATCGTGCCACTGTTGCCGAAGGTCCCCGCGACGGTCAACGATGCATCGCTGAGTAGCGTGATCGTGCCGGAGTTAACAGCGGCGAAGGGTTGTGTTGGAGTTCCGCTGTTAAACGCCGCCGCGGTGATGTCGAGCGAAGCTGGGGTTGCTGGAGTGGTATTGAGGTTGCCGGTCAAATTGATGGTGCCGGTGTTGTCCAATTCACCTGCGCTTGCCGTGGCCGCAGTCGTGATCGTGCCGGACCCTACGTCAAGCGTACCGGCGTTTGTGAGTTCTCCGCTGGCGGTCAGTACAGCATCGCTGGTTTCGAGCTCGAGAGTGCCCCCGGAATTGATCGTCACCGAGCCGTTGGTTATGGTCCCGTTTTGTTGTACCGTGAGCGACGAGCCGGGCGCGAGCTCGAGGGCAAGGGTGTAGCCGGATGTGAGGATCAGCTCGCCGATGGTGGCGCTGGAGTTGAGAGTTACGATTCCACTTCCCGTGCTCCCGATGGTGACGACATCGGTGTTGCTGTCTGGTGAGCCACTCGGCGTCCAATTGCCGGCGAGGCTCCAGTTTCCCGTTCCGCCAATCCAGCTGATCTCGGGATCGCTCGCCAGATTGGAGGTGCCAGCGCCCAGCGCTCCCGTTGACGGGACAACCGCATTCGCTGAGGCCGCACCCATGAGGCCGACGTGGCTCTGCGTGGTCTGGGACCCAGTGATGTTCGGAATCCCATCGCCAATTAAGCCCGCTGCGGTCACGGTGGTTGGCTCCGTGATGGAATTGTTGCCGAAATTGAGTTTCGCGCCCGGAGAATTCTCGAGCGTTCCACCGACGCTAGAGGAGCTGCCGCGGGCTTGATACTGGTCCACGTCTACCGTGCCGCCGGTATTGCCCCGCATGCCCGTGATGTTGAGGCTGCTGTCGCCGACGCCGCTCGCGTCCACGTTGGTGGTGGCGAAGTTTCCGTAGTTTCCGGCAACCGTCAGCGACGCAGCTGTGGGTGAGGTCACCGTGCTTGAGTTGACCGCGACAAAGGCCTGCGTCGGGCCCCTGCTGTTAAACTCCGCGGCGGCTATGTCGAGCGAAGCTGGCACGCTCGGAGAAGCGGTCATGTTGCCGGTCCAGTTGATGGTGGCGGTGTTTTTGAGCTCACCTGCGCTTGGCGCAAACGCGAGCGCTCCCGTCGCCAGGGCGGCGACAGTCAGAGCCAGCCTTGAAACTCCGAAGTTACGGAACCACTTCCGAGCGCAAGCCATAACCTTCTCACCAACTCAGCTAAACCAATAGCTTCCCGACGTCAGAGCGTTCAACTACCCTGCAGCGTTTCTCTGTTTCCGCGCCTGCTCGCCACCATTTCAGCGAGTCCATTTCAGATGATCCATCGGCTCCGATTGGCGGTCGCAGCCTATTGATGACACACGCATTTCGAGCTTTAGACTCGTGGAAGTATAGTGGGAGACGTGCTACAAACAATTGATCTAAGAGACCATGCAAACGTTTTTCACATAATGGGTAGAGTCCTTCCATGAGTGTTCGACACCGGCCAATGCTGCCGTCTGACGTCCGTCAATGCGCCGATATCGTTGCTGCGCACCCGAACGTCGGTCCCCGGTACGGAAGTGCGATCGCCCACTTAAGGACGGCCTGGCTCCGATTGGTTGCTGATGACGGTTTCTGCTCCGCTGTGGTGTTCGAGGAAGGGGACGGCGCCCAGGCCAAAATGCTCGGCGTCGGCGCCACAGTGTTTGTTTCCGACGATTTTCTGCGCAAACTGAAGACGCCGCCCCTGTCGTGGATCGGACCTGAACTAGCCAAACGCGTGGCACAGGACGATTCGCCGTTGCTCACCTGGAATCAGGTCCAAGAAGCCAACTCACGCGACGGGCTGAATCTGGTTGTGTGGCAAGCCACCGTTTGCGCTGAGGCCAGCCAGCGGGGGGATGTCTGGAACCACCTGATGGTCTCGTTCATGGATCACCACCGTGGTTATTTCTTGAAAGAACTGACGGCGCACGCGGAGAGCGTCGAGCACATGATGGCGATGCGCAATACCGGCGGCTATCTATTTGACTGCGAAAAGCTGCGCTACGCCGACTTTCCGGAGGGCAACTTCGAAGATGTGGTTCGCGCCCCTCATCTTATCGGCGTCACGCGCGAGATGACGCAGGAGAAGTGGGGCTCATGGGTCGGGTCACTTTTCCTCTACCAACCGCCGCGGTTCGGTTTCGCTCGCAGCGAGCAGCGGCTGCTTCTGGCAGCGCTCGACGGCGGTACTGACGAGGAACTAAGCGTGAAGCTCGGTATCTCTGTTTCCGCGGTCAAGAAAACTTGGCTCATGATCTACCAGCGCGCGGCCGCGTGCCTGCCAGAACCGGCGCCCGCCAATTTGCAGGCGGATGACGAGAAGCTCGAGCGCGGAAGGGATAAGAAGCAGCGTCTGATCTCTTATCTGCGCGAGCATCACGAAGAGTTGCGCCCGTCATCGCGAAAACTTCTGCGGCAAAACGGCGCGCCAAGCGACCTCGCCTAAAGCGACATCCCTGTTCAGTAGCTGCAGCGCAAGCAACTTCGCAAGACCGGAATCTGCGTCAGATTTGGAAACGTAAAAGGAATTCTTGCGCGGGTTGCGAACGGCCAACATTTTTCAGGGCTCTTGGAATCGCTCTACTGCTCACAACGGCCCCTCCAAAACTCTCTCATTCGGCGTCGTGCAAACACTCAGTCAATCCGCTACTGGGTGAAAATCTCTCGAGTTCAAGGCTTGGCCTGGGCGATGAGCTGGGCCACTTTCGAGTTGGGGCCTACGTCTTCCACAAACAAAAGTTGATTCGGATTGACGTACATCTCCGACGGTTCGTGCAATTCCTTCCCACGTTTCACAAGCACGTTGCTCACTTGCTTCGTGTCAGGGTTCGTCTGGCTCACGATGTAGTACACGTCGGTCAGAGTCGGGTTGGAAGTGCCATAACCGTGCAAGTGACCGAAATATACGGCACCGTTCGTCAGCAAGATCGCCTGATACGGCGTCTCGAACTTCACCGCTGTGCCTTCGAAGTGGCCGAGGATGTGCCATCCCGCCGCAATGATCACCAGCACGCCGGCGACAATCCATATTAGTTGCACCAACGCAATGCCACGTTGTTTTTTCATCTCAAGAATCCTCATCCGTCGAAGTCTCTCTTTCAAACGGTTGTCGCGCAACGGGTTTTCTGTCGCATGCCACGGCGAGCCTAACACTCTCGAATTGGACCTACAAGCGCAATCCTGATGCCTAGGCTGCTTCGTAAGAGAACCGATAGACACGCAGAAAGGGGGAGAATCGGCGTAGTGCACGAAAACCGTACAAGAATTCTGGCGGAGAGGGTGGGATTCGAACCCACGGTTGAGTTTCCCCAACACACGCTTTCCAAGCGTGCTCCTTAAACCGCTCGGACACCTCTCCACGGTCGCGCTCGATTGAGCGTAGCAGAAACGCGGCGGGAGATGAAGTCGCCAGCGGAACGCGCGGCACAACATTCGGCGGATTCGTTCATGGCGGCGCACCTGCGTGCGGGCGGTTAGTCGCGTTTGGTGAATATGGCAGCGGGGCACTAGGGCTATTCTCTACGCCTCCGAGAAATCACCCGAATTCAACATGCGGCAAGTTCTTTCACCGGAAAGAGTGCTCCAATAGAGGCCCGGGCACCTTCTCAAATGTGAAAAGCTCTTCCTTCCATCGTTCACCGCTGTCGACACAAGTCCTTTATTTTCAATAGCTAACTGCGTGGCAGCGGAATTGCTCTAGCTAGGGCGTGGCCTCGCTCCGCACGATGGCCGACACCTGAGGGTGTCAACACTTCGGCAGGGTTGACAAAAATTTAGCCGAGGGGAAATTCGTGAGGAGACTAATAGTAGTACTAGCACCCGCGCTGCTGTTGTTGTTCGTTGGCAGCGCTGCCCGCGCGGACACTTTGCAATATAAATCAGACCCAACAGGCGTAAACGGGCCGTATTTGCTGAGTTTGAACGGCGGCTCGTCGACGCCGATGATTTGCTACTCGGCCGACAACACCGTCTACTCCAACGAGACGTGGAATGTAACCGCTTATACCGAGGGTTCAGATCTCTCGGCGTTGGTGGGGACGGAGTTCGGCGATAGCACTCTGGCCAAGACAGAATTTGACTACAACGAGCTTGGCTATTTGGCGAACGAGCTGTTCGCCAGTCCAGGCAATTCTGCCCTACAGAACGCCATCTGGGCGGTGCTCGGCCTTGGCGGTCAGTACTCGTCTCAAGAACACACGGATCTGACTGCGGCCGCTACGGCCGTTACGGATGGCTACGTGACCACAGACGTATTCTGGGTTCCCTCTGGGTCGTCTTGGGACTACTCGTGGGGGCCCCAGCCTTTTATTCAGGAAAAGACCAGCGTGCCGGAACCGGGTTCCCTTGCTCTTCTTGCCTTCGGTTTGCTCGGGCTTGGGTTGCTCGCACGAAAGCAGGGCTTCGCAATCCTCTAGGCTGCCCTGTCTAACCTTCGGCGTAGAAAAGTTTCGGCCAGAAGCGCGACAGCGCTTCTGGCCGTTGCTTTTTTGACGGGAAGCCCGGCAGACACCAAGTCAGGAAATGTTGCGATAGACCCGGAGAACTTAGCTGGGCAGTAGCTGAAGCTGAGATGCGCTTCGGGCGCATCGTAGACCCGCGCCATTGTTATCGACTCGAAGCAAGCGCTTCCCTTTGCCCCTTACAATGAAATCGGGACGTCGAAGATAATTGGACACCGGCAAGCGCTCACGATTGGCGTTTTTCAAGAGCACAACGCGATCGCGTTACATAACCGACTGAAGCCTGAGCTGGAACAACGACGGCGCCACCTTCGCATCAAAAGAGAAGCTTAAGCGCAGCTTGGGCATACCTGGGCGGATCCGCACTCGTCACCATGCCGAAAGTGGAGCTGGCCGGCAGAGTTGCGTTCACGGTGTTCGGGCCAAAAAACTGCGCGTGATTGAAGGCGTTAAATGCCTCCATGCGGAGTTGCAAGGAGAGCGCTTCGCGAATCGGAAATGTCTTGGTGAGCGCAAGGTCGAAATTGGAAATTCCAGGGCCGCTGAAGAACCTCCGAGGCACGTTCCCCGGCGTGCCCAAGGGCTGGACACTGAAGAGCGAGGTATTGAAATATGGCTCACCATTCCGCGGATTGTGATTCAGGTCGAGTGGTCCCGGAGTCATTTCAGGCAAGTCGGCCAGGAAGGCGTTAACGCCGTCGGGACCGGTGCCGAGCAAGGAGTTATCGCTGTTGTTGTAGAAAGTGACCGGCAAGCCGGTCGCGAAGCGCACGACGCCGGACAATTGCCAATTCTTCGTAAGACCATTCCGCTTGCGGAACAACGTGTCGAAGGGGAGCCCATAAGTGAAGCTGCCGACGAAATTCTGGCGGATATCGAAGGACGACAAACCATAGGTGAGATTGTAATTTGCCGGCACAAGCTGGTCGGAGATACTGGATGAATTATCGAGAGATTTACCGTAGGTATATCCGAGCAGAAATTCGGCGCTCCGCGCCGAATAGCGGAGTGTCGACTGTAGAGCGCTGTAGTTGGAATTTCCATTCGAAATAATCCAATCCACACTGCCAAAGTCAGGGCCTAGCGGGCCTCGTGTTCCCTGATAAGACGCTCCAGAAGCGCCGATGTAAGCCGTGCTTTCGCCGAATGGTCCGCAGGTCGGCGAGCCGGGCGCCACTTGGCTCGGTTGGCTCAAGCTCAAGCACAAGGCAGGACTTCCCGGATTGGCTTCCACAAGTGTCAGCAAATGATGAGACTCGCTTCCAACATATCCGACCGAGAGCAGCGCGTGCGTCCCCAGCTCACGTTGAATGCTAAAGGTGAATTGCTCCGAGTAGGGCGTCACATTGCCCGGATAGTAGCCGGGCAGCCCGCTAATGGGAAGGTATTCGGGCCAATTGACGTTTGGGTTGGGATTGCTCGCCGTCGCGTTCAATGCAGGGTAAGTCAGCGGAAAGCGCTGGCCGTTGTTGTAACCGTCTGATGCGGTGATGTACGGATTGGTGAAAAGCGGAGGGCCGGTACTGCCGTAGGTTTGTCCATAGGGAGCGTCCCCGGCCATGACGCCCGCCGATACGCCTTCTATTGCCGAGAAGAACCTGCCGGCGCCGGCGCGGATGCTGCTCTGCCCGGCATCACCGAACAAGAAATGCAGCACGCGATTGGAAAAACTTGGGGAATAGGCCAATCCCAGGCGCGGGGCAAGATCGTCCCAGCGAGTCGGTGCAAGAGAGCGCGAAATTCCAGGATCTGTTGGAAATACGAGTCCCGTGGGCGCGCCGGGGAAAACCACCGAATTCTCTCCTGGAACGATCGTTTGTATTTGGTTGTATTTTTCGTACCAGGGCATGACGACGTCCCAGCGTAAACCGTAATTCGCCACAAAGTGAGACGTGGCGCGCCAGGAATCCTGAGCGAACAATGCGCCGTATTTATTGCGGTTGTAGAACGATTGGGCATCGCCCTGCTTGTAGGCGCTGGCGATTCCCAGGAGAAAATCCGCGAAATCCACACCGGTTTCGGAGCCGGCGAACAGAAACGTTCCGTTGGATTGTACGTCCGCCAAAGCGTTCACCTGGCTGTACATGTATTCACCGCCCAACTCGACGGTGTGTTTGCCGATGACTCTCGAAAAATTGTCGCGAAACTCGAAGGTATTGTCGTACTGATTTAGACCCGTAATGGTTGGTCCGATGATGTAATTGTTAAACTCAACGTTTTCGATTCCCGCATACTGTGGCCGGGCCGGGATGATGCTCGGCTGGTCTTGGGAATTCACAAATCCTTGACTGGCATAAGAAGGGCCAGTACCTCCGGCGGGATAACCGAGGATATTAGCGTCGCGCACAAAGGAAAAATGAAACTCGTTTACAGTGCGAGAGCCGAAAGTCTTCGATTCACCGAGCGTCAGAAGCTGGGATCTTCCGTACGAAAGAGCGCTGAAACCTGGAACGTTCGCGCCGCCCTGTTGCGTAGGATAGGGACTATTTAGGGAATAGTTGTCAAGCATGTAGTAAGCGGATAGCCGGCCAAAGCGGAGGCTAGTGCCATCAATTCGAACGGCTCCTTTGTCGTCGCCCAGCGTTTCGTTGTAGGCAGAGGATGAGAATGTGCCATTGGCATTGTTGGGCGTTGGGATGTATTGCAGGAGCTTCGTCGCGGGAACGGACCACGCGGATTTCGGGATCACCGCGTTGGGGAGAACACACTGCGCGGAAGACGTGCACCCCGGGACGTAATAAACCTCGCCCGCAGATACCGGGTAGCCGAGCTGCTTCGAGAGGATACCCGCCCAATACGACCCGCTGACCGTTGTAGGAACGCTGTTACCGTACTGATCGACGGTGACGAAAGAACTCGCCATATCCGATAGGTTGCCGGTCCGGTCTTGCAACGAGGGAACAACGATCTGGCCTGAGTCGACGCCTAGCGTCATCCGCGTGCCCTGGTAATCCGCAAAAAAGAAAACGCGGTTGCGCGAAATCGGGCCGCCTACTGTACCGCCAAATTGATCTTGGTCAAATTCGCCGCGCGTGGGAGAAAAGAAGTTGCGCGCGTCGAGCCCGGTGTTGCGCAGAAATTCGAATGCGTCTCCATGGAATTGGTTGGAGCCCGATTTCGTAATCACCTGGATCCGGCCGCCGCTGTAGTTTCCATACTGCGCCTCGAAGTTACCGGTCAGAACGCGGAATTCGGATATGGCGTCAAGATTGGGAATGATCGCGGCGCCCATGGTAAATCGCTCGACGACGTCGGCGTCATTCACGGTGAATCCATTTGAGTATTCGCGCTGGCCGTTGATGGAAAGCGTGCCGGGATCGAGATCGCCTGAAGGAAAGATCACGCTCGCACCCGCTGCCTGGATCGAGGTTCCGGAGATCGTCGTGACCGGCGCGACTCCGGGTTGCAGCGCGAGCAGGTCGGTATAGCTGCGGCCATTCAGCGGAGAGTACTGCACCATCTTGCCGGAAACCACCTCTCCCATCTGGGTGTCGGCACTTTCCGCGGAAACATCCGACTGTTTTACGGTAATCGTGTCCGAGTGAGGTCCCAACTCAAGGGTTACGTCCACCAGCCAGGCGCGATCGGCGTCGATCACAATTCCCGCCCGGCGATAGGGCTTGAAGCCCGAGGCGTCGACTTGCAGGTCATACGTTCCAACGGGCAATTCGAGAAACGAGTAGATTCCTCGAGAGTCGGTGACTACGCTTTGCGAAGCGTTCGTGTCAATTCGCACAAGACTAATTTTGGCGCCAGCAACGACAGCCCCGGTCGGATCCACAATCGTTCCTGAGATGCTGCCGCCAGTGTCCGCGGAAAGCGAAAGAGCAAATGACAAGACCGCGAATAGACTGAGACCAAATCGTAAGGACTTCATGGTTTGTCCTCCGGATAGGGGGACATCACCGTACGAATCATATTTCACCGTTGGGCCGTGAATTCAACGCGGCGCTTCTCGCTTCGATTGCCGCCGCAATTTGCCTTTCCACTTAATCCTCTTTGCTTCCTTCAAAATCGCCTAGAAGGTCAATCGCGCCGCCAACTGGAGCTGCCTCGGTGGGTTCGCGGAAAAGATGCGGCCGAACGTCGAGGGATTGTCCGCGTAATTCTGCGGAAGATCGAAATTTGCGTGATTGAAAAGGTTGAACGCCTGCACCTCGCCAGAAAGCTTGAATCGCTCGGTCAAATTGAAAAGGCGATATAAAGAAACGTCGAAGGACGAAAAACCCGGGCCGATCAGAATATTGCGTCCCGCGTCGCCAAAGGTGTACGCCGGAGCGACTGCGAAAGCGCTCGTATTGAACCAGCAATTAACAGTTCCCACCGGAATCGGCGCGCCGCCATTTGGATTGGGGCATGCGCCGGCATTCGGATTACCAACCATATTGGGCCGATCCGTGCCGGCAGAGGTGCCGCCGGTGTTGCCGGTGTTGCTGTTGTCGGAAGAAATTATGGGAGTAAGTGGCTGTCCCGTTCCCGCGCTGAAGATGCCGCGCAGCTGCGTGTTACGCGTCCAAATATTTCCCTGCGGTAGTTGCACCACAAACGAAGCTACCACCCGGTGACGCATATCGAATCCTGAGTTGCCGCGATCGGATTCCAAATCGTGGCTATCCTGGGGGAAGTTCGGGTCCTGCTGCAAACCAAGGAAGGCCGACGCGTCATCGATTGAGTGCGAGTAGGTATAGGCTGCCGAGACGGAGTAGCGCGTTCCGAGCGTGCGGTTATAATTCAATTGCAGCGAGTTGAAGCTGGAATTACCGCCGTCATCTATGAAGAAGATGTTTCCATAAGAACCATAGAGAGGGTTCTGCTCTGCGCGTCGCGTCTGAAGGTCGCCGGATCCGGGCAGTGGCTGGTTCAGATCATAGGGGCGAGCGAGTTTTGTCCCTTTCGCGCCGGCATAACTCGCGGTGAAATTACCCCACGGGCCCATGCTCCGTTGCAGGCTCAGGTTCCATTGTTGAATGTAGGGTGTCGGCAAATCTGGGTTCAGCACATTCAGGCCAGCAGGGGGCACGTATCCTGCATTCGAAGGAAACGGGTTTTGCAGCGTGAGCAGACCGGCAGCAGAAGGAAAATACACAGACAGATTGAAAATCGGCGGATTGAAATACTGCGCGGAATTCACCGTGAACATTCCGGAATCGTAGTAAATGCCATAGCCCGAGCGGACCACCCAATTCGGTGAGAAGTTCCAGGAAAACCCAACACGGGGGGCAATATCGTTGTAGTCAGATTTGATGCCGGATGTACTGACGCCATCGCTTCCGACCTGCACGATTTGACCGGTGTGGAGATCCAACGTATACATCTGGTTCTTCGCGTCGGTCATCGGGGTGTTGTACTCGTAGCGCACCCCAAGATTCAGAGTGAGATTTCGGTGGACGTGCCAGTCGTCCTCGAAATAGAAGTTCAGAGCCTTCGTACGCATGGCCAGCGGATTGTTGGCTTGAACCTGGATTGCGAGATTCGGATAGCCGAGAAGCAGATCGCTGATTCCGGAACCAGACACGCCTCCTAGAAACGAAAGCGAGCCGCGGTTCAAGAGATCCAAAATGCCGTTGAGTTGAAGATCGCGAAATTCCCCGCCGATTTTCAACAAATGAGGGCCGCGATCCAAACTCAGACCATCCCCAAACTGGAACGTGTTCGTGACACGAGCGATTGGCAGCGAGTAGTTATCCCCGAGCGTCGAGAATCCCTGAACGGTCAGTTCGGGGTAGCCGTAGGCAATCGGCGGAACGTTCAGCCAATTGACGCCCCACTGGCTGCCAACATTTACATCGTGATTTTGCGTCAGGATGTCGCGTCGAAAGCGATTGTATCCGATGCGAATCGAGTTGGTTTCCCGGCTCCCCAGAGTCTGTTGCAGCAAAATCATCGCATTTTGAATGCGGTCCGTAACATCGTCCCCAAAACCTGGCACCGTGATTCCAGATCCTGCGAATGGCTCGAAAAGATTCACCCCTCCAAAGCTATACCGGAGCGTGAGCAATTCTGAGTCGGAAAAATGTTGGTCGAGACGGTAGGTGCCCTGGGAATCGTTCTCCGTCTGGATGGGACTGTTCGTGGCGTACGCCACAGAACCTGTGCTACCCGCCGGTGCGGCAGGATAGAGATTCAGGATGTCCGTGGCAACCGACGAAATGTCGCCAGAAGGAATCATATTATTCAAAAAAGGGCTGCCTGCGAGAGGGTTGACGATTTGCACTGAGCTAAGCGTCGAGTTAGCGGGAGCAGGATTGCAGATCCCGTTTGTGAAGCCAGTCTGGCAGAGTGCGGAAAGGTTTCCCAGACGCTCGGCTGTAGTGGGCACTGCAGAGAGCGCGCTCATGCCCTCTATATTCCGGTAAAAATCCGTAGCCGCGAAGAAAAATGTCTTGCCTTTGCGGATTGGCCCGCCGGCGCTGAAGCCGAATTGGTTTTGCGTGAGCTGTGGTTTAACTGACCCATCGAAAAAGTTTCGGGCATCCAGCGCCTGATTCCGAAGATACTCGTAGATCGACCCGTGGAGGTCGTTCGAGCCGGAGCGCGTAATGACGTTGACCTGCCCACCGGCGCTACGGCCATACTCAGCATCATAATTGCTTGTGGCGACTTTGAACTCCTGAATGCTATCGACTGGGGGCTCGACGCCATAACGATTCACATAGGGATCGTTGTTATCGACGCCATCGAGAAGAAAGTTGTTAAATTCCTCCCGAGCGCCGGCGCTATCCATAGAGAACGCTCCCCGCGTGGAAAGTTCCGAATTCTCGCTGGGAGGAAGCACACCGGAGGACAACAGCGCGAGTTGCAGAAAGTTCCGCGGATCGAGAGGCAAGCTCTGAATCTGCTGCTGAGTGACCACCATGGACATTTCCGCCGATTCCGTTTGCAACGGATTGGCGCTTGAGGACACCAAAACTGTCTTTTGTACGCCCGCGATGACCAGGTGAAAATCGACGCGCAGCTGCGTATTGACGGCCAGGTACACATTCGCTTCGGTGGCCGTGTCAAAGTTCGGAGCGGAGGCGGAAATGCTATAGGTTGCGGGATTCAGGCCGACCACGGTGAACAACCCGGCAGAGTCTGTTGTCGTCTCGCGAGCAATCGAGCGGTTGGCGTCTGAGATCACAACCGTGGCGTTTGAGATGACCTGCCCGCTCGGATCGTAAACATGCCCGAGTATCGAACTGTTGGTTACTTGGCCCGAGCAAGGATACGCCGATAGGAAACCGGCCAAGGCCGCAATCAGGAAAAGCTGAAGGAAATGGCGTTGAAGCATCGACCGCAAGAACGCAATCGCGGCAACCGAGGCACGGAGAAGTGGATTGGTTTCATACACTGAGGATAGCCTCCCTTTTTGTACTCCCTCAGCTGCCAATTCATCTCTCTACGTAGCTTCGCCGCCTACTGGGTTTTAGCCGCCCCTTTCGATATATCAATGGGGGCAGGCTTGATTGTCCAAATTGTTCCCATGTCTGCTACGGGCCTAGTTCTGAAGGCTACCGCCTCTGGCGCCCACACCATTCCTGCGGGAGTTACGGGCAATTTGGCTTCCAAATCGTCGGACAGTAAAGCCTTCATCATCAAGTGCAAGTACTGCGCGCCGTTCACCGTTATGTCCCCGACTTGGACCTGACTAGGAACAACATTTCTCGGAATTGGACTCCAATTGTCCTCGTACAGGGCCGGCAGTATGTATACAGCGGCCAAGGCTACTGTGCTCGCCGAAACCTCTCCGTTCGCGGCGCCCGTTCCATTCGGCACTTCGACCGGCCCGTATACGTCAAGAACCGCCACACTGTCCGGAAGCTTCCCCGTGCGTCTCCGCGCTACCAGGGCGTCTGCCAAGACCTGAAAAGTCTGCGCCAAGGACAATGAGCGGCGGTCCACAATTACGTATTTCGGCGGTACCGGGGAGTCGCCCCAGGACTTGTCCAGCTCCGCGATTGACTTCCGCAAGCTGGCGGTTGACAGCTGGTAGCCCGAGCAAGGCAGAGTCATGCTCAAGAGATCCTTATTGCTCACAATCTCCGAGCCTGGATCTTTAGAAACAAAGTCACTCACCACCCACTTCAATGCGTCCTGCTCTTTCTGAAACGCGGCGTCAACATCCGCCTCGCTGTTAAGAGCGCGCTTTGGCAGATTTGGGGCATCAGGATGAATGAGAGCGTATTGTGTGGGCGGATAATCGGGCGATTCGTCTTGGCGAAAGGGGGCTTGCAAATAGTTCCGGTCATCCCCAAGCTCGATTTGCACGATCCGAATTTTCGATCTGTCGAGCTTCTCGAAATAGCCCTTAAGCGCATCCGCGCCATCCGAGGCTTCCACGACCCGGCTCGGCTTGTCGCTTCTTTCAGAGATCCGTAACCTGTTTTCCTGCCAATAAAGATCGGGTGAGGAATCGGCGGAAGGACTAAGGTTTTTGCTAAAGGGCCCGACCCAACCGTCGTACGAGAAGTCAAAGTGCGGAACATCATCGAGCACGCCGGCCATTGTCGCCCGGGAATTCATCAAACGAATTTGTTGCACCACTTCCGCGTCGCTTCCCCAATCGGGCATGGTTCCCACAGCAGGATCTCTGGCGAAGGCCTGCGTCCCGCGGATGCTGGATGCCTCGCCGAAAACTTGCTGCATTCTCTTGAGTCCGCCATCCGCATCCGGCAACGGCTTGCCGCTGATCGGATCACGTCCTTCCGTCAAAATTCTTTGAACCACCGCGACGCGCGCCAGGTAGTCTTCCTTCGGCGTGCCCACATCCCTGTAATCCATCAGCGGCTGCACGCTCGAGCGCGGTTCCTCCGTGCCGTCATAGCCGATTTCAATCATCCCTTTCTTGGCGGCGTCGAGCAAAAGGTCCTGAATTCCGGTCCTGGAATTCCTCTGAGCAAGCAGGTCACTCACTGCTCCGTTCACAAAGACTGTGGCCCTGATGTTCGCAGAGGGGAACTCTCGGTTGACGGTGTCGAGCATTTGCAGAACGCGGCGGATCCGGTTTTCCGTCATCTCGATGTTGATCGAATCGCCGGCTCTCATTCGAAGGAAAATAAGAACGGGTGCGCGTGAGGGGGACGCTTGAGTGCTGGATTGCGCCATCAACTGGCTCGGCAGCAACAGCAGCAGTGAGAAAAGCAATGCGTAAAAACGCTTCATCTCCTCGGGCCTCCGGCCAGCAATTCCTTTCGATATGGGCAAATCCGATTCCGCACTCTGTTCCGCCTGCTGGAGCCCCGGCCGAAGCTGAAAACCGCTTGCACATCACACTCGCTTGAACGGCAACTGATCTTCGCGAGGTGACATCGCCCTAGAAACTTCTGCCCTCCGGGAAGCTCTGGCCCGGAGCTTCCCGGAGGGCAAGTAAATGAGCCCAGTCAGCCTCTTCGCTTCGATTAACGTCCCTTGGCTGGGATCTTAATCGTCGCCTCGTTTGACTGACAAACGGAGACACCACTATTGTTAACTGGCTGCAAGACGAAATAGTAGGTACCTCCATTCGACAACCCCGTCCTGTCTGAGTAGCCCGGCAGAGTAGAGTTTCCTACTAGCGTATAGGGGCCACCAGAAACGGTCCCTATCAACACATTGTAGGAAGCTGCTCCGGATATTCCCGTCCAGGTGAGATCGATTCGAGCCGGCGCCAGGCCAGAAGCCGTACCTGCGCCGCCCAAGTTGTTGACGCACGAGACGAAGACGGTCTTTTCCAGCATGATGATGGACCACGCCGTCTCGAACTGGCTCTGTGGGTACTCGTAATTGTGCCCAGTCCAAAAACCACCTTGCGGGTTCGATGGATTTGGCGAGCCGACGGTGCCGCCATCGCCGCTGGTGACCCCTTGACGCTTGACGAGGACTTGCGCCACGCCGTCGCATCCAGCCGACCCACCGCTTTCCGGCCCAATCTGGTTGTACCAGTCAATTGGGTTGGTGCCGCCAGGTTCATCTTCCAAGAATGTAATGGGGGTCAGCACGCCGCCCGGATCGTGCAGCAGCATGGACTTCGTGAACGAGAACATGCCGTAGGTATACTGCCGAGGAGAGGAGGTAACTCCACCCGACGTCGCATTGCAGAAATTGTCGTGGTAGTAGGTTTCGGCCGCATTCCAACGGGAATCGCCGCGGCCCAATTTGTCCATCGCCAGTTGCACCATACCGGACGGTGTTACGGCCCACGGTCCCCAAGGCTCATAGCAAGCCCCGCTGTAGCCGAAGGCGCCGAGTGGGCTGGACGTGCACTGATCCTGAGTGTCCCAGTAAGCATTGGCATCCTGCACGATTTGCGGAATCGCAACGGAGAATCCCCGATTGGCGCCGATTTCGCCGATGGCCGCCCACTGAGAGACGGAGTTGTCGTTGTAACTGCCGCTGCCGTTCACATTGCACTGATAGGCCCAAGCTCCGCCGGGAGTATAGTTGTTCTGGCAGTAATTGTAGCCATCAATCATATCCTGCACGATGTTTTGGTACGTTTGTCCCTGAACACCAGGCAATCCGCCGGAGGCGGCGGGGCCGGTGGGGGCGATACCGGCGGGGTTCTGCGAACCAACGATGGCGTCAATCAGCTGACCACCTTGGTAGAACGGATAACTGGTACTGTCGTCGTCGAACAGCATTTGGCCGTTCCCCGAAGGGCTGTTCCCATCGAAAGTAACGGTGCACGGAGTCGTTGCGCCACTAGGACACGAAGTCCCGGGTATGTTGTAGTTATAAGACTTGGACGCAACTGCCTGGGGATACAAAAACATAAAAACACGGGCAAGTCCGCGGCTAACATCCTCCGTGTACGGATCGTTCGAGGGACCATTTGCGTAATGGCCGTTAACTTCGAAGGCTTGGACGTCGGAAGCGGTCATTGCTGAAGCGTTTCCGCTGGTGTACCCGCTGCCGCAAGTTGGCGCACCACTTGCATAGCCCGCATCGTAAATGCCGGCACATTCCCATCCACCATAGACCCCGCTTGCGCCGTAAATTCCACCGGTCCCACAACCGCTCGGGGAGCCATTGTTGCACCGCCACATATTCTGGTGGAGGTACCACAAACCGGAATCGATGGCCACGTCCACGCGCGAAGCCAGGCTGTTAGCTTGCTGGATCACGTAGTAATTCGCGGTATACGTTGCGCTGGTGTTGGTATCCGTAACGGTCACTACGGCGGTCCACGCCGTCCCGCCGGGGGCGGCGTATGGATAGGCATGTTGCGCCGAAATGTCGTAAGTATTCGTAACCGGAGCCGCTGCCTGCGTTGTTGCATCTCCGAAATTCCAGGAATAGGTGAAGGAGTCTGTGGATCCTCCCAAATTCACCGTGGCTCCCAACACGATGGTTACCTCGCTGGTGGGGCCCAGAGGATACGTAACGTGGGGCGTGGTCGGAGTTCCCGGAACCTCCGGTACAGTCAAGACGGTAACCTGTGCTCTCGCGGCCTGCGGGATAATGAACGCGATCAGAAGCGGTAGCGCGACCAGACAAACTTGCCACAGACTTAGCTTTCGCATAGCTTCTTCCCCTCCAAAGTAGCTAACCGTCGATTTTGAAACTTGAAGCCCGAGCCGAAAGCGCGCACCAACGGCGCGGAGCTTCGAACCCCCCGAATACCCGTGGTCAACCGCAATTCGTCCCACTACGCACTCAACTTGGTCTTCAACAGGCAAAGACCAGCAAGCCCCGCTCCCAGCAAGAGAAGCGTGCTCGGCTCCGGAACTCCAGTCGGCGGGCCGCTGACAGCCGCCTGCGTAACTTCGTTTCCCGTGAAATAGACGTCGGACTCAGTGGCGTTCGCAGGGTCAACGGGGTGCGTTTGGTCGAGCACGAGGCCCGTTCCGCCCGGATTGGTCGTGGAAAAATCCAGAGTGATCACGGCTTCCTGGGTACTGCTAAGCGTGAACTCGAATCCCATGGCCATTGCGGCATCGCCATTGCAGGACGCTCCCGCGGTGCAAGGTGCAGTGCCGCCGGAGCCGCCGAGGTAATTGCTCGTCTGCCCTGGCAGACTGTTCACGTCGCTGAGGGCTCCAGTGCCGGACGCGCCTTCGACATCGTTGTAGATGTTGCTGGCATAAGAGTCCCCAATTTCCCAAGTCTGACCCGTAGCGGCCGCACCGGAAGCGGTTCCGTACTCATTGAAAAATGGCTGGCTTACTTCCAGATCGAAGAACGAATCAACAAAATAGGTTCCGCTCGTTCCAGGATCGAAAGTGTAGCTCAGTGTTCCAATGCCCGTCGTTTCATTGAAGCTGGAAACATTAACGCCAGTAAAGTCATTATCCTGGGCCGCGCCGTTCACATTGAAAACCACATACTGAAGAGAAGATTGCGCCTTTGCCACAGGCTGGTAGCCCAACGCAAAGCACAGGACTACCGGTACTATGATCGCCAAACGTCTCATATAGAGACCCCCTTTGGGTTTCGAGACAGCGAAATTATTCCGTGCCTCGCCGCCGGGGACGTTGGCGATTCGTGCGTGGTTCATTGATGCAAGCTGGGTGCCACATCCGTCCTGCTGTTAAATTCAATCCTAGGAGCGAGTTCCGGAAAGTCCGCGGTGGAGGATGTGCAACATTCTTTCCTTTACCGCCTAAGTGGTTCTTGAACTGGAGCGCTCTTGTCGTCCGCTTCACGGAAGAACAGTGATCTGACTGGGTTTATCCGCGGTTGATGCGCCGGTTGGTATGGTGTTACAAGTGCTAACCATCTGGATGGTTTGGATGAGCACGATTGCATGCCAAGAACCAAGGCTAAGATGGAGAAAATGAGATGATGAGTAGTGTTCCTAGATCAATTCGTCGAATTGCCATCGCCATTCTTTTCACTGTTTACTGGCTCGGCATCAAAAGCACCCCTGCATCACCGCAGAATCCTCCGGTCCCTCCCCACTCTGAAATCGACGGGCCTCCGCTGATCTATGACGGCGCTTTCATCTGGGCTTCTAGCGAGCGGTCCAATACGGTCTCAAAGCTTTCTCCGGCTGACGGACGGCTGCTAGGCTCTTTCCCGGTCGGGGAAGCGCCGCGCGGATTGGCTTCGGACGGCGAAGACATCTGGGTGGCGAATAGCGGGGACGCAACCGTCACCAAATTGCGGGCCAGCGACGGCGCGACGCTTGGCGTATTCGAAGCCGGCGCCGAACCTGTTGCTGTCTTGGTAGTGGATGGATACGTGTGGGTCGCCGACCACGACGGGGATGCCGTAAGGAAGGTCCGGGCGTCGGACGGCCAAACTGTAGGCATCTACGGAGTTGGCGGAAGTCCGACAGCTCTCGCCACGGATGGCAAAAACATTTGGGTGCTGAATCCCGGAAGTGACTCCCTGACTAAGCTCCTGGCGAGTACCGGCGAAAGCTTGGGGAATTTTCCGGCGGGCGATTCCCCGAGCAGCTTTGTCTATGATGGTTCCGCTTTATGGGTGGCCAGCGATGACGATGGCACCGTCGTTAAGCTGGGCCCTAAGAACTGCGAAGTCGTGGCACGTTATCAGATCTCCGATCGCGCCTCGCAAATCATCTTCGACAAAACCAATCTATGGATTAGCGACCGGTCGAAGAGTGGAGTCGTCGAAATCAGTCCGACTGATGGAACAGTATTAATGTCGGTGCGCAGCGTGGGACAGGGGGAGGCCATCGCGTACGACGGCGCGAATCTGTGGATTGCCGATGGTTCGCGCAGCTACATCGCCAAGCTGAATGGCGCGACTGGCAAGATCGTGGGCATGTATTCGCTGGACGCAGAGGCGCCACAGCAAGGCAACCAGTGACAGGGTGAAGGATCAGGGCGTCGGCGGAGTCGATGCGTTGGGATTTATGGTGACGCCCCGCTGTCTAAGCTGAGCGATGACGAGTTGAGCGTTGGGATCGCCGGCATCGGCAAGTTCGCGCGTCTTCGTGACCATCGAATCGGTGGCGGCGCGGATCCTTTGGGCCTGGGCGAGTGGTGCAGCCTGCATCGACAAAGTTTGTTTGAGAGTGGAGCGCTCACGGATTAGCGACGTCGTCTGACAGACCGTCCAGCCGAGAAACGCAACGGCAAAGAGCAGCAGTGGAAGAAACGGGCCGTAGCGATTGGGCTTCGATTCTTTCTCGGCGACCGTAGATGAGTCGGCGGAGTTGCTCATGGCTTGCCCTTCTGTGCTGGGGCAGGTGCCGAATTCGCCGGTACCGTTGACGTCCGGTTGATCGTGATTCCCTGATCGCTTAGCAGCATGAGGAGTTGCTCATCGTTGTTCTTGATTGCGAGTTCGGCCAGGGCTCTGGCCATCTGCTGGTGTAAATCGTTGATTGGCGCGGTTTGTTGAATGTACTGCGCGCGGGCGTTGACCTCAGCCTCCACTGATCGGTTGCGGACGTATAACCAAATGTTCGCGCCCACGAGGACAATCGCTATCGCCCCCAGCCCGCAGAGCAACCAGTATTGAAAAGTCTTGAGCACGATAATTCCTCCGAGCGGAGTCTAGCATACGTGCAGGAATTCGCAGCCGCGGCTCGGCTGGGCCGTGCGCTGAACGAGTTACTTGCGTCATTACCCGAACTTAAGTCGCGCGAGGTAACTATCCGTAGACTGGCGCCGATCTGCTCACGAGGCACCAGAAGAGAACGAAAGGGATCGCTTGACGACGAGGCAACTTCAAGTACTCTATCGTGGTTGCAAACGACAGATGCGTTCTGTGGGGGCGCCATGACACGCACATTTCGACGCAGTCGCAAGGTGGGGTTCTTCATTTGTGCGGGAATCGCGGTGGCGGCGGGCTTGGCGATAGCAATTGCTGCGCCGCACGCGACCCGCGCTCAGGCTCCTGCACCTGCCCCGCCTGTTGCAGCGCCGGTTGCCGCGCCCGCCGCGGCGGTGAAAACGGCGGGCGAGGTGTTCATGAATGTGACTGTGCTCAAGGACGCGCCCGCCGATCAATTGATTTCGGCGATGGAGTTTATGTCGACGTCGCTCGGCCAACCTTGTACGTTCTGCCATGTGATCCCCCATTTTCAGGACGACAGCAAGAAACCCAAGGCCACGGCTCGCCAGATGATTCAGATGGAGATGGACATTAATAAGACGAACTTCAGCGGCCGCGCAGAGGTGACCTGCAACACGTGTCATCGAGGCACCGCCCATCCGCTAGGCGTGCCCGTGATTCCGGAAGAAACGCAAATGGCGGCCTCAATGCCATCTGCGCCGACGGTGGAGCACGCTGGACCAACCGGCACCGCCGCGCCGCCGAACGTCGCGGGTGCGCCTGTGGGAAGCCCGGCCGCCGCTCCCACCGTGGATCAGATCCTCGACAAGTACACTCAAGCAATCGGCGGCGCCGACGCCATCGCGAAGTTGACGAGCCGCAAAGCCGAGGGAACGGGAACTTTCGAAGGAGGCGGAGCATCCGAGGCCGTGACGATCGAGATCATTCAGGAAGCACCCAACAAGCGCCGAATGTCGCTTGCGGGAAAAGATGAGGCTTTCACAGAAGGCACCGACGGCACGGATTTCTGGCAGCAGGATGCGAAAGGGCAGGTGAGCGATGTCCAAGGAACACAGTTCGCCGAACTCAATCGCGCTGCTGACATGAGCCGGTTGCTCGACGTCCGAAAACACTTCACTCAATTGCGCGTGATGCCGAACCTGGACCAAGTCGGCGACCATAAGGTTTACGTCGTGATGGGCGTCCCCGCGGACGGAGGGCCGAGAGAACGGTTGTTGTTCGACATCGACAGCGGGCTGCTGCTGCGCTACGTGTTCGCGGCGCCCAGCCCGATCGGCAATAATCCCGTCGAAGCCGATTTCAGCGATTACCGCGCCGTCGGCGGGTTGAAACTTCCCTTCACCGTGCGCACGGCGACCCCTGACGCCGCGCTGACCGTGCACTTCAGCCAAATCCAAATCAACGTTCCTGCGGACGACAGCAAGTTTGCGAAGCCAGCCACTGCGCCCGCGCCAGCGGCGACGCCGCCAGCGAAACAATAGCTGGACAACGATTGCAGTCGCGAAGGCCCGCTAATCCGTTAGCCGCGTTGTTAGGTTAAGGATGCTGCGGTCTTGCCCTGCGCTTTGAACCATTCCCAAGTGCGCCGCAGACCGTCTTCGAAGCCGACGGTTGGTTCATAGCCGAGCTTCTGCCCCGCGAGCGCTATATCGGCCTGCGAATCGCGAATGTCGCCCGCTCGCGGCGGCGCGTACTGAGCGCTCGCCGAACGGCCGGAAATTTTCTCCAGCAGCTTCAGCGTTTGATTGAGCGTATAGCTGTTGCCCGTGCCGACGTTGAAAACCAAGCCCGAGGCTTGCGGCGCTTCGCAGGCGCGCAGATTCGCCTGGACCACGTTTTCGACGTATATGAAATCGCGAGACTGCTCTCCATCGCCATAAACGGTCACAGGCGCCCCGTCACGCAGCGCGGTGCAAAAAACCGATAGCACTCCGGAGTAGGGCGAGCCAGCGTCCTGCCGCGGACCGAAGACATTGAAGTAACGCAACGAGACGGTTTCCAGCCCGTACGCGCGCGTGAAAACTTGCGCGTATAATTCCGCCGTCAACTTCGAGACGCCGTACGGTGTAATCGGAACCGGCGTCATGGATTCGGACTTCGGCAGCTCGAGCGATTCGCCATACACTGCGCACGAGCTGGCCAGTACCACGCGAGTCGCCTTCGCATCGCGTGCGGCGACCAGAACGTTCAACGTCCCGTCCACGTTGATGCGATTGGTCTCGATCGGATCCTTCACCGAGCGCGGCACGGACACTTGCGCCGCCAGGTGGATCACCCAGTTTGCGCCGCGGCACGCTTCACGCACAGCGTCCAGGTCCGCGACGCTGCCTCTGCGCACCTCGAGAGGGCCGCTGATTTTCGCGACGTTTTCTTCGTGACCCGAAGAGAAGTCGTCAAAAACCACGACGCTGTGACCGCGCCGGATCAATTCCCGGACTGTGTGCGAACCTATGAAGCCCGCCCCGCCCGTCACGATACAACGCATCGAATGAATCCTGACTTAACCACGGGCCCGCATCGCATCACGCCTACTCTGACGCGTCGCGAGCCAAGGGTCGGGATTGACGTTGAACGGATTTTCGCGCAGCCCAAAAAACTTTTTGTACATGAATATCCTCAGGCCTCGATGATTACTCTCGGTCCGCGCATGGCGTCACTGAGCACGCCGCCAGGAGCCTGTTTCAAGGGCTCGAAGCGCGGAATCACGGCAATCGCCAGCACGCGTAGAAATGCCTCAACGTCTCGCTTGGCTTGATGGGAGTATGTCACGAGCCTAACCATCTGGTTCTTTCTCTTCAATCAGAAGTCACCAAGGCACTTCATGGCTCGATCCAAGGTTCGAGCCACGAATGGTGCCCGCACCGCCTGTGGCGCGCGAGGATGGCGAGGTTCCAGTAATTGCGGGACTCGATGCTCCCCCACCGGTCACCGCTGCCCCTACGCTGTAGAAGGTCGATGGACTGCTCTGGTTGTTGTACTCCGTCGCGATCCAATCCGCTGACCGCACAGACTTCGATACTCGCAGTTCGTCCAGGTTCACATCCGACGTTCCATTCCATTGACCATTCGTCGCTGCGAACCATGTCGCCCCGGAAAATGTGCCCGAACAACTCCCTGCCAAGTCAAAATTGTTCGTAGAACTGTTATCCTGAACACCGTTCACATAGACGTTCCACGTCCCTCCATATGTCCCACTTCCCGTGCTCGAGAATGTCCCAACAAAGTAGTACCACTGGCCCGTGGATATTGTCGTAGCCCCTTCCGCTCCCACAGCAAGGCCAGAACTGTCACACGTAAATATCGCATGTTGCGAGCCCCCTACAGGAGAGATCACCAGCGTGGGTGAAACATTGGCATCGGCGTCCCTGGTACCAAAAACAACTGCTCCATCGCTCCCGCTCCCAAAGGTAGCCTGAGTAAATCCTTTCGTGTACATCCAAGCCGAAACTGTTACTGAAGTTGCTCCAATCGCTCCCCCTGAAAAAGTTATGTCGTTGCCTGAACCATTGAAGCTTGCCCCCCCATCAATCTGCCCTGTCGTCGCTGTCGCTCCGTTGATCGTCCCATTGTCCCCATTGCTTGTCGAATCATGCGCGCTCAGCGTCGTTCCGTTCGGCAGGTGCCACACCCCAATGTAATTACTGTCCCAGGTCCCCGTAGCATTCGATTGATCCGTGGTCACCAAAGAATTCCCGTAAAACAGATAGATCACCGTGTTGGCGGTGTGCGATACCGTC
>Ga0187875_10000050_pt1 | contig 102266 bp, 84 predicted proteins | sample June2016WEW_17_1_2_FD_132978 | JGI IMG/M metagenome (GOLD analysis project Ga0187875, IMG submission 132978) | Peatland microbial communities from SPRUCE experiment site at the Marcell Experimental Forest, Minnesota, USA - June2016WEW_17_10 | ecosystem: Environmental > Terrestrial > Soil >... | reverse complement strand
CCTCTTTTTTCAGGCTCAGGTGGCCGCTGCGAAACCCCTGCACCAGCAAATTGTAGTAACTCTCCGCCGGATTCGAAATCAACGATTCCAACCGGGCCAACGGGGCGGTGTACGCGTACATCCCGATGACCAGCAGGCACACAGCGCCCAGTGATTTCCACGCGTTTTTCATTGTGCCACACCGACCTTGCCCGTGTACCGTTGCCGCAAGAACATCATCCGCGTGACAACATTTTATACACTTCCTGAGTCGAACACACGCGCTTTGTCGTGCGAAGAACCGTACGGGCTTGTCCACCGCCTACACATACCCGTCAGCCGCATACAGCGTATTCCGGTTCGGGTTGCCCGGGGCGATTTGGTTTTTGACACTGACAAATCACTATGGCAGAGTCGCGCCGCTCCCGTCCCCGCGCCCGACGCGCCATCGGCGAGCCGGTAGCTCAGTTGGTAGAGCAACGGCCTTTTAAGCCGTGGGTCGAGGGTTCGAATCCCTCCCGGCTCACCAGCACAAAAAACCTCACACACGGTCTCTTGTTAACCGTTGGCAATGTAACGGCGCACTTGGACGCCCGCACCGCAACGCCCGCCGCATTTCGCCCAGGCCAGGCGGCTTGACGATTGAAGTTCTTGCAGTTGGACATCGCCGTGAAGTATACGAATAACCGGTAATGAAACTTTTTCCTGACAAGAAACTGGCTGGCATTCTCTGTCCCGTCTTCTCCATTCGGACCGAGAACGATCTGGGCATTGGCGACACCGAGGGGGTGCGCCAGATGATCGATTGGTGTCACCAGCATGGGATCGGCCTCCTGCAGGTGTTGCCGATCAACGAGACGAGCGACGATAATTCTCCGTACAACGCCATCAGCTCGATGGCACTCGATCCGACAACCATCGCCATCTCGCCCGAGCACATTCCCGATTTGTCCGCCGCGAAGTTCAAGGAGATCGCGAAGCCGGAGTTGCTCAAGGAACTGCGCGCAGGCCCGGTGAAGTACACGAAAGTGAAGGAACTGAAGCGGTCACTCTTGCGCGCGGCGTTCGATGCGTTTCTCACGAAACACTGGAACAAGAAGTCCGAACGCGCCGATGCGTTCCGCGCGTTTCTGGCCGACAATGGCGACTGGATTTCCGACTACGCCATGTTCCGCGTGTTGATGGAGGATTATCACAACTGGCCGACGTGGGATGAATGGCCGCAGGACCGCCAGAACCCGAAACGGGCCTGGTCATGGTTCCTCTCGCTGCCGACCAAACAGCGCGACGAGTACGCCGAGCGGATCCTGTTTTGCGCGTACGTGCAATGGATCGCTTACGACCAGTGGACGAGAATCAAGGAGTACGGCACGAACCGGAAGGTGTGCCTGATGGGCGATATCCCGTTCGGCGTCAACCGCTACAGTTCCGATGTCTGGGGCAACCGCGAGATCTTCGACCTCGACTGGAGCGGCGGCTGCCCGCCCGAGAAAACGTTCAAGGTCGATGCCTTCACGGAGAAATGGGGCCAGAACTGGGGTATCCCGCTCTACAAATGGGATGTGTCCCGCGCACGCAATCACGACTGGTGGCGGATTCGTTGCGGCAACATCCAGAAAATTTTCCATCTGTTCCGCGTCGATCACGTGCTCGGTTTCTTCCGCATTTACTCGTTCCCGTGGCAACCGAAGTACAACGCCAAGTTCCTGCCGCTGACCGAGCCCGAGGCGGCGAAACTCACGGGCGGACGGTTGCCGCATTTTCAACCGTACGCCGACGACACACCCGAAGGCGCGAAGTTCAACCAGAAGCAGGGCGAGGAATTGTTGGCGATGGTGCTGGCGGCCGCGGGCGATATGGTCGTCGTCGCCGAAGACCTCGGGGTCGTTCCCCCGTACGTCCCGATCGCTCTCGACCACCTGAAGATCCCCGGCTACAAGATCCCGCACTTCCTGCGCGAGAAGGACAGCTCATTTGTGGACGGCAAGACCTACCCACGGCTCTCGCTCGCGACGCCGGCGACACACGACCATGATCCGATCGCCAAGATGTGGCGCGAGTTGTGGGAGAAGGTGGACGCGGGCAGGAACAGTCAGGATGGGAACGCTCGTTACCAATCGGAAGAGGCGCAAAAGGAGCTGGCGCGTTGGATGGTGTATTGCGGCGCGAATCATCAGGAGCCGCCGCGCGCCTTCAACGACGAGGTCCACAAGCTCATCCTGCGCGGCGTGCTGACCTCGAATTCGTGGCTCGCCGTGTTCCTGATCACCGACGTGTTTGGCACCGAGGGCCGGTTCAACGTCCCCGGCGCCGTCAACGAGGGCAACTGGTCTTATCGCTTGGAGAAGACCGTTGCCGAACTCGACAACGATCCGCATCTCCTCCACAAAACCCAGATGTTCGCCAAGCTCGTCAGGGAATCGCGCCGGCTGCCGTAGCGCTACGCCTCCGCAATCGCGGCCCGAACCTCTTCCGCATGTCCGGCGGGTTTGACCTTGCGGAAGATCTTCGTGATCGCGCCGTCGGGGCTGATCACAAACGTGCTGCGCTCGATCCCCATGAACGTCTTGCCGTACATGGATTTCTCCTTCCACACGCCGTACGCCGTGGCAATTGTGTGGTCCTCGTCGGCCACGAGCGAATAGGGCAGACCATGTTCCGCAATGAACTTCTCGTGCGATTCCGGCGAATCCGGGCTAACGCCAAGAACGACAGCGTTCTGCTCGGTGATCTTTTGATACATATCGCGAAATTCGCACGCTTCGGTCGTGCAGCCCGGTGTAAAATCCTTCGGGTAGAAATACACGACACAGGTCGAACCCTTGTTGGCGGTCAATTCGAGAAACGGCGGTGCTTCGTCACCTTCTTGAAGTTGTTTCACGTTGCTTTCCTTTCCATAATACCCCGACCCGGGGACAAACATCGGCCACTTCACATTGGATGCAGTCGGGCTTGCGCGCGGTGCAACGTTTTCGTCCGTGCCAGATCAGCAAATGCGAGAAATCAATCCAATCCTGGTGTGGGACGATTTTCATGAGCGCCTGCTCGATCTTCTCGGGTGTCGTCTGGCGGGTTAGTCCCATCCGACGGGCAAGCCGCGACACATGTGTGTCCACCACGACGCCTTCGGCCTTGCCATAGGCGACACCGAGCACCACGTTTGCCGTTTTGCGCCCGATGCCGTCCAGTTCGATCAGTTCGTCGAGGGTGCCGGGCACCCGGCCGCCATACTCCGCCACGAGGCTCCGGCAGCAGTTCCGAATCGAGCGCGCCTTGTTCCGAAAAAACCCGGTGCTGCGAATGATACCCTCAAGTTCCGCGGGACGAGCCGCGGCGAAATCAGCGGCGGTGCGGTACCGCCGAAACAAGGCCGGGGTGACGAGATTGACGCGTTGGTCGGTGCATTGCGCGCTGAGAATGGTGGCAACGAGGAGCTGGAGCGGGTTCTGATGATGCAGGGCGCAGCGCGCCTCCGGGTAGGCGGCCCGCAAACGGCGCAAAATGGTGCGACAACGCGCCATCAATTTGCTCTTGGCAACGTTCACGAGTCGCAGTATAGCATACGGGTAACGACGAGCTCAGTTTCACCGCCGCGATTTCAACGAAGAAGAGGAGATAGATTATGGCACACATAGTGTGTGAACCCTGTGTCGGCTGCAAGTACACCGATTGCGTGGAAGTTTGTCCCGTGAATTGTTTTTACGAAGTCGATGATCGGCTGTACATCCATCCCGACGAATGCATCGACTGCACGGCATGTGTGCCGGTCTGCCCGGTGGAGGCGATTTTTACAGAAAGCGATGTGCCGGAGAAGTGGAAGCCATTCATCGCGGAAAACCGCGACAAACTCGCGGGCGCGGCCAACATTACCGCCAAGAAGGATCCGCTCGGGAAGGACAAACCCGAGTGCCAGCCGGGCGCACGCAAACCCTAGGCGGCACGGCCGTCTTTCGGCAAACTTTCGAAATAACCGGCGGCCCTAATGGGGCGCGCTGGTCGCGTCGTTCTTCGGTGCGGTCGTTGCCGTTGCGCCGTGACCCTGTTCGGTCTGTTGATCCATCGGCGGGTAGCGGTAATACACTTCGAGGATCAGCGCGCCGAGCGCAGTGGAGTAGGCGGGCGTCGCCGCGAGTGCCCGGGTTTCCATCGTGCTGTTGGGCGGCGGCATCCAGTGACCGTCACCGCGTTGGTTCTTGATCAGCGTGTCGCGAATCTGCCGGTTCCAATACTGCCAATATGAACCACCGCCCTGAAACATTGCCTGCGTGATGTAATACCAGCCGTACAGGACGTAATCGCCCTGGGTTTTGTCCCACTCGACCCGTTGCTCGCGGAGATAGTCAAGGGCAGCCTGGATACGTTGGTCCTTGCCATTGCCAAGAAGTTGCTGGCAGAACACGCCGATGGCGGTCATCGACGGGGAACGCTCCGGCGTTTGATAACCGAAACCGGGGTCCTTCACGTCATACATGTTCCAGAGGAACTGGCTGGCCTTGTCGTAAACTTCCTGCGGCACATTCAGCCCGGCCGCCCGGGCCGACGTCAGCGCCATGATCATCCATCCCGTGACCGATACATCCTAATCATCTGACGACGGACGATAGCGCCATCCGCCAGCATGTTGGGCGTTGACCTTGGTGGCAGATTGTCCGCGAATGATCGCGTTCAACACGCGGTCCAGCGGTTCGCGCAACACGGGGGATTGCGTCATCGCATACCCTTCCACCAGCGCCAGAGCCACCAAGCCCTGCGAATCCCCTCCGATATAATCTTGCGATGTGTCGGAAACGAGACCATCGCCGCCCACGTGGAGCGACAAATAGTCCAGTGCCCTGCCGACGGTATCGCCGAATTCGACGGAATCGGGCGTCTCGCCGTGCCCGAGAAAGGCCAGCGTGCCCAATGCGGTGCCGGCAGCGGTACTCTCGCCGCATTTCCACGAACCATTCGCCTCCTGGTGTGCCTTGAGCCATCGCAATCCGGCCACGACCGCGCGTTCCGTTTCGGTGCTGCCGTTGTACTGGTTGAGATTGCTGGCGCGCTGTGGGCCCATACGCGCCCCCCAAATTCCGCCGCCGGGTCCTTTGATTCCCGCAGTGCCAATCGCCATGTCGCCGAGACCGCCCAAGGTCATCAAACCCACGTCGGTTGGACCACCCTCGGGTCGCGCGATCGCACTCGCGCTGTCGCTCACGACCCCGATCACGTCGGCTACGGACTCCTGACCCGGCTGCGCGGACGGACTCGCGAGATGCGCCTCGTAGGATTCTGGCGTGCCTCCACCGGCCGTTGGAACCCCACCGGGACCTTTCCCCATCGTGCCATCACCTGCGCCGAGCGTTGGGCCATTGTAATCGAAGTTCCGGTCGAGGGTGTTCTGGCCTTGCGCGACCTTGTCGACGGTACGCGGTGGGAGCACACCCGCGTCGAACGTCGCAACGATTCTCGGGCGAGTCGCGCCGATCTTGATCCAGCCAAACGCCGCGATCAACGTGACGTGTATCAGCAGAGCAACGAGAAAGGCGTACAGGAGGCGCGTGTTTGCCGCCAACCATACTAGGAATCTTATGATGGCTTTCATCCGTCAGGACTGCTGTGGTTGGGCGGGCAGGGATTCCAATTCCTTTTTCGCATCGGCGGCGAACAAGCCATGGGGAAATCGCCGGAGATACGCTTCAAACGCCCGGCGCGCGATCTGCGGATTGCCGAGCGCTTCGTGGCATTGTCCGCTGCGAAATGCCGCCTCTTCGCCGTGCGGGCCGTTCATCACCAGCGACGCGCGCAGGTAGTACGCCAACGCGGTCTTCTTGTTTTCCCGTTGGTCACCGCCAAACGAAAAATAGCAATTGCCCAACAGGTAGGCGGCTTCGCCCGAGCTTTCACCCGTCGCGCCAACCATGACGGTGGTAAGAAGTTCAATCGCCTTCGTATTATGAGGATCCCGCGGGTTTCCACCATTGCCACGGGCAAGATATGCTTTGGCAAGGCCCAGCTCGGCGCGGTCATGAAGCGCCCCCGGTGGCGTGTTCGTCACCATCTGGCCAAAGATCCCCTCGGCGTCGTCGAGTTGATTCATCGCCAGCCCGCTTTCCCCCAAACCAAGTCGGGCCTGCGGCGCGGTGAGCGTGTCGTCCGGATAGAGCGTGAGTGAGTGTTTGTACGCTCGCCTGGCTTGGGTGAGCTGTCCACGACGGAGAAGGGCGTCGCCAATGGCGATATAGGTCGCTGACGGTAGATGGTCTTTCCCGGGTTCGCCAAGCAGTTTCAGCGCGGCGGCGTACGCGCGCGCCGAATCACCCTCCGCCAGCGCCAGCTCAATTGTGCTCGTAATCGTAGCCGTGCGGACACCGTTGTTTTGCCGATACGCGGCGGCTAGGCGATCCAGACGGGTGTAGGCTTCATTGAATTGTCTCGCGGCGCGGTAAGCCTCGGCGATCCGGGCAACCATGGCATTTACCGTCGCGGGATCGTCACGGAATTTACCGACGAGCGTTTCGCAGTCCGCCACGGCGTTGGCCACATCGCCACGGGCTTCCAGAATGGCGGCGATGCGCATCCCGGACGCCACCGCCGCGTTGCGGAGGTCCACCGTCACGTCAGTTGCCGATATGGCCCGCGCGATAACGTCGCGGTATGTTGTGAGAGCCTCGTCTGTCTTCCTGTCGCGTTCCAATTGCGAGGCGATGGAATACAACGCACTGCCAACACGCGCGTGGGTCGGGTAGCGCGCCACGAAGTTACGGAACTGCGCCACCATTTCCTCGGGCTTGTTCTCTGCCCCATAACAGTTGGCAATTTCGTATGTGGCAAGCGGCGCGAACGCGCTATCCGGAAATCTACCGACCAGTTTCCGATACGAGTTCATCGCCTCGTCGAAATGCGCCAGGGCATATTGATTACGAGCGAGTTGGTAGAGGGCTTCCGCCGCGAGCGGGTTCTCCGGCCAGCGGCTGACGAATTCCTGGAAGCACGCAACCGCCTTTTCGAAATGCGCCGCGGCCATCGGTTTATCCGCCGGATCGGTTTCTCGGGCAGCGAGGCAGGCGTTGAGGTAACCGAGTTGGAAGATGACTTCAGGGATCAAGGCGCTGGAAGGGTAGGTGACGCGCAATTGCTCGTAGTCCGTGACGGCATCAGCGAGATCTGCGCGAGCGGTCGCCGGATCGCTGGTCTTCTGAGAGATCTCGAAGCAGCACCGCCCCAATCGGCACAGGGCATCCGGCATCATCGCGCTGTCGGGGTGCTGTCGGACGAATTCCAGGAAACTATCGCGCGCAGAGCCGAAGTCGTGGAGGGTGTAGTAGCCATCGGCAATCCGAAAGTCTGCGGTCTCGAGAATGGGCAATCGAGGGTTCGACGCGACCAGCTTGCGGAAGCGGTCGAGAGCTTCCGAAGTCTTGCCCGATGCGGAAAGAGCTTCGGCTTCGAGTAACAGGACGTCATCGGCGAACGCACTTTTTGGATAACGGGCTTGAAATTCCCTGGCGGCGCCCACGCCTTCGTCGAATCGATGCTGTTCGATCAGTTCCCGAATCGAACCGACGCGGGCTTGCTCCGCGAGCTTCTCGTTCGGATGAACCGCGAGAAACTCGCGGTACGCGGCAGACGCCTCCTCGGGACGACCCAGCGATTGGTAGCAACTGGCCATGCGAAACAGAGCCGAGGTCCCCAGGTCCGGCCCTGCTTCACACCGGGCCAGAAGCTGGCGCAGGTCGCTCAATCGCCTCTCATAGGTTGAAAGCGCCCCCCGCTGCGCGTTGTTCCCCTGCGCAGGTTGAAGGTCATTGATCTGACGGCGAAGATTTTCGATCAGACTGGTTTTCGGTTGCACTCGTTTGTAGCAGGCAATGGCATTGGTCCAGCGCCCCGCCTCGAACATAGTCTCGCCCGCAAGGAAGAACCCTTCCGAGGCGCGCGCAGTATTTGCGTCTGGCGGGATCTGCTCGTAAATGCGAAGGGCGGCATCATACCGTTTCCCAGCCGTCAGGATCTGGGCGGTGAGAAACTGCGCGTCCAGGATCGTGGCCGGGTCGCCGGCGAATTGGGTGCGGACTTTCTGCAAGATGCCCTGGGGCGATGCAAGGTCTCCCTGATTAAAGAGCGTCCACGCCTCGCCGAGCAGAGCTCGTGGAAACAGTTCATGGTTCGGATACTTCGCTTCGAATTCATGATACAACCCCAAGGCTATCGGGTAGTTGTTCAACTCGAGATAACACTCAGCCTCTTTCAAAATCGCGTCGGGGATCATCGAGGCGGCCGGGTAGCCTTTCCGCAGACGGTCGAAGGTGTTGATGGCCTCGTGATATTTCTGCATCCCGGCCCAGCACCAGCCCTGAAGATAAATCGCCCGCGGGACCGCCGCGCTGAACCGGTACTGGCTTTCAAATGCCTGGAATGCCGCGAGGGCTTCGGCGATCCTACCGTTGTCGTAAAGCGTCTGGGCCGCCTGATAGGCCTTCACTGTCACCGATTCTGGTTCTTGCGCGGGTGTTTGCGGCGTCAGACAGATCGCCGCAAGCAGGGCAGCCGACAAGGTCCAGAGGCGATGTGTGTGGGACGATGGGGTCATTGAACCGAGGCCAGTTTGTCGGGAAGCGGGCGCAAGGCGACCTTGGTCAGGTGTGCCTGGGCGCACGCATCCAATGTGCTGACCACATCTTGGTAGCTGGAGTCGGGGTCAGCCTCGATGATGATGGTGGTGTCCTGTCCAACCGCGGTCAGTTGCATCATGGCGTCGCGAAGCCCTGGAAGATCATACGTGGTGGCGCCGTTGACGACGATGTTGTCCTGGTTCTTCACGTGGAGGACGATATCGAGCGGCACTTGCACGGGTGTGCTGGTGGAAGCCACGAGTGGCAGCGTGGCATTGAGGCGATTCTCCCGCTTGCTGAAGGTCGAAAAACTCATGTAGAACACCAACAGCATGAGAATTGTGTCGATCATCGGAATGATCTCGATGCGCGCCCGCTTGATGGTTCGACGCTTCAGTTTCATTTATCGACCGTCGCGAACGTGACATCGGCAATGCCGGCTTTGGAGCAGACGGTCATGAACGCGTTGAGATCCTGGTACGTCATCGCGCGGTTGCCCCGGAGGATCACCGAGGTCAATTGGTGGTGCGCGGACTGAAGACGGCGCAGCAGATCGGAAAGGTGGTCGAGCTTGTACGATTGGCCGTTGATCGTCACGTTGTCGGACGAAGACATGTTGACGATGATTTGATTGGGCAACTTCTCCAACGAATCACCGGCCAGCGCGATGGGGAGTTTGATCCCGGCCTGGCGTTCCGCTTCGGCAAACCGCGAGAAACTCATGTAGAAGATCAGCAGGATGACAATCGTGTCAATCATCGGGATGATCTCGATGCGCGCTCGCCGGATGTTGCGACGCTTGACCTTCATGGGCGAGGCCTACTGGGGAATGGGGGTCTTGAGGAGCACGAGCAGTTCAGTGAGGCTCCTTTCCATGTTCATGAGGATGGCCTCCTTCTTGCCGGAAAAATAATTGTAGGCGAACAGGGCCGGAATCGCCACCGCGAGGCCCGCGGCCGTGTTGATCAGCGCTTCGGAGATACCGCCGGCCAGTTTGGTGGGATCGCTCATCCCAAGGGCGGCGACAATGCTGAAAGAATGGATCATGCCAATCGTCGTGCCGAGCAATCCGATGAGCGGACACATGGTCACCATGGAATCGAGCAAGGGCAGGTGTTTCTCCAGGGAGATGAGTTCCTTGGTCGCCGCGCTCTGCGCGAGATCCTCGATCTCATCGGGTTTATAACCGTCGCGCGCCGCCTGAATCGTCGCCCGCATCACCCGGCCGGCGACACTCGGTACATCATCGGTTGCCCGAAGCATGTCCGACAATGTCGCGCCCTGCTTGATCTTGTGAAGTAATTGCCCGGCGCTTCCCTCAACGCTGCGGTAATAGAGGAACCGTTCGATGATGAGCGTGGCCGTGAAGATCGAGAGCAGGGCCAGGAGCAGCAGGATCGGCCCGCCCGCTTGAAGCATATCCCACAAGGTCTTCGTCCTGACCGAATCCGCCGCACCGCTGTCCTGGGCGAACACCCGGCCCGCATCACTGATGGCCGCCGCCACAACAATCCAGAAGATAACGGAAAGAACTCGAGACGTTCGATTCGACAAGACACACATGCGGCCCACCTCCTGTTAGAGACGCTGACGACATCGTCCCGCCGATATATAGGAAGTTGGGACAGGTATGGCAATCATTTTCCCCTCCAGATCCGAGGGGAAAATCCGTCGCAGGCATCCGACAACTCACACGGGGAAGCTACTACTTCTTCGCTTCCGCGTCCTTCTCCGCCATCGCCGCCTTGCGGCTAAGCTTGACGCGACCCCGGTCGTCGATTCCCAGCACTTTGACCCAGACTTCATCACCCAGCTTCAAGACATCCTCGACGTGCTGGATACGGTGATCCGCGATCTCACTGATGTGCAACAAACCGTCCTTGTCGGGGAGGATTTCCACAAACGCCCCGAATTCCTTGATGCCGACAACCTTGCCCTGATAGATCCTGCCAACCTCGACTTCCGCCGTGATGGCCTTGATCTGCTCGATGGCGCGCTCCGCGGCTTCGCCGTCGGTGGAAAAGATGTGAATCGTGCCGTCGTCCTCGATGTCGATCTGGCAACCCGTCGCTTCCACGATTCCCTTGATGACCTTGCCCTGCGGCCCGATGACTGCGCCGATCTTCTCCGGGTTAATGTGGATCGCGGTGATCCGCGGCGCGTACTTCGAGAGTTCGGCCCGCGGCGCCTTGATCGCTTCGGCCATCTTGCCGAGGATGAACAGCCGGGCCTCCCGCGCCTGCTCGAACGCCTGCTTGGTCAGCTCAAAGCTCAGCCCGAGCAGTTTGAGGTCGGTCTGGAATCCGGTGATGCCCTTGGCGGTGCCGGCGACCTTGAAGTCCATGTCGCCGAAATGATCTTCCGACCCGAGAATATCCGTGAGCGTGACCGCCTTGCCCGTCTTCTCGTCCGTGATCAAACCAATCGAGATGCCGGCAACGGGCGCCTTCATCGGCACGCCCGCGTCCATCAGCGACAGCGTCGCGCCGCACACGCTCGCCATCGACGTCGAGCCGTTCGATTCCATGATTTCCGAGGTGACACGGATGGTGTACGGGAAATCGACTTCGTCGGGGATCATCGGTTCGACGGAGCGTTCGGCCAACGCGCCGTGACCGATCTCTCGCCGACCCGGGGAACCCGTGCGCCCCGTCTCGCCGACGCTGAACGGCGGGAAATTATAGTGCAGGATGAACTTCTTTTCCGTCGGGCCGCCCGTCCACGCGTCCATATCTTGCGTATCAGACTTCGACCCGAGCGTGGTCATCACGAGCGCCTGCGTTTCACCGCGTTGGAAGATCGCGGAGCCGTGCGTGCGGGGCAGGATGCCGACTTCGCCATAGATCGGGCGCAAATCGCGCGCGCCACGGCCATCCGGCCGCTTGTTGCTGCTGAGAATCGAACCGCGAACCGCCTCGGATTCGACTTTGTGGAGCGACTCTTTGATCTCAAAATCCGTTATGTCAGCAAACTTCTGCTTCAACCCCTCGGTGGCCTTGTCTTTGCAGGCCCGAATCGCCGCTTCGCGGGCCAGCTTGCCCGGCGTGAGAAGCGCTTTGAGAACCTCGCCGCCGACCATTTCACGGGCGGCTGCCACCACTTCGGGGCGGGCCGTGTAGAGTTTGACCTCGCGTTTCGGTTTGCCGGCTTTCTGGGCCAGCTCGCGAATGCCGGCCACGATCTTCTTCGCTTCCGCATGGGCGAATTCGATGGCCTTCATGATGTCGGCCTCCGAGATCTCCTCGGCGGCGCCTTCGATCATGACCAGTTCGTTCCCGTTGCCGACGAAGATCAGGTCGAGATCGCTCTCTTTTCGCTGCGTGTGCGTCGGATTGGCAACGAACTGGTCGCCGACGCGGACCACGCGCACCGCGCCGATCGGGCCGTGCCACGGGATGTCCGAAATGGCGAGGGCGGCCGATGCGCCGTTGATCGCCAGCATGTCGGGATCGTTCTCCGCGTCCGCGCTGAGCACGATCGCCATGATCTGCGTGTCGTTGTAAAAACCTTCGGGAAACAGCGGACGACAGGGACGGTCGATCATGCGCGCGCTGAGAATTTCCTTCTCTGTCGGGCGTCCTTCACGCTTGAAGTAGCCGCCGGGGAATTTGCCCGCCGCCGCCGCCTTCTCGCGGTAATCGACCGTGAGCGGGAAGAAATCGAGTTCGTCGCGGGTCGAACTGCTGGCCACGGCCGTCACGATGACGACGGTCTCGCCGAAGGTGACGACCGCCGCGCCGTCCGCCTGCTTGGCCAGTTTGCCGGTTTCGATGATGAGTTCTTTATCGCCAATGGGAATACGTACGGCACTCTGCTGCATAGTTGGTTCCGACCGCCCGGCAGGTATCGGACTAATGGAATGATGTCCACCCGCGCCGCGTCGCGGAGTAGGCGGGCATCAATCCATCAATCCCCCAATGCTTGCCGGGGCAATCGCCTTTCTCTTCTACTTTCTCAGGTTCAGTTTCTTGATTAATTCCTGGTAGCGCTTCGTGTCGGTGTGGCTCAAATAATCGAGCAACCGCCGCCGCTGGCCTACCATCTTCAACAGCCCGCGCCGCGAGCTGTGGTCTTTGACGTGCGCCTGCAGGTGCTGCGTCAACTCGTTGATGCGAGCCGTCAGCAACGCAACCTGCACGTCTGCCGACCCCGTGTCCTTCGCATGAAGCTGAAATTGCTTCGTGACTTCCGTTTTCTTAGCCGTCGCAATCATTTCCAAATGTCTTACGCCTTTCCAGTGTTAAAACAGCCGTGAGTTTAGCCACGCACACAAGGGGTGTAAAGGAGTTTTTGACCCGCCCATTTTCCCGCGTCCCAGGGGCTTGCCCACGCCGAATTTGACAATCGCACGCCCGGGCGCTAGCATGACCGCGCATTCCGTGAAGAACCGGTCGGGGACGTAGCTCAGCTGGGAGAGCGCCTGAATGGCATTCAGGAGGTCGAGGGTTCAACTCCCTTCGTCTCCACCATCCTTCGCTTCGTCCATTGATACTGCCGAGCGAAGGATGGTGCCCTGCGAAGCGTTTCGCGAAGCAGGGCGTCTACCAATGTTGCCGAGCTACGGATGGCAGGCCATTCCTAGGGCAGGTGGTCGGCATGGCAAGCTGGCGGTTTGGCGTCACTGACTTGCCGGACTTGCTACTGAAGTTGACGGCGGTGACGTGGCCTGCAACCGCGCCAGATTCTTTTGTGCGTCGGCATCGCTGGGATCGAGCCGTAACGCCTCTCGATAGTGCGTGATCGCGTCGGGAATGTTGCCGGATTGTTCGAGCGCGGTTCCGAGGTTGTAATGGGCCTCGGCACGGTTGGGGTCAATCCGCAGCGCCTGCTGGTAGTGGACAATTGCATCCTGGATTTTACCGAGCCGCGCCAACGCCAGCCCCAGATTACTCTCCGCCGCGGCAAAGTCCGGTCGGATGTGCACCGCCCGTTCATATTCCACACGAGCCTCGTTGACCCGGCCCTCCTGCAACAAAAGATTTCCCAGATTGTTGTGCGCGTCGGCATGATCGGGATTGAGCCGGACCGCCTCCTGATAGTGGCCGATGGCCTCGGGGACGTTGCCGAGTTGCTGGAACGCGTTTCCCAGGTTGTACTGCGCCTCGGCATCGTCGGGGTGGACGCGCAAGACCTGCTGGTACTGCGCCATCGCCTCTGGAATCTTTCCCGACCGCGTCAACGCCACCCCCAAATTGTTCCGGCCCTTGGCGAAATCAGGCCTGAGTCGCACCACCTGTTCATACTCGGCGATGGCGTCGTTGACCCGGCCGATCTGCATGAGGAAATTGGCAAACTCATAGTGCGCCTCGGCATGGTTTGGATTCGTCACCAACGACCGCTGGTAGCGGGAAATAGCATCCTGAGTTCTCCCCACGCGGACCAGCGCCAGGGCGAGGCCGTTCTGCGCCTTGGCGTCATCGGGCTGAAGTCGTAGCGCCTGTTCATACTCCGCAATGGCATCGTTGACCTTGCCGATATCCAGCAGGGAATTTCCCAGGTTATAATGTGCCTCGGCGTTATCGGGGTTGATCCGCAGCGATTGACGGTAGCTCGCAATCGCATCCGAAACATTGCCCGCGCCGTGAAGCGCCAGCCCCAGATTGTTGTACGCCATCCAGCTCGCCGGGTTCTTCTCAACCGTGTCCCGCCAAAGGGTTTCATTATCTCGATAGACATGTGCCTGCGTCCATGCAAGAGCTGCCAGAGCGGTCAATAGAACCGCAACACCGGCTCGGCCAACGGTTCGACCCGCAGACCCGGCGCGCTCGTAGAGAACCGCTCCGCCGACAACGGCCACGGCAATGATCCCCACACTGGCCAGATACTGAAAATGGTCGGCGACAAAGGAGTAACGGAATGGAAAAACATCAAAGAACCCCAAAGCGGGCGCCAAAGTGCCCGCAAAACACAACGCGCCCACCAGCGGCCCTCTTCCGATCCGCGATCGCAGCGACCACAGCGCCAGGAGCACCGCCAGCGCCGCTGCCGGAAACAAGTATGCCCACCAAACCCCGGGATCAATTGTCCAGCGGGGATAAATGAAGATGAGCGGGTGCGGCCAAAACAACTTCCCGGCATAAAACCACGACGCGCGCCCCGCGAGAAGACACCGCTGGAGAATGGAAAGTGACCACTCCGCCCCGCTGGCGCCCACATGATGTTTCTCCAACCACGCCGTCATCAGCCCGAGCGGGATTCCCAACAGGAACATCGGACTCAACACCTCGATGTCACGCTTTTCCACCCGCCCTCGTTTCCACCAGATGAGGAGCACCAGTACCGCCGGCAGCGAACAGGCCACCGTTTTGCTCAGCAGGGCGCACAGGAACAGCGCGATGGCCAGCGAGTAGAAGCGCCATGATGGCGAACCCGTCTGTGTCTGGCCAGTCAGCGGTCGGAACCGGAAAAACGCCAGCATCGCCCCCAAATAAAAGGTCGTCGAGAGCAGGTTCTTGAGTTCTGAGACCCAGGCCACCGACTCCACTTGCATCGGGTGGATCGCGAAAATCGCTGCCGCAACCCAAGCGCCCGGAATCTCGAGTTGCCGCAGCACGATCCACAACAGCAGCGCATTCAATACATGCAGCAGGACATTGGCGGCGTGGTACCCGACCGGCCGCAGTCCCCAGAGATGATACTCCATCCAATAGCTGGTGAGTTGGAGTGGGTAGTACTGCTCGCTGGCCAAAGGCTTGAACCAGATTCGATACAGACCGTGCACAGAGCGCAGATTCACGTTCTCCGTCACGTGAAAGTCGTCATCCCAGATAAATCCAGCGCGCCATACGGGCTGGTAGACGACCAACACCATGGCCACGAGAACTGCCGCGAGGAACCACGCCTTGCGTGTCATCACATGCGCCTCGGAACCAGTCGAAGTGTTCTCATTAATTATCCCCGCTGAAAGCCCATGGTTTATCACATTTCGTGTGCCTTCGGCACCCAGTATCGGCAGACAGTCGGGCGGCATGGTGCGCACCGAACCGAATTTATGGGGGGACGAACCCAACCGTGTTTCATTCTGAGTTTGCTTGCCCTGCCGGCGGTGAGCGGAATCGAAGAGTCGAAGGTTCTCTGTTGTCGGTCGTTCCCGTTCCCATTGCCGTCATTGATTTGGCGGACTTGTCGCCCCGTCGTGTGGCGGTGATTCAGCCAGTAACCTTGCCAGATGTTTCCGGGCGTCGGCGTCGTTGGGATCGAGCCGTAACGCCTCTCGATAGTGCGTGATCGCGCCGTGAACATTGCCGGATTGCTCGAACGCGGTTCCCAGGTTGTAGTGGGCCTCGGCGCGGTTGGGGTCAAGCCGCAACGCCTGCTGGTAATGGGCAATCGCGTCCTGGACCTTACCAAGCCGCGCCAACGCCAGCCCCAGATTGCTCTCCGCCGCGGCAAAGTCGGGTCGGATGTGCACCGCCCGTTCATATTCCACGATGGCGTCGTTGACCCGGCCCTGTTGCAACAAGAGATTCCCGAAATTGTTGTGCGCGTCGGCATGATCCGGGTCGAGCCGGACCGCCTCCTGATAGTGGCCGATAGCCTCGGGGACGTTGCCGAGTTGCTGGAACGCGTTTCCCAGGTTGTACTGCGCCTCGGCATTGTCAGGGTTGGTGCGCAAGACCTGCTGGTACTGCGCCATCGCCTCTGGAATCCTCCCCAACCGCGCCAACGCCACTCCCAAATTGTTCCGGGCCTTGGTCGAATCTGGCCTGAGTTTCACAGCCTCTTCATACTCGGCGACGGCGTCGTTGACCCGGCCCACCTGCATGAGGAAATTCCCAAATTGATCGTGCGCCTCGGCATGGTCGGGATTGGTCACCAGCGACCGCTGGTAGCCGGCGATGGCATCCTGAATTTTCCCCACACGGACCAGCGCCATCGCGAGGCTGTTCTGCGCCGAGGCAAAATCAGGCTGGATTCGCAGCGCCTGTTCATACTCCGCAATGGCGTCGTTGACCTTGCCGATATCCAGCAGGGAATTTCCCAGATTATAATGCGCTTCGGCGTTATCGGGGTTCAACCGCAAGGCCTCCGCGAAGTGCATGACCGCCTCCTCAACCTTCCCTTCGCCAGCCAGCGCCATGCCGAGGCCGTTGTGCGCTTCCGAATAAGCGGCGTGAGATTGCAGTGCCTGCTGATACTGATCCACCGCATCCTTCGTGCGGCCCCGGCGTGCGAGCAACCCACCGAGTTGGACGCGCGCTTGCGGAAATTCCGGCTGCAATCGGACCGCTTCCAGGCAATGGGCCAGCGCCAGTTCTGAATTCGGGTCTTGCTCCGCCAGCGCGGCGGCGATGTTATAATGCGTCCAGGCACGGATGTGGGCCTCGGACACCATGGGGCGATTGCAAACGGCCGCCGCAACGATGGCCGCTCCCACGCCGGTCCCGATGGCCCGCCATCGCGCGTTGCGAATGGAGCCTGGTAAGGAGGTCAACCCCGCCGCCGCAAATAACACCACGATTGGCGCCAGCGGAAACCGATACCGCGAAAACACATAGAACAGCACCACGCTCATCGCGTAGCTGAGTGCCATCACGTACAACAGCCACAACCGCGCACGGCTGCGCCACGTCAGGCAGACCCCGAGCGCCGCCAGTGGACAAAGTGTCCCGAAATGCACCACATGGTTCAGCGCGCGGAGCATCAACGACCAGTCGCCATAGGTGTATTGGTCTTCACTATCACCCAACTCGCTGATGTTCCACACCAGCAGCCACTTCCGTCCCATGAGTCGCACCCACCGATCAAAATCCCCACGGATTTCGTCGAGGGCTCTCGTTGTCCAGTAATGTGACACCCCGGACGGGGTGAGGTTGCGTCCGGAAGCCTGCTCCGCCAAGGTCGTGGCATCGGCGCGTTCGAATTGCGCGTTGCCGTGACCCCACCGCAGAGATCGGTAAAAGCCCGTCGCGTCTTTGCCATTCCCCTCGTAGAAGGTCGGGCCGAACTGCGCCGTCGTCAGATGAAACTCGCCACCAACCATCAGATTGCGGGAGGCCACCGGCAGCAACACCACAGCCACCCCGGCCACGAACATCCCGGCCCACCGTAGGCGCGCCGTCCACCGTTCACGCCGCCAGTGCACAAACAGCCATGTGAGAATGACGGGAAAGAAGACCAGCGCGTTCTCCCGCGTCAATCCGAGCAGTCCGACCGCGATGCCTGCCGCCGCCCACCATTGCCGCCGCCAGCCCTCTAACAGCCCCCCTAAGATCGCCAGCAGCGCGCACACAAAAAACAAATCCAGCACGGATTTTTCGATCGAACAGTCCAAGAAAATTGCCGTCGGGTGCAGCGCGAGGATGACACCAACCAGAACGCCCACCGCGCGGGAGAAAAACCGTTGCCCCGCTTGGGCCAATAGCGCGCACGAGCCGGCGCCAATCACAATTTGAATCAGCCGTACAACCAGCAGATTCCTGCCAACCAGTGCGTACACCAGCCCCAGAAAATACGGATACAACGGCGCCTGATAAAACACGCCCTTGCCAATCCAATCCCCACCGGCGATCTGACGAGCCCACGCGTCGTAACTTGACGCGTCGCCCAGAAGCAGCGCGAATACCGGCGCGTGCCGGATCTGCCACAGGTAACATCCCCGCGCGGCCAGCGCGAGGAGGCACACGGAGACATACACCATGGCCTCGCGGCTGTCTCGAGGACGCTTTTCGGACGGACAGTTCACACTGGGTCTTGCGGCGTGTCTCGAACTGACTCCCGCAAATGCCTTGCTTTTTTCGACATTTTCACTAGATTGTCCCGCCTTCTGAAGTAGTACATACTCTGCTCAGATGTAATGTATGAACAGCAAATTTCGCAATATTGGCATCATTGCGCACGTTGACCACGGCAAAACGACGCTCGTGGACAAACTCCTGCGCGAGGGTGGGGTCTATCGCGCCAACCAGGCCATGGAAGAACGCGCGATGGATTCGATGGACCTCGAGAAGGAGAAGGGCATCACCATCAAGGCCAAGAATGCCTCCGTCCACTGGGGCGGCTACACGATCAATATCGTGGACACGCCCGGCCACGCCGATTTCGGCGGCGAAGTCGAGCGCATCCTCGGCATGGTGGACGGCGTGCTGTTGCTGGTGGACGCATTCGACGGCCCGCAGGCGCAGACGCGCTTCGTGTTGAAGAAAGCCCTCGGCCACGGCTTGAAAGTCATTGTGGTCATCAACAAGATCGACCGCGAACACGCCGACCCGCACAAGATGCACGGCAAGGTGCTGGAATTGCTCCTGGAACTCAACGCCACCGAAGAACAGTTCAATGCCCCGTTCATTTACGCCAGCGCCCGCGACGGCTACGCGCTCAAAAAACTCGGCGACAAACACAATGGCATGACGCCGCTCTTCGAGGCCATCGTGAAACATATTCCCGCGCCCGCCGCGAATATCAAGGCGCCGTTCCAAATGCTCGTCAGCAATCTCGATTGGAGCGATTACGTCGGACGCATCGCCATCGGCAAAATCACGGGCGGTCACGTCAAGGTCGGCGACTCGATCGTGTGCATCCACAAGGACGGCAAGCGCGAACGCGCCAACGTCACGAAGGTCTGGGAGTTCAGCGGCCTCAAGTCCGGCGAAATCGTCGACGGCGTGGCGGGTAATATCGTGGGCATTTCCGGTTTCGAGGAACTCGCGATCGGCGAAACCCTCTGCGACAGCGAAGAGCGCGAGCCGGTTCCGTGGACCGAACTCGATCCACCCACGATCCAGATGCAGTTCGCCGTCAACGACGGTCCGCTCGCCGGCAAGGACGGCAAATTCGTCACCGCGCGTCATATCCGCGAACGGCTCTACAAAGAAATTCGCACCAACATTTCGCTGCAAGTCGAGGACACCGAGGCGGCCTACATCTTCCTTGTCAATGCCCGCGGCGAAATGCAGATCGCGGTGCTCGTCGAGCAAATGCGCCGGGAAGGGTACGAGGTCCTGGTCTCGCGCCCCGAAGTGATTTTGAAGAAGGATGCCGCTGGCCGCACGCTCGAGCCATTCGAGTCGTTGTGGATCGAGATTCCCAACGAATGCCTCGGAGATGTAATGCAGAATCTCGCGGGACGGAAGGCGCAGATCACCCATATGCATCATCATCCGCATGGCGTCGGCTTGGAATGCACCATCCCGACCCGCGGCCTGATCGGGTTGGAGACCGATATGGTCAACCTCACCAGCGGCCGCGGCGTGATGAGCCATATGTTCAAGAGCTACGAACCGTTCAGCGGCGAAATCACCACCCGACTGACCGGCACGCTCGTGTCCATGGAAACCGGCATCGCCACCTCGTGGGCGCTCAACAATATCCAGGAACGCGGTCGCCTGTTCGTCGGCCCGCAGGAAGAAGTCTACGAAGGGATGATTGTCGGCGAGAACCCGCGCGCGGAAGATATGCCCGTCAACCCGACCAAGACCAAACACCTGACCAACATGCGCAGCCAGGGGGAAGGGAAGGGGATTCAACTCGAACCCCCTCTCAAGATGAGCCTCGAACGCGCCCTCGAATACATCGCCCGTGACGAATACGTCGAGGCGACACCCAAGAACCTCCGTCTCCGCAAGAAAATCCTCAATGCGACGCAGCGCAAACGCGCCGCCATGTCCCAACAGTCCACCGAAGTCGTCGCGTAAGAGCCTGCACGCAAATCAGTTGGGGTGATGTTCGTGGGCACGGTCGGAATCGGATCGCTCGCGATCAATGTTGAAATCTTCTCCGGTTTCACTTGAGTCCTGTGAAATTCAGCCGTAGATAATGTCAAGGAGAATTATGGCGATGACGGGTTCGGTTCTGACGCGGAGTGACGTTCCCGTGCTGATCGGCGGGAAATGGTTGGCGCAAGACAACGGCGCATTTACGGACATTCACAATCCTTCCACGGGCGAGACGATCGCGCGCACGCCCATGTGTGGAGCGGCAATTGTCGACCAGGCTGTCCAAGCGGCAACACGCGCCTTCGGTCCATGGTCGAACACGCCCGCCCCGGCCCGAGCGGAGATCCTGTTCAAATATCGCGCGCTCCTCACCGCAAACTTCGAGGAACTGGCGCGACTCGTCACGCGTGAGAATGGCAAGACTCTCGACGAAGCCCGCGGGGACGTGAAGCGTGGAATGGAGGTTGTCGAACTGGCGTGCGGGATTGCTCATCTGCTCAAGGGCGAGGTCGTGCCGCAGGTCGCGCAGGAGATCGACGGGCTGACCACGCGCGAGCCGATCGGCGTTTGCGCCGGCATCACGCCGTTTAATTTCCCCGCCATGGTGCCGATGTGGATGTACCCGCTCGCCATTGCCTGCGGTGATACCTTCATTCTCAAGCCCAGTGAGAAAGTTCCGCTGACGGCGCTGCGGCTGGCCGAGTTGTTCCTGGAAGCCGGCCTGCCGGAGGGCGTGCTCAATGTCGTGCACGGTGGCCGCGAAGTCGTGGATGCGATCTGTACTCATCCGGCTATTGCCGCGGTGAGTTTTGTCGGTTCATCGGGCGTGGCCCGGCATGTGTACACGCTCGGCTGCCAGCACGGAAAACGGGTTCAAGCAGCCGGCGGGGCCAAAAACGTCCTGGTGGTCATGGCCGATGCGGATCCCGAGCCGACCCTGCGGGCAATCATGGGCTCGGCGTACGGCTGCGCCGGCCAGCGTTGCATGGCGGGATCACTGCTGGTTGGAGTGGGAGAAGCCGCCGACGGCTTGCAGCGTCGCGTGGTGGAGGCCATCGACGCTCTGAAGGTGGGCAATACGTACGAAGATCCCACCGCCCAGATGGGCCCGGTGATCGATGAGGCCGCCCGGGATCGCGTTCGCAAATACATCGACACAGGTCTTGGCGAAGGCGCAGCGCTCACTCGCGATGGACGAACACTCGTGACCGAGCGGGGGTTTTTCATCGGCCCGACCTTGCTCGACAACGCGCATCCGGACATGAAGATCGCCCGCGAGGAAATCTTTGGCCCGGTCCTCACGATGCTGCGACCGAAGACGTTGGACGAGGCCATCGAGTGGGCCAATCGCAGCGGTTACGGCAATGGAGCGACCATCTTCACCAGCAGCGGCCGGTGCGCCCGTGATTTTGCGCGCGGCATGCAATGCGGCATGATCGGCATCAATATCGGCGTGCCGGCGCCCATGGCAGTGTTCTCCTTCTCGGGATGGAACCGCTCATTCTACGGCGACCTCCACGTGCAAGGCACCGAGGGCGTGATGTTCTATACGCGCCAGAAACTCGTGCTGTCGCGCTGGGACAAAGGCTACCAACGGCAGTTCGGCTGGTAACCGCATCGGCGCCGCTTTTGTGTTTTTGGCCATGCCGCTATTGCAGGACCCGTGCTACGCCCGCGAGACGAACGGATTGCCTTTGACATAAAAACGCAAGTGGCGGCGCGCCCAGTGCTTCGCGTAGTCAACGCCGATGCGCGGGCGCTTCACGATGGTGAATGTCTCCGATTTGCTCGGCGCGGCGATGTAGAAGTCCTCGCTCAACAGATCGTGGGCGTTCAGGCGCTTGTCGATTCCCATGGCCTTGCAAAGCAAGCCCGGCCCTTGCGTCCGCCCGCGAACATTCTCAATGGGTTCCACCGCGCGCAGCAACACCGCCGAAGCGTGACCTTCGCGTTCGGTCACGACGTTCATGCAGTAATACATCCCGTAAATCATGTACACGTAGGCATGACCGGGCGGACCGAACATCACTTTCGTGCGCGCGGTCAATCCACGGGCCGAATGCGCCGCCAGATCGTGCGGACCGAGGTAGGCTTCGACTTCCACGATCCGCCCGACGCGTTCCCCATCTTTGCTGACGTGAATGAGGTGTTTGCCGAGAAGTTCTCGGGCGACAAGGATTGTGTCCCGGTCGTAGAAAGCGCGAGAAAGTCGACGCATCGCCACCGGCTTACCTTCGCCGCATCAAGATGGACCAAGCGAGCGGACGGAGACCTCGCTTGTTCATGGCAAACCGGAACTCGTGCAGTTCCACGATGTCGAACAGCGTCCCCAGTTCCGCGCGGATTTCGTCTTCGCTGACCACGGGAGGCCCGGGATCGGTATCTTCCTTGGCGTTGCCTGCCATGCTCAGCCACCAACTGCCCGGTCGGGTGGATTTCCGGAGGAACTCCTGAAACTGCTTCAGATCGATCGTCCGCACACAATGATAGACGCCACGGTCAAACAGGATGTCGTACGGCCCGCCGAGATCGTCCTTGAGCACGTCCGCCACACGAAAGTCCACGGTCACGCCGACCGCGCGCGCTTTGTCCCGCGCAATCCGGATGGCGGGCTCGGCGACGTCCATTGCCGTAACGATAAATCCCCGACGGGCAAGTTCGACAGCATTCGTTCCCGTCCCGCATCCAAATTCCAGGACCGTCTTGCCCGTCAGTTTCCCCGTGCCCAGGACCCGGAGCAATTCTTCGCTCGGCTTCCCCGTGTCCCACGGAGTTTCGCCCCGGAGATACCGTTGCGTGAAATCAACTGTCTCGGCCATCGAATCACATTACTTCTTATCGGCGGCCTGCTTCACAAATGACCCATTGATCTCGATGTCGACTTCTTCGCCAAGCATCAAGCCGCCGGCGTCGAGCGTCTTGTTCCACGAGATTCCGTAATCCTTGCGACTGAGCTTGGTCCTGGCTTGCAACGCAAGGTGGACATTGCCCATGGGATCTTTAATCGGGCCTTTGATCGTGAACGGCAGGGAAATCTCCTTGGTCACGCCGTGCATCGTGAACTTGCCCGTCAACGTTTGGCCGTCGACGCCCGTGCTCTCGAAGGTGATGGTGGGATACTTTTCTGCATCGAAGAAATCCGGGCTGCGCAAATGATCGTCCCGTTTCTGGACATCGGTATCGATGCTTTTGGTCTGAATGATCGCGCTGGCCTGTTTGAGCGCGTTACTGTTGTCGGGATCGACAATGATGGACCCCTCAAATTGACGGAACCGACCGTGCACGGTGTCAATGACCATATGGTCGATCGAAAAACCGATGGAACTGTGCGCCGGATCGACCTTGTAGGTGTCCAACGCCCGCGCCGGCGTGCCCATCAGCACCGCCGTCGCTGCGACAGCAATCATGCGAGTGATTCTCATGGTAGGTGTGCGTCTCCTTCTACAGTGGTTTCATGCGTTCTGTTCTTTACGCCGCCCTGCGACCCGTTCACCGGGCACTGTGCCATGGCCTTCATCCCAAATCAAACAGCAAAAGCCCGGACGGTTACGGCTCCAGCTTCGCGTCCATCGTGATCGTGGCGTTCAACACGCGGGAAATGGGACAGCCGGCCTTGGCGTTCTTGGCTGCGGTTTCAAATGCGGCGGCGCTCGCGTTCGGCACCTTCGCGGAAACATCCAAATGGACCGCCGTCAGGGTCCAACCGGCTTCGAGTTTCTCCAGCGTCACCGTCGCCGTCGTCGCGATACGCTCGGGCTTCAGGTTTGCGCCCCCGAGTTGCGCGGACAGCGCCATCGTGAAACAGCCCGCGTGCGCCGCGGCGATCAGTTCCTCGGGATTCGTCCCGATGCCGTTCTCGAACCGCGTACTGAACGAGTATTGCGTGTCCTTCAGGACTCCGCTCTCGGTTGAAATCGCGCCCTTGCCGTCTTTCAATCCGCCGTTCCACACCGCCGATGCTTTCCGTTTCATGGTTGTGTCTCCTAATGGTTTCGGTTCATAAGATGGCTTTCACCACACCGCCCTCGGCGCGAACGGCTGCGCCATTGATCGCCACGGCCTCGGGCGAGCACACGAAGGCCACGACATTGGCGACCTCTTCGGGACGCAGGAACCGCTTCAGGAGCGACGTGGGCCTCACGCTCTGGAAGAATTCCTTTTCAAACTCAGCAGGCGTCACTTTTTGCTGCTTGGCCAGTTCGGCGACAAACGTCGTGACGCCTTCCGAGGCCGTTGGACCCGCCAAGACGCTGTTCACTGTCACGCCGGTGCCGACGCAGCTTTCGGCGATGCCCCTGGCCACGGCCACTTGCGCCGTCTTCGTCATGCCGTAATGCACCATTTCGGCGGGAATTTGCGCTCCGCTTTCGCTGGAAATGAATACGATGCGACCCCACTTGCGCTGCTTCATGCCGGGCAGGTACGCGCGACTCAGCCGCACGCCCGACATCACATTGACCTCGAAAAAGCGCAGCCAATCGGCGTCGGGGATCGACTCAAACGGCTTCGGCTCGAAGATTCCCAGATTGTTCACGAGTACGTCCACAGAAGGCACCCGGCGCACCAGCCTTTCGCAGCCGGCGGTGGTTCCCAGATCCTCGGCAACCCCGTCGACCATCGCCTCCGTCACTTCCTTGCGGATATTCTTGATCGCCGCGTCAACACGCGCCTGCGTCCGGCCATTGACCCAGACCCGCGCGCCGTCGCGTGCCAGACCCAACGCAATTGCATAACCAATTCCTGCAGTCGAGCCGCTTACCAGCGCCGTTTTTCCCACGAGTCTGCGATCTGTCATGAGTTCCTCTCTTGGTGCGTCGGTTGGCCTGTCACCACGGGATCACCTTCCGGTCGCGCAGGAATTGACCCGTCAACTCGCGCGGCGCCTCCGCCGCCAGCCACGTCACCGTGTCGGCACCCTGTTGGACAGTGCGCTGTGCATTCGGGCCGCCCATATCGGTCTTGACCCAGCCAGGGCAGACGGAATTGACAGTGACGCCCTTATCGCGGAGCGCCGCGGCGAACTGGCGGGTCACGGCGTTCAGCGCTGTCTTCGAAATACTGTAGGCGGGATAGGTTTCGCCCATTTCACTCAACTGGCCCAGGCCGCTTGAGAGATTGACGACGGTCCCGCGAGCGCTTTTTAGGAGGAGCGGGAGAAAGGCCTGGGTCACTCGCAATGGCCCCAGCGTATTGGTTGTCAACGTAGCGAGGAAGGTCTCGTCGTCCACCTCCGCAATCCCCTTGCTGTCCTGCTTGATCCCGGCGTTGTTTACGAGAACATCCAGGTGATCGACCTTGCTCGCGACCGCCTTCGCCGCTTTCTCGATACTGGCTCGATCGCTGACGTCGATCTCGATAAATTCCGCCGACCCGCCGCTCTTCGCAATTGCCTCCGCCGCCTGTTTCCCCTCGGGAATCCTTCGCGCCCCGATGAAAACATGAAATCCTTTGTCGGCAAGCTGCCGCGCAATTTCGAATCCGATGCCCTTGTTCGCGCCGGTCACCAGTGCAATCCTGTCTTTGGTCACGATTCCGCCTCCGGTCGGTTGATTTACAGCTTCGCGGGTGCAGCCCAACTATCCACGCCACCAACCTCGCAGCTTAGGATGCAGAAATCTGTCCTTGGTTTCCAGTCCGATTCGGATTGCGACCAGAGACCAAACAGAAAGCCTGTCCCCGACGAATCGAGGACAGGCTTCGAGATGAACAGGTGGGCCGTCTGCCGACCGCTGCTCTTCGCTTCGCAGTTGCTACCAGATCCGGTCAGTCGGTTCCGGTGTCGCTTCTTCCTCTTCCCCGGCCTGCTTCTTTGCGGCGGCAAGCTGCTTGCGGAGATCGGCGTTCCGCTTTTCCAGATCGGCGGCGGCTTTACGCGCCTGTTTGGCATCGGCGCGGGCAGTGTCGATTTCCGACTGTAGTTTCTTCGTTTCCGCATTATCAACGGACAACGCGGCAACAACCGACGAGTTCTTGGAGGCAGCCTCCTTCTTGGTCGCCACGAGCTGGTCGTTGAGGTCCTTGTTCTGCTTCTGCAGATCGGCAACCTGCGACGCTGATTTCTTTGCCGACTGAGCTTGAGCGTTGGCTTGGTCGAGATCCGCCTGCAGCTTCTTCAACTGTGCTGACTTCGCGTCCGTAGCATCCGCAACCTGTTTCTTGGCGGAGGTGAGTTGACTGCTGAGGTCCTGGTTCTGCTTCTGCAGGTCAGCAACCTGACTGGCGGATTTCTTCGCCGACTGAGCTTGAGCGTTGGCTTGGTCGAGGTCCGCCTGGAGTTTCTTCAACTGTGCTGACTTCGCATCCGTAGCATCCGCAACCTGTTTCTTGGCGGAGGTGAGTTGACTGCTGAGGTCCTGGTTCTGCTTCTGCAGGTCCGCAACCTGACTGGCCGACTTCTTTGCCTGGTCGAGGTCCTTCCGCGCAGCCGCCAACTGGCCTTGGAGGTTCTTCACCTCGGTCGTGTCCACGGCCGGTTTGGCTGCCAGTTGTTTCTTCAGGTCGTCAACCTGGGAGTGGGCCTTGTCGAGGTCGGTGCGAAGCCTCTTCGCTTCGCCGGTATCGACCGGGGTGGCCGCCGCAACCTTGGTGGCCGCTTCCTTCTTGGCGGAAGCCAGTTGATCCTGGAGGTCCTTGTTCTGCTTCTGCAGATCCGCGACTTGGGAGGCCGACTTCTTCGCTGACTGAGATTGAGCATTGGCTTGGTCGAGATCCGCCTGTAGCTTCTTCAACTGTGCCGACTTGGCGTCCGCTGTATCCGCGACTTGTTTCTTGGCGGAGGTGAGCTGACTGCTAAGGTCCTGGTTCTGCTTCTGCAGGTCCGCAACCTGACTGGCGGATTTCTTTGCCTGGTCGAGTTGTTTCCGCGTATCCGCCAACTGGCCTTGCAGGTTCTTCACCTCGGTCGTGTCCACAGCCGGTTTGGCCGCCAACTGCTTCTTCAGGTCGTCGACTTGGGAGTGGGCCTTGTCAAGGTCGGCACGAAGCCTCTTCGCTTCGCCCGTATCGACCGGCGTGGCCGCCACAACCTTGGTGGCCGCTTCCTTCTTGGCGGAAGCCAGTTGATCCTGGAGGTCCTTGTTCTGCTTCTGCAGATCCGCGACTTGGGAGGCCGACTTCTTCGCTGACTGAGCTTGAGCGTTGGCTTGGTCGAGATCCGCCTGTAGCTTCTTCAACTGTGCTGACTTGGCGTCCGCTGTATCCGCAACTTGTTTCTTGGCGGAGGTGAGTTGACTGTTGAGATCCTTGTTCTGCTTCTGGAGGTCGGCAACCTGACTGGCGGACTTGTTCGCCTGGTCGAGTTCCTTCCGCGTATCCGCCAACTGGCCTTGCAGGTTCTTCACCTCGGTCGTGTCCACGGCCGGCTTGGCGGCCAACTGCTTCTTCAGGTCGTCGACTTGGGAGTGGGCCTTGTCAAGGTCGGCACGAAGCTTCTTCGCTTCGCCGGTATCGACCGGGGTGGCCGCCGCAACCTTGGTGGCCGCTTCCTTCTTGGCGGAAGCCAGTTGATCCTGGAGATCCTTGTTCTGCTTCTGCAGATCGGCAACCTGCGACGCTGATTTCTTTGCCGACTGAGCTTGAGCGTTGGCTTGGTCGAGGTCCGCCTGTAGCTTCTTCAACTGTGCTGACTTCGCGTCCGCTGTATCCGCAACCTGTTTCTTGGCAGAAGCGAGTTGAGCCGAGAGATCATTGTTTTGCTTTTCCAGCCGCGCGGCGCGGGCGCTATCTTTCTTGGCGCTGTCGAGTTCCTTTTGGGAGTTGGCCAACTGATCCTGCAGTTTCTTGACCTCGCCCTGATCGGCGCCGGTCTGTTTGCTGATGGAGGCCAGGCGATCCGAAAGCGCCTTGTTCTCCGTGGTAAGTTTGTCCACCTCGGCCTGGAGCTTGGCCGATGCATCATCGGTCACCGTTTTCTCCGCGACTGGAGGAGGTGTGGAAGCTTCGGGAGCGGACGGTGGCTCTGCGGACGCCAACGTCATCACGGGCGCCGTGACGGACGCAACCGGCGTGGTCGGCGGCGGAGCCAGCTTGGCTTTCAGTTCGCTGAGGTGCGATTCGCAATCGCCCACGCGAAACTCGACCATGTTTACCTTCCAGTCCGGCGACGCGGTGCGGATATCACGCAGGATGTTCAATGCATCGCGATACTTCGGGAACGCGGTCGCATAATCAGCCTTGTCCTCGGCGTTTTCCGCTTCCTGGATCAGGACAACGGCATCCGTATAGCGGTTACTGGGATCGGTTGCCCGGGCCGAGTTGGGTAATGCCACGAACAAGACACACCACACGAGCGAGAAAAATACTCCTAAACGATTCTTCATCACTAAGCCTCCTTGACGCAGGCATATAGCGAAAGCCCGCGTATATTGCAACAATTTCATTGCGACCACTACGGGAGGCTAAAAGCACGTTTCTGGCCAACCCGTGTCGGATGAGGGCAGATGAAGGGCAGGGGTGGTGCTGATCGGCGCGGCAGCCAACCCCGTAATGGCCAGCCTAATGATGGTGGCCGCCAGGCCCGTGGACGTGCCCATGTGCCAACTCATCTGCCGTGGCACCACGTACTTCCGTAATTTCGACATCAAAGGTCAAATCCATCCCCGCCAAAGGGTGATTGCCGTCCAGCGTGACGTGCGTCTCGGTCACTTTCGTTGCGGTGACGACGGGCGCATGGGAATCTTTCCCGGCACGAAATCGATCCCCGACCTTGATGCCGCGCGCGGGCATTTTGTCCAGGGGCATCTCCATAACGTTGCCGGCGTCGTGTTCGCCGTAAGCGTCCTTGGCCTTGATCGTCACGTGCTTCTTGTCGCCGACCTTCATCCCGCGAAGTTGGGTTTCCAGTCCGGGGATGATTTGCCCCGAGTCCTCCAGGAACGTCAGCGGCTCGCCGCCGGCCGACGAGTCGAGCGTCTTTCCGGTCTGATCGGTCAGTGTATAGTGAAACGAAATGACGTTCTTGCTCACGCGCAACCCTTTCTCTGGTCGATTCGCGCCGCACCTTACGACACCGCGCCCGGTTTGTCGAAGAAGAAAATTCGGCGGTAACCTTTTTTGAGGGCCTAGAGCGTGAGTTCTTGTCGAACGCCCTCCGCGCCGTTAGCATCCCCCGCCAATGAACCAGTCAGTGAGCGACGGTCGCCGCCATTTCAAGAAGATCGCCGCCATCGTGTCGGTGGCCGGCTCGATCCTCCTGCTGTTCGTTCTGGCCTGCAACATCTGGATCATCACCGCCACCAAATCCCAGGTCTTCTACGACATCGCTTCCCTGCCGGTTAATCGGGACGGACTGGTCCTGGCCACGGGAAAACTCATCGACCGGGGCCGCATCAACCAGCATTTCGTCCGTCGCGTGGACGCCGCCGCGGCCCTGTATCGCGCCGGCAAGGTGCAGCGCCTGATCCTCAGCGGCGACAAGGCACATGACGAGCCGATGGAATTGAAGCGCGCCCTGCTCGCCCGCGGCGTCCCCGAGTCGGCGCTGGTCCTCGACAACTACGGCTTGCGGACGCTCGACTCCGTGGTGCGGGCGCGCGACGTCTTCCAGTGCGGCAACCTCACCATCATCTCCGAGCGGTTCCACGATTTTCGCGCCCTGTTCCTCAGCCGCTACTACGGCATCAACGCCGTCGCCTACGCACCCGGCGACCTCCCGTTCCGCTGGATGATTCGGTCCACGCTCCGCGAATCCCTCGCCCGCGTCAAAGCCGTGCTCGACCTCTACGTCCTCAAAACCAAACCGACCGTCACGTCCGGGTAGCCGCGTTTTTATCCCATTTACGTGGCTTCCGAAGCCGAATTTGGGTTCGTTTTTGGCTTTGTCTTGGTAACTTTTCCACGCCGGCTTGATCAGAAATGGGTTCGTTTCGCAAAAACACCTTCTTTCTTACCCGTACTCCGGCCCTGTCAAAGAACACGGCGATTATAGCGCACCGGGACACCTGGGTCGAGAACAAAAGCTGCCCGCCAGCCTCAGCTCCGTTGCATTTCCACACTGCGCCTCCGTGTCAACTGTGCAACAAGTGTCATCCGTGGCGTGTTTGTTCTTGCAATCAAAAGGCAACGTTGTTATCCGGTGACGACAGATGCGCGAGTTGACCGCGCCGTCTTGTGGAAGTTCCGGTTGTTTCTGATGTATAGCCGTCACGTCGCTGAAGTGGGCGCACCTGTAGGGCGAACAGGCGAGGAGAAAACCCTTCGGTGTTGCCGGACAACAAACCGAGTCTGGATCACACGGCTTGGACTGGACAGATCCTTGCGTCTCTCCCGTTCCCCGCCACGGCGTTGAGGACGGTCCCCGAGAGGACATCGTCAGCCGACTGCCGCGACATCCGCGCCAGCTTTGCGACCGCGTTCCGAAACTGGCGCCTGAAAAACAACATCCCGCTAAAACAAATCGCCGGGGATTTGGGCCTCTCCATCGCCACCATCAATTCATGGGAATCGGGGAATCGGTTTCCCACGGGCTACAACCTCGAGATACTTGCGAACTATACCAGCGTGCCGCCATGCCGGCTCCTCTGCGCGATGGCGGACAAGTGCGTCCCGGCGGAATGTCCGCTGGCGACGCCGAGGAACACGCGATAAGCGCGCCAACGCCTGCCCGTCGCCCGTTACACTCTAAGTAGAAACCCGCGTATTGCCTCCTCGCCGCGCGCCGCTTTAGCCTCTGCCTGTTAAGTATTCTCACAGAGGAACAGGCAGTTGAGACAAGAAAACAGCGAATTGTCGGAGAAACCAGTGATGAAAAACCTCAGCGCGATTCTCGTGGTCATCGCGTCGCTTCTGGCGACTCAAGCCTTGGCTGGAACCCTCACGGTGAACGGGAACCTGACTGTCACCAGTAACCTGACCGCCGAGTCCATCTCGCTGGGAGGCGTGACCCAAACGGGCTGGCCGGTGGCGTTGGCCGGAGGCTACAAGTACGTGATTGTCGCCGAAGGCACCAACGACCTGCAGCGCGGCAGCAACCTCCAGGCGGCTTACGCGACAGCGACGACGCTCAATCCAACGGCGACCAACCGCGTCGCGGTGCTCGTACCGCCCGGTAGCTACAACCTGGGTTCCGCCGCCTTGGTCATGAACACCAGCTACGTGGATCTCATCGGCCTCGTGCCGGCCCAAATGACCAGCAAACAGTTTTTCACAGACAGCGCGGGTCGTACTCGGATCAAAACCGTCGCCAACGTGCAGTGTCCCGTCCTGATTTATTCCAGTGCCACGGCCGGCACCCTCGTACAGGCCGTTGATTACGTCCGAATCGAGTCTGTGATTCTTGACGACTATAACCCGTCGGTCGATGGCACCAACACGGTCCTGCGACACGTGTCGATGTCTTCCAAGGCAGGGCAGTGGCGGGACTTTGACGGAGAATACATCGACTGCGTGGGCGGGCCTAACACTTTCGGCGTCAACGCCAACGCCAACGGCGTGTTTATCGACTGCATCGGCGGTGACTCTAGTTTCGGCGGCAACGGTAACGCCAACGGCACGTTTATCGGCTGCGCCGGTGGCGATAGCAGTTTCGGCGGCAACGGTGGTCTCGCCAACGGCATGTTTATCGACTGCCTCGGCGGTTACGGCAGCTTCAGCGGCGGCAGCGAAGCCGGCGGTAATGCCAGCGGCACGTTCATCGACTGCGTCAGCGGCAACGACAGTTTCGCCGGCGGGGGCAATGGCGGTACTGCCAACGGCACGTTCAAGGGTTGCATCAGCATGGGTTCCAGTTTCGGCGGCGAAGGCGGTACCGCTAGCGGCACATTCACGGATTGCGTGGGCGGTGACGCCAGTTTCGGCGGCGTGTGGGACGGTTGGACCGACGGCTCCGGCGTTGCCAGCGGCACATTTATGAATTGTACGGGTGGTAACTACAGTTTCGGCAGTGGCGGTATCGCCAACGGCACATTCACGAGTTGCACGGGCGGTGGTAACAGTTTTGGCGGTCTAGACGGGGACGGGGACCCCGGCACCCTGAGCACCTCAGCGATGCTGCAGCATTGCAGCGCGGGCACTAACAGTTTCGGTAATTTCGCCATCGCCAGTAGTGATTTCAGTTACAACGCCGGCGGGACGAACACGTTCTTGATGTTGCCGCAGCTGCCGACCAGCGCGAACGGTCTGCCGAGCGGCACCGTATACAACAATGGCGGTACGCTGATGATCGTGCCCTAGCCGCGGATGAAGAGATCACCATGAAAACTCCCCGGCATGGATGCGGTTGGGTTTGCGGACGAGCGGTCGGCACCGCCCTGATCGTGTTGCTGTCGTCGCTCTCTCTTCCGGCCCAGGTCACCAATTACTACGTGGATGAGGCCGTGGGTAAGAACTCGTACAACGGGTTCAGCGACGTGGTGGCCGGCGGCGAGGAGGGCCCGAAGTTCAATGTATCCGCCGCCATCTCCGTCGCGACCGACGGATCCGCAATTCAGGTGGACACGGGAGAGTATTCAGAAACCCTCTGGGATTCCGGCGCCAACAGCCTCACGCTGAATCCGCAAAATGACGTGAACATTTGCGGGGCCGATCTGTGCGAGACCGACACGCTCAATGACGGCATCCCCGATTGGTGGCGACTGGAATACTTCGGCACTCCCACGACCACCAATGCCGACTCCTGCGCCTCGTGCACATCCACCAATCCGTGGGCGCACGGGTTGACCAACCTGCAAGTCTATCAGAACCCCAGCGTCCTGATCGCCAACAACTACTCCACGCTCAACGACGGCATCCCCGATTGGTGGCGCGTGATGTACTTCAGCGCCAGCACGACGACCAACGCCGCCTCATGCGCCGTTTGCGATCCGGATGGCGACGGCTACTCGAACTTGCAAGAGTACCAAGCAGGCACCGATCCCACCAATTACGCCAGCCAGCCCCCCAACAACATGCCGGCCGCCGCCTGTTTCACCAATCTGTATGGGATCTACGGCACGAACTTCATTTCGATTGCTCCGTGGACTTCCCAGGGTATCTTTTACCAGGGAGACTCAGTTGTGATTTCTAATAGGATCGGTACGACCGTGGAAGTATATGACTTCCATGGCAATAGCGTCACCAATGCGGCTCCCCCGGTGACCCTGATGAATCTGAAAATGGGTCATTATTTCGTCCAGGTCGATGGAAACGCAACCAGCAGTGGATTTGGGGACCGGTCCCAGTTCAGTGTTTGGCCAATGGGATACACGAATTACCCACATGCGGACATTGGAGAACCAATTACCTTCACGGTTGCCATGTCCAATCGTTTTGTGCGTGTAGCACCCGGCTTCCAACGCTTGGCCGGATACTGGTCTATTATTTGCAGTAATTCCGCTCATACGAATGACTTTACCATATTTGACGAGTATCTTCATGGTGGCACGACTCCCACACAGATTACTTCTTGTCCCGCGCCTTGGCCCAATCCTCCCGTGTCGCTAAAGGTCCTGGACTTTTTTGCGGAGCATTACGACATGGCGAGTTCCAATTATAATTATGGCTACGGCTCGCCCTATGTTGATCAAACAAACTCCCTGACAAGTTTTATCAATGACTTTTCGTTGTTCTGCTCGAACGTCGCGGTGCGCTACACCAACGCCTTTACCTATGAAATTCTAAACGAGCCGAGCGGGTCGAGTATGAACTTTACAAACAGTTATCAAGACCCCTATAATTCTGGCGGAATCTATCCGTCGTCCTTGGCGGTCAGTGCGGCGGTCCAGGCAATACAAGCTGCCTGCCCGACATGTCAGACGTGGGCACCGGCGACGGGTGGACTCAGGGGCAATCAGGTTTCGTTTTTCACGAATTGGTATGTTTGGGCTGGGTACACCAATGTCAATGCGTTTTCATTTCATGGCGGGGATATGCTCTATGGGCCGATTGACGCCACACTGGCTTATACCAACGAAGGTATCGGGGGTGTATGGTGGCCAACAGATTCGTCGCTGGAATGTATTGCCGCAATATACGGTAAACCATTTGCCGTCACGGAAGCGTACCCATTCTCTCCCGACGTACTAGGCAAAACAAATAGTTGGTGGGTGACCCAGGCACAGTTGTGGGCCGAAACCAATTCTCTTGGTGTGCAAGTTGGATATACATCATTGCCGTATACATGGCAAACCATGACGTTCCGATTCTGGAAGAATCTGGTGGAATGGAGGTCAACAGGAGTCGATCATATTCAGACGTGGTTGCAGCTATGGGATAATGGCGTAGGACTTGGATCCCCTCCATTGGGATATGAAGGTGAGGACGCTTATGCCGGATGGGATTGGGATGCGAACAACGGTCTGCTGGGTTGTGGCCCTCTTCCCAGTGTTGATGGAGAGGCGATGGTCTCATGGTGGTTGACGGGAGCCAGACCATTGACGAACTGGCTGTCGGGTAGTGTGTTGCGGGTTGTTGACCCATTAGGGGGCTATACCAGCGGCACCCCGGGGTTGCATTTCTACACCTGGGTGTTTACCAACGCGACCACCAACACCTTCATCTGGGCCGATGAACAAACAACAGTCACGACCAACTTTGGAGTGGGACTAACTGACTTGTTTTCCAACCAATGGAATGGGCCTATCGGTATTGAACCCGTGATCGCTTGGGGCTGGCCGAAACAGTAGCGTTTCTTCCGTCCGCCCTCGGGTGCGTATTGCTCGTCGCATTCCTCAAACGCCAGCGATCGTGATCCGCCAGTCGCGGCACGGCTTCTACGCCGGCGGCGGCCCGAGCAGACGCACTTCGCGTTGGGGGAAGGGAATATCAATCCCGCGGGCGCGGAACTGTTCGACGATGGCCTGGTAGATTTCCAACTGCGCGATGCAGAAATCCGGCACGTTCACCCATGGCGATACGCCAATCGTAATCGAGGAATCACCCAGCGCCGAAATGCCGACAACGGCTTTTGGGTCCTTGAGCACGCGCGGGTTCGCATCGAGTATCTGATGAATGGTCGCCAGCGCCTCCTTGAGGTTCGCGCCGTAGGCGATCCCCACGCTCAGGCTCAACTGGCGGGTCCCGCCATAGTTGTGCATGATCTCGCCGACGATCTTGCGGTTGGGGATGATCACCCGCGAACCGTCGCTATGGAGCAACTTCGTCGAGAAGAGCGCAATGGTCTCGACCTGTCCGTAGACCCCGGCCAGTTCGATGTATTCGCCGACGCGGAACGGCTTGGTGAAAATAATCGTCAACCCGGCCAGGATGTTGCCCAGCACGCCCTGCGCCGCGAGGCCGATGCCGACGCCCGCCACGCTCAGGCCCGCGATCAGCGGCGTGATCTGCACGCCAAACTTGTCGAGCGCCAACAACAGGGCCAGCCCGAACACCAGCAGACGCACCACGCGCACCAGCAGCAGCCGAATCGGCGGTTCGAGATGTTGTTTGGTCAGCCACTTGTCGGTGAGTTTGCCCAGCCACCGCGCAATAATACCGCCCGCCACCAGGATGATGACCGCGCCGACCATCTGGAAGCCGTACGTGATGAAAAACGTAACGATGGTATTCTGCCACTGTTCGACTTGCATGGCGTCCTTATGGCGAAGGCGCTACGAGTTGTCAATTCTGGAAGTGAACACCACGAAGGCGGCGAGTGTTGCGACACACTTGATTCGACGAGGTATTATCCGTCAGCACGAAGAACCCTCACCCTGACCCTCTCCCTTACACAGCAAGGGAGAGGGGAGTTTCCTCTCCCCTCCGGGGGAGAGGATTAAGGTGAGGGGGCAGCCCATCTAGCGAACGGCGACCGAACGCTACGCCGAGTCGTCCCGGTGAACCGTGTCCGGCGAAAACGCCGGCAGGCACACCGCGATATATTCCGCGCCATCCGCGCCGGGCGTGCTGTATTGCACCCATTCACCCTTGCGCGTGAGGATCGCCTGACCCGCGCGCACGTCGATCGTCCCGGCCTTGTGTTTTACCTGCAACCCGCCCTTGAGCACGTACGTGTACTCGTCAAACTCCGGCGTCTGTCCCGGCTCGACCCATCCCGACGGACTCCGCATGTGCGCGATGCTCACGGACCCGGTCTTCGTGTTGACCCGTCCGACGACCTCGTCGATGAGTTTCGGTTTGTTCCCGGCGGATGTGATGCGAGTCGGCTTTTCAATGAGTGTCGGCATAAGATTGTTTCCTTGATTGTGCCGTGATGCGCCGCGTGGGGGCACGCGGCCTACAGCGTCGTTGGAGGGTTGTTCATCTGACTCTTCAAACGACTCCCTGATCGAGCATGGCTTCGGCGACTTTGCGGAAGCCGGCGATGTTGGCGCCGTCCACGTAATTGATGAATCCGGCCTCCTTCTGGCCATGGCGAACACACTGGTTATGGATGGCTTTCATGATTTCCCGGAGCCGCTTGTCGACTTCGTCGCTGCTCCATTGCAACCGCAGACTGTTTTGCGACATTTCCAGGCCGCTCACCGAGACGCCCCCGGCGTTGGCGGCCTTGCCGGGACCAAACAGGATCTTCGCCTTCAGAAATGTATCGATGGCCTCCATCGTGCTCGGCATGTTGGCGCCTTCGGCGACGCACAGGCAACCGTTGCGCACCAATTTCTCGGCGTCGCGACCGCTGATCTCGTTTTGGGTCGCGCAGGGCAGCGCCACGTCGCACTTCATGCCCCAGGGCCGCTGCTTGTCGAAGTACTGCCAGTGAAATTGCTTGGCGAAGTCCCGGATGCGGCCGCGCCGCACGTTCTTGAACTCTTTCAGCAGCGCCAGCTTCTCATGGTCGAAACCGCGGGAGTCGTACATGAAACCGTCCGAATCGGACATGGCGACGACCCGGGCGCCCATGACCATCGCCTTCTCGGCGGCGTATTGCGCCACGTTGCCCGAGCCGGAGATCACGACGGTTTTTCCCGTGATCGAATTGCCGCGCGTGCGCATCATCTCCTCGACGAAATACAGCAGCCCGTAGCCGGTCGCTTCTTCGCGGACGCGGCTGCCGCTCCAGTGGATGCCCTTGCCGGTGAGCACGCCGCTGAACTCGTTGCGCAATTTCTTGTACTGGCCAAACAGGTAGCCGATCTCGCGCCCGCCGACCCCGATGTCCCCGGCGGGCACGTCCGTGTCCGGCCCGATGTGCCGGTACAACTCACTCATGAAATTCTGGCAAAACCACATCACTTCCTCGTCCGTCTTGCCTTTCGGATCGAAATCCGAGCCGCCCTTGCCGCCACCCATCGGCAGCGTGGTGAGCGCATTCTTAAACACCTGCTCGAACGCGAGAAACTTCAGCGTCCCCAGCGTGACCGAGGGATGAAACCGCAACCCGCCCTTGTACGGGCCGATGGCGCTGTTCATCTGCACGCGGAACCCGCGGTTGACCTGTACCTCGTTGTGGCGGTCCACCCAGGTGACGCGAAACATGACCACGCGCTCGGGCTCGACGATGCGCTCGAGGATTTTCGCCTTGCGGTACTTGGGGTTCTGTTCGATGAACGGCCAGACCGACCTCGCCACCTCGGTCACCGCTTGATGAAATTCCGTCTCGGCGGGATACCGCGCTTTCAGTGCCGCCAGCAAATCCGCCATCTCGTTTGCCATGGACCAATCCTCCCGATAGGCCGCTTGTTCTCGGGATGGGGCGCGTCATCCAACCCGATCCAAACGGAGCCGGCCACCATGCTAGGGGGTTCGCTCCCGAAGACAACACAAAAAGCCACAGGGCTTGCGGATCGGCGCAACACGCATGGCTACGCCGCTCGCGCGGGGAGGACCGTCTCGTGACCGCGCAGGAACTCCAGCACGGCGTCTTCAAACTCGTCCCGCTTCAGTTCATACGCGCCATGGCGACCGCCATCGAGCAGCCGAAACGCCGCGTGGGTAATCCGCTGCGCCGTTTCCTGGAGAAGCAGTGGCGGGAAGAAAACGTCGTCCGAGCCGCCGATGACCAGCGTCGGCGCCTGGATTCGGCCCAACAGGTCCGAGGCGTCATGCGCCAGGCAGGCCTCCAGCGAGACGAGAAAATCCGCCGGGCTGGTCGGTCGCGTGCGCAACACCGGAACCAGGAACTGGTAGAAGGTTTGGTGGAACTCCTGCATCGTGACCTTCGCCACGTCGAAGTAGAATTCCCGCCACCGGTGCTGACGCGCCAGCTCGAGCCAGCGCTCGGGGATTTTGCGCCCGGCATCGCTGACCCGATACGCCGAGCAAGCGATCACCAGTTGTTGCACGTATTGCGGGAAATCGACCGCAAAATCCTGCGCGATGTAGCCGCCCAGCGAAATCCCCAGCACGACCGACGGTCCGATGCCGGTTTCAAACGCCCGGGCGTAATCCGCCGCCATGTCGCGCGTCGTGTAACCGTGGGGCAGACCGCGTCTGCGGCTGATGACGGTCACGGTGAATTCGTCTGCGAGCCGGCGGTAGTGCGCCGCCAGATCCCATTTGAGGCTCGTCACATCCCACGCCGCGTCCGCCAGCCCGGGAAAAATTACCAGGCTGCGTCCTCCGTTTCCAAACCGGGCAAACGGGAGGCAACCCGCCAGCACACCCGATTGTATCGCCCCTACATTCATGGCCCCCCAATGCAGCATACGCCATTCCCCGCAAGAGGCAAATGGGGGGAGCGGATTATCAGAGCTTGTTGTAATCCTCGTGGCTGCCGATCCAGATCCAGATGAAAATCTCACCGTCGAAGTCAGCCAGCGCCCGGTAGTGGTCGCCGATTCGCGCCGACCACTTGCCCCGACCGTGCGGACGGAATCGTAGGGACGGGTGACGAGGATTTTGCTTCCACAGGTCAAAATTCTTACGAGCGAGTTTCTGGATGTCGGTAGGCAACGCGTTGAAACGCTGCCAGAATTCAGGTGTTGTTTTCGATTCCACCGGGCGGGGGCTTCAATTTGCCATACTTCTTGGCTTGGGCGGCTTCCTTGGCGAGAAAATCGAGCTTGCCGGACGCGGCATCGGCGCTAATCTGCCGATCCCAATCGTCTTCCTTGTACTGTTCCAGCCAGCGCAGCAACTCCTCGCGCTCCGTCGCGGTCAGGTTGACTATGGCTTCCTGGATTTCGGTCAGGCTCACACGCCTAAATTACACGATTGCTGGCCACGCGGCAAATTGAATATCCAAGGTCGCGCTGCCCATGCTGCAATGGAGTTGCGCAAGTCAGGCTCTGTATTGTTGCTGCAAGTTTGTCTGAATCCTGGCGAGCCACTGTTCGTAGGTGAATTTAAATCTGGGTTGGCCGTTCAATATGGTGTCCACCATAAGTTTTACCCAGTTGCCATTAGGCGCGTGTTCTGCAATGAGACCGTCGCTTCGCCTAAAACGACGTTGCAAAATGACATTGTTGCAGGAAGATTCCAACTCTGCGTACATCTTGGTCATGAAGGTTAGAGCCCACTGACCATACTCGACAGTTTCCTCTCTGGAGGGAAAATAGCCCTTATGCGTTACTTTGTTTCTTAGTTCTGTATACTTCTGCGGGGCAAATTCACAGGCTCGTCTATTTTCGGTCAGGTACAAGAACAGGAACGCCCCGAGCTGTCTTTCCGACTGGTTACTAATGTTCTTCCAAGTCTTGTTGTACTCGTCTTCAGGGATGCCGATTTTGGCACAAACAGTTGCGATGCAAAATTCGTAGAACCGTTCAAGCGAAACGGCAACAGTTGAGACCGCCTCGCGATAGTAGCCGTCGTTGAGGGCGTATCCAGCAAAGTCGAAGTGCATCTCGTATCGAGGGTTCATCACGACTCCAACTGTGGAATGTCCCGCCGGACAGGTAGCCCTGAGTACGCCTTCATCCGAGTATTCGCCATATATCCATGGGGCGGTGCCCGGACATTGGGAACAACAGGTAAGTATCTTCACTCTCTGAGCATAAGCGCTTCTGTCTGACCTGGTCAAGTAGCCGACGGGAGAATGCTGACAGCTGAAAGCTGCGCCTTACATGTGCCTGATCACCGCGTCGCCGAACTCGCTGCATTTCACTTCTTTCGCGCCGTCCATCTGGCGGGCGAAATCGTAGGTGACGGTCCTGGCGTTGATGGCGCCGTCCATGCCCTTGACGATGAGGTCGGCGGCTTCGGTCCAGCCGAGGTACCGGAACATCATTTCGCCGCTGAGAATGACCGAGCCGGGGTTGACCTTGTCCTGGTTGGCGTACTTGGGCGCGGTGCCGTGCGTGGCCTCGAAGATGGCGTGGCCGCTGATGTAGTTGATGTTGCCGCCGGGCGCGATGCCGATCCCGCCCACCTGCGCCGCCAGCGCGTCGCTGAGGTAATCGCCATTGAGATTGAGCGTGGCGATCACGTCGAACTCCTCGGGTCGCGTCAACACCTGCTGGAGCGTAATGTCGGCAATGGAATCCTTGATGACGAGGCTCGCGCCGGGTTTGCCCTCGGGAGTCTTGCACCACGGGCCGCCGTCGATCTCGACCGCGCCGTACCGCTCCCGGGCAATCTTATAGCCCCAGTCGCGGAACGCGCCCTCGGTGAACTTCATGATGTTGCCCTTGTGGACAATCGTCACGCTCTTGCGTTTGTTGGCGATGGCATAAAGCATCGCGGCATGAATCAGGCGGATCGTCCCGAGATAGCTCACCGGCTTGATGCCAATGCCGACATCCACCACGGCCGGGCGGACCGGCGCGCCGAGGGCCTGAAGCCGTTTTAGCCACTGGTCCGCCGCCTCTTTGGTCCCAAACCGGATCTTTTTGAATTCCTTGGGAAATTCCTTCTCCAGAAAATCCAGTATCTTCTGGGCCTCGGGCGTGCCGCCGGCGTACTCGATGCCCGCATAAATGTCCTCGGTGTTCTCGCGGAAAATGACCATGTCGACCTTCTCGGGATGTTTCACGGGCGAGGGGACGCCTTTAAACCACCGCACGGGACGCAGGCAGACATACAAATCGAGCATGTGGCGCAACGCGACATTCAAACTGCGGATACCCTTGCCGACCGGCGTGGTCAACGGCCCTTTGATGCCCACGAGATAATCTTGGAACGCCTTGACCGTCTCGTCGGGCAGCCAGTTGTTGAACTTCTGGAACGCCGTTTCCCCCGCAAACACTTCGAGCCACTCGACTTTGCGTTTGCCGCCGTAGGCTTTCTTCACCGCCGCGTCGAACACGCGCTCGGACGCGGCCCAGATGTCGGGTCCCGTGCCGTCGCCGCGAATGAAGGGCAGGGTGGGGTTCTCGGGAACGCTCAGTTTGCCGCCTTGAATGGAAATCTTTGCCATGAATCGTATATCTCCTCGCCTGACGAGCCGCGATGATAACAGAGCGCTCAGGGCAGTCAACCTTGCGCGATACGCATCGGCATTGCCTTCGCGCGCGGTCGGACGTATCGTGCCGACGTGAATTACTCGGTCCTGTTCCGCCAGTTCCCCCTCGATCATCTCGACGCGCTCGCGCCCGTCGTCGCCCAAGCGTACGGCGTCCCCGATTACGATGCCCGCACGAAGATTCGCAAGGGCTGGGGATTTCTCGATCGCAACGCCACGGAAGAGGAAGCGCGCCGCGTCGTGGAAACGATTGGCGACATGGCGGGCGGGGCGATGGCCATCGAGAACGCGCAACTGCGCTCCGTGTCCAACCCGAAAGTGATCACCGGATTCGAATCCGGCGACAACGGCGTGACGCTGAAGCTTCAATCGTCCCGAGAACCGCCGCGCCCGCTCAAATGGGCGGAGATCGCCATTGTGGCGGCGGGCCGCTTCTCGGAGGAGATCATCCAGCGCGAGGCGGGCGGAGACCAGCAGAAGATGGCCGGGATGCTGATGGGGGTCGGCGTATTCATGGTGACGGGCATCCCTCCGGGGCTGTTCGGCGGCGGCAAGAAAAAGAAGAAGGAGGAGAAACCCGTAAAAACCGTCCGGGTGATTACGTTTGGTCGGATCGTTACGACGGGAGGCGAGCAATTCGCCTTCAGTCCCGACCATTTCGATTTCGCCGGGCTGGCGGAGAGGAAACAGATCAACGCCGCGGCGAACTTTCGCGCGTTCCTCGGCGAGTTGGCGGGCCACACCACGGCGCAGGTGAACCTCGGCGCGCGTCTCCTGCTCGAAAACCACTCGATCACGTTCGCCAATTACGGCGGCCTTCACGATTTCGAGACGGAACTGCTGTGGATGTTTAACGCAACGGGTGATCGTCCCGCGTAACAGGCCGCGCGCTTCAGGGCATCGCCACGCCGGGAATGGCCACGCGCGCTTTGTAAAATCCCGTGCGCGCGCAGATGTAGAGCGTCTTGCGGTCGGGATCGCCGAAGGCGACGTTGGCGGGACGCTGGTCCAGGGTGATCTCGCCAGTCTTTTTGCCCGTGCGATCGAAGATTTCCACCGACTTCATCGCGGAGATGTACAGATTACCCTGGATATCGACACGGAAACCGTCGGGACGCTCCACCCTACAGAACACGCGGCTGTTGGCAATGGAGCCGTCGGCGTTCACGTCGAACGCGCGGATGTGGCCGAGTTCGGTGTCGGCAATGTAGAGAATCTTTTCATCGGGCGAGAAGGCGAGGCCGTTGGGCTTGTTAAAGTCGCGCACGAGAAGGGTGAGCGTCTTTCCATCCGGAGACACGCGGAACACGCCTTGAAAATCCAGCTCGCGCAACTCCGCTTTCACGCCGTACGGTGGATCACTGAAATACACGCCCCCGTCGCTCTTGCACACGATATCGTTGGGGCTGTTGAGCCGCTTGCCCTGGTAGTGCGTGGCGAGGGGAACGACCGTCCCGTCGGGTTCCGTGCGTGACGTCCGACGGTTTTCGTGTTCGCACGTGACCAACCGGCCCTGCGGGTCGAGCGCGTTGCCGTTGGCCTGTCCGCTCGGTTCACGAAACACGCTGAATGAATTCGTCGCCGGCACGTAGCGATAAATCCGGCTCGCCGGGATATCACTGAACACCAATTCGTTCCGTGCCGGCACCCAAACCGGCCCTTCGAGAAACTGAAAATCGCCGCGGACTTTCTCCGCCGCGGAAGTGGTGAGGCCACTCGACATGCGGCGAAACTAACACGCGAAAGGGAAAAATCAAGAGGGACTGGAGCTACCCGCTATGACGGATGTGGACGATGTCGCCGTCTTCGACAAAGTACTCCTTGCCTTTGACGTAGAGTTTGCCGGTCTCTTTGAGCTTCACTTCCGCCGTGTGGCCGGTGTCGCCGGCCCCGATCAGTTCGGGGTACTTCATGACCTCGGCACGGATGAACCCGCGAGCGATATCGGAATGGATCGCATGCGCCGCTTCCACGGCGGTGGCGCCGTGGCGGATTGTCCACGCGCGGACTTCGTCTTCGCCGGTGGTGAAGAACGAAATGTAACCAAGCGCCTTGTAGAGCAGGCGTGTCAGGACGTGAATCGCGGGTTCGGTGACGCCAAGGGCCGCCAGGAATTCCGCGCGTTCCGTTGGGCTCTCGATTTGCGCCACTTCCGCTTCGACCTTGGCGCACAGTTCGCACACTTCACTGCGCGGGCCGGTGAGTTTGGCTTTCGCCTGTTCCACCAGTTGCGGATTCGGGAAATTGGATTCGCCGAGGTTGAGGGCCGTGACCAGACCCTTGACCGTGAGGAATTGGAGCGAACGAAGACGCTTCTCCTCGCCTTCATGCCACGGAAATTCGCGGAGCGACTTGCCCGATTCCAGATGCGGCTTGAGTTTCTCCAACTGCGCGGCTTCGTCGGCGCGTTCCTGCTCGAATTTGCGTTTTTGATCCTGACCGATGCGGTTGAGCCGGGTCTCGATCAGGCTCAGGTCGCTGATCGTGAGTTCGAGGTTCATCGCGTCAATGTCCCGCAACGGATCGACCGAACCGTCGACGTGGAAAACCGCCGGATTCTCGAACGCGCGCACGACCTGGCAGAGCGCGTCCATGTCCTTGAGCTTGTTCAACCATTGCTCGCGCGGCTTGGGTTCGTGGGGTGGGGCAGGGGCAAGCGTGCACTCGATCTCGGCGTACTTGGTTTTCTTCGGTTGGTACATCGCCGAGAGCTTGTCCACGCGCGGGTCGGCGACCTTGACCGTGCCGACGTGATACTCGGCGGCGCGACCCAGCAAGTGGTCGATTCCCACGCCGGTCAGCAGGGAAAACACGGTCTTCTTGCCGACTTGTGGCAGGCCGATGAGGGCGATTTTCATGATGATAACACGAGCAATGACGCCCGTGCCACCGATGTCACTTCAAGCCCGCGCAGAACGCTTCGATACGGTCGAGCCCCTTCTGGATGTTCTCCATGGAGCAGGCGTAACTCAGGCGCACGTGGGCGTCGCTGCCGAACGCAATTCCCGGCACCACGGCGACCTTCTGGTCGTCGAGCAGCTTCGAGGCAAAGTCGGTCGAGCTGAGGCCAAAACTGGAAATGTTCGGCAGCACGTAGAACGCGCCCATCGGTTTCACGCAGGTAACGCCCGGAATCTTCGTCAACCGGTCGTAGATGTAGGCGCGGCGCTCCGCGAACGCCTTGACCATTTCGCCGATGAACGATTGGTCGCCCTTCAAACCCGCGAGCGCGCCTTTCTGGGCGAAGCTGGTCGGGTTCGAGGTCGAATGCGACTGAATCGAGTCGATGGCGGAAGCAATCGGGTCCGGGGCCGCCACGTAGCCGAGACGCCAGCCGGTCATTGCATAGGCCTTGCTGAAACCGTTGACGGTAATCGTCAGGTCGTAGATGTTCTTGCCCAAGGACGCGAGGCTGACGGGCTGGACGCCGTCATACACGATTTTCTCGTAAATCTCGTCCGACAACATGAGGATGTCTTCCTCAAGAGCGACCTCGGCGAGCGCCTCCAGTTCTTCACGCGTATAGACGGAGCCCGTCGGGTTGCCGGGCGAATTGAGGATGATCAATTTCGTTGCCGGAGTCATGGCGTCGCGGAACTGGTCCGGCGTGATCTTGAAACCGCTGGCTTCGGTGGTCTCGACGATCACCGGCGACGCGTCGGCGAGCTTCACCATTTCGGGATAGCTCAACCAATACGGCGCGGGAATGATCACTTCGTCGCCGGCCTGGCAGGTGGCGAGGATCACGTTGTAACAGGAATGCTTCGCCCCGCAGTTGACGATGACCTGCGACGGCTTGTAGTCGAGGCCGTTCTCGTTCTTCAACTTTTCCGCGATCGCCGCGCGCAACTCCGGTATGCCGGAGGATGGCGTGTACTTGGTGAACCCCGCGGCCAGCGCCTGCGCGGCCGCGTCCTTGATGTACTGCGGGGTGTCGAAATCGGGTTCGCCGGCGCCGAAGCCGCAGACGTCAACTCCCTCGGCTTTGAGTTTTTTGGCCTTGGCGTCGATGGCGAGCGTGAGCGACGGGGTCAGGGTGGTGGCACGTTGTGCGAGTTGTTGCATGAGTGGTCTTTCTGGTGCTGATGGTTCGATTCAAGATTTCAATACGACAGGTTTAGAGTTGGCAGTGGTAAAACTCCTCGACGAGCGGCTTGAGATTATTTCCACGGACGTTGATGATTTTCATTTCGCGCTGGGCGTTCTCGGCTGAATCGCTGGCGTGCGCGGCGTTGACCATGATGTTCTCGCCGAGTTCGCGACGGATCGTGCCGGGCGGCGCCTTGCGTGGATCCGTGGGCCCCAGGACGCCGCGAATCTTGGCCACGGCGTCCGGGCCTTCATAGACAACGGCCACCATTTTTTCCAGGCCAGGTTGGGCCTTGGCGGGACCGGAACAATCTTCCGGTCTCCGGCCGGTCATGAATTCGACAATCTGGCTGAATTGTTTATCGGCAAACAGCGGCCCCATGATTCCCCCGAGCGCATTCTCGGTTTTCGGGTCGAGACCGAAACCAAACTCTTTTTCCAGCGCCAAGCGCGAGCGCTGGCCGGAGATATCTTTGAGCTTTTCACGGAGAACGGCCCGGACCGGCCCGTAAAACTCCTCCGCCTCCCCGACGCTCATGTGATGCACTTTGATGCTGATGATGTACAACCCCGTGCGCGAGAGCATATCGACGATGTTACCCGGGCGGGCGCTGGGGAAGCGGAAATTATCGGGCTTCAACAGCACGAGGGTCTGCTCCACCTTGGCGTTCCTGGGGTAATGAACGACCTTCTCCAGGAAACCGCCATCGGTTTCGGAATACTTCGCCCAGAGCTTGAGCTTGATCTCAGCCTCTTCGGAACTGGGAGCCGCCAGGACCGCTGGCTCGAAGTATTTCACCTGCCCATCGGCGCTGACAATGTAGTCGCCATACGTGTCGCGAATGGTTTCACCCGCAGTGCCCTTGCCGGCTTGGAAACTGCCGACGACCTGCCGCACCTTGTGCACCGCGTCCTCGCCGCGAAACAGAAGCATCATCACACGTTTCCGCTGTCCGCTCTTCGGGTCGGGCGAATAATTATCGAGGATGTATTGGCGGATGAGTTCCTGAATCTTGCGGTCTTGCGGGTCCTCGGGTGAAACCGCAATTTCCGCGTAGCGCTCGACCAGTTCGCGCCCGGGCGCAAACATGCGGGCCGCAACCAATTCCAGGGCGGTGCGGGTAAACAACCGGGCGATGACGCCTCCCGTGCGTGACTTGTAGACCGTGTACGGATTGATCAATACGTAAGCCAGTTCTTCTTTCACAGCTGTCATGGTTGATAATATTCAGACTGTCGCATTGACGCGGCACACCCAACGAATGCGCGAACAAACCGCGCGCGCCAGCCCGATGTACGGTTCACTTCTTGCCTCCCATGATACGGAACAACTTCGTGCCGCAGTCCGGGCAAACACCCTGGGGGGCGGGACGACCGTTCTTCCTGGTCACTTCCTGCGCCTTGGGAATTTCTTTCTTCGCTTTGCGCTTCACACCATACGCTTCTGACACGGTACTTGCCAAGAAAAGTCCACAACTCTTATCTCGTGCGGTGTTCTGTTCCGGACGTATCCGTGCACGTAGTAGGACTGCACGCGCGCATTAAATATAATCGCGCAGCAGTGAATCTCCTTCATGCCGAGCCGCGGAGCGTCGTGCCCCGCCTTCTCTCGGTGCGGGAGTGTGTAGCCGATGACGGACAACTCTGGCAAGTCGAAAAATCAAGGGGCTTCGCGGTGATGGCCGGTGTTGAAGCGGCAAGGCCGGTGGCAAACAGTTTCGATTTCCGATGGACGGCCACTTTGGCGTGCGGAGGGCAAAAGCAGTCTGCGGGGTTTTACGGGCGAAAGCGGGGACTCGAAAAATCGGACGGCTCGGCCCCTCGCGACTCGGCTGCGTATGGGCCTCCGCCCGATAGCATGGCAAGATCGGGCGGTGAGGCCGTAGCATCCTTGACATGCGGTGTGCCGTGGTACAATTGGATCACCGAGAGAGAGGGTAATGCGCAAGAGATCGATGCTATTGATAGCGCTGGGGGTGCTTCTTGCGGCGTTGTTTGTGTTCCGGCCGGCGATTTCGGCACGGCGGCGCATTTTGAGACTACGCAAAGGTGTGCGGGAGACTGAAGAGGTGTGCCTGTCGCTCAGCAACTCATTGGCGGCAGCACAGGCAAACGCAGACTGGAATCGGTTGCAGTGGTATTACGCCTTTCGGGAAGTCGAGGTAGATGATGCTGGGGCTTGGCAGTCGGCATCTCGCAAGGTCGACGATGAGTTGGCGAGCCTGTCCAACTCGATGCGTGTCGCAACCGACCGTCTAGCCAGACGTAGGGCCGAACTTGCGTTGAGGGAGCGGCGCGAATTCGAGGAGTAATAGCAGCGAGGTGGGACAATCGTGTCGTAAATCTCATGTACCGACTGAACCAAAGAGGGCGGGGCGCCCTTGTACAACGAGGACTTGTCTGGGCGAGACGGTACAACCGAAAAGCCGCGACGAGACGGGACTGAGAAGCGGGCGAAGTCGTACGGGGCGGGGGAACGTGCAGCGCGATGTCGGCGGTCAACGTGCGCCGCCTGCGACCGTCATCGTTGCCTGTTCGCCAACCACGAGCTTATTTGGCCAGTTTGCCCATGATGCGGAACAACTTCGTGCCGCAGTCCGGGCAGACGCCCTGGAGGGCAGTGCGACCGTTCTTCATGGTCACTTCCTGCGCCTTGGCAATTTCTTTCTTCGCTTTGCACTTCACACAATACGCTTCTGACACGGTACGTGCCTCCCCTTCGGTTCAAGCTTCACTCGGAAAACTTGTCGCGCATCTTACCGGGACCGGCCAAGAAGCGTCAAGGTGCAAAACCTGACAGGGTGGGAAACTACAGGCACATCGTGACCCCCTGCGGTGAAGTTGAACGTGATGAGCGGGCAGAGGTTGCAGGAGTTGCGGGGACACCTCCGGAGGTGTCCCCGCAGCGGCGGTGCGGGCGCTTCACAATCACCCCAATCACCAGCCCCGGGGCTTCAGGGCGTTTCCAACCATTTGGCAAAGAGTGGACTGACGGGGATCCAGCGCAGTTGTATCCGTTGCTTCGGGTTGGCACTGTACATTACGAAGCTTTCCACCAGATAGATCGGCCCCGACGGATCCCTGTAAACATAAGGGCAAAAGGTCAACCCGGGCAATTGGTCGCTAAATAACAGGACCCCACAGAGATTGCTGATGCTACCCATGGTGAGCGCGGGCGAGGTCATGGGGGTTCCCTCCCGCAGGGTGTGCACGACGTCGTCAATCAGCGACGGATCGGTGGTGCGCTTGTGCTCGGTCCGGCCGATTTGCCCGGTAAACTCCATGGCCCGGAACGTGGCGTGACGCCAGTCGAACGGCGGCTGTTGGCTGTTTCGGAAGACCCCATACGCGGGCATCTCGGAGCCAACATCCACCGCCACATACGCTGTCGGTTTTTGGCCGTCGATCGCATAAATCTTTGCGGCGCTATACGAAAAGCGGCCGATGGCGTTGGTGGGACCTTGGTTTTGCAATTGCAGCGCCTGTTCATCATAATCATTCACGTAGACGGTGGTCCCGGACGTGACGGTGGTGCGCCGGTACCCGGGATGTGTCGAGGGAACTTGCTGAAGAGTATATACCGGCAAAGTACGGTCCACACCCGTAAGCCCCACAGACCAGAGGATGTTGCCCAAGCCAACCGTCCAGACGATGAACACAATCAACACAATCGCAGCCGTCGTCACACAGACCGCCATTGCCAGGGCAATCAGGATCAACCATTTCTTCCTGGACATTTTTGTCTCTTTCGCCAGAGCGAGCGCAAACTACCGGGCCGTGCCGGTCTTGCCGGACTTTGCCGTGTACTGCAGGGTCATCGTTTGCATGAACGCGTCGTCATCCACCACCAGGATCACCGGGAAGTTGGGCACCAGCACTCCGGGCTCCGGTATGTTCGAACTAATCATGCCGTAATTGGCCCACAGCGTTTGCCAGGAACGATTCTTTAGCGTGGCGCGGAAGTTGCACCAGCCGGTCGGACTGTCGTAACTCTTTCTGACGAACGTACTTTGGCCGTTGCGCGCACTGCTGCCTTTGCTCGGGAGGGTGAAGGACACCTCCGCGCCGCCGACGTCCAGTGTCACCAGCTTGCCGGCGAAATTGTAATCCGGAGGCAGGACGAACGTGCCCAGAATCGTGCAACTGTCGGAGTTGGTCTTCGCGAAGTCCAGCTTCACCTGGAGTGTGGTGATCTGCATCTGGCAGGCCACCGCGACGACCAAATCGCTATTGGTCGACGCGCGCCCGTCGCTGATCGTCACGCTCGCGTTGTACGACCCGCACTCGTTGGTATACGCATGCTCGACCGCGCCGATCGTGGTATTGCTTCCATCGCCGTCGCCAAACACCCATTGATACTCCAGGGGGTTGCCGTCGGAGTTGGTTACCGTAACGCTGAACGCGTTCGTGTCATCCACCAGCACCACCGCGGTGTTCCCGGCTTGCAGCAGGGCATTGGTCACCGACAACCCTGCCGTGATTTCCGGCGGGTGGTTGGTCGGTATCACCGTATTCAGGATCGCGTGTACCACCTGCGTCGCGGTGTTCCTGTAGGCGCTGGCGTCGGTGGCAACGACCGTGATCGTATTGGTCCCGGAAGACAACGTGAACGTCGTCGCCCAGTTGGTGCCCAGCATCGACACGCCGACGCCATTGACCGTCACGCTTGGAATCCCGCTGGCATCGCTCGCCGTGCCGGCGACCGTGATGGCCGCGTTGGTGAACGTTTGGTAGTTGGCGGGGACTAACACTGTCAGCAGCGGCGGCGTGTTGTCGGGAGGCGCGTTCAGAATCGCGTGTACCACCTGCGTCGCGGTATTCCTGTTGGCGCTGGCGTCGGTGGCAATGACCGTGATCGTATTGGTCCCGGAAGACAACGTGAACGTCGTCGCCCAATTGGTGCCCACCACCGACACGGCGACGCCATTGACCGTCACGCTTGGAATCCCGCTGGCATCGCTCGCCGTGCCGGCGACCGTGATGGCCGCGTTGGTGAACGTTTGGTAGTTGGCGGGGACCAACACTGTCAGCAGCGGCGGCGTGTTGTCAGGAGGCGCGTTCGTATTCGCGACGGCGATATAGTTGATCAAGTTCGTCATGCTCGATCCGCCCGGACCGAACACAGTCAGGCTCACGGGGTACGTCCCGGCCGCATTGTAGACGTGCCCCAGCGAACCCAATGTCGTGTTGCTGGTCGCGCCATCTCCAAAGCTCCAGAACCAATTGGTGATCGTGCCGGTCGACGCGTCGGTGAACGTCACGGCCAACGGCGCCGCGCCAGAGGTTGGGCTACCGCTGAACGCGGCCACGGGCGCAATCACTCCCGTGCCGCTGACCGCGTTGGTGGAGTCGCCACCGTTACTGGCGAAGACCACCGACCCATTGAACGCCCCGGTCGTGCCAGGCGCAAACGCCACGGTCACCGTGCCCGTCCACCCGCTGGGCAAGTTGTATGGGCTGCCGCCCGTGACGGCAAACGGGGTGGCGCTGGCGGCCGTGCCAGCCAAGGGCAGGTCACCGTTGTTGATCACGAGGAAACTCAAACTGCCGCCCTGGCCGACAACCACCGAGCCGTAGTTGAGGCTGCCCGGATTGACGACCAGATACGGCGCGTTGGTCATGGTCAACGTGGCGACGCTGCTGGTGACGCTGCCATACGGGCTGCTGATGATCACCGAGTAATTGCCCGAGTTGTTCGTCGTCACGTTGCACAAGCTGAGCGTGGGGCTCCCGGCCAGCCCCACCGCACGGATGCGATGGTTATCGGTGTCCGCGATAAAGAGATTGCCGGAGGCATCGACGGCCACGCCGAAGGGATAATTCAGGCTGGCGCTGGTGGCCGGGCCGCCATCGCCGGAATAACCGGCCATGCCATTGCCCGCGATCGTCGTGATGATGCCTGCGGGAGTGACCTCACGGATGCGATGGTTGTAGCTGTCCGCAATGAAGATCTCGCCGAAGGCGTCGACGGCCACGCCGGAGGGAAGGCACAGACTGGCGTTGGTGGCCACTCCACCGTCACCGGAGAAGTACGCGTTGCCCCTGCCCGCCACCGTGGTAATGGTGCCTGCGGGACTGATCTTGCGGATACGTTCGTTATAGGTGTCCGCGATGAAGAGATTGCCGGAGGCATCGGCGGCCGCGCCGAAGGGATAATTCAGGCTGGAGGTGGTGGCCGTCCCATTGTCGCCGGCAAAGATGGCCGTACCGTTGCCCGCCGCCGTTGTGATAATGCCATCAGGATTGACCAGGCGAAAGCGACTGTTAAAGGAGTCCGCAATGAGGATCTCGCCGAAGGCATCGGCGGCCACACCGTAGGGATAGTTCAGGCTGGCGGAGGTGGCCGTCCCGTTGTCGCCGGCAAAGGTGGCCGCGCCATTGCCCGCCGCCGTCGTGATGACGCCACCAGGACTGACTTTGCGGATGCGTTGGTTATAACAGTCCGCTATGAAAATCTCGCCCAAGGCGTCAACTGCCACCCCGTAGGGACTGTTCAGGCTGGCGTTGGTGGCCGTCCCGTTGTCGCCGGCAAAGGTGGCCGCGCCATTGCCCGCTACGGTCGTGATGATGCCGTTGGTGCTGACTTTGCGGACGCGCTGGTTATCGCTGTCGGCAATGAAAATCCCGCCGAAAGCGTCAACCGCAACTCCGTAGGGATTGTTCAGGTTGGCGTTGGTAGCCAAACCGCCGTCACCGGAATAACCGGGCGAACCATTGCCCGCCACCGTCGTGATGACGCCATTACTGACTTTGCGGATGCGATTGTTACTGGAGTCCGCAATGAAAAGGTTACCCGTAGCATCGACGGCCACGCTGTAGGGAGAATCCAGGCTGGCATTGGTGGCCGCGCCGTCGTCCCCGGAAAAGCCGTAAGAACCATTGCCCGCTGCGGTCGTGATAGTGCCATTGGTACTGACTTTGCGGATGCGATTGTTACTGGAATCGGCAATGAAGAGGTTGCCCACGGCATCGACAGCCACGCCGTAGGGATAAGCCAGCCTGGCGTTGGTGGCCGCGCCGCCGTCCCCGGAGAAACCGTAAGAACCATTGCCCGCTACGGTCGTGATGACGCCATTACTGACTTTGCGGATGCGGTTGTTCCAGCTGTCCGCGATAAAGAGATTGCCGGCGGCATCCACGGCGATGTCGTTTGGATAATTCAGGCTGGCGTTGGTGGCCGCGCCGCCGTCCCCGGAGAAGGCGAAGCTCCCATTGCCCGCTACCGTCGTGATGATGCCATTACTGACTTCGCGGACGCGGCCGTTCCAAGAGTCCGCGATGAAGAGGTTGCCAGTGGCATCGACGGCCACGCCGTAGGGAGAGCTCAGGCTGGTGCTCGTCGCCACACCGCCGTCACCGGAAAAGCCGGAGGAGCCATTGCCCGCCACCGTCCGGATGACGCCGTTGGTGCTGACCATGCGAATGCGATTGTTCCCAGAGTCGGCAATGAAAAGGTCACCCGCGGCATCGACAGCCACGCCGTAGGGATAAGCCAGGCTGGCATTGGTGGCCGCGTCGCCGTCGCCGGAATAGCCGTACGAACCGTTGCCCGCCACGGTCGTGATGACGCCGTTGGTGCTGACTTTGCGAATGCGGCTGCCAACGTAGTCCGCAATAAAAAGGTTACCCGTGGCATCGACGGCCACGCTGTAGGGAGGATCCAGGCCGGCGTTGGTGGCCGAGCCGCCATCGCCTAAAGCGAACGCGCCCGCGACAGTCGAAATGATGTTGTTCGGGAGGTTTACGCCATTCAACTGCCATTGGTAGCGGAACGGTCCGGTGCCGGCAACGCCCACACTCAAAGTCACGTTGTTTCCTGTCCCGACCGTCCGGCTCAGTGGCTGGTTGGTGATGGAAGGGGGCAGCACCACGTTGAGGAAGACGTTGCGGTTGGTGGTGCCAGCGCCGTTGGTGAGGTTGGTGAACGTGATGGAGTTGGTGTAGGCCCCGAAGGCAAGACCGTTCGCGTTGGCGTTGATCGAAACCGCGATGTTTGTCACCGTGTGGGCGCCCAGGGTTCCGCCGCTACTCGACAAACTCACCCAGGCCGTGGTGTTGGCTGCCAGCCAGCTGATGGGCGCCGTGCCGTTGTTGGTCAGCGCGTACGTCTGCGAACCGGGGCTGAAGGAGCCGGGCACGCCCGCGAAAGCAAGGTTGATGGCCGGGATGACAGCGAGCGAGCCGCGGCCCTGGACGGTGGACACGACCGTCGCACTGTTGTTGGCCGGGTTGGAGTCGGTGGCGCTATTGCTGACGGTGACCGTGTTGGTGAGGCTGCCTTGAATGGCGGGCGTTACGGTCATCGTGGCCGTGGCGGTCCCGCCGTTGGTCAGCGAGCTGAGACTAAAACCGACCGTGCCGGCCGATTGGGTGACGCTGCCTTGCGAGAATGTGGCGGAAACAACCGTCACGTTCGGTGGCAGGGCATCGGAGAAAACGACGTTGGCGGCGCGATCAGGGCCGAAATTACTGATGGTGATCTGGTAGGTGAGGTTGGAACCGGCTTGGACCGGTTCCGGCGCGGCACTGAGGGCGGCGGCGAGGTCGACGGTGGCGGTGACGTTGAACAGGGTGCTGGTACCGCAGTGGCCGGTGCCATCGCCGGCGCGCAGGTACACATTGGTGCAGGCTTCCAATACGGCCACGGCGCCGGTCCAGACGCCACTGACGAAGTTGCCGGAATTGGTGGGGCTGATGGAGACCGGCGACGTGACGCTCTCCGTCACCATGTTGTCCATGGCAAACTGCGTACCGGACGCGCCATAGCCGGGATGGTTCGTTCCGCCGGAGGATATGAAATCAACCTCCGTCACCCCCATGTAGTTGAAGTTGATCAGTGTGGGAGCCGTGGCGCTCAAGGTGTTGGTCGTGTCGTAGGTCAAATTGGCGCCGACGTATCCCTTCGCTTCGAGCTGAAGGTTGTCATTCCAGGCCGCGGTCAAATAAGCCGAGACGAAGTTAAACTGCGCGGTGCAGGTGATACTCGCCGGCGCCCCATAGTCATTGAATACCACATTGCTGGGAGACACCGTGCCGGGGCAGTACCCGCTCGCTTGCCAATCCAGACCGATGAGATAATTGAAATTGTTCCACGTCAGGCCCCCATAACCCGCGGGCACGGGGAGATTGCTTCCGGGCAGGTCGTCGAAGGTCACCAGTTGGCCCGGCCCGGTCTTGGCGCCGATGCCGGTCAACGCCACGGGTCCGGTGAAGCTGGGGACGACGTTGTTGCCGGCGTCCCTGGCGGTCACGGTGACGGGGAAGGGGGTGTCCTGGTGTTGCGGGGAGGGGACGGTGGCCCACGCGAAGTGGTCCACCGGGCCGAGCAGCACGTTGAACGGATTGCTCTGGACGCTGAGCCCGGCCCCATTGTTTGCGGTGAGCCGCACATTCGAATCAATCGTATTCACACACACCGCGCCCGTCCACACACCGTTGGTCCACCCGGTAATGGTGGTTGGCTGGACCGAATCGGCCCCGCCACTGCCGGCGGCACTCAGGCTCAGGGCCGTTTGGTAGACGGTGATCGTCGCGCCGTTGATGTCCATCGCGGCAATGGACACGGTGAACGGCGTCCCCGCAGACTGGGGACTGGCGACATTGGACAGGCCGAACTGATACGCGATGTTGTCCTTCACCGCGATGCTGGCGCTGCCGCTGGCGCAGCCGGTTGCGCTGGCCGTCACGGTGGCGATTTGCGTGCCGTCGGGGATGTCATTATCCACAATCGTAACGGTGTAACCCTGGGACGTTTGGCCAGCGTAGATGATGACGCTGGACGGGACGACGACTTTATTGGTGTTGCTGGAGGACAGGTTGACCAGCAGGTCGGTCGACAGGGGGGCATCGATCATGACGAGACCGTAGTAGGGGAGCACACCGGCGTTCTTATAGACAGAGGAGGCCGGCAAAATGACGGTGAGGTTGGTGTCGTTATAAACAGTTATCACGGCAGTGCCGTTCGTCCAGTTCTGGACATGCGCGGTCAACGTCACGGCTTCGGGCGTCTGGGTGAGGTGGTTGTCGAGGACGGTGATGTTGAACGCATTGGAGGTTTGGCCGGCGGGGATGGTCACCGTCGGGGGCAGCACGACCTTGGTGGAATCGCTGGAGGTTAGGGCAACGGCCACATCGCTGGCCGGCGGCGCACTGACGAAGACGGCGCCGGCGTTGGTCAGAAGCCCCTGTCCTTTCGTTGCCGCGGCCGGCGCGGTCAATGTCAACGTCGCCGTTTCGTTGTCGTACACGGTCATCGTGGCACTGGCATTGCCGTAGCCGGGAGCGCTCGCGGTGACCGTGGCGTACTGCGTGCCATCCAGCAGCCCGTTATCCACAATCGTAATGTTGAAGGTGGCGTTGGTCGCGCCGGCAGGAATCACCACGGTCGGTGGAACAAGGACTTTGTTGGTGTTGCCGGAGACGAGCGCCACGCTCAGGGCATTGGTGAGGGCGGCCGCGATGCCGACGCTGCTTTGGCCGGCCAACACGCCAGCGCCTTTGGTGGCGGCGGCGGGGAGCGACACGCGGAGGCTCGGGAACGCGAGGGCGTCGATCAGGTTTGTGCCGTTCGGGGTCCCCCAGCCGGTGCAGAGGTCATAACCGGCGACCGCAGGGAAATTGCTGGGACTGCTGCTGTTGAAGTTATTGCCGGTGGTAATGTCGTGAAAGCAGTTTGTATAGGTCGCCCCCTGGCCAATCGCATAGACCGCCGGGTTGAGAAAACCGACCGTCGGCTTGCCGAAGCTCGCCGCCTGCTGGTTGATCAGCGCCGTAAAACCCGCCCACAACGGCGTCGCGCAACTGGTGCCGCCCACATTCTCGTCGGCACCATCGACACGGACGTAAACATTATCCGCCGTCAGGGCCACATCCGGCACGTTGCGCATCGTCGTCGAGCCGTGGTTGGCGGCCATATTGATGCCCTGTTGGTACGCCGGGATGGGATAATAGGTGCTGATGCCGCCGCTGCTGCCGTCTTCGCCCCAGTTCCATACGGTTTCCGAATAATAGGAACCGCCCGCAGCCGTTGTGGTCAATGTTGTCCCGCCCACGACCGTGATGTTCGTGCTGTCCGACGGAAATGCAATGCTCGTGGTGAGGGCATCGGAGTCGCCGGAGGCGGTGAAGAACGACTGGCCTTGCGCCGCCATCTGCTGGAACACGGCCTCGCAGGTGGGATCGGGCCCGCCGCCCGTCCAGGAGCAACTGAGTTGCTTGGCCAGGTTGTCGGTAGCCATGCGGCTGAGCAGGTCGATCCACGGGCTTGGGTTGGGCGCCATATAGACGATGATCTGCGACACGCCCGGCGCCATGGACGCCACCATTTCGATGTCGAGGCTCACCTCGACTTCTCCGCCGCCGGGACCGCCTGTGGCGCCGTCGATCAGGACGTTCTGCAAGGGGATCGCCGACAACCCGGCCATGCTTTCATAATAGGTAATGTCGCTGGCGGTGTACCCGTCGAACTGCAGCAGCCCGACGCTTTGCCCGGAGCCGGTGAGCGACGTGCCCGGAACGTACGCCGCTCGGAAATCCTTCCCCATATAGCCGCCGTTCGGCCCCGACCCGTAGTTTGGCGTCGCCTGCATCGCCTTGATCGCAGGAACGGGCTTGACCACGTGCATGGGATGCGGCAGCGAATAGTTGTCCAGGCCGCTGATGTGCAGGATCGGCACCGCGAGGTCCAGCGACGGCTCGACATCCGGCGCATAGAACGTGCGCGGTTCCCGCGGATGCTGGTACACCTGCATCTTCACATGGAATGCGTTCTCGATGTCCGCGACCTTGCCGGCCACGTCCACCACCACGCGATTGGGATGCCGAGTGGTCACGGTGAGTCCGTGTGCCGTCGCGAACGCGATGATGGCCTGGTAATCCTGTTCCGTTGGACCAAACATTTCGGTGAACTGTTTGGGGGTGAGATACTGACGGTACCGGGGGCTGGTCGGATCGTAGAGCTGTTGCAGCAACGCACCGAGCGCTTCTTGGTTGCGTAGCGGCAGGCCGATGGCCAGTTGCAAGCGCGTCGAGCCCGGCAGCCGCCCTGTTGGCTGCAAATTCAGATTCGTCACGGCCTCAGGCCTGTGACCGTCGAGTTGTTGCAAGGCTCTGGCGCTACCCGCGCCCAACAGCATGAAAACGAGAAGCCAGCCAACAGTCGGACGGATGATCCCGAGGAATAACGCGCGCGCACTCGCCAGGGCCGCATCCCACAGCCGATCGCGATTGCTCTTCGGACAACAACCACTGCCGTTGTGACTTTTCTGGCCCACGCGAACACCAAGTTCGGTGGTTGACGCAAGGCCAACCACAAGTGGTAAACCTTCGGGGCCACCCGCGACTCCATGACGGTCCAGATCGTGTCACCTGCCTGTCCCTGTCACAGCCGCAGTTCACCACAAACGCGTACCATAAATGCAGTATCCATGCCCGGCTCGCGCTCGCCCATGCATCGCCGTCAGGCATCACAGAACTATTGGATTCAGGGGAGTCATATAGAGGCGATTCTCAGAAACTGACACAACCGGTCGCATTTTTGGGGGAGCGGCGCACTGTGAGAACGAACAGCGCGCTTTTCGCCGCTCGACCGTCAATCCCGGTTGACTCAAGAATCGGACACCCGTAGTTTAAGGTCGAAGCGCCGCTTTTTTGATGTGGTCTCCGACGTGGCACGGGTTTGCTGGATAGTGCTCAGATTTCCACAAATGACCGATGTTTTTTGACTTTCTGCAGGTGAAACCCAAGCGACCAAAAGGCACTGCTGCCAACAGGCAGCGGCCAACAAGCTTCAGGCAAAACCGTAACGAACGGATCCCCTAAACACAGGTTGCGAGGTTGTATTTTGCTGTTCCCCGTGGTAGTATAAATACGAGGTATTTGGTCGTCACCAAAGCAGCGCACAGGGAATGGACACTACTCTCGCGAGCCAGCCCGTCCAGGCGGCGGCGTGTACTTTGCGCCGGTCGCTCGTCGTTGTCATGGCCGGTGCTTTACTGTTCTTCGTCGCCTGCGAACGTTCCAGTTCCATCTCCGACGTCGAAGCAGAACAAGAGGTCAACTACCAACGCGCCAAGCGTTTATGCGAGCAACAAGACTTTTCAGGTGCGGCAGAGTTTTACAATAAGGCGCTGTTGGTGAACCCGGAGTTCGCCACTGCCCATTTGGAGGTGGGTTTGTTGTACGAAAACCGATTGGGCGACCCGATTTCGGCCATTTATCATTACCGGCGGTTTTTGGAACTCCGGCCGGATTCGGACAAGAAACAGTTGGTTGAGGATTTTATCGAGCGGGCCAAGCTGTCGTTGACGGCAAAGTTACCCCAATCCCCCATCGTGGATACCGGCGAGTTGACACGTCTGGAGAGTGAGAAGACGGCGTTGCTGCAAGAGAACGCCGCGCTACGAATGCGCGTGGCGGAATTGGAAAAGACGGGGAACGCGACACCATTGGTGGCGATTGCTCCCGCAACTGTTGGGGAGGCTTCGGCCTCTCCGCCGACGCCACCCGCCGCGACGGCGCCTGCGGTTGCTCCGGGAATTGTGATGGCGGCAGCACCCATGCTGTCGACGCCCGAGGCACCCCCTCTGGAATCGCCGCGACCCCGCACGTATATTGTGCAGCGAGGCGACACATTGCAATCGCTGGCCTTGCGGTATTACGGGTCGCGAGCGGCATGGGAGAGAATTTTTCAGGCGAATCGGAGCGGCCTGCCAAGCAAGGATCAGTTGAAGGTGGGGCAGCAGTTGGTGATTCCCTGATGGGACCGTGGGTCGGGTAGGGCGAGAAGGTTATGTTGAACAAGGTATTCGCGGGGTTGGTGATCGCGTTTTGGACGGCGATGATGACGGCACTGGTGCGTGTCGAAGTCTTCCCGCAGCCCACGGTCATCGAGACGTTTTCGACCGAACGGGTCATGCGGAAGGTGTTTTCCAACCCCGAACCCCTGAGCTTGGACGTGTATTACAACACCAGCAATCACATCGGTCGTTGCACGGTCGCGATCCAGCCACAAATGAGTGACAAATCTGGCGACGAACCCGGCGCGGGGCAAACGGTGGTCGGGTACAGGGTCACCAGCGACCTGAAAGTCAGGCTGTCGGCATTCGGAATGCCGTCGCGGCTGACGTTGATTGGCGAAAGCCTGTTCAGTAAGAAGCTGGAACTGGAACACTTTCGGTTTAGCACGGTCATCGGCGAAGGTCGCGGAGGCGCCAGTGGCTGGGGAGACGGTCGCGTGAATGTTATTGGAGACGATCATGCCAAAACGGTGCAGGTGGCGTTTGATTTTGGCGACTTCCACGATGAGCGTCTGTTTGACTTCGATCAGGTCAAGGGCGCGGGCTTTGCCAACACGTTCGGACTGCCAGGGATGGCCAACTTCAGCTTCCTCGGGGGTGGTGGACTTCCGAGTGGTCTCGGTGCGTCTTCGGACGGGGGCGCTCACGCGCAGCCCGTGACGACCACGTCCCTCGATCGCCTGGAAATCGCCGGCAAACTGCAGCGCGTGTACCTCGTGGATTCCAAGATCGACGACCAGATGTGGACGAAGATCTGGGTGGACGAGTCCGGTCAGGTACTCAAGGTGGTTACCTCGATGGGACTGGAGATGCGAAGCGATGTGGCGCTGGGACTGGGTGAAGATCCGAATCGGATGGTTCGCAGAAGGGACGGTGGGCGCTAAATCATGATCCGCACCGAACACCTCACGAAACGGTACGGCGGGCTGGTCGCCGTCAACGACCTCAACCTCGATATCCCGCAGGGGCAATTCTTCGCGTTCCTCGGACCGAACGGCGCGGGGAAGACAACCACCATCAAGCTTCTGGCAGGATTGCTCAAGCCCACCTCGGGTCGGGCGTTTATCGGGGGCTATGATATTCAGTTGGATCCGGTCGACGCCCGCAAGATCATCAGCTACGTGCCGGACATGCCCTTTCTCTATGACAAACTGGAGCCGATGGAATTCATGTTGTTTGTCGGCCAGCTCTATGGAATGGAACGGGCCGAACTCGTGCGGGCCAGCGACGAGTTATTTGACGTATTCGGGCTGGACGAGGTCCGCACCCAGCCGATCGAAGACCTGTCCCTCGGCACGCGACAACGCCTGGTCATTGCCTCCGCGCTGTTGCACCAACCCAGGGTGATCATCATCGACGAGCCGATGGTTGGCTTTGACCCGCGGAGTGCGCGCGTGGTGAAGAATGTTCTCAAGGAACGGTCGCGCGCCGGTGTGACCGTCTTTCTTTCCACGCATATTTTGCCTCTCGCCGAGGAGCTGGCCGATCAGGTGGGTATTTTGAACCGCGGCAAGCTGATTGCCGTGGGAACAATCGACGAACTCCGCGAGCTGAGCGGTGAACAGGGCGAACTCGAAAACACGTTTCTCGCGCTGACACGCGAAGAGGAGCGAGCGGTCGAACTACCATGAACGCCCTGAAGTTTTTCCGATTGCTGATCGCGATCAACCTGCGGATTGTCCGCCGCAACATCCTCGCGCTACGGGAGAAATCGCTCCTGATGGTGTCGGTGATCGCCGTGTTCGTGATCGGCTATTGGTTCGCGGGTTACACGATTTTCTACATGGGGTTCCGCCATCTGGCGGAAGTGCCGGGTCTGCAGGTGATCGTGCTCGACCGGATGCTCTACCTGTTTTTCGCCTTCCTGTTCCTGATGTTGATGTTCTCCAACATGATCATTGGCTACTCGACGCTGTTCAAGAGTCAGGAAACCCAGTGGATGCTCACGCTTCCCGTCCGCAGTCTGGACGTGTTCCGCTGGAAACTCATGGAGACGACCCTGCTGGCGAGTTGGGCGTTCCTGTTTCTGTCGGCCCCATTGATGGCCGCCTACGGGAATGCCCGGCACGTGTCGCCGGGCTTCTATCTGAAGGTCTTCCTGCTGTTTGTGCCGTTCACCGTCATCCCGGCGGCGATCGGGTCGATCGCGATCCTGATCGTCACCCGCTACCTGCATCGGCGGGTCTTCAAGTGGGCGCTGTTCGGCGCCAGCGCCGTGGGCATCGCCGCTGGCATCACGTTCTTGAAGCCCATGCAGGCCGAACAACTGGAGCAGGCGCAAATGGTGGCATCGCTCACGCAATTGCTGCACAACAGCAACATCACCCTGCAACCGATGTTGCCGAGCTACTGGGTCGCGTCGAGCATGATCGCCTGGGGTGAAGGCTGGTCGGGGAAGGGCCTGTTCTATTTTCTCGTTCTCCTCAGCAACGCCATGATGGCCACCCTCGTGTGCGTGACCATCAGCCGTCGGTTGTTCTACGAGGGTTGGTCGCGCAACCACACCCAGGGCGAGTTTCAGCTGGGCGTCCCGCTTCTGGACAAACCCATCAACCTCCCCCGCGCGGCCCTCGCCGACCGCATCGTCAACCTCTGGCCCCGCATGCATCACGCCACCCGCGCCCTGGTCATCAAGGACATCCGCGTCTTCTGGCGCGACACCTCCCAGTGGAGCCAGTTCGTCATCTTCTTCGGCCTGCTCGGCCTCTACGTCCTCAACCTCCGCAGCGTCGCCAACGATTGGAGCAACGAATACTGGGCCAGCTTCGTCTGCTTCCTCAACCTCGGCGCCTCGAGCATGACCCTCGCCACTCTCACGACCCGTTTCGTCTTCCCCCAGTTCAGCCTCGAAGGCAAACGCCTCTGGATCGTCGGCATGGTCCCCAACGGTCTCAAACACGTCCTCCTCGAAAAATTCTGGCTCAGCAGCGTCTCCTCCGCCGCCATTACGCTCTGCCTCATGCTCACCTCCAGTTGCATGCTCCGCATACCCGGCTGGCTCACCCTCCTGTTCGCTTCCACGGTCATCGTCATGAGCTTCGCCCTCTGCGGCATCGCCGTCGGCATCGGCGCCCTCTTCCCGAACTTCTCCTCCGCCTCCACCGCCCACCGCGACGACAACCCCGCCCGCATCGTCTCCGGCTTCGGCGGCACCTTCTGCTTCCTCCTCAGCCTCGTCTACATCGTCCTCGTCATCGGCTCCGAAGTCCTCCCCATGTACCAGAGCTTCGCCACCAACGGATTCACCGACCGCGGCCAACCCTGGGCCGTCGTCCTCTCCTGGATCTTCGTCGCCCTCCTCAGCCTCGCCGCCACCACCATCCCCATGTCCCTCGCCCTTAAAAAAGTCGACAACCTCGAAATCTAAACCCGCCTCACCGCTCCGCCGCGGCATAAGCCCAATCGCAGAACCCCCCATGGGGTAAACACCCCATAGCGAAAAATCGCCCCATTCCCCATTCTCCCCCGGATTGAAGACGAACCGATGTCTCAACGATGCCACACCTCCACCCTCCGCCCCCACTACAACGGACTCGGAGTGCCAGAGGCCGACCGACGAACCGGTCGCTAATCAGAGCCGTCTCCCCGATCCGGAAAAATGTCGGACAAGGTATCGGGGCAAAGCTCTCGATCTTTCGCATTGCCTGGTCGAAGACCCGGACAGTTGCGGGTATATCGCAAATTTCGGATCGAGCCTCATCTGTCTTCATCCGGACCGGCGGAGCTTCGAGAACGCGGGCTCGCCATGACCAACGTCCCGCTCAGCGATCAATTCCGTCTACCGAATCCGGAACAATGCCGGACGAGGTATCTCGGGGGGTATCTCTCCTTCTCAGATTGTCAGGTGAACGGCCCACACCATTGCGAGCATGCACTACGCTTCGGCAATAGCCTCCTTTGCATCCATCCCGATCGGCGGAACTTTGCGACGACACCGGATCCGCCGTCCCGTTGACCGTTGCGCGCTGATCCGTACGCGCTCCCCGTCGTTCCCGCCTCGTGTCTCCTCGCCCCTTGAGGGAGAGGATTAAGGTGAGGGGTACCGCCGCCCCCGCCCGCAATTGTAGCCGCGGAGCCGAGTCGGACGAGACGCGACCCCGTAGTATCCTTGGTCGCAGACAGGCCGCGTCGTTGCGGCACCCACCGGGCAGTATGAACGGGAGCGGATACTGTCAACGGAAGCGGCAAGCCTCGGCGAAGACGAAAGTTTTGGCGTAAGCGGCTCACCGAGTACGTCTAGTCTGATGGGCTGGATTGTGCACCTATGGCGGCGTGGTTACATCCGAAAATAGTTTGGTTCGCCGATGTGGGACTCCCGAGCAGCAGCAACGATTGCGTACGCGCTTTCACCAAAGTATTGCAAAACAACCTTCCGCCGGGTTCAGTCGCGTTGCCAGGCTTGACTGGCGCTTCGAGTTAGGGCGTGTTGCGGAAATGTCCAACTCACCCGAGCAGCACTGCCCACCACCCAGGCTCCGAGCGTCGGCGTCTCCTCCGCACATCGCGAGTCAGCGGCGGAATCCAGCACTCTAGCTCCCTCTCAAACTCGTCGGTGATTTTGTTGAGCTCCTCCGTTTGTTTAGCGACCCCGATTTTCTCAGCGCACCCCCTCACATGGCCGAAAAGCTCCGTTCCAATCATGAACTCCTTGGTGGCCAAAAGGGCGATGAAGTCGTTAAATTCCGTCTGCACTTTGTCCACATCGCGCAGCTCCGGATCGCTCCTCAGCATCCAAGCCTTCTTCATGTGGCACGTGCCGAGCTTCTCGAGAACCTCAATCAAGGCTTCGTATCGAAGTCTTCGCAACTCCGAATCGAGTTCCTCCCTGCGCTTGATCCTTTCCTTCCATGCCAGTAAGAGAACAATCGACAGGAAGGTAATCAGAAGCGAGCCAAGAACTTCGAGGACGGCCTTCAGGACTTCAATTCGAGCGTCGCAAGGGTCCATACATCACCGTGGCTCGATTATGCCAGAGGGGGGAAATGATGTCGAGCGGTAAAGTTCGGCGATTTCTTGACGGCTTTGGGCTCACATCTCAACATTGCAACATTTGCCAGCGACCGCTTCCCCGCCCTTCACGCCCTTCGTGTCCCTCGTGACTTCGTGGTGAACACCTCTCCCCTTAACAGGGTGCCAGTCCAAATCTGGTCGGCTCCACGCGACGGCATCTATGGTAGCATGGTAGAATATCTGGATCAAGGCGCTAAACGCAGGAATGAACCATGTCCAAAACCTCCAACGGTAGAAGCGGCATGACGCTGACAGAACTCATGTGCTGCATTGCCATTATCGCTATCCTCGCTGCGATGTACATGGGCGGACTTGGAAAAGCGTACAAACGGGCCAAGCAAGCCATTGGCCCTCCATTCTCAGTCGAGCCGCCAAATCAGTAATTCAAATTAAGGCACTACCAGACGGAAGCCTCGCTTGTCCCGGCACGGTGACTGTGATTTACTCACCCCATGTTATCGCCGCCGAATCGCACGCCGATGGGAATGACTCGCCTTCTGGTGTTGCTGCTGGTATGCGGAGGCGTCGTGAACGGAACTTCCGTCAGGGCCGATGACAACGCCACACCCGCCGCCTTCCGGCTCATCACGCTCGACCCGGGACATTTTCACGCCGCGCTGGTGCAGAAGTTCATGTGCCCGGACATCGACCCGCTGGTGCACGTCTACGCGCCCGGCAACGACGACCTGGCGGAGCACCTGAAACGGATCGACCGCTTCAACACGCGCGCCGACCAGCCAACGCATTGGCGCGAGCAGGTCTACACCGGCCCGGACTTCCTCGACAAAATGCTCGCCGAGAAACCCGGCAACGTCGTCGTCATCGCCGGCAACAACGTGCGCAAGACGGAATACATTCTGCGGTCGGTCCAGGCGGGCCTGAACGTCCTCGCCGACAAACCGATGGTCATTACTCCCGACGAGTTTTCCCGATTAAAACAGGCGTTCGCCGTCGCCGCCTCCCGCCACGTCCTCCTCTACGACATCATGACCGAGCGCTACGAAATCACCACCGTGCTCCAGCGCGAGTTGTCGCAACAACCCGCGTTGTTCGGCACATGGGTCAACGGCTCGCCCGACAACCCCGCCATCACCATGGAAAGCGTTCATCACTTCTCCAAAATCGTCGCGGGCGCGTCGCTCCGGCGGCCGCCATGGTCCTTTGACGTGCGCCAGAACGGCGAAGGCATCGTCGATGTCACGACCCATCTGGTGGATTTGGTTCAATGGGAAACGTTCCCGGACCAGGCGCTGAGTCCGACGGATGTCACCGTGTTGAGCGCCCGGCGCTGGGCCACACCCATCACGCGCGCGCAATTCAAGCAGGTGACCGGTGCGGACACGTTCCCGGACTTTCTCAAAGCCGATGTGACGAACGGCGTGCTCCAGGTGTTCGCCAACGGCGAATTCACCTATCGGCTTCGCGGCGTTCATGCCCGGGTGTCGGTCATCTGGAATTTTCAAGCGCCACCGGGCGGGGGCGACACGCACCATTCCCAGATCCGCGGCACCAGGGCCAACCTCGTCATCCGCCAGGGCGTGGAACAAAAATTCAACCCTGTCCTCTACGTCGAAAATGCCGGCGCCGCTGACGACGCGACCCTCGAACGCGCGCTCGCGGTCACCATCGGAGCCTTGCAGGCGAAATATCCCGGTGTCGGCTTCCAACGCGATGGCAACGCCTGGCAGGTGACCGTGCCCGAGAAATACGATGTCGGTCACGAAGCGCACTTCGCCCAGGTCACGGAGAATTTCCTGCGCTATCTCCGCGCCGGGCGGCTGCCGGATTGGGAAGTGCCCAACATGATCACCCGGTACGCCACCATCATGAAGGCCTACGACCTGAGCCGATAAAACTGGTTAAACCTCACCACCGTCCCCTCACTTCCCGCTTTACTTTTTCCCGCTCCCTGCTATTCTACGTCGAACAAGGAGGAATTGTTTGCATGAAACGTGGGGAAGGTAGCACCGCTACCATTATGCCCGATTCCAAATCCGGGCCCGTACTGTCCGTCGTCGAACTCCCGCCGCATCGCGAGGAAGTCGATTCCAAACTCGAACAGGCTCGCGACCATCTGCTCGCCCTCCGCCGCCAGCAGGAGGAACTCGAACGCCAGAAAACCGAGCTCGAGGAACTCCGCCGCCGCCAGGAGGAATACAGCCGTGGCCGCGCCGAGATCACCGACAAACTCGCCCGCGGCCTCGTTGCCCTCGAACGCCAGCAGATCGAGTCCCAGCGCCTCGTCGAGCTTTGCGAATCCACCACCGCCGCCTTCCGCGACTACGCGGAGCAGATCGAGCAGATCAACGACGAGGAATGGAAGAGCGCCAATGTCCGCGACGAACTCAGCCGCGCCCTCGCCACGATCGAGAGCGCCCGCCTCGAATACAATCGCGCGCACGCCAGACTCGATTGCCTCAACCCGGCCAACGGCCAGCCCGTCGCCAGCCTCGCCACCGACCAGAAAAAGAAACTGCCGGGTTGGGACGAACTCGTCCGCTACACCTGCACCGGCGCCGCCGCCACCGCCCCGCTCATTGTCGCCGGCACGATCTGGCTCGTTATCCTGCTCATGGCGAAACATTGACCCAACGCGCGGCGATGCGATTCCGTTCCAAACGCGGCGATCCGATTGACCGGGCCATCAGCGACTTGGACCACCAGCTCGCCTCCGTTCAACGTCAACTCCGCGAGCTGTCCAATGACCCCGCTGGCCGCATTCACCCCGACTCCAAGGTCGGGGCCGCCGCCTCGCCCGCGAAAACCGTCACCCGATTCGTGAAGGGTATCTTGTCGCCAGCGGACGACGCCACCGCTGCCGCCAATCGCGCCCGCCAGGACCTTTTCGACGGCGGCGCCGAGCCACTCAAGGAACTGGAAGCCGAACCCATCGCCTTCGCCCACAAACCCGAGCCTGACCTCTTCGCCGCCACCGCCGCGGCGACCACCAACACCAGCCCCGTCCGGAGCACCGCCGCGCTGGAGACCGCCCAGGTCGTTCCGCCGGGGGAAAAACTCGCGCATTACCTCGGCGCGGGTAGCATCAAAAGTTACAAACCCCTGAAACACGCCCAACGACAGCTCCGCAACCGCTTCTTCATGTGGCTGGGCCTGTCCTTCGTCGCGCTCTGGATCATCTGGTTCGTCATTCGGTAAACCCGTCTCTTCGATGCCTACGGAGGGACGCGCTCCGTCGCGTCCGCTTTACCCCGAATTCGTTTCCGGGCTCCGTCGTGGCCGCCGCAATTGCTCGTGTCTTTTCTCCTTTCCTCACCGCTCCATCAGCGGTTTAATGGCGTTGCGCATTGCCGTCGAACGCGGGCGTTGGGGCAATGTGCTCCGGATAATTGTATGAAGAGGAAACTCCTGATAGCCGCCGTTGCTTTTGGAGTACTTGCGGGGTTCAGCCTAGCGGTCGCCGGTGGAGAGCGGGTCACGATTATATTGTACGGGGCAATGGTCGTATGCTTCGGCTTTATGTGCTTCGTTCCGTTCGTGCGTCACCGCCAACACCAGCGATGGGCCAAGATTCAGTTCTTGGCCATGTCTCTCATGGCCATCGGTTGGGGTCTCTTGGGCTTCGTGCGACATGTCTACCGCGCTGATTTATCCAGAGCGGCATTTTGGCGTTTGTACCACTACGAGACTGTCCTTGGAAGTTTGTGGGTTGGGCTGTGGCTTGGGCTTGTTCTGTCGGGGCAATTCTTCTGCTCGAAAGCGAAGCAATTGCACGATGCCCAGTGAACCGCGATGCCTCACGCATCGCTCTAACCACCGCAGCTCGCCGATCCGCTCCGCATCCGCAGGCTTGCCTTTTGTCCCGGCGTGGCTACGTTTTGAACCGGTAGCCGAAGGAGGAAACAGATGAGTTTTGAAATCATCGCCAGCCGGATGGGAGTTACACCAACCGCGGTTCAGGAATTGATCTCTGGCAAAGTGCCGATGGCCGTCTCCAGTCGCCTGAGAGTCCCGACCGCCTCTCTCCAGAAGTTCGTCGATGGCGGCACGTCCCTTCGCTTGGGGCGCGTCATTGGTTGCACGCCGTCCCATCTCCAGGAGTTGCGCAACGCGATTGGCCAAAAGGGCGTGATCGGTTTCCTCATCGGCCTGTGCAGCCGCCGCACCGAGGGCCATAAGGACGACTGACAATTCAATCGAGCGGACTGGCGGCGCTGACTGAGCTGGCGCGCTAGCCTGCTCCTCGCACTCATGCAAATTCGACCGTTCCAACCACAGGATGAAGAGGCCGTTGTCTCGCTGTGGCGGCGATGCGACCTGGTTCGACCTTGGAACGACCCGCACAAGGATATTCGACGCAAGCTGGCGGTGAGGCCCGACTGGTTCTTAGTAGGTGTGCTCGACGGCCAGATTGTGGCGTGTGTGATGGCTGGTTACGAGGGACATCGTGGATGGCTCAATTACTTGGCGGTTGACCCCGAACATCAACGACACGGTTTGGCCCGAGCCATCGTCACGGAGGCGGAGCGCCTGCTTCGCGAGGCGGGCTGTCCGAAAATCAATTTGCAGATTCGGGCTTCCAACCGTGGCGTCATTGAATGTTACCGACGACTCGGTTATTCGATGGATGATGTCGTGAGTATGGGGAAGAGATTGGAACATGACGAAAACACAGCCTGAGAGAATGCGGGAGCCACTGGCACCAGCTCCGTCCGCTCCGCATCCGCAGGCTTGCCTTTTGTCCCGGCGTGGCTACGATTTGAACCGGCAGGCCGCTCGACCCAGTCCCACGCAATGAGCCCCGCTAAACAGCAACGAACAGTCCTGAAAGACATCTGGACGAATTCCCCCGATTATCGTCGCAACTACCAGACGGACGGTGACATCGAGGCTATTCTCGGCTGCCTTGGTTTGAGCACGGCTTCCGGCTTGGTGGATATCGGTTGCGGGAACGGGGCGTTCTCTATCGCGGCGGCACAGCGGTATCCTTCTTGTCGAGTCTGGGCGTTCGACGCGCTCGAGTCGGCGGTGAGTGAGTGCCGTGCCAAGGCCGGTGACCTGCTGCGCGCGAATCTGTCTGTGGGCATGGCGTGGGCGCATTCGATTCCGCTTGGCGATGCAATTGCAGACCGCGCGTTGTTCCGGTCTGTGCTCCATCACCTCGCGGAGCCACCACTGGTTTACAGGGAGATCGGCCGGCTGCTAAAGCCCGCTGGATTGCTCGTGCTGCAGGCGCCGTGCAATTACTGGGAGTCGTCCTTCGCTCAGGTGCTCAGTGCGGTGATGATGCTGATGGATGAGACGCACCGGCGTTTCTTTTATCGGCCCGCTGAGATTGTCGCCGGTCTTCAGGAAGCTGGCTTCCTTGTTGGCGAGCCCGAGTGCTGGACGTATTCTTTCCCGTATCTCGATGACAGGCAGGCTCAAGTTGTCCGAGACCATCGGGCGCAGGAGAGATTGCGTCTGTGTCAGGTTGAGGCGGGCAAGTGGTCGATTGAGAATTATTGGGTGAGAGTTGTTGCCACGAGGAGAGGCGCATGAATGAACGGGCTTGCGTCTCGCCCCGCTGCGCCTTAGCTCAGTAACTGCCGCAGCACGAACGGCAAGATGCCGCCGTGACGGTAGTATTCAACCTCGATGGGGGTGTCGATGCGCGCCGTGATGGGCACCTCGTGCCGGCTGCCGTCGGGACGATGGATTACCAGTTTCAATGCCTGACGCGGCGTGAGACTGTTGCTCAGGCCGAGGATATCGAACGTCTCAGAACCATCGAGTTTCAGCGTCTGGGCCGTGACGCCTTCCGCGAATTGACAGGGCAGGACGCCCATGCCGACCAGATTCGAGCGATGAATCCGTTCTAAACTCTGGGCGACCACCGCCCGCACGCCCAGCAGCCGCGTCCCCTTGGCCGCCCAGTCCCGCGAGCTGCCCGTGCCGTATTCCTGCCCGGCAAACACCACCAGCGGCACCGCGGTCTCCTGGTATTTCATCGACGCGTCGTAAATCGTCGTCGGTTGACCCTCGTATTTCGTCACGCCGCCCTCGACGCCGGGCAGCATCAGGTTCTTGATGCGCACATTGGCGAACGTGCCACGCGTCATCACCCGATCGTTGCCCCGACGCGCGCCGTAACTGTTGAAATCGGGCGGCTGGACGCCGTGCCCGACCAGGTATTTGCCCGCCGGCGAATCCTTCTTGATGCTGCCGGCGGGCGAGATGTGGTCGGTCGTCACCGAATCGCCAAAAATGCCGAGCGCGCACGCGCCGCGGATATCGCCGATCGAGCCGGGCGTCATCGAGAAGTCCTCGAAGAACGGCGGCTCCTGGATGTACGTGCTCTTGGCGTCCCAGCGATACACGTCGCCGACTGACGACGGGATTTCGTTCCACGCGGGGTTTTGCGCGGCGAAATCCTTGTACAACGCGCGGAAAATCTCCGGTTTGAGTGCGCTCTTCATCGCGTCGCGGATCTCCGTCATCAACGGCCACAAATCGCGCAAATACACATCGCGCCCGGCCTTGTCCTTGCCGATGGGTTCGGTCGTCAGATCGATATCCACGCGGCCGGCCAGTGCGAACGCAACCACCAACGGCGGCGACATCAGAAAATTCGCTTTCACGCTCGAATGCACCCGGGCCTCGAAGTTGCGGTTGCCACTGAGCACGCTGGCGGCCACGAGGTCGTTCTTCACCACCGCTTCCTCGATCGGCGCGGGGAGCGGCCCCGAGTTGCCGATGCACGTCGTGCACCCGTAGCCGACGAGATTGAAGCCCAGGGCATCCAGATAACGTTGCAGCCCGGTCTTGGCGAGGTAGTCGCTGACCACCCGCGATCCCGGCGCGAGAGAGCTTTTGACGTACGCGGGAACTTTCAAGCCGCGTTCGACCGCTTTCTTCGCCAGCAAGCCCGCGGCCAGCATCACACTCGGGTTCGACGTATTCGTGCAACTCGTGATCGCGGCAATGACCACCGAGCCGTGCCCGATCTGCCAATCGCCGTTTCGCGTCGGCACCGAGTTGTCAACCGTATCAGGCGTGGGATGGTCCTCGCGCATCTCCGATTCGCTGGCCGACTCGCGCTCCTTGCCGCCGTCCCCGCGAAGCGATTGCTCCACTGGCGTAAACGAATCCAGGTGTACGGGCACCCGTTTGCTCAACTCGCCGCGCGGTTTGTTGTAGCCATTTTCCGTGAGCGGCTTCGAGAAGAGTTCCGTAAACGTCTTCTTCAGTTTGGGCAACTCGATCCGGTCCTGCGGGCGCTTAGGCCCGGCGACGCTCGGCTGCACGTCGCCGAGATTCAGTTCGACTTCGACGCTGTAATCGATCTCGCCCTTCTGCGGAATGCGGAACATCTCCTGCGCCTTGAAATAGTTGCCGAATGCGACGACCTGTTCGTCGGTCCGACCCGTCGCCCGCAGGTAATTCAGCGACTCGTCGTCCACGGGAAAAAATCCCATCGTCGCGCCGTATTCGGGCGCCATGTTGGCGATGGTGGCGCGGTCGGCCACGGGCAACGAGGCCGCGCCGTCCCCGAAGAACTCGACGAATTTCCCCACCACCTTCGCCTTGCGCAGCAGTTGCGTGACGTGCAGCGCGAGGTCGGTCGCCGTCACGCCCTCGCGCAACGCGCCCGTCATGTGCACGCCGACGACTTCGGGCGTGAGAAAATACACCGGCTGACCGAGCATGCCGGCCTCGGCCTCGATGCCGCCCACGCCCCAACCGACGATGCCGAGCCCGTTGATCATCGTCGTGTGCGAATCGGTCCCGACCAGCGTGTCGGGGTAATAGACGCCATCCGTGGACAGCACGCCCTTGGCGAGGTATTCCAAGTTCACCTGGTGCACGATGCCGATGCCCGGCGGGACGACCTTGAAGGTCTTGAACGCTTGCTGGCCCCACTTCAGAAGCTCGTAGCGTTCGCGGTTCCGCTTGAATTCCATTTCGAGGTTCTGCTTCATCGCCTCGGCGGTCCCGAAAAAGTCCACCTGCACGGAATGGTCCACCACCAGATCGACCGGCACGAGCGGCTCGACGATCTTCGGGTCCTTCTTCAGGCGCGCGACAACCGACCGCATCGCCGCGAGATCGACCAGCAACGGCACGCCCGTGAAATCCTGCAAGACGATGCGGGCGACGATGAACGGGATTTCCTCCTGCGCGGGTGATTTCGCATTCCAGTTGGCCAGCGTCCGCACGTCGCGCTCGGTCACCTTCTTGCCGTCAACATTGCGCAACACCGATTCGAGCACGATCCGAATGCTCACCGGCAGCCGCGAGATCTTGCCGACGCCGGCTGCTTCCAGGGCCGGTAGGGAATACAACCGTCCCTTGCGACCGCCCCCAAGGTCGAACGTCCGTAGTGAATTAAATGAATTATGTGGCTCGCTCATCGCTATTGAATTATACAAGTGCTGGGCCAAGAGGCAAGTCAGGTGCAGTCACCGAAGAATCGCATCTGGGTACAAGCTACTCGTCCCCTTGGGGAACGAGACCGGCTGCTTGGAAGCGTTTGTAGCGGTCTTCTCCTAGCAACTGTAGCAGCTCGGCCTGTAGTCCCTTCCTATCGTCCTTTGCAAAGGCTTCGATGCGAGCTGTCGTCTCCTCGTCAGGTTTCGCATCAGTGCCTTGGGAAGCTTGTGAGGCTTGCGACGTAAACTGTTCGACGGCCTTATCATGACGCAGGTAAGTCAGGTACAGCTCGTTGACTTGCCCGTCCGATAACTGCCAGTGCTGCTGATACTGCTTCATTTGCTGGTATCGGTAATCATTCATGCGTTTGTAGTCTGCATACTTCTCAGGACCAAGGATGCGCTCCCAGTCGCGCTCCGCCGAGTCCTCTAGTTCGCGGACTCTTGCAATGGCATTTGTGTCCCCGCGCTGCATTTCGCCTTCAGCCAGCGTCCTCTTTTGCGCCAAGTCAGCCAGTTCACTCAGTTGCTGCGCGGTCAGGTTCAAGCCCTGCGTCGCCCGCTGGATCATCGTCGAAAAGTTACCCGGCATGATAATTGGTGGAACAGACACCGGTTTGTCCGACAGCAGCTTGTCTCGTTCCTGCCGATACGCTTCATCGAACTGCTGTTGTTTTCCGGCCGCATCGTACGGATCAATCTCCCCAGCGTTAATCGCCCGTTTCAGCTCAGCGTTACGCTGATCGTGCTCTTTCTCGACGCGGTACAATTCATTGGACTCGGCTTCAGTCAGGGAATACGCCGTGCGCCCCAAGCGTATCCTCAACATTCTTTGCCGGTCATAGGCGGTGAAGCTGTCCTCACCCACAATAGCGGCAACCGACTCGTGAAAAACTTCCTCCCGGCGATCCCTCATTTCACGGTCTCTGTCCTCGTCGAAACTTCTGCCACCCCCGTTAGACTCTTGTATGAGATTAATCCAGCGACGATTAAACGTGGACTGAATCAGTGTGACCACCAACTCCGACGACTCGCCGCCCGCCTTCATCTCCCGCATAGCCCTTACAAACGGAGCCGAGAATGTGAGGCTGTAGCCGGGAGTGACAAGCACTGCGACAGGAGCGTCAGTTGCATCAGGAGCTGAGTTTGTGCTAGGGCTGACATCTTCAGTCGCGCTGGCCCTCATTCGGGTTTGCTCCTGGCTCGTGTCTGGCACGCTGCCATTGGCTCTGGATGGAGCAGCCAGAGTAGGGGGCATTGAACGGCGCTCGACGATAGCTGTAGTACAGATGCCCGCCACCAGCCCGATGACACCTCCCAGCAGAAGTTCTCGTGTTTGCGGCCTCATACCGCCTCCTTCGCGCTTGTCCTAGAACGTCGCGGAGTCTACCCGGTCCCTTCCCAGTGCGCAAGGGGGCACTAGCGACAGTCTAACCCCTGTGCCGGCGATAGGGCGACACTGCAAAACTCGGAAATGTAGGCGCGTTCGCGTCCGTAGCTATTTCAATTGTGCCAGTGCGCCCTTGATCTTCTCGAAGCTTGGCAACTGGCCGGGATCGTCGCTGGATTCGGCGTAGCAAACCACCCCCTGCTTGTCGATCACGAACGCCGAGCGCTTGGGGACGCCCCCCATGCCGAGGTTCTTCTGGGGCAGGAAACTGTCGTAGGCGATGCCGTACGCGCGGGCGACCTTGTGCTCGTAATCCGACAACAACGGCACGGTGATCTTTTCCTTTTCCGCCCACGCGCCTTGCGCGAACGGGTTGTCGCCGCTGATGCCGAGCACGTCCGCGTTGAGGCTACTGTAGGCGCCCAGGCCCTGGCTCACTTCGCACATTTCCTTCGTGCACACGCCCGTGAACGCCATCGGGAAAAACAGCAGCACGGTGTTCTTCTTGCCGAAATTGCCGCTGAGCTTGATCTTCTTCGGACCCTCCGCCGATTTCGTGGTCAGTTCAAAATCCGGTGCCTTGTCGCCAACTTTTAATGCCATTGGTAATCTCCTGTTTATGGTTCCGATGATCGATACGCCTTCACCCCTCGCGCGAGCGAAGGATGGTGGACGATACAGGACTTGAACCTGTGGCCTCTTCCATGTCAAGGAAGCGCTCTAGCCAACTGAGCTAATCGTCCCTCGCCACCGCCTGCATACTACAAGCCGCCCGAAAAGCTGTCAATCCACCCCGAAACCCTTCGGGGCTGACCCCTGAAAATCCTTCGGGGCCGACCTGTCTTTTGCTACAATCCCCGCCGAACGATGGACGTCCATTTCTACGAGGCGTTTGAGGAGGAAATCGCGATGCTGCGGCAGCATCTGCCGGCACAGGTCCACGCCCATTTCACCTCGGACACGATCCAGGAATCGGGCGACACGGAACCGCCCGCCGAACTCATCAGCATCCGCACGCAATCGGTCATCCCGCCGGCATGGACGGGGAAGGTGAGTGGCGTCGTCTCGCGAACGACCGGCTACGATCATCTGGTCGGGTGCCGGATTCCCTGCGGTTATCTGCCGCATTACTGCAGCCACGCGGTGGCCGAGCAGGCGATCCTCCTCGTGATGGCGCTGCTGCGGAAATTACCGGCGCAAATCGCCCAGTTTCCCGCGTTTCATCGGGACGGATTGACGGGCGGCGAGTGCGCGGGGAAAAAACTGCTGGTGGTCGGCGTCGGCAACATCGGCACGGAGATCGTGAAGATCGCACAGGCGCTCGGGATGCAGGTGCACGGCGTCGATCTTGTGGAGAAACACGCGTCCATTTCCTACGTGACGCTCGACGACGGCCTGGCCTGGGCGGACATCATCATCTGCGCGATGAACCTGACGAAGGAGAACGTCGCCTATTTTTCCTACGAGACGCTCAAGCGGGCAAGGAAGGGCGTCGTGTTCGTCAACGTCGCCCGCGGCGAGTTCACGCCCACCGAGGACATGGTGATGCTGCTCGATGAAAGTCATCTCGGCGGGCTGGCTCTCGATGTCTACGAGAACGAAAGCAAGCTGGCCGTCGCCCTGCGTTCGGGTCAATCCGGTTTCCCGTTGTTGGGACGGCCCAACGTGATCCTCACGCCGCACAACGCGTTCAATACCGCCGAGGCCGTCGACCGCAAAGCTCGGCAGACGATCCAGCAGATCGAGTATTTCATCGCCCACAAGTGGTTCCTCTGGCCGGTGCCGTGAAATCATCGCCTGTCATCCGTCGGATTTTGGCAGCCGAGACGCGCCCGTTGCGGCAGGCGATTCTGCGTCCCCACCAACGCGTGGACGAATTGGTCTATCCGGGCGACGATTCGCCCGACGCGGCGCATTTCGGCGCGGTTGTCGACGGCGACCTCATCGGGATCGGTTCCATCTACCGCGAGCCTCCGCGCGGCGAGACAAACGACGGCGCGTGGCGGCTTCGTGGGATGGCAGTCCTGCCGCAATTGCACCGCATGGGAATTGGCAGCCTCTTGCTCCGTGCGTGCGTCGATCACGCGAGGCGGCATGGCGGCACAATGATCTGGTTCAACGCGCGAACGCCTGCGATCCTGTTCTATCAAGCGCACGGGTTTCAGGTTCGGGGCGAGGAATTCATCTTGCCGGGCGCCGGCCCGCACTACTTTATGTGGAGCGAGATCAAATCAACCGAGGCCGGTTGGTGATGCTAGTGGCCGTTGGTTGGCGGAGGTGCGGAAGATGGCGCGCGTTTCCAGTAGAAATTCTCTTGATCGACGAACCCGCGCAGTAACTTCTTGTACTCCTCCAGGCGTTGGCCGGTTAATCCGCGCTTTTTCAATTCGGCAACAAAGGGCAGGTCATCCAGATCGTCTTTGTGGCGGATCAGGTCGGCGTTAAACGTCCCCATTTGATGGTCGAAGAAATACCGTGACATGTCCTGGGTCCAGCCACCATCAAACGTAAAGAAAACGCGGTACATCGTCCAAAAATCCAGCCGGTTCACCTGATATTGCAGCCACGTCGAATACCCGAGTGCGACCACCGTTATCACGGCCAACGCCAGGCGAACTCGTCGCCACGGTCTTGCGACGAGCCATTCCAGATAGGCCACGAACGGCATGGCCAACACGGGTAACATGAAGATCAGGTATCGCGGTCCGTAGGTCCATTCGCCTCGCCAGATCGGGGTCTTGGCCAGGAACAGGAACAACGCCGATGGCAGCAGGAACATCACCACGGTGTCGAGTTTGTATCGCCGCCAAAACTCTCGTAGCGCCAACAGACCGAAAATGAGAACGGGGAAATGAAGCAACATGCTGGCCTGGGGATCGAACAAGAGTCCCCAAATTCCATCCTGCCAGCGCCCCGTCGGCCAGTTGTCCTGCCGATGCCATATATGATAGCCCGTCAGCCACGGCTTTCCGAATTTGATCCAGTTGATCGATGCCAGGGCGGCAACGATTACCAACGCTGGCAGAAGCAGCCAACCGACCTGCTGGCGCAAAACCCGTGCCCGCCGGCTCTTCTCCAAATTCAGCACTGCATACACGACGGCCAACCAGACCATCGGGATCAACAATCCGAAGGCGAGGCGCGTCAGCACCAACGCCGCGACAAAGAACCACGCCGCCACCAACGAGCCCCGGTCCGCCGCGCTCGGTACGCCGTCGGTCTTCACCAGCCCGCGCAGGTAGATCACCAGGAAATAGAACGCGGCGGTGAAAAACAGAACCTGATAAATCTCGGCGCCCTGCGCTCGCTGGTAGTACCAGAAGAACGTCGCATAGAAGGCGCACAATACGTAGACGACCTGCACCCAGGTCCGATCCGTGTACCAGCCCGTGATGCGATACAACAACCCGCAGACCAGCAGGCTGAGGAGGATGTTGTACAGATTGAAGATCAGCAGGTCGGATCGCTCCCCAACACCAGGGATCCGCCCATGAATGGCCGACTCCAACGCGGTCGGCGGCACCGCCATCAGCGAGTTCATCAGGCCGTATTTCGAGTACCACAAACCCTTTCCAGCGTTGAAGACAAAGTACTGCCCAGGGTAACCGATATGCTCGGCGTATTGCGTGTTCACGTGGAGCGCGCCGTCCCGCAACAGGCTGCGCGTCTCTTCACGCCACGCGGACGGATCGCCCGCCCACCATGTCGCGGGCATGGCGGCGAAATTGATGGCGAAGACCACCATCAACAGCACCGTGGGCGCGATCCAACGTGGCCAGGCACCACGCCTTTCGTCGGGTGCGGTGACGGCAGGATGCGCTTCGGATGAACTGTCTTTCATGAACCCTTCGTCTGCTGCAACGGTCGCGCGCCGCTTGATCTTCGATGGAGGGCCACGCTCCGTCGTGGCCGCGCTCCCCAAATCAACGGCATGGATCGTGTCCCTTTTCTCAATCGTGCCACTCCAATATGTTCAACTCGCCTTGATACGGCCAATCCTCAATTCCTCTCACTAATCCATGCCGCACCGGATTCTGTCGCACGTAGTCCCATTTGTTTTCGTAGCTGTCACCCCGCCGGAGTTGGGTATCCCAACATGATTTCTGCCAAATCGGTTGCTCGCCCCTGCGCGGCCAGCGACTTGAAGACTGGGATTTCCAAAACTGGACCCATTTACTGAGGGAGACCGGCTCGGTGTCGTTGGGCGAACAGAATAGATGCACGTGATCAGGCATCAATACATACCGACCCACCAGCCAAGCGTCGGCCTTCTTCCAACTGGCCAGCAACAGATCGTGAACGTCGTCGTGAGCTAAAATCGGTTTCCGTCTGTCCGTGCAGATCGTCAGGAAAACCAGCGCTGAGCGATTATGAGCGGAAGACAACGGAAGATGAACTGGCGTCTTACGGTTCGGCAGATTCTTGCCACGTTCTGGACGCGCACACGCCGTCATGGTCGCCAACCTTCATCGGCGGACCGTGCTTCGTCAAGACATTCGTTGGAGCGCTCCGTTTAGCCCGAATCCCTTTCGGGGCTCCGTCGTGGCCATCCGCATTCGTTAACCGCTGCGGACGCGACGGAGCGCGTCCCTCCAGCAAGATGTTAGGGGAAACAGGAGACCCTTTCGCCTCAGCATTGACTTTGCCCCGTCCGCGCCGTATTAAACGAAGTCCCGACACTTGGAATTCCCATGGAACGGAAAACACTAGATCAACGCGCCCAGATGACCGACCTCGAACGGTTGCGGCACTCCGCGGCCCACGTGATGGCCACCGCGATCCTGCGGATTTGGCCGGAGGCGCAGTTCGCCGCCGGGCCGCCGGTCGAGGACGGGTTTTACTACGACCTGGACATGCCGCACCGCATTTCGCCCGAGGATTTCCCGAAGATCGAAGAGGAGATGAAGAAGGAGATCAAGGCGAACCACGTCTTCGAGAAGGTCGTCGTCACCCGCGAACAGGCGCTCAAGGACGCCCAGAGCGGCCGGCTCGGCGGGTTGAGCGAACGCCCGGGCAATCCGAGCAAGTTCAAGATCGGCAACCTCGAAGCCATTCCCGAAGGCGAAGAGATCACCTATTTCAAGAACGGCGATTTCATCGACCTCTGCGCCGGGCCGCACGTGATGCGCACCGGCAACGTCGGCGCGTTCAAACTCACCAGCGTCGCCAGCGCGTATTACCAAGGCGACGAGAAGAACCCGCAGCTCCAGCGCATTTACGGCACCGCGTTCAAGAACAAGACCCAGCTCGACGAGTATTTCACGATGCTCGAAGAAGCGAAGAAACGCGACCATCGCAAGCTCGGCGCGGAGATGGGCCTGTACGTAATCGACACCGAATTCGTCGGCCCCGGCCTGCCGCTCTGGCTGCCCAAAGGCACGGTGATCGTCGAGGAACTCGAAAAGCTGGCAAAAGAAACCGAGTTCGCCGCCGGTTACGTCAGGGTGAAAACCCCGCATATCGCGAAGGAAGTGATGTACAAAACTTCCGGTCACTTGCCGTACTACGCGGAGAGCATGTTTCCGCCGATGGAATTGCCCATTGAGGGACTCGGCAAGATGGAAATCGACCAGCGTTTCGAAAATCTGACTCGCGAACTTGGTCCTGTCATCTCCCGTCTCCATGCAATTGCAGAGAAGACGATGAGCGATGGACAATTCGATCGCTCTGTTGAGCCTGAGTTCCATAGCCTTCTCCAACAGAGGGCAAAGCTAGAGGCTGAATTGACGGAAGTAGTCGAGGGTCGAGAGATTGACCGTTACTACCTCAAGGCGATGAACTGTCCGCATCATCACCGGATTTTCGCGGCGGAGCCGAGGAGCTATCGCGATTTGCCGTTGCGGTTGGCGGAATACGGGACTTGTTACCGGTACGAGCAGTCGGGCGAGTTGTTCGGGTTGATGCGGGTGCGGTCGCTGAACATGAACGACGCGCACATCTATTGCACGCCGGAGCAGTTCGCCGCCGAGTTCAATGCCGTCAACGAGATGTACCTGAAGTATTTCAAGATTTTCGGCCTCGATAAATACCAGATGCGGTTCAGCACGAGCGCGCCCGAAGGGATGGGCAAGAAATACGTCGATGAGCCGGAGTTGTGGAAGCAGACCGAGGACATGGTGCGCGAGGTTCTCAAGAGCAGCGGCATCAACTTCGTCGAGGTCGCCAACGAAGCGGCGTTCTACGGTCCGAAGATCGACGTGCAGGTGTGGAGCGCCATCGGCCGCGAGTTCACCATCGCGACCAACCAGGTCGATTTCGCCGTGCCGAAACGGTTCGGCCTGGTCTATCGCGACAAGGACAACACCGACAAGACGCCCCTGTGCATCCACCGCGCGCCGCTGGGCACGCACGAACGGTTCATCGGGTTCCTCATCGAACATTACGCGGGCAATTTCCCGCTCTGGCTCGCTCCCGAGCAGGTGCGCGTCCTGACCATCGGCGACGACGCGGCGCTGGTGGAGTATGCCAAGGGCATCGTCAACGAACTTCGCGGCCAACAGGTGCGCGCCGAGGGCGATTACAGCGCCGACAAGATCAATGGCAAGGTCCAGAGCGCCGAGAAGGCCAAGGTCCACACCATGCTCGTCATCGGCCCGCGCGACATGCAGGCCGGCGCGGTCAGCGTCCGTCTCCACGGCAAAGGCAACGTCGGCGCCAAACCGAAGGCGGAAGTGATTGCCGACATTGTGCAGTCGATCAAAGAACGCCGGGCGTAAGAGCTTCTCCGCTGTGAACGCCATTGCCAGGCTCACTCGATGCCTGCTCACTGCGCTTCTTGGCGCGCTGGGCATGACACCGGGCGTGTTCGCTGCCGAGCCCATCTCCGAAACCAATGTCCCAACCATCCTCGTGAGCACCAGTGCGGAACCAATCGCGCCCGGCAAGTTCCAGCCCACGTGGGCGTCCCTCGGTCAGTACCAAACGCCCGATTGGTTTCGGGACGCCAAGTTCGGCATCTGGGCGCATTGGGGTCCGCAGTGCGAGCCGGAGGAGGGCGACTGGTATGCGCGGAACATGTACATTCCGGGGCAGCGCCAGTACCAGTGGCACATCGAGCATTTTGGCGACCCGTCGGTCTTCGGTTTCAAGGACATCATCCACCAATGGAAGGCTGAGAAATGGGACCCGGGCCGGCTCGTGGCGCTCTACAAGCGAGCGGGCGCGCAGTACTTCTTCGCCCTGGCAAACCATCACGACAATTTCGACAACTGGGATTCCAAATACCAGCCGTGGAATTCCGTTCGGGTGGGCCCGCAGAAAGACCTGATTGCCGGGTGGGCAAAAGCGGCGCGTGCAAACGGGCTGCGGTTTGGCGTGAGCGTCCACGCCGCGCGCGCGTGGAGCTGGTACGAGCCGGCGCAAGCATTCGACGGCAAGCTCACGAAGGCGGACGGCAAAGGCCAATGGTGGGACGGCCTCGACCCGCAGGACCTGTACGCGCAGAACCACAAACCGGGCACATCGCGGGGATGGGATTGGGACGCGGCCAAGGGCAGCAGCGTGCCGGACGCGGCTTACTGCGAGAAGTTCTACAACCGCACCATGGATCTCATCAACAAGTACCATCCGGACCTGTTGTACTTCGACGATACGGCGTTGCCACTGTGGCCGGTGAGCGATGCCGGCCTGAAGATCGCCGCGCATCTCTACAACAGCAACATGCAGGCCCACGGCGGCAAACTCGATGCCGTGCTGTTTGGCAAGATCCTTGATGAGTACCAGCGGAAGACCATGGTCTGGGACATCGAGCGCGGCGTGCCCGCCACCAGTTTTCCCTACGCGTGGCAGACCGACACCTGCCTCGGCCACTGGCACTACGACCGGTCCGTTTACGACCGCGATCACTACAAGAGCGCGCGGACGGTCATTCAGATGCTGGTGGACATCGTCAGTAAGAACGGCAACCTGCTGCTGAATGTTCCCGTGCGCGCCGACGGCACGATCGACGAGAAGGAGGAAGCGGTGGTCGCCGGCATCACGGACTGGATGGACGTGAACAAGGAGTGCATTTTCGGCACGCGACCGTGGAAGATTTTCGGCGAAGGTCCGGCGTCGGCGGGCGCGCCCATCACGGCGCAAGGGTTCAACGAAGGCAAGGGCAAGCCGTTTACCGCCGCGGACGTGCGGTTCACGGCCAGCGGCGACACATTGTACGCGATTGTCCTCGGCTGGCCGACGAACGGCGTGTCCATCCAATCCCTCGGCGAATCGGCGAAGCTTCTCGACAAGCCGGTGGATCATGTCGAACTGCTCGGTAGCCCGGAAACGATCCAGTGGCATCGAACCCCCGACGCGCTCGTCATCGCGCCACCGAAGAACAAGCCGAACGATTTCGCCATCGTCTTCAAGATAACGCCAAAATGACCATGAATGAGCGACACCCACACCTTATGAAAATCATCATCGTTCCATTGCTGTTCGTTGCCGCAGCCGTCGCCGCGTCGGCCGACGAGGGCATGTGGTTGTACAACCAGCCGCCGCGCGATCTGTTGCAGGAACGGTATCAATTCAACCCGACGGACGCATGGCTGGAGCATTTGCAGAAATCCTGCATCCGCGTCAATTCCGGGGGCTCGGCCAGTTTCGTGAGCAAGGACGGTTTGTTGATCACCAACCATCATGTCGGCGCGCGCAAACTGGAAGAACTCAGCACGAAGGACCGGGATTACGTCCGCGACGGCTTTTGCGCGCATACGCTCGCTGAGGAGATCCAATGCCTCAATCTCGAACTCGACGTGCTCGAGTCCATCGAGGATGTGACGGCGCGCGTGAACGCCGCCGTGCCGAAGGAGGCCGACCCGAGGGCTGCGTTTGAGGCGCGGCGCAAGGTGATCGCGGCAATCGAGAAGGAATCACTCGACCAGACGGGCCTGCGCTCGGATGTCGTCACGCTCTGGCAGGGCGGGGCGTATCATCTCTATCGCTACAAGCGGTACACGGATGTGCGACTCGTATTCGCGCCGGGAGCCCAGGCCGCATTTTATGGCGGCGACCCGGACAACTTCGAGTTTCCGCGTTACGATCTGGATATTTGCCTGTTTCGCGCCTATGAAAACGGGGCGCCGGCGAAGATCGCCCACTACCTTCGCTTCTCGCCGGGTGGCCCGCGCGACGGCGAACTGGTGTTCGTTTCCGGACATCCGGGACGGACGAGTCGCCTGCTGACCGTTGCCGAACTGGAGAACGTGCGGGATCGATCGGTGCCGTTCCAACTCAATTCCCTCAAGCGACGGGAAGTGCTGTTGGAGAACTGGAGCGCCCGCAGTGGGGAGAATGCACGTCGCGCCAAGGGGATGCTTTTCCGCGCGAAGAACGGGCGCAAAGCCATGGATGGGCGGCTGGCGGGGCTACTGGCCCCGGACTTGTTCCCCGCGAAGGCGAAGGCGGAGGCAGATTTCAAGGCGCGGCTGTCGGCCACGCCGGAGTTTTCCGAGGCGCTGGCCGCGTACGACAAGGTTGCCGACGCGACCAAAACCCTCGCGGCGCAGTCGGTCCGCGGGGCGCTGCTCGAAGGCGGCCAGGGATTCGAGTGTGAAAGCTCTGGGATCGCGCGCACCCTGTTGCGCGCCGGTGAGGAACGTCCCAAGCCCAACGGCGAACGTCTTCGCGAATTCTCGGATTCGCGAAGGGCATCGCTCGAACTCGACCTGTTTTCCGAGGCGCCGATTTACACCGATTTGGAGAAGCTGACGCTGGCCGATTCGCTGACGTTTCTCGCGACCGAGCTGGGTGTGAACGATCCGCTGGTGCAAAAGGTCCTCGCGGGCAAATCGCCGCGGGACCGCGCGGCGGAATTGATTGACGGCACTCGCGTGCGCGACGTCGCTTTCCGCAAGAAGTTGTACGCTGGCGGCGCCGATGCCGTTTCCGCGGCCAACGATCCGGTGATCGAGCTGGCGCGGCTCGTCGATCCCGAAGCGCGGGCGTTACGCAAGGTATCGGAGGCGCAGACCGAGGCGAAAGCGCAGGCGCACGCGGCGATTGCGCGCGCCCGCAACGCGCTGCTTGGCCTGACGGGGTATCCCGACGCCACGGGCACGTTGCGGCTCTCCTTTGGTGTCGTCAAAGGTTACGAAGAGAACGGCGCAGCCGTGCCCGCGTTCACGTCGTTGGGGGGACTGTACGCGCGGGCGTCGGAGATGAAGAATCAGCCTCCGTTCGATTTACCGGCGGCGTGGGAGAAGCGGAAGTCGCGCCTTAATCTGGGGACGCCGTTCAACTTCGTCAGCACCTGCGACATCATTGGCGGAAACTCGGGCAGTCCGGTCGTCAATCGCGCCGGGGAATTTGTCGGCATCATATTCGATGGGAACCTCCAGGGCCTGACCTGGGACTACGCGTTCAGCGACAAGCAGGGCCGCGCCACGTCGGTCGATTCGGCGGCGATTCTGGAGGCGCTGAACAAGGTCTATGACGCCCGGGAACTGGCGCACGAACTTGTCAATGGTCAACGAAACAGGTAGTCAAGCAAGCACCACACAACCGAAGGACATGATGAATAGAAAGATATTCCTTTGTCTCGTCGCAGTTGTTGCCGCCCGTTGCGCAACGCTGTCGGCCCAAACCCAGGAGATCGCGCCAACCATGCCAACCAATACCACGAAACTGGTTTCCACCATTTATGATTGGAACAAAATGCAGCCCACGGTGGTGTCGAACGGCATCCGCCGTACCCTGTTTGAGGGTCCCACTGCGACGCTCGACAAACTCAATTGTCACATCACCACCCTCAATCCCGGTGAATCGAGCGGTCCGCCGCGCCTGCATTTGCAGGAGGAGGTTATTGTCGTCAAGGAAGGCACAATCGAGGCGACGTTCGATGGGCACTCGCAGACTGTCGGGCCGGGTTCGGTCATTTTTTTCGCCTCCCATGCCACCACGTGCCTGCACAATCCTGGCAAAGTCCCGGCCACCTACACCGTCATTTATTACTACACGCCGCTGACGCCCAAACACTGACCGCTCACGAGCAGTTGGTTCCGCTCCGACACCGTCATTGGGGTAGTGGAGGAGGATACCGGGCTAGATCCCGCCTTCCCAGAACCAGCGACCGGTCTGCGGATCCTTTCTGAGATGTAGGTTGTAGCTGTGAGTCTCGCCGGTCTTCAACCTGATCTCATAGGGCACGAACTGGTCGGTAGGGCCGGCACCTTGGGAAGTGAACGGCTCTCCCAAGCTGACGATCTGACAGCCACCCAAGAATTGCTTGAGCGTTTCGGGGATCGGCATGGGAAAGAATTTCGCAGCTTCCGTCCAATCTTCGCGTCCGCACGCCTCGAATAAGCTCCTAGCCGCCTGTTGCGCGGTCATGGCGGCGTACTTCTCATTGTCCGTCAACTTCTGCGGTTCCTGATACCAATTCACGTTCGCTGGCAGATCGAGGCGAAAGACGGCCGGATCAATGGGCCGGTTGTAGTCAATCTGGTTGACCTCAAAGATCAGCACATCGCCGGAGTTGCGGGTGAGATAGATTCCGACCGCTTCCAACAATCCTGTCTGAGCATCGAACCGGTACACCCGACGCGTGTCTGCGTAGTCAAACTGCTGGTTCTTAAGATAGTCGCTGTCAGGAAGGTCGGATTTGGCCTGGATGGTAACGACGGATTTCGCCCGTCCATCCGCCGCTTGTTCCTCGGCGAGATTCAGTTTCCAGCCCTTGGCGATGGCGTTGTCACGGTCCTGGGTGATCGTGTTGCTCAAGTTGGCGATCTTGTGGAGCCAACCAGTATCAAACGCGCTCGATGATGGTTGCGGCACTTTCATTCCCATGTTGAGGGGCTTGACGTAGAGCACGGTGGACTGGCCGTCCATGACAGCGACTCGCCCCGGCTTCTCGACCCGCCATTTGAGGTCCGGCTCGAACTGCTTCCACAACTCGATGGAGACGAAGTCAGACGCGGGGTCGGGGTAACCGAAGTTCTCCGCCGTCGGAGTGCGCACCTGGCCGCGCAGATGGATGCTGGTAAGTTTGGCTGCCGCTTCGGCACCCTTGGTCATGACCACGACGGCTGCGGCTTGTGTCTTGGGGACACTTAAGAGAGCGGCTAGAATGATGGCAACGGCCCCCGCCATGGCGCCCAACCCCAATCCCCAACGATGTTTCTGTAGTATGCTCATGATGGTGTCCTTTTCCGGTTCCGCGTGGACGGCCAGAACCCGGCGCATGACCGGCTCGACGATGGACACATCGGCGGCCGCGTGGCTGCGCGCGACCAACTGCTGGTGCAGGTTGGCAAAGGCCGCGTATTCGGCACGGCACGCCGCGCAGGTCTCGAGGTGCGCCTGGCATTGGAGAGATTCCTCATCGCCGAGCAACCCCTCGATGCGGGCGACCAGTTCGTCCCGGCATTCGATGCAGTTCATGGGAGCTCCGTTTGGTTGATGGTTCGACCCGCGCGTTCACGGGCCTGAAGCTCCTGACGCAGCAGGGCGTACGCTCGCGACAGCGTCTTGGTGACTGTGCCGAGCGGCAGGTCGAGTTGCTCCGCCAACTCGTGGCAGGACAGCTCTTCGTAAAACCGCAACAGAATCATCTGGCGATAGGTTTCGGGCAGGGCGGCAATGGCTTCCTCCAACGGATACTCCTCCGGATCATCGGCATTGTCCGCCAGGATGGTTTCCGCGGCTTCGCGGTCCCGCTGGTGACGTTTGCGGGAGCGGAACTGTTCCTGGGCGACTCGCCCGGCGATGCCCAGCAGCCAGGAATAAAACGATTCCGGCTTGCGGAGCTTCGGCAACGATTGAAACGCCCGGACAAACGATTCCTGCGCCGCCTCTTCCGCCAGTGACCGATCCCCCAGCCGGCCCGTCAGGTACGAGAACAGCGGTCCCTGATAGCGGTGCACCAGCAGGCGGAAGTCGTCGGGATGCCCATCGCGGCAACGCTGCACGTATTCCTTGTCGGTCAGGTCCATTGCTTCTCCATCTCGAGCCAACTGCTATCGTCATCTTATAGTGACATTCGACGCGGTTTTGCGACAAAAGAACGCGGGCTTTCTTCAGCGCGACGCAGGAACGCCCGCTGGCGCAATCGGTTTGGACAAACAACGGACATGCAGGTAACAAAGTGGTAACATGCGTTTGCGATGTTTCAGACATGAAAACTACAACTAGTTTGTTGATCGTGTTCGCAACTCTCGTGATGGGCATGATTGCTGTCGTCCGTGCCCAGACCACGCCCGCCTCTCCGTCCGAACTGCTCGAAAAGGGGATTTACGCCCAGGACACCAAAGGCGACCTTGATTCCGCCATCGCGATCTACCAGCAACTGGTCGCGGAACAGGACATCAACCGGTCGCTGGCGGCGCAGGCGCAGTTCCGCCTCGGCCAGTGTTACCTGAAGCAAAACCGCACCGCCGATGCCACGGCGGCGTTTCAGAAGTTGATCCATGATTACCCAAACGAAACGAACCTCGTGGCCCAGGCGCGTGAATATCTGCCCAGTGGCCTCACCTTCGGGCCGGTGCCGTGGGTGGACGGCGAGCGTATGCAACTGAATATCACGGTGGCCAGCGGCGCGGACATCGGCACAGTCGAATATCGCGCCGATCTTGTCCAGAAGGCCAACGGAGGCAGGATTTGGCGTGTCGGGGCGCGGTTGATGGCCGGGCCGCAATCGGTCAGCAGCGTCGATGTTGACCCCGAGACCTTTCGTCCACTCACCAGCCATTGGAAACATTCGATGCTGGGGGAAGTGACGGCAGTCTACGCGCCGGGCGAAGTCACCATCCAGCGCGCCGGCAAATCGCAGCCGGAAGTGTCCCCGGTGGAGGGCACGGTGTACGACAACGAAGAAGCCATGCACGCCATACGTCGGCTTCCGTTGCAAGTTGGCTACAAGGCTACGCTGACCGTGTTTACGAGCTTGGGTGGAAACGTCCTTCCGGTGGGACTTGAAGTGGTGGGAAAGGAGACCGTTGAAGTACCGGCGGGGAAGTTCGACTGTTTCAAAGTGCGCCTGAGCCCGGTGAACCAGGATTTTTGGTTCTCGGCGGACACGCATCGATATCTGGTTAAGTTCGAGGCGGGTCCCGTCTCGGCGCAGTTGACGTCCGTCGCGCAACGCCGACCCGGCGAGCCGGTGGCATTCCACGACGATGAAACCGGCGTGTCGTTCACCACTCCGGCGGACTGGGTTATCTTTCGGGCCCACCACGGCCAACCAGAAGGGCAGGTGCTGATCCGGACGCTCGATCCCGGTGCGGATACCGCCGATGGCGGGATGCGCCTGTTTGCCACCGATACGCTCTCGGAAGCGGCGCGTAAGTCAGCGCGGGCCTGGATTGATGAGGATTTGCATGGAGACAAGAGCACCAAGGTCCGTCCCGATAGTTGGAAGAACTTCACCATCGACGGGCGTCCTGCCGTGAGTTATGTGAGGGATCTGACGGAAAACGGCCAGCCGCAGGTGCAATTCCTAGCGCGGGTGTTGGGCACGAAGTATTCCGAGTTGTTCGTGATCACCTGTCCGCCGGACAAGTTCGACACGCTCAAGGCGCAATTCGACACGATCATCGCCAGTTACCGGACGAAGTGATGTGAGCCGATTCAGACTTTTCCCGCGTCGCGTGGGCCAGGACGTTCGCGCCTGGCCCATGCTGGCGTCGTTGGTTCTCGTCGTGCTGGTGGCCGTTGGCTGCGTCCTGTGGTTCATGCGCGAGGCGATGCAGAATGAGCGGATGGCCGTGCGCGAAACCCTGGCGGAAGCGTATCGCGGGCAATTGACATTACTGCAGAAGCAAGTAACGGAGGTTTGGCGCGGCCAGAATTTTGCCGGCGACGGACCTGCAGCCTCCCAGTTTGCCCGTTGCGTAAACGACGGCCTGGCCGGGAGTGTTATCTTTTATGACAAGGCGAGACAGGTGTTGTACCCCACCGTCAACGCCGAGACGCGAAGCGCTGAGGCGAACACGGACTTGCTCGCGCTGGAAAAGTGGACCGACCGAAATGACCCGCAATTCAAGGACGCGCTCATCCGGTTGGAGACACAGGTCGCGAATTACACGACCGTGACATTGCCGTCGGCTCAACGGCGATTCCTGATGCACGAGTTGGGGCAACTGGATCCCAACACGCGATTCCCAACGCTCAACGCGGAAGAACTTGCGGCCCGATTTCTGGAAGCGAATCCATCAGTCGTATGGGATAAGACTTTTCGAGTAACGCAGCAACATGACGTTTGGTCCATGGCCTCCTACGGGCACGAGGTAAACGTCCTGGCGTTGTTCACAACGCCGGGTCTACGTAACAAGCTGGCGAGTATCGTTCGCGAAGTTGGGCCTCCAAAAGGCGTGAACGTCGCCATCCTCGCCCCCGGTGAAGATGATACGAATGCGTCCGCGTTGGCGGCGGCCCAATTGGCGCCCGAGCTTCCCGGTTGGCGGCTGTCGCTGTCGCTCGATGACCTGGCGTTGTTCGACACCGAGGCAGAGCGACGGGTCGCGCGGTATCTCGTCATCGGCAGCGGCGTGATTGCCACGATGCTCGTCCTGGCGATTGTCATGGCCCGGGGTTTTGGGCGGCAGGTGCAACTCGCACGGTTGAAGAATGATCTGGTCGCCACCGTGTCGCACGAACTGAAAACCCCGCTCACGGCGATGCGGGCGCTGGTGGACACGTTGCTCGATACCGAGCGGCTGGACGAGACGACGACGCGCGAATACCTGAGGCTGCTGGCCACCGAGAACGCCCGGCTGAGCCGATTGATCGACAATTTCCTCACGTTCTCGCGGCTCGAGCGGAACAAATTCAAATTCGAGTTCGCGCCGGTCCGTCCGCAACGGATCGTCGACGGGGCGATGGCGGCCTTGGGTGAGCGCGCGCACGCGCCCGGCTGCAGCGTCGAATCGCATGTCGCGGCGGGCGTACCGGATATCAATGGCGACGCCGACGCCTTGACGACGGCGTTGCTGAACCTGCTCGACAACGCCTGGAAATATTCGGGAGACAACAAACACATCGTCGTCCACGTCGAGGCGCGCAATGGCCGCGTCGGGTTTGCGGTCGAAGACAACGGCATCGGCCTGTCGCCGCGCGAGCAGCAGCGCGTGTTTCGGCGATTCTACCAGAGCGATCAGCGGCTGGCGCGCACGGTGGGCGGCTGCGGGCTTGGTCTGAGCATCGTGCAATCCATCGTGGACGCCCATCACGGCACCGTGCGCGTCGCGAGCGAGGTTGGACGCGGCAGCACGTTCACCATCGAGATTCCCGCCGTTGACGGGAGCGCATCATGACCCCGGCCACCATTCTCATCGTCGAAGATGACCCGACGATCCTGCGCGTGGTCAAAGACAACTTCGTCGCGCGCGGTTATCGGGTGCGGACGGCGCGCAACGGCGAGGAAGGGCTGGAGGCGGCGTTGAATGGCAGCCCGGATCTCATTGTCCTGGACATCATGCTGCCGAAGATCAACGGATTTGAAATCTGCCGCGCCGCGCGCGCTGAGAAACTCGACATGCCGATCCTGATGCTGACCGCGAAAGGGCAGGAGGAGGACATCGTGCGCGGGCTGGAACTCGGGGCGGACGATTACATCACCAAGCCGTTCAGCGTGCGCGAGCTTCTGGCACGGGCGCAGGCCTTCCTGCGTCGGAGCCAGTCGGGCGGGGCGCCGTGCTATAAGTTTGGTCGATGCGAACTCGACACGGTCTCGCACCGGTTGTTGAAGGACGGCATCGAAGTCCCGCTGACCAACAAAGAGTTTCGGTTGCTGGAATATTTCCTGCAGCATCCCGGCCGCGCGTTCACGCGGGACAGCATCATGAACGCCGTCTGGGGCAACAGCGTGATGGTCACCGCCCGCAGCGTGGACCGGTGCGTCACCACGCTCCGCCGCAAGATCGAGCCCGACCCTCACCACCCGACGTTTATCCATACGATTCGAGAGATCGGCTACCGGTTTGAAGACAATCCGGGCAAACCAACGGATTGAGTTGGGTAGCCACATTTGGCCGGGGATAGGGGGTGTCACAGCGCGGCAGGAAACGGCTCGACTTACCATGGCTGGAAGGCTAGTCTGACTTCCGTATTGGCGAGAGTCGCTCGGGTTCTGATCGCAGTCAGGCAACGGCTGAGAGAGGAACGTCGGGTATGAACAGGCGGATTTTGGTCCGGCTTGCGTCGGCGAGGACGCCCCAACCGGGGAACCGCATGACAAGGTTCCTGATGGTTGCTCTGGTGATGGCGGGATTTGTTGCTTCCGGGTTTGGCGAGTCGACTGTCGTCCTCAAATCCGGCGAAACGCTCCAAGGGGACATTCTCTCCGATACCAACGATGTTCTCCGAATAAGCGCACATAACGCCAGCCGCACAATTTCATATCAAAGGGACATCCCCCACAGCGACATCCTGAGGATCCAGACCGAAACTGCCGCCCAAATAGCGGAACGAACCGACTACGAAGCCTTGTCGAGCTTCCAGTTGAATCCGAATCAGGAACAATCGGCAGATTATTGCGGGCAAGTGATCGCGGCATTCCAAAAATTCCTGACCGATCATCCAACGTCTGACAAAGCCCCGGCGGTTCAGCAACGCCTCGACACATGGCAGGCAGAACTCCGGCATGTGTCCGATGGCGAGGTCAAATTCGGTGACAAATGGATGACCCCCGAAGATAAACAGCCACTCGTCGAGCACTGGCAGAAACAAATGAAAGTCCAGTCGGCTCAGAGCACTCTGGAGTCGCTCAAGAGGAAACTTTCAGAATTTCAACGGCAGCGAGAAAAGTTGGTTAACGATCTCGCAATGGCACAAGGCAATCTAACGGCGTCACAACAACAACTCGGAAGTCTTCAAGATTCGCAAGTGCCCGTCTATGGGACCGGCACCGTGCCGACTTGGCACAGGGGGTCTGGGGCAAGCTCGACCACAGTTCCAGTATACGAAGGCACCACGACAGTCCCCAATCCCCAAAGGGCGGCAGTACAGAGTGAAATTGGCATGTATCAACAGCAGGTGGCGACCGGAGAGCAGATGCTACAAACCCTCGATGCAAAGATCCAAAGTGTTCAGATCCAGATTCCAAAGGCCGAGCGGGATTATACGATCGCTTTCGCCCAGTTGAATGCACCGCCTCCACCACCCCCACGGCCTCCACCGCCTCCGCTTCCCGTCGTCACACAAGTGGTTGAAAAAGTTGAACCACCACCACCGCCGCCACCGAAACCGGAGCCACCGTCGTGGATCGCCCAACATTGGAAGGGATCTGCCATCGGCGTTGGGATGCTTCTTCTGATTTCTCTCGTTGGAGTGTATGCGCTCAAGGGCATCCTGCAAAAGTCGGAGCAAGCCGAAGCAGCTCGTGACGCGCAGCGGCGTGCCGCACGTGAAGAACTGAAGAAGGTCTTTGACAGAATCTTCAAGGAAGGGGAGAGGCCAGCGGGCCAGAACACGCCGGAAGGCGAAGTCATCCCGATTGGCAACGGAGAGGACGCCTACGGCGGAGGTCGCTGGTTCGTGGTCGGGGACACTTGTATATGGGCGGTCCAAAACAACGGAAGAGACGATGACAACTGGGTGTATAACAATGTGATTACCAAAGGACATGGAGCCGTCGGCGCAAGGATTGCCATGAATTCAGAATTGGCCGACGACATCCGAACAGTGGCGAGCGTTCAGTGGTCATGAGCCTCACCCAGAGACCCGCCTGTGCCGGACGGCGGGCTGTGGCGGGCACGTCGAACCCTGGCTAAAAAGACTGTTGCAATGGGGCGGGAAAAGCCGTACAAGAACAGGCCATTCACGCCTCTCCGACGGTTGGGTCGAAACGAGAGCCCGCTGGCGGGTGGGAAGCGTGGAGCAGAAAACTGTGAGTTCATGGAGTCAACATAGCTGACCCGAACAGGGCCAACAGGAGATCGCAGCAATTCAACAATTTGTCCGTGTCAATCAGAAGATTCGCGCCCGCGAAGTGCGGGTGGTAGACTCAGACGGGAAACAACTCGGGGTCATCTCGATCAGCCAGGCGCTGGCAGCGGCGCAGCAGCAGGGGATGGACCTGGTGGAAGTGGCGCCGAACGCGACGCCGCCCGTGTGTCGGATCGTCGATTTCGGGAAGTACAAGTACGAGCAGGAAAAGCGGGACCGCGAGGCGCGCAAGCACCAGCACGCGACGAAGCTCAAGGAAATCAAGATCCGGTTGAACATCGATCCGCATGATTACGTGACGAAGTGCAACCACATGCGGGACTTCCTGAACGACGGGATGAAGGTGAAAGTGACGATGATGTTGCGGGGCCGCGAGAACGCGCATCCCGAGTTCGGCAACAAGATGATGCAGAAGATCATCGAGGACCTGACGGATTGCGGCCGGCCCGAAGTGATGCCGAAGTTGATGGGACGGAGCATCACGATGATGATTTCTCCGTTCCGCGGCGCCGGCAAGAAGGCCGGTGAGCCGCGGACGAGCGCAGCAAGCGAAGACTAGAAATTTTCAGGAAGGAACGAGGACATGCCACGTTGGAAGTCAGCAAAGACGAAAAAGGCCGCGGCGAAGCGGTTCAAGATCACGGCGACGGGCAAAGTGATGCGCTATGGCTCGGGCAAGCGGCACTTGAACGCGCACAAATCGTCGAAACACAAACGCCGTCTGGGGCTAACCAAGCCCGTCAGCGACACGCACAAGCACCACATCACGGACGTAATGCCCTTTAGCCATCGCGGGTAGCACGAACAATTTGAAATCACAGCCTTGAAAGTTTAGGAGTTCACCATGCCAAGAGCCACCAACGCAGTCGCCAGCCAGGCCCGCCGCAAACGGATGATTTTAGCCGCGAAAGGGTATCGCGGCTGGCGCAGCAAGAAGTTTCGGTACGCCAAGAACGCCGTCTGGCACGGCCTGACCTACAGTTTCGCCCATCGCAAGGACAAGAAGGCGGATTACCGGATGCTGTGGAACCAGCGGATCAACGCCGCGTGCCGCGCCGAAGGCACAACCTACAGCAAGTTCATCGCGGCGCTCAAGAAGGCGAACATCGCGCTGGACCGCAAGAGTCTTTCCGACCTCGCGACCAACGACCCGAAGACATTCAGCGCCGTGCTCGCGGCGGCGAAGTAAGAGGGCGGTCGATTTGGTAGGGATGCGGTGTCCCGCGTCCGCCTACAACTTCACCACGTCCCGCTTGCGCAGGGTGAATCGGCAGATCTTGTCGTAGCCGCAGCTCCTCGCCAGCGTCACGGCCTTTGCGAAGTTCACGCCGACATCATGGGGAACGTGGGCGTCGCTGCCGAGGGTGATGGGTACGTTGAGGCGGCGGGCAATGCGGAGGAACGGTTCGCTCGGATAGATTTCCTTGCAGGGTTTGCGCAGGCCGGCGGTGCTGACTTCGATGGCCACGTTGGAGGCCGCGACGGCGCGCAACGCGTCTTCGAACACGGCCGCGAAATCGGTCTTGGGCTGGAAATTAAATTTCTTCGGCAGGTCGGGGTGGGCGAGGGAATCGAACAGGCGCGAGCGGGCGGCCTGCGTCCACACGTCGAAATATTCGCGCCAGCGGGCGTCGACGTCCTCGGTCGCCCAGTCCTGGGCGCTGCGGTCGACGTTGAATTCGCCGAGGTAATGGACGCTGCCGAGAAAGAAATCCCACGGGTAGGTAGCGGCGAGGTCGCGCACCCAATCGTCGCACCCGGGAATGAAATCGACCTCGAGCCCGAGCTTGATCGGCAGCTCGGGGAACTTCGCCTGCGCGTCGCGCACCCAACCGACGTAGGTTTCCAGGTCGGACTTCTTCATATGCCAGTCGGTCTCGCGGTCGGCCAACGGCGCGTGGTCCGAGCAGCCGATTTCGTCGAGGCCGCGCTCGACGGCGACCCGGGCGTAGTCGACGGGCCGGCCGGTGCCGTCGGTCAACTCGGTGTGCATGTGGTAATCGATCAACATGGCGGGCGAAGTGTAACGGTTCCACCGCCCGGCGCAAGGTTGGAAGCGGGGTGGGAGAACGAACCCTCACCCTGACCCTCTCCCTTAAAACGGGAGAGGGGAACGCAATTCGTCTCCTCTCCCCGCGTGCGGGGAGAGGATTAAGGTGAGGGGTAATCACCAAATGAACTGTGGCAGAACACTAGAAGCGGTCGCCACTTGTCCTGCGGGCAAGCTTTCGGTAGAGTGGGGGCGTGATGCGGAAACTATTGCTCCCGATCGCGCTGTTTCTGGCCGGCATTTTGGTGCTGCTGGCAGCGGTCTATTGGTACGACCATGTATTCGGTTCGGGCGGGCAGTATCCGACACCCGGTTATTACTGAGGCGACCATGGCACGGATCAATAAATTGTTGCATACACGGTATCGCGTGAACGACCTGGAAAAGACGGTGGTGTTTTACCGCGACGTGCTCGGGCTGCGCGAGACGGGCCGGTTCAAATCGCCGCGCGGATCGGAGCTGGTGTTTATGAAAGCTCCCGAGAGCGACGAGGAAATCGAGTTGTGCGCGTATCCCGCCGCCGGGCCGGTTCACGTACAGGCCGATCTGACGCATCTGGCGTTCGAGGTGGACGATTTGAAGGCGTTTGCGCGGCAACTGGAGAAGAAAGGCGTCAAATTGTCCGACGGGCCGACGACGACCCCGGGCATGGTGTTTGCCTTCGTCGACGCGCCCGAGGGCTACGAAATCGAACTCATCGAACGGACGAAATCATGACCACCAAACCACCACTCATCATCGCGCCGTCGATTCTGGCGGGCGACTTTGGCAATTTCGCGCGGGACGCCAAGCGGGCGGAGGAGGGGGGGGGAGACTGGCTGCATTGCGACGTGATGGACGGTCATTTCGTCAACAACATCACGTTCGGCCCGGACACGATCGCGGTGTTTCGCAAGGCGACCAAATTGCCGTTGGACGTGCATTTGATGATCGAGCGGCCGGACCTGTACGCCGAGCGGTTTATCGACGCGGGCGCGAGCCATGTGATTGTGCATCTCGAAGCGCACCATGACGTGGGCAAAACGCTGGCGCTGATTCGCCAGCGCGGGAGAGCGGCGGGCCTGGCGATCAATCCCGGTACCCCGGCGGAAGAGGTGATCCCGTTTCTCGGTCAGATCGACGAGCTGCTGGTAATGACGGTGAACCCGGGATTTGGCGGCCAGGCGTTCATGCCGGACATGCTGCCGAAGGTCCGCGCGTTGCGGGCGGCGGCGAAACAATTGCCGATCATCGTGGACGGCGGGATCAACCCGACAACGGGCCGCCAGTGCGTCGAGGCCGGGGCGAACGTGATGGTCGCGGGCAATTCGTTGTTTCGACACAAGACGCTGGATTTGGGCGCGGCGATTACGGAACTGAGGAAAGCATGCAACTGAGCAAGATCAAGTTCGGGACGGACGGTTGGCGCGGCGTGATCGCCGATGATTTCACGTTCGAGAACGTGCGCCGCGTGGCGCAGGCGACGGCTGATTATTGGAACTCGCTGGTGGGGACGAACAAGGCGGCGATTGTCGGGTACGACAACCGGTTTTTATCGGAGGTATACGCGAAACTCGTGTGCGAAGTGTTCGCGGCGAATGGAATCAAGGCGCTCTATCCGCCGTCGGCGGCGCCGACGCCGGCGGTGACGTTTGCCGTGCGCGACCGCAAACTGTGCGGCGCGGTCATGATCACCGCGAGCCATAACCCGCCCCAATTCAACGGGTACAAACTCAAGGCGCACTACGCCGGGCCCGCCGATCCCGAAATGTGCGCGCAGGTCGAGGCGCGGGTGGACCGGTCGCTGCTCCGCGCGATCAGCTTCGATGACGGGCTCAAGAACGGCACGATTGAGATTTACGATCCGGAGCCGGCGCACGTGGCGGCGGTGAAACAACTTATCGATTTGAAGAAGGTTCGCGCCACGAAATTGGCGGTGGTTGCCGATTCGATGTACGGGTGCGGCGGGCATCTGCTGGAGTCGCTCCTAGAGAAATCGGCGTGCAAGGTGCAAACGATCCGCGGCGAGCGCGATCCGTTGTTTGGCGGGATCAACCCCGAGCCGATTGGCAAGAACCTCGGGGCGTTGTGCGACGCGGTGAAGAAGACGCGCGCGCAGATCGGGTTGGCGACGGACGGCGACGCGGACCGGCTCGGGATCGTGGACGACAAGGGCAGGTACGTGTCCATTCAACTGGTGTTTTCGATGCTGTTGCTGCATCTGCTGCGGCACCGCGGACAGAAGACGGGGTTGGTGGTGAAATCGGCGAACAGCACGGTATTGATCGACCGGATTTGCCGGGCGAACGGGTTAAAGATGGCCGAGGTGCCGGTCGGGTTCAAATACATTTGCGAGAAGATGCGCGAGACGGACGTATTGATCGGCGGGGAAGAGAGCGGCGGGATCGGGTTCCAGGGTCACATCCCCGAGCGGGACGGGATCGTGGCGAACCTGATGTTGCTGGAGATGTTGACCATGACGGGGAAACGGTTCAGCGAGCTCGCGCGCGACCTGCAGAAGGAATTCGGCACGAGTTTTTATGACCGGATCGACATGCATTTCCCGCTGACGAAACGCGAGAAATTTATTGAGGCGCTGCGGACCAAACCGCCGAAGGAGTTGCTCGGCGTGCCGGTGGCGCAGATGAAGGACTTCGACGGCGTGAAGTACGTGTGCAAGGACGACTCGTGGCTGATGTTCCGCGCATCCGGCACCGAACCGATTATTCGGATTTACAGCGAGGCGTCCACGGCGGTGCGCGTCAAGAAGTTGCTTGAACACGGCCAGGCGCTGGCAGTGAGGATTGCGAAGGAGTGGAGGGGCGGGGAGGGGAACGCTCAACATCCAACGCTAAACGTTTAACGTTCAAGGGGGGTGGAGCGGCAGAATACGGAAGGCGGGTAGCCACGCCGGGGGACGAGTTTGCAAATGGAGCAATGATTAGACCTGGCCCCAATTTTGCACAATTTCCTATGCGGTGATTTTGAGTTATGAAAATAAATTTCCCACACTTCATTTCCCTGATCGTCATTTTGTCCCTTCCGGCCAGTGTAACCGATGCAACTGAAGCCATAGATGCCCCATCTAAACCGGAAAAACCCCTGGCCGACAGAGTCCTCGCGCATGATTATCCTTCCATTGCGAGGCCTTGGGGTCTGTGTGTTGATTTCTCGAATGAAGAAAGACACCGGGATATCGTGAAGCACGATATTTCATGGGAATCAATCGGACGGGGGCGTGATGGTCTGGGTGATCGGGCGATTGGCGCCAACTGGGCAGGTAATTACAGGGCGCTGGGAACTAATTTTGCAAACCTGAATGATTGTTTGGAGCGTAGACGAACGCTCTTGGCTTCAAATCCCAATGCGGTCGTCCTTGCAGAATTGAGATGGCGGGATTACACGGATTCTTCATTGCCAGAGAACCATGACTTTTGGAAAAGGGACCCCTCGGGAAATCGGATTGTGGCCAAGGGGGACAAGATGAACGAACCAAGGTATTATTTGGACAATGATAATCCACACCTGGTAAAGCATTTGTTAATCGAGGCGAAATACATCGTGGAGTCTGGTGCTTACGATGGAGTGTTTTTGGACTGGTTTGGGCCTTCCGCTACGTTTCTCAAGCAGCTTCGGGAAACCATCGGCAGCAGATATTTAATCATTGTTAATGCGAATTACAAGTATGATCCAGAGCGCGCCCAATATATCAATGGGGCCTATCTGGAGTGTTACAAAACCAATAATCCTGCCTCATTGGAACAATGGGAACACACGGTTCAAAGCCCCAAGGTCAACGTCTTGGATATGATGGGTGAACCGACAGGCTGCACAGGAAGTCCCGATTTACAAAGAATGAGAAATACGACGACCTACAGTTTGGTTCATTCAGATGGGTATGTGTTATACGGTGATCATTTCCATAAGCACAGGTGGTTTCCGTTCTGGGATGCAAAGCTCGGAAAGCCTCTTTCCGATGGGGTTCAAATCAGCAAGGATTCATATCGGCGCGAATTTGAGAAGGGATTTGCCATCAACAATTCAAATGAGGATTCGGTTACCGTTACGCTCCCAAGACTTGTGAAACGGCTTTCCGACGGGAGCAGCGGCACGATGTTTACCATTCATGGCAACGATGGCGATATCTTTTTGAAGGCTGAGTGAATGTAGCAATGATTAGACCTGACCTCAATTTCCTATACTCGTGTCGCGGCTACCTCTCGATTGTCAATTTAGCGTGCTCTCCGTGAGAATCGTCCCATGGGCGAGGACGGCGTCGGTTATGGCTTTCTTGTCCAGGGTGTCCGGGATTTTGGCAGTGGGCATGACGAACGTGATGGTCTTCGTGGCAGCCACATCTTTAACAACGTCTTGTTCGTGTGTAACAGTGGAGGCTTGGTTGACCACTTGCTGATGAGATTGCATTTCAAGGTGAGTTCCACCGACAGGCGCCACGCCGGGATTGTTTTGAAAGTGAGGTCCACTGACAGGCCCCGGACTGTTGAACACCAGGGTAGGCTGCTGTACATTCTGAACAACGGGATGGTACTCCACACTGGTGTAGGTTTCTTTTTCGAGAACCGCCTCCGTCGCTGAGTAACTGCAAAGGACGTTGATCGCCTTAACGTCTTGAAAATTGGCGGCGAGGCGGTGGAACCGCGCCAAAATCTCTGCAACGCCGTTCTCCAGCGCTGCGCGGCCCATTTTCTGGCGGCGTTCCGGTGTGTTGACCCCATGACTTGCCAGTCGAAATGCCGGCCCCCCGAACGACCGGTCCAGTTTGATGGCGACATTGAGATCAACGGCATCCACCTCTTTGTCCTTGTCCAAGTGGACATAATCCAGGTCGAACGGCGCGCACTGAAAGGCGTCTCGGTCGGCGGGGAGTGTATTCTCAAACTCGGTTTTCAGGGCGGAGTTTAACTGTTTGAGATGGGGCGCCGCATCGTCCGCGATCCGGAAGGACTTCGAGTACGGTTGGCCCAAGGTGGCCTGAACCTCCGTATCGGCGGGTTTGACATCGATGTTCTTGACGGAGTAGCCAAACTTTCGGAGCCGCAGTCTCTGGACATCGTTATCATCGTGGAACGTCAACTCGACCGTGCCCGGAGTCAGTGTGTCCGTGCAGATATAGTCCCTGCCTGCCTTCTTCCAGATTACTGCGCCGGAAGGATCAGATTTGACAGAGACCACGTATGAGTGTGCCGCTGGACTCTGATCCGCAGCCCGGACAAGACTGGCAAATCCAAGCAGAAAGACACCGAGCGTTAAGACACCAAGCGAAACGGCCGGAGCGGCGCATCTCTTTTGATTATGAAGGACAATCATGGAGCCTCCTGCTCATGGCGCTAGTGATAGGTCGCCAACACTTTCTGCACCTCGTCCGACAATTTGCCCAACCCGCCTCGAATGAATTCCTTATATGTTGAGTCGGACAGGAGGAGGACACTCTTTCTCGTGTAATGCCCGTTGAACGTTACCGACACCTCAGGTTTTGTATTGAGGGTTTCGACGTGCAGGCTGAAAATGCCTTTGGATTTTTCGGCGGCAGGAGCATTAAAAACGTTGATCGTCCCAAAACCGTTAATCGTCCCCTTGTCGCTATCTTTGTCCGTAATTGACCACCCCAGCCGCTCGATGGCCTCCTGGCAGGCTTGGAAGACCTCGTCGTACGTGTGCTGGTAAACCCGCGTGATCTGCTGCTCGCCGCAGTGCACGTCCGTGTCCATGCCTGGGGCGGGCGCGTCCGTAGCGCAGGATACGAATGTGAGAACCAACAACATTACAGCCAGCTTGCCGGCGATCGCGCCGACCGGGCATCTGGAGCCCACGTCGTTAACAAGTCGATTAATTAGTTTCTGCTTCACAGGCTGTCTCCTTGCGTGTTTGTAGTATGTTGTCTTGACGTCGATGATGAACAGATTTGCGGGGCCGTGGCGCTAGTGATAGGTCGCCAACACTTGTTGCACCTCGCTCGCCAATCTTCCCAAGTTGGCTATAGATTGACGCTGTGCAATGTTCGATGCACCACCCAAAGTCATGACAGCTATCATGCCTCCCCACTTCTCATTGTAATGCCCGTTGAACGTTATCGACGTCTCAGGTTTCGTATTGAGAGTTTCGACGTGCATGCTGAAAGTATATTTTGACCCATCGAAATGGTCATCACGACCGCTGATCGTCCCCTTGTCCTTGTCCATGTCCGTAACGACGAACCCCAGCCGCTCGATGGCCTCCTGGCAGGCCTGGAAAACCTCGTCGTAGGTGTGCTGGTAAACCTGCGTCTTTTGCTGCTCGCAGAAGTGCTCGTCCCTGCCCGAGCCTGGGGCGGGCGCATCCGTGGCGCAGGATGCGAGTGTCAGAACCAACAACATGACAGCCAGCTTGCCGGCGGTCGCGCCGACCGGACATCGAGTGCCTGTGTCGTTAACAAGTCGAGTGATTAATTTCTGCTTCACAGCCTGTCTCCTTGTATTTTGTAGTATGTTGTCTTGTCCTCCTGGGATGCGACAGGCACGCGATGCAGTTGATGGGTTGGGGTGCGCGTGTGGCGCATACGCTCGACAAACTATTTCAGGGCGTCAGCCAGGGAGTCCATGAGGTTTGCGTATACCAAGTCTTGCAATACTTGTTGGCTTGGGGACCCATAGACATAATAACCTGTGGATCGAGCCTCAATTTGTTTGTCACCGGTCTGGACCAAGATGCGGCCATCCGAGTCGATGATTTCAACCCGATAAATGATAAGGGAACCCCATCGAAACGGGAGTGGTGAGGGAAGAATATAGCCTACTATACCTATGGTGCCCCACATAATTTCCCACGCTCCCATGTTGAGAAGGGCTCCTGTGGGAATAAAAGCACCTCGTACAAGCACCTCATTATCTGCCAGCGATGAAGGTGTGGCCCCGATGCGTCCCTCGGCGGGGATTCCCTTCGAGCGAAGCGAAGACGCGACTTGTCCGGAAATGTCGTGAACATATGCTGATTCCAGGGTCTGTCTGATTGCTTCGCTTTGCGTAACTGAAACAGCGTGTTCGGATTGCAGAAAGCCTGAGACTACGACCGTTTTCCCTTTCAGGTCTGTTTGTGGTTTGGGAAGCGCGATAGCGGACACCAGTTTCGGCTCGGTGGCGCAGCCGGCTGACAGCAGCGAGATGGCGATGGCCATTGTGATCCCTCGAGTGACTTCTCGGACATTGCATATCATTTTTGGGCGTTCCTTTCTCGGTTCAACATCTCGTTCCAAACATTTATGTATTCCGTACCGTTCACCTCTCGGTG
>Ga0187875_10000049_pt1 | contig 102590 bp, 59 predicted proteins | sample June2016WEW_17_1_2_FD_132978 | JGI IMG/M metagenome (GOLD analysis project Ga0187875, IMG submission 132978) | Peatland microbial communities from SPRUCE experiment site at the Marcell Experimental Forest, Minnesota, USA - June2016WEW_17_10 | ecosystem: Environmental > Terrestrial > Soil >... | reverse complement strand
GGCGCACCGCCTCCGCAGTGCACACAAAGGCCCCAATTGAGCCACGGGAGGCGCCGTTTTGCGATGGCTCATTTATTGAAGTTCGGCATTATCAGGGCCGGATGGAGTTTTGACGAGGCACAGGCCTACACCACCGTTATTAAAGAGCGGCGTAGGGGTTCGCGAACATTCTGAAGTTGCGATCTCCCCGAGATATTCGCGGACACCTATGTTTCTGAAATGGCGCACTTTTTCCGCCGCGCATACAAGGGCACTCATTCAGTCGGGGGAAACGCCATTTTGCGAAGGTCATCCATTGAGATTCAGCATTTTCAGCGCCGCATGGAGTTTTGGCGAGGGACAGGCCGAAGGTTCAAATCCTCTCGCCCCGACCATTCACTTCAAGAAGTTACCTCAGACGCGGACCGATCTCTCGCGGGCCACACGTCTTCAAGATGCGTAGCCTTTCCGGCGCTCCGCCAAGTCGTGCGCCATTTTGGCGCCAGTCTCTGTGTCGATCTTATAGAGAAATAGGCAGGCGACGCCGATGAAGAAGATGATAGCGCTGACGGAAACCGGGGGAAACCGGGGAAACCGGGGACGGAAACCGGGGACAGGAAACCGGGGACAGACGGGACGTTTTCTGATATTTTGTCGGGTGATGACTCGTCTTCTCCGTATTGTAGTCGTTAATGTTCCGCACCATCTAACGCAGTGTGGTGAGGGGTGGCAATCCCTTGCCCCCGCTCGCAGAAAAGCGGGGAACTTCCCGTCTGTCCCCGGTTTCCGAATAAGGTTCCTTTTCATCTTCGTATTCGACTGCGCGTGGCGGAGTTCGCGGGTAATGAGCGCCAACGAGCGACTGCGAGGAGGGCGAAATGGCCTATTCCGCAACGACCTCGATGGCGTTCAGCGAAGGGTAGTTGACCACAGGCACAAAGTTGATCTCGATCTTGTCCTGTCCGGTGGGCTCGATGTGAAAAAAGGCTTTTGTGAGAGGAGCGGACTTCGCCTCCTGAAGGATATCGAAATGCTTCAAAATCACGGCTCCGTTGCACCAAACGTCGAATATGCGGCTGCCCACTAGTCCGCCCCCGCCGTCTTGGCCACCGAAATAGGATTCCCGAAAATGGAGCTTCACCGTGTATCTCTCTCCGCCGGCGACCGGGATCACGTAGCGGAAGTGTCCGATCCACTGGGATGCGTAAAGGCCGCCGTCCGGGATCCTCGCTGCATCCACCACCTGAAAATGGCTCTCGCGGCCGCCAAAGTAGTACCGATTGGGGAGCCAGAGATTGCTCTCGGAATCGCGGAACGAAGTTTCTCCCGCGTAGATTCTTACCGGCAGCATCTTGTTGGGAGTGCCGGGCAGAATTTCGATGGCATTCAGGTAGGACCCGGTCGACGTGAAGTCGAGATGGATCTTGCCATCCGCTTCCGGTTGAACGTCGACGAAAACCTTTTCCGTCGCGATGTCGTTGCCACCCGCATCGTCCACAACATCCAAATCCGCCGAGGGCCCACCGTTCAGAGAAAAATCGACGCTGCGGCCGGTATCCTCGATGTTTGAAGTCTCGGCGAACAAAAGATGCACCTCGTAGGTCCCCGCGGGCACGGGGAACGCGCAGTGGAACAGGCCGCTGCGTCCCCCCAAGAATAGTTCCGCGTCCAGCGTTCCACGTATGACGCGGGACGGGATGGAAAAGGAAGTGCCGCCCGTACAGGAATTGTCGCCAACCCACGTTCGTCCGGCACGATCCACATAGGGCGTGCGGCCCTCTCCCACTAGGGCAAGGAGGGTGTTTCCGGAAACGCTAACTGAAGGAGTCACAGGAGTTTGCGACTGCGTTCGGAGTCCCGTGTTGCGAGCACGGATCCGCACGTACGACGCCACGGCAGCGAACGCGCAGAGAAACAAAAGGACGAGAGCCAGCGCGGTCCAGGTTCGGAATCGACTTGTTGTCCCGATAGTCGGCGTAAACTCGCCTGCCCCTAGGCTCCCATCACTCGGCTCCCATGCAGGCGCTGACGGTTCGTCGACCAACTGCGCTCGCTGAACTTCGGAGGCCGGAGCGGAAACGGCAGGAACTGCACCGCTCTCGGCGGCCTCGGCTCCCTCTTTCGACGCAAGTCCGAGTTTTTCCGCTTCCCGTTCAGAGTTGCGGACAAACTTGGGAACATAGTGGCCCGCCGGCAAGCAGATGTGAACCGCATGCTCCGCGCCCTCGGTTCTGTAGTACAGTTCGAGGCGCTTGCGAAGGGCGTGCGCTGTCACCCGGACGATCGTGTCGATTTGAGGATCGAAATCCTTGGAGCGCCCCAGGGCGTGAACCGCGATGTCGTATTCCTTGGCTTCGTCCGTGCATCCCTGGAAATATTTCTCGCAGACAAAGCTCAAGATTTTGGCAAGATTGTTAACGCGACCGAATGGCTCCGAATTGAGGAGCGAATCCAGCTCCGCACGTTCGGCCTCGAACTTGCTAGCCGTCGATTCCACAGCTTCCACCCCGGAAGGAGCGGGCAACCGTCACCCTAACCTCTACTGCTGGAGGGGAGTATACCTCAAATTCTGAGGCAAGGCCGCGGCGGCGCCTCCTTTGGCGGACCGCACTTAGCTCGAGCCATCCAGTGTTGACACTTGTCGCGGTGAGTGGGGCAATCCTGGGAGAAATATCTCACCAACGGGCGTAAGTTCACCATTTGTAGGGGATAACGCCCTTTTTCGGGCCTTTTCCCTTCTCGAGCCTTAACCGTGAATTCACCGTGAGACTCACTGTTAACTAACTTCCCAGAGATTTGCGGTTGCGCTACAAGAGCGCCTCATAAGGGGTGGTTTGCAACGGGTCCGCCCAATTCAGAAGGAGTCCACGATGACTGAGACGCAGATTCGTACGTGCAAGCGCTTGTGCGCCTGGGGAGTTCTTCTCGCGCTATGTATTTCACTTTTGCTGTTCCACGCCGCGAGTCTCGGTGCGCAGGACGTTTTCGGCACGATCAATGGAACGGTGACGGACGCGAGTGGGGCGGCAATCCCGAACGCCAATGTCACGATTACAAACGAGCAAACGGGCGTTTCCCGGCCCGTAACCGCCAACGAGAATGGGTACTACGTGGCCGCCGAGCTTCCGGTGGGCACTTATACCGTGGCGGCCACGCTAAAAGGATTTAAGGTCACGACGGTGAGCGGCAACGATGTGGTCGCCGGCGCCCACGTCACCGTGGACCTCATTTTGCAAGTCGGCCAGACCACGGAAACGGTACAGGTGACCGCGACAGGCCAAACCGTCAATCAAACGTCGGCCGAAATAGCGTCAACGATCCAGACGCGGACCGTTGTAAACCTGGCGTTGAACGAACGGAATTACGTTCAGTTGACCACATTGATCCCTGGCTCGCCGGTTCTGCAAGGCAATTTTGACCAGACCGCCTTCACGACCGGCCAGGGTATTAATCCTTCGACCGTGAACGGTGGACGCGGCGATAGCAACCTATGGACGGTAGACGGCGGCTACAACATGGATTCGGGTTCCAACGGTTCGCAGATCAACAACGTCGGAATCGATTTCGTGCAGGAAGTGAATATTCAAACGTCGAATTATTCTGCCGAATACGGCCGCAGCAACGCGATGTCCGTCAACGTCGTGACGAAGAGCGGCGGAGACGCGTGGCACGGAACGCTGTTCGAATACGTCAGAAACAACGTTTTCGATGCCCGGAACGCCCTTCAATCTTCAACCGGCAACACCGCGGCGCAAGTTGTCCCGGAAATCCGATTCAACGACTTTGGCGGCGACGTCGGGGGCCCGGTGATCAAAAACAAATTATTTATCTTCTTCGGGATGGAGGCGAAACGACTGGTGATCCCGGGAGACGGAACGATAACCTTAACGGTGCCCACCACAGCAGAACTAATGGGTAACTTCGCGGATACCGGCGAGACCCTGCAGGCAAAGGGTGCGGTGCCGAATAGCTGCATTGGCAGTTATAACGGCACCTCGATTTTCACTGCCAGCTCCACTGGCACAGGTAACGCCGTCAGCCCAAGCTGCATAACCGGAGCCGGTGCGGCCATCGCGAAAGTTTACAGCATGCTGGATACGCCGGGGACCACGTCGCTATCCGCCAGCAGCTTCGCGAACACCGCGACCACCAACAACGCAACGTTCACACCCTCTACGCCGCAGAACTGGGAAGAGGACGTGGTTCGTGCGGATTACCACCCGACCCAAAATCACAGCTTGTACTTCCGATCGATCCACGATCACCTGCTCTTGGTGGATCCATTCGGCATCTTCGGCCCGGGACACGGTTCAGCACTGCCGACGTCGCCTTCGCTCCGCAACCGCCCCGGGTACGATTTCCAACTTGCTGATGTGTGGACAGCCTCGAGCCATTTGGTTAACGAGGCTAAGTTGACGGTGTCCTGGAACAAGCAGCGCATTCCGGTGACCGGAAATTTGTGGCAGGAGGCCACCTACGGTTTCGTGAACACGGGCGCCGGCGCCAATTACATTGAGCCCTTCGGCAACGTCGGGCCCTATCCAACGGGAATTCCCACGATTACGAATGGCGGAACCTGCAGCAAGAACAACTGCCCGGCGGAGGTCTATGGACCGTACAACTATCTACTCGCGCCGACTGTGGATATTTCTCCCTCGGACAACGTTACCTATTCCTGGCGGAATCACACCTTCCGATTCGGCGCGCTGTATGCCAGGAATCGCAAGGACCAGAACTCTCGCCAACAGTCACCCGAGGGCAACATCGGTTTCAGCTCGGCCAGCCCCAATTTTACGGGCGACCAGTTCGCCGATGAGTTGCTGGGGAATTACAACTCGTACACTCAGCTTTCGGCCGATCCAGTTGGCCATTACCGCTTCAACGACTATGGCACGTACATAGCGGATTCCTGGAAAGCCACACGAAAGTTGAGCCTCGACCTGGGCCTGCGGTGGGATTACACCGTTCCGACATACACCCAAGCAAACAACTTGGCGTTTTTTGACCCCGCGGCGTACGTCCCGGGACTGGTCTCAGTGCCCAACAATTCATCCAACGTTCCGACTTCTGTCGGTACTGGGACAAACCTCGATTGTCCAGGACCGCCGAACAGCGTTGCGGCGGCGGGCGCTTGCGCAGTCGGAGGATACGTGGTTGACGGCGTCCTACGCACAGGCGCAGTACCGAGCGATCAGTTGGACCGCGTGACCAACGGGTTGAGTCCATTCGTAACTTCAGTGGGAATATCGGGCAATCGCGGCTTCTTCAAGCCCGAGGGATTGTTCGGTCCCCGTGTCGGCATCGCCTGGTCGCTCGACGACAAAACCGTCATCCGCGCGGGTTACGGCGTTTTCTACGACAAACCCGAAGGTAACATCGTGTTCGGTAACACTGGCGTGGTGCCGTTCGTGCAGACCGTGACGTATACGGCCGGAAATATGGGCGCCCTCCCTGCAAGTGGGGCCACCCCGACGATTGGCAGCACCACCGGCATCAACCCCGATCTGAGGGTCGCTCGCACGCAACAGTACAGCCTGAGCATCCAGCGGCAATTGCCGGACGGAATTTTCTTCCAGATAGCTTACGTCGGCGATCACGGTTGGCATGAGTTGAGAGACCCAGACGAGAACGTGCCGACCTTTGCCGCCGCAGCTTCGGCTTTGGCAAACAACGGTTACGGCGCCACCTATATCAATTCAATTCGTCCTTACCTGGGGTACACGGACCCCGGCGTCTACGAAAGCGACGGCATCAGCAACTACAATTCATTGCAAATCTCCGCTACTAAAACGAAGGGCGACTCCAGTTTCCAGCTCGCCTATACATGGTCGAAGACGCTATCCACCGGCACCGGTGAGGGGGATAACCTCGATCCACTGTGTTTCGAGGTTTGCACCACCGCGTCCGGCGCGAAGGAATCGTGGATTAGATACTGGTATGGGCCGACCACGCTGGACATCCCGCAAGTCTTCGTCGTTGCCTACACCTTGAACGAACCGTTCCTCAAGAACCTCAGGGGAGTGGGGGGTGCGTTCCTCTCCCATTGGACACTGAGCGGTATCACGCGGCTCCAATCCGGCCAAGCGTTGACAGTGACCGGCTCGACGGGAATTGGAGCAATTAATCCTGGCACAGGATCTCTGGTGCTCCTCTCCGGCGGAACGACATTCACGAACAGGGCGAATATCGTAGCCGGAGGGTCGCTCGTCGATAGCGTAACTCAGGGCGGAGCGGGGTTTGGCAGCGGTACATGTCCGGCGACCAAGATCTGCTATATCAATCCCGCCGCTTTCGGTACTACAGAGGGCACTTCCGGCTCGAACGCAAGTGGCTCGATCTCAGCCACTGCCGTCGGAAATGCGCCTCTCGGAGACATCTTCGGTCCGGGCTACTACGGATGGGATCTCTCCGTGCGCAAAAACTGGCCGATACGAGAAAGCATGAACGTGACATTCCAATGGGACGCGTTCAACACCTTCAACCGCGTCAACTACTCAAACCCAAGCACGACCATAACTAGCAGCACCTTTGGACAAATCACCGGCGCCAATCCGCCGCGGCAAATGCAGTTCGGTTTGAAGTTCTCGTTCTGAGCTTGCAGCACCCCGACCACGGTTCGTTCGCGTGGCGCTTCGGTTGGACGCGCCCCGCGGACGACCTGGAAATCTGCAAGATTCACCGGCAGGGCCAGGCAGCGCCGTCCCTCCTAGCGACGCTGCCCCTCACCGGTGGCCGTACTCGCTGACCAAGCATCAGGAACGCCGGACAAAATACGTATGAAGATGCTAAGGATCGAAATCGAAGCGCTCGATGACGGAAGCGATCGCGTTCGCAGGCGTCAAAGCATATCCGAATTCGCGCTTCGCCTCGCATTCGCGCGAGATCAAAATCTGCCGCTGGCCCGAAGAGCGCAGCGGGGAGGATACCGATGGCGTTCGAAGAACTGACTCGTCGCAATTTTCTGTGGATGACGCTGGGGATTGCCGGCGCCGGGCTGACTTCGCGGACGACGATGCTTGGTTCCACAGCGTTGCCGGCGCAGGCAGTGCCGTTCGGCGCCGATCCCGGCGTGCCGCCGGAGCCATTCCAATTTCCGCGTGAATTTTTCTGGGGAACGGCCACGGCAGCCTATCAGATCGAAGGAGCGTGGAACGAAGACGGCAAGGGCGAATCGATCTGGGATCGGTTCACACATAGCGTCAGCACAGTCAAGGGCGCGTTCACCGGCGATGTGGCCTGTGATTCCTACCACCGATACAAAGAAGATATCGCCCTGATGAAACAGATGCACCTTAATAGCTATCGCTTCTCGATCAGTTGGCCGCGCATTCAGCCGTTGGGCACAGGCGCCCCCAACCGCAAAGGCCTCGACTATTACGATCGGCTCGTCGACGCGTTGCTCGAGGCCAATATTCGCCCGCTCGCGACGCTTTACCACTGGGACCTGCCGCTGGCGCTTGAGGATAAGGGGGGCTGGACGAACCGTGAACTTGCGCGATACTTCGCCGACTATGCGGGGATTGTGGCAGCCGCGCTGGGCGATCGCATCACGAACTGGGCGATCTTCAACGAGCCGTGGATCTTCACGTATCTCGGTTATTACACTGGCGAGCACGCGCCCGGGCGAACCAGCTTCCCGGATTTTCTCCGCGCGACACACGTCGTGAACCTGGCGCAGGGTCAGGCGTTTCGCGCGATCAAGGCGGCGCGGCCCGCAGCACGAGTGGGCACGGCGTTCAACACGACTCATGCGGAGCCGAAGACCCCTTCGCCGGCCGACGAGACAGCGGCGGAGCGCTATCACGCATTCCGCAATCTTTGGTTCATCGATCCGGCGGTGCGCGGCGAGTATCCGAAAATTCTGTCCAGCTTGCTGACTGCCGAGATGCTTGGCGTGCACCCGGGCGACATGGAAATCGCCAAGGTGCCGCTCGATTTCTTTGGAATCAACTACTATGATCGAACGATCGTTTCTGCCGCGACCCGCCCGACGGAGCTCAACCTCGATCACGCTGAAGGCTCGCAAGGCCCAAAGACAGAATTCGGCTGGGAAGTGTGGCCCGACGGTTTTTACGAGCTACTGATGCGGATCACCCAAGATTTCAATAGACCGGCAATCGAAATCACGGAAAACGGGTGCTCGTATGGCGACACTCCATACGAAGGCGGTGGAGTTCCGGACCAGCGGCGCATCGATTATTTCCGCGGCTATATTGGCGCCGTCGCGCGAGCTCTAAAGGACGGCGCGAACATCCAGGGTTACCACGCCTGGAGCTTGCTCGATAACTTCGAGTGGGCCGAGGGCTTTTCACAGCGATTCGGTTTCACGTACGTCGATTTCCGCAACCAGAAGCGCATCATCAAAGACTCCGGGCTCTGGTACGGAAACCTGGCGGCAACAGGCAAACTCAGCTGACAAATTAATTTTCCCGAGGGAACGCCATGAAAGCAGCAATACGCGCAGCGATGAGTTTTGCAGTGATTTCAGTGTGCATGTTGGGAATATCGAGTCACGCCGCGTCCACTCCATCCACTCTGATCGCCAATATTTCGGGACGCACCACCATCGATCTCGACGGAACATGGAATGCCATAGTCGATCCGGAGGGAACGGGAGTCGGTGGCCGCATGTGCCAGAACGCAAGGCCCAAGAACGCTCGCGACCTGGTCGAATACAACTTCGACACTGCGGGTACGCTGAAAGTGCCCGGAGACTGGAACACACAGCGGGATAGCCTGATGTTCTACGAAGGTTCGGTTTGGTACGAAAGATCGTTTTCGTACCAGAGGCGCGAGCACACCCGTGTTTTCGCGTACTTTGGAGCCGCGAATTACAGGACGTCGGTCTGCGTCAACGGCGAAAAGGTTGGTGAGCATCAAGGCGGATTCACGCCATTCAACTTTGAAGTCACCGATAAACTTCACGACGGTCAGAATTTCATCGTTGTCGAAGTCAACGATCAGCGCCCGGAAAACGGCGTTCCCGCGCGGCTCACCGATTTTTGGAATTATGGCGGACTGACTCGGGGCGTTTCGCTCGTCGAAGTGCCCGACACCTTTATTCAAGATTACTTCGTGCAACTGGCCAAGGGCTCTCTCGGCGAGGTCGCGGGCTGGGTGAAGCTGAACGGCACTGCGGGCGCGACACAACAGGTCACGCTGGAGATTCCCGAGGCCGGAATCAAGCAGGTGATCACAACCGATGGCCAAGGCTACGCGGAATATCATTTCCCGGCGAAGCTCGATCTTTGGTCGCCTGAACACCCGAAGCTCTACCAAGTGAAAGTGAGTCTGGCCCCTGCCGGAGATTCCGTCACCGACCAAATCGGATTCCGCACCATCGAAACGCGCGGGCAACAAATCGTCCTCAACGGAAAACCGATTTTTCTCCGCGGCATTTCCATGCACGAACAAGCTCCCTTCAGTGACGGCAGGATCGTCACCGAAGAACAAGATCGAATTCTTCTGGATTGGGCCAAGGAACTCGGCTGCAACTACGTGCGCATGGCTCACTACCCGTATAACGAAGCCATGACTCGGCTGGCCGACAAAATGGGCATCCTCGTATGGTCCGAGATCCCGGTCTGGCAAAAGACGGCGTGGGACGACCCGGCAACTTTGCAAAATGCCGAGGATCAGCTGCGCGACATGATCGCGCGAGACCATAACCGTGCATCGGTGATTTTGTGGTCCGTTTCAAACGAAACCCCAGTGGACCCGGCGCGCCTCGTTTTTCTGACAACGCTGATCCACGATGCCAAAGCGTTCGATTCCACGCGTCTGATCACTTCAGCTTTGAATCACGTTGTGCTCACGGGACCCAACACGATGGCGCTGATCGACCCGCTCGCCGATCTTCTAGACGTGGTCGGTGTGAACGATTACATCGGTTGGTATGGCACCACCACGCCGGAAGGTTTGGAGCAGAAGTGGTTGACTCCGGAAGATTGCGATCATTTACAGTGGAATCTGCCGACCGACAAGCCGATCGTCATCAGCGAGTTTGGCGCGGAAGCGCCCTACGGCAATCACGGCGACGCCGGCGCGCGTTGGACCGAGGAGTATCAGGCGAATTTCTACGTGCACCAGCTCGCAATGCTAAATCGTATCCCGGCGCTCGCGGGAATGTCGCCCTGGGTGCTGATGGATTTTCGCTCCCCGAGGCGCTATCTGGCAGGGGTTCAGGATTACCACAACCGGAAGGGTCTTATTTCCGATCGCGGCCAGCGCAAACAGGCGTTTTATGTCGTGCAGAAATTCTACCAAGAGAAGGCCCAAAGCCCCAATTGACAACCGGCTGATCGTCTCCGCTCCGCACTTTAGGGAGGCGTACGGCTGAAATCGGCCTGGGAAAGAAATTGCCGTAGCTCAGAAACTTGAGTTCTTGGGGGTTGATGGTACCGTGCGGTCCTGCTGCGAATGGCATTTGGGCGAGGGGGAGTAAGCAAGGCTTCGATTTTCTGGCGACCTGCTTCCAAGCTGATCCGCGGCCGGTCTCTGCGCACTCGCGCTGGCACGCGTATACACTTCGAGCGTGGCCGACATATCCACCGTGGCTTCAGCTTTGTCAGTGGACGCGCTCGCAAACGTGCGGCCCATGGAAAATCCTTACGATTTGGACTCAGAGTTCGTGTTCGACCCTAGCCCAAACCCAGCCGAGTCGCTATTGGCAGCCTGCCTTGAAACAGAGATTCTGGCTGAAGAACGGCAGCACATCATTCTGAAACCGAACGGCCACCGCGCTGGTGTGCGTGCCGTGAAACACCTCGAAGCTGTTCGCGATTCCATATTTATCTAAGACATCGTGAAGTTTTCCGGTATCGGTTCGCAGACCATCCTGGTCCCCCACGTCGATGGCGATTCCGTGGTATTCGCGCAAATTATCGATGTACTGGTCGATGAAGGCCAGCGGCGCATTGGCCGTCCATTTTGCCAGGACGTCAGGCTGGACGACGCCGTCCTTGAATGGAAGGTCAAGATACAGTGGCGGGTTTTTGGGATCGGGCGACCAAGCCGCAGCGCTGGCAAGCTGGGCTCGCGCACCGAAGGGTAGGTTGGCGGAGTCCGCGGGCGTCTTCACTGCTTCCAGGGCGTTTTCAAGGTCCGGGTTCAGCGGAACGGCGGGCCTGGGTGACAAGCAGCACGGGCTCATGATGTACAGGGTTCCGAAAACATCGGGATGCTTCATGCCAATGCGCGCCGCGCCGTAGCCTCCCATCGAGTGGCCCACCAGGCCGCGGCTGCGCCGGTCCGGAATTGTTCGGTAATGAGCGTCGATGTATGCGACCACATCGTGCGCGATGAATTCCTCAAAATCACCGGTAGTGACCGAACTCGAATACATCGAACCGTTGTGCACAGTTTTGGAGTCGGGAAGCACGACGATCATTTCTTTCGCGCCCTGGGCAAACGCACCCTCAATGGTCTGCGGCACGTGGATCTCGTGTGTCCACTGATCCGCGCCAATGGAATATCCGTGCAGCGCATACAACACGGGATAGCGGCGATTCTTTTCTTTCTGATAGCTGGGTGGCAAGAATACGATCACGTCGCGATCAACGTCGTCGCCTTCCAGATTCCCTTCCAGCGAGGTGCCATGAATCTTGATGTGCTCCACCGTCACAGGCTTGGCGCCGGGAACGACCGAAGGCACTTCGGTTTGCACCTGCGCGACGCTCAAACGAGGGTTAGCAACCACCAGCAGAATCAGAACGGCCAACGGGCCGAAAATCCTCAGTCGCATAATCATCATGTTCTCCACGAGCCGTTCGTGACCAGCCCGAGTTTTTGTACCACAGCGAATGGGAGAGTCTATATCGCTTCGGACCGGCTTTTTTGTACCAACCCTAGGGTGAGTTTTCGGCTGTTTGCAATCCAATGAGATCGCAACGAGCCGCAACCCATGCCGCGGTCCGGCGCCGCCGGCACCTATGGGCGATTCTGTTTCGACGCGCACTCTGCGACGGCCTTCTTAACTTCCGCATCGTCGGGAGCCGTAGCAAGGATTTTTTTGCCGTAAGAAGTGACGCCGTCGCAATCCGAGTTCCGCACAGCGGCGTCAAACTGTTCGCGATAATAGAATGTAATTCCGAAGTTGCCCTGGGCTTCGCTGAGGTCGGGATCGAGTTCGAGCGCCTTCTGCAAATGCATCATCCCCTCAGAGAGGTTGCCTTGCCACAACAGCGCGTCCCCAAGGTTGTTGTGGGCCTTGGCATCGCGCGGGTCAAGTTCCAGAACCTTCTTCCACTCCGTGATTGCCGCGTCAAGCTGGCCCTTCGCGGATAGGTCCGACGCAATATCGAAAAGCCGGTACGATTCGGCCGCGGGCACATCGATCTTCATGATTCCGTTCGGGGGAATATTCACAAACTCCGGAATATTCACGGCGCGATTGGCCGCTGTCGAGTTATCGATCAGAATCGCCGGGCTGTCGTTGCCATCCGCATCGAGGTGCGTCAAGAACATCTGCGTGTAGGGCGAACGGCTCTTCGAGGAGAAAACCAGCCAATGGCCGTTGGGCGAGAAGCTGTGCCAGGAGTTCATCAACGGGGTATTGCTTCGCAGCCGCCGCGCCACGCCGCCTTCCGCGGGCACGATGTAGAGCTGGCTATCGGGGCGCATCAACTGCGCGTTGTTGCATTTCACAAAGATGATCCAGCGGCCATCCGGTGAAACCTTGGGAAAGCTATTGCTCATACCGTCGTGGGACGCGCCCTCGATCGGCACGGCCTGGCCACCCTTACCGTCGTTGAACGGAATCCGGTAAAGGTCGTACTGGATTTGGGTTTCCTCCGGAGCGTTGGCATACTCGGGCAGCTTCTGGCCTTCGGGCTGCGGATCCCTTGCTTCTGCCCGGGCAAAGACGACGTACTTGCCATCGGGACTCCAGACGGCATCCGTCTGCACATATCGTGGATCATCGGCGCCGGGTAAGGTTTGCGTTTGGCCCGTCGCGCGGTTGTAAAGCCCGAGGATTCCGCGCGTGGGATAGAACACTTGCAGGAAGCGGTAATCCTTGAAATTCACAACGTAGTAGCTATTCGGGAGTTCCTTTTCCAGTCCTCGCAACGTGGTCAAGACGTACTTGCCGTCCGGCGAGACCTGTGACATGAAACCGATTCTCGAATTCGCAGGCGCCGCATTTCGGACGGCGCTCCACGAGATCACGTCTTGATTGCCGATAGCCATTTCCGGCTTCGTCGAGGTGAGCACGTAGAGCCCCTTATCATTAGCGGGACCGTCGAGGTCCATCCCCATTGTCTTGCCGTCTTGGGAAAACGAATGGCAATTGGCACAGGTGTGCAGGCCCGTCAGCAGCAGTCGGCTTTGAGGCTCGGCGATGTTGCGCAGTCGCCAGGCGATCAGGGGCAGATCCTCTTGGGCCAGTGGCTTGATGACGCCCTTTTGCGATTCCGAAGGCATCAGCGGAACGTCGCGATAAAAGATTGGCGCGCCCACTGGATCCATCGAGGTTTGAATCGTCACCTCGCCACGGGAGACGGGGTGGTCCAGATGGTCGTCTTGGAATCCGGTGATCGTGATCGTGGCTGGGTTTTCCTTCGATTGCCGCTTGATCGCCTCCCAGGTGGCCGCATCCGGTATCCAAGTTCGCGCCGCGGCTTGCTGGGGTGTCAGCTTGGGCGGTTCATTGGCTGTGGAAACACAACGCGGATCGATCTCGCCGATGCGCAATCGCTCGCCGGCCGACTTCGCTCGAATGCCGGCAGCGCCGTTGGCAAATGCCACATCGATTGTCCACACAGAGGCGCTGCTCGAAGCGTCACGCCAGAGAAAAGTTGGAGGAGTTATTTCCGGCGGGAAGATCGATCCTTCCTCCGGGTAGTCAACTGTGATCACGGCCAGCGCCGGACCATTCGGGATGGGCGATGGAGAAGAACCCGCGGCCTGCGCACCGGCCATTTGCGGCGCAAGCAGCGGACCTGGCGTGCTTGCGCCGCGCTGCGCGGCACCCAGGCCCAGAACTGCCGCGGTGGCGGCAGCCACAATGCAGAAACCCAGACTTCGTGCTCTCAATCGTTTCACGGCATTCCCTCATTCAGCCGGGCAACTCACGATCCGCAGACTCAGCTTTTCAACTCGGCCTATCATCCAGAATTTGCATCTCAGTGGGAATTTCGGGCGCCCTCTTCTTCAATCAGTTTGAAGCGGCTGCGTGTCTCCTCTTGCTGTTGTAACCCGGCGTTGACCGCCACCAGCTTTTGCACGAGTTGCGGCAACTCCGTCCGATCACCTTTCTTGCGCAGGCAGACGATCAAGTAGTAGAGCGCGGATTGGTCATTGGGATCGGACTGCAACGCCAGGCGTGCGGTTGCCTCCGCAAGATCCGTCTCTCCTGCGCGGATGTAAAGTTCGGTGAGGACATCTTCGGCAAGCGTGAAATCCGGCTTGCTGCGGATGGCGCGCTGTGCGGCAGCCTCCGCTTCCTCAAACGTGGGCGTGCCGGGTTGGGCGCCCATGCGGAACAGGAGTTCGGCGAGAAGATAGTTTAGGGTAGGATCAGCGGGCGCCTTCCCGAGACCCTGCTTCACAACTTGAACTGATTCGCCCAGTTTGTTTTCCTGCAGCAATGAGATACCCAGCGCCACCGAGCTGTAATTCTGTTGCGGGTTCAAGGCTGCGGCTTTGCGGAAATCGGCGTTGGCTGCGTCGTACTGTTCCATCTGCAACTCGAGCAAGCCACGCTCAAGATAGAGCTGCGCGGAATCGGGCACGGCGTGCAATCCGGCATTGAGGACATCCGCGCCCACGTCGAGCGCCGCGTGGTCCATGCTGAGTGTGGCCAGGTCAAGATAGTTTTTACTGTCGCTGGGGACCAGCGCGATCGCGTTCTGCAACGCCGCGACCGCCGCAGGCGTCTGCTGATCTTGCTCGTAGGCTTGTGCGATCAGATTCAATGCCGCCGCCCTTTGCTTTTCCGGTCCATCCTCCGTGAGGGGCAGCAGGGTGCGGACGGCATCCTCGTACTGGTGGGCGTCGAACTGGGCGAGCCCGAGCGGATACAGGGCATTCGGATCTCCGGGTTGAAGATCAGCCATGTGCTGAAACACCGGAACCGCTTCTTCAGCGCGATTCAATTGAAGCAGGCAGGTGCCATATTGCGAGAGCGCCGGAACATCGTTCGCTACCACCTGAGGACTCTTTGCGTAGTGCTCAACCGCGCTCGCGCAGTCCTTGCGTTTGAAGGCCAGTGCCGCGGTCATCGCGTGGGCAGTCTGATCATCCGGGTTCAACTGAAGCAGCTTCTCCAGGAATGGCAGGGCTTCGGGGCTGCCGGCTTGGAATTCAATCTGCGCCGCAGCTTCCAGCGCGGCGACATTGTCCGGATCGATTTGGAGCCCGTGCTTGAAGGCCTGGAGGCTCTCCTGAGAACGGTTCAAGCCCGCAAGGGCGATACCTTCTAATGTCCAAGACCGCGGATCGGTGGGATGCGCACGAGCCAAATCCTGCGCCAGGAGAAGCGCCTGTTCATAGTCATGGGACTGAAGCGCCTGCACTACGGACTGCGGAGTGGGATCGGGATTGGTTTGCGCGCGGATGGCCACCGCAAGCGCGAACCAAAACAAGACCGAAAGAGAAAGAAACCATGCGGGAGCTCTTGATCGCACACGGAAACAAGCCCACGTCGACGCAGTCGCACGCTTCCTCCGCGGAGATAGGGCCGACTGCGACATGTGATTCAAGCCGGAATTTCCGGCCGAGGGCTCTCGCGTTTGCATCGTACGCTTCCCTTTCCTTCGACACAATCAGCTTGCCATTGGAGCGGTTCCCAGAAGGAGAGGAACCGTTCGTCTTAATTCGCACCTCGAAACAAGAACGCTCGGCCGATCATTCGGATTGCCCGGGAGGAGCGGGAGCGGCAAGGGAGCGATCCGAAGCCGGTTTCGCAAACTTAGTGCCGTCGATCGAGACGTTCTGTTGCACCTGCTCAATCTGCATGGTCGAACTGCTGCCCGGTTGAGAAAGAGTTACGCGGAACGGCACCTGCACGCCGCCGACATCGCGATAATCGGCGTAGTCGATTTGCGTGGGATCCAGGCCGAGTGGCGAGTCGGCGTAGCGAACCACGCGCAGCAGCAGATTTGATTGTTCGTCGAAGTAGAGCTTGGCAGCCGGTTGGCCTTCCATGACGCAGAGAAGCACATAGGCTTCGCGGTCGCCGACCTTTTCAGGGTACTCGACGTGCAGTTCGGGGAACAACTCCTGGACGCGCAAAGCGAACTGCAAATTGGCGTCCATCTGCGCAGCTTCTATTTCCGAGCCTTGCATGATCCGCGTGGGCCGACCCGGAGAGACGAGCCAACCCGTCTGGCCGTCGAAAATTGTGAGGCTATCTCCCTCGGGAAGGTGCTGGACCACCGCCTGCTTATCTGGCGCCCGCGTGAATATCTCGACGCTGACCGACCGTCGTCCGAAACTGACGGTGCCCTTCTCTACGCGGCTGGTGATGTTCTCGATAGCTGCGGTTCCGCCGAGCGCGTCGATGTAACTGCCAAGCAACTGGGAGACCGTGGGCAAGTTGGCCGTGGGTTCCTGAGCTTCGAAAGCGGCGGCGGTTTGCCGCCGCATTTGGCCGTCGACAGTCGGAGTGCCGGCAGGCTCAGGTGCACCGCGATGACAAGAGTAGCAGGTGACTTCGCGCTGGCCCTTGAAGCTATCCTGGTTGATAGCGAACATCATTTGCATCATGCTGCGCGCGGTTTGTTTGGACTTCTTCTCGTCGCTTTCGAACCGGCCTTCAACGTGACAGTAAGTGCATTGCACACTAAGCGACGACGATATGAATTCCATGGCGGGAATCAGTTGGTCGGACGGAATCCCTTTTAGCACTTGAATGTTTTTGAAGACCTCTTCGGTATTTTTCGGTGATGCGCCTGGGGCACGGCTCTGCGCAGTCTGATCCGCGGTGGATGTTGGAGTCATCGCCGCCTTGATTTTATTCGACAACGCCACAGCTTGCGCGGTTTCGCCTTGTTTTTCGTATAAGCCAATCAGCGTGCTGGCGGCCGGAAGATACAAGGGATCGCGTGCAACGGCACGCTCTAGGTGCTGAGTTGCATCTGCGACGTCGCCATTTTGGATGTACGGCCCGGCGGCTGCCGCCTCCGCGAGTGCGGAATCAGGATCAAGCTGCAAGGCGCGGTCGAAGGCGATTTTGGCGTCCGCTGTTTGATTTCCAGCAAGCAAGGCGCTACCGATCCACTTGAAAAAGTCGCTGTCATTCGTGAATTGCTGCTGCACTTCCGCAAGGTATTGATAACCCTGAATAATAAGAGCAGACGAGTGACGCTGCATCCCGACGTCGATATCGGCGATTCCGAGGTTGCGGCGCTGCAGATCGAGCGAAGGCTCGCGCCATGCCGCTATTGCGATGCCGGGGGGAAGATCGGGCTCGTTCGTCGGGCGGCGCTGAATTCGGTGGTCAGTGAACACCGTATGACCGCCGTCCGGTGCATTGCGGCGGGGCATGTGGCAACCCACGCAGTCACTATCCCTGGCGGGATGGGGGGAAACGGGAAAGTTCGCTGCGTGACAAGAGAGGCATCGAGCACGGTAATACTGCAGAGGCTGAACCGGAGGGTCGTGAGGATCGTGACAGGTTCCGCACCAGAGGCGGCCGCCGCTGTTCCGAGCGCAGGAGCTTAGGGCCAATTGCTCGACATGGCTGATCACTTTGAACGTGCCAGAGGGCGATCCTGGGGGCAGAACGTTACGGTAGATTGTGAATGTATCTTCCAATCGTTGCCCCGAAACGAAATCACTGAGCTTTTTTCCGGGATTCGGTACACGAGCCACCCCAAATAAATGACATTGCTCGCAGACGCTGTCCCGAGCGGCGGCGTCGAGCTTTGCGGGATTGACGATTGTGCCGGCGCGAGGATCCGCGAGATGCTCTTCAACGGGCCCATGGCATCGCTCGCACGTGATCCCTTCCGCCTCGGGAGGAAAAACTGGAGATCGATATTGATTCAGTGTGCCCGCTACGTGCAGCGCCGTTCCCGAATGGCACAGAAGACATTCTTCACCTACGGGACGCGTGAAATCGGGATCCCGTAAATTTTCATACCCAGGGGCGAGATCATATGATTGTCGGCTGGTGTAGAAAGCGACCGGAGACTGAAAGAGGTGGCCTCCCAGGTCGACCAGATAGCCGCTCGCGCGGGTGCCCGAGCCGATGACAAAGTCGATGCGGTAATCACTGCTGTCGCCGGCATTCTCCCAGTGCTGCCAATAACCGGCTAGCAAAGAATGCATCGTTATCGTTGAGCCTTGGGCGGTGACAGTGCCTTCCGGTTCCTGGCCAGCGCGCCGCAACGAATGGGCCATGGCGGTGCGGGCGTAGCCTTCGACCTCGGCAGCGTGGCAGGGCAGACACCGACTGGCTCCGGTGGGCTCGCTCGGCGGAAGCTGCGAAGCAACAGGCGCTGGCGAAGCGATTCCGGCAGATTGCCCCCTTCCCGTGGCAATGCCGCCGAGAGTGACCAGAAGGATTGCCAGGAACAGAGAAAACGTTTGCGCTACGGGCCGGAAATGGGATTGCCGAACCATAGGACGAAGTTTATTAGGAATGGACGAGCGAGAAGCGCTTCATTCTTTCGCCTCGGGTGCGCCTTGCGAGACGCGCCGCGGGGTCGAACCCGTTTTGACCTGATTGTTGCTCGGAGGAAACGTTGTGGAATTGCGCAGAATCAAATGCGTCTTGAGCACATATTCCGTTCCGCTTGCTATAGGAGCGGCCCTCTTCACTTCTTTGAGAAGAGCGTTAAAAGCAAGGGTCCCCAATTCTGTCTGTGACATTTGAATTGTGGTCAGCGGCGGAATCATGAAGTCCGCCAATCGCGTATCGTCAAATCCAATCACTGACAATTCCTGAGGCACAGCGATTCCCAACTCGAAGGCCTCTCTCATAACGCCGATAGCGGTCATATCATTGGAGCAGAGTAGAGCGGTCGGGCGTTCTCGAAGCTTGGAGAGGGTTTGGAGCGCGCGCTTTCCCCCTTCCAGTCTATGGTCCCCCTGGACGATGAAATCCGGCTTTACTTGCAGACCGATCTCGCGCATCGACTCGCTAAACGCGTTCCTGCGTGCGATGGCAGATCGCAATTTGAGCGGCCCCGAAACAAAGCCAATGCGTTCGTGCCTCATCGCCGCCAAATGCTGCACGGCCTGGCGTATTCCGTGAGCGTAATCGATACGGATGTTACTGACGCGAGGCGCTTTGGGTCCAACGTCGACAAACACCAAAGGCAAATTCCGAAACCGCAGATGTTCCAAAAGTTCGTCTTCCATTCCGAACGTAAGGATGGCGACGCCCTCCACGCGGCCCTCGATCATCCTGCGAACGGCGAGTTCCATCCGCTTGGGGTCGTGGATCGTCGATGTTAGAAGAATTTCGTAATTTTGTTCGACCGCAAGGGTTTCGAAAGTCTGTACAATTTCCGGGAAGAATGGATTTGTGATTTCGGAAACGATCAATCCAAAAACACGGCTTCGCCCGGAGACCAAGGCGCGCGCCTGGCGATTGGGGTAATACCCGAGTTCGGCAATCGCCTTCCAGACGCGCTTGGCCATTTGCGCATCGACCGTCGCCACCTGATTGACCGTGCGCGATACTGTGGCAGTCGATACTCTTGCTCGCCTGGCGACGTCGCGAATGTCCACGAATCCTCTTCAGCCCCGGATTCCACCCCGCCGATAGTATACGCTATCCCAAATGCCTGACAACCGGTGGCAAGCCAAGGAAAATTTCAATAGGAACTATTAGGAACGCTAAAGGTCTCTCCCCCGAAGATTCCCGCGATTCCTGAAAATAGTACACAGATGGTACATCGTTCCACAGTTCGACGCGGAAGGCCCTTGCAACGCGAGGAAAGGAGTGGTAAACGTTTACTTCATTTGCTCGGTTTCTGTAGCTTCAAGGGGACGACTCATGACCAAACCCGCCGCCACACTTTTTGCATTCGTCGCTCTCTTCGTTCTCTCAACTTCGTACGATGCGAAGGGGGCAAGGCGAAAGTTGCAAGTTTCAAATTTTGGCACGACCGCCGAGGGAATTCTCGTTTATCGCTACGTCCTGACGAACGACAAAGGCGCTGAGGCAGTCGTGATCAGCTACGGGGCGACCCTTGTTTCTCTGAAAGTTCCCGATCGCAACGGCAAGATAGCCGACGTCGTTCTCGGATACGACAGTGTCGATGGATACGAGCAGGGGACATCGTATTTCGGGGGCACCATAGGGAGATACGGAAATCGAATTGCCGGCGGCCAATTTACGCTGGACGGCAAAGTGTTTCACGTTCCTACGAACGACGGCCCCAACAGTTTGCACGGAGGAACCATCGGTTTCAACAAGAGGGTTTGGACAGCAGTGGATCGGTCGCGAGCGGACGCCGAAGTTCTGGAATTGAGCTACGCCAGCTCAGACGGAGAAGAGGGTTACCCGGGATCCTTGAAAGTGAAGGTTACGTACACACTCGCCGCAGAAAGCAACGAATTGCGAATCGATTATTGGGCGACGACGGACAAAGATACGGTTGTCAACCTGACGAATCACAGTTATTTCAATTTGACTGGCGACGCCAGCCAGACGATTTTGAATCACCAATTGACTCTGCACGCGCTGAAATTTACGCCCGTCGATGCGACACTGATACCGACGGGGGAAGAACGCGCGGTGGAAGGCACACCTTTTGATTTCACGAAGCCGACGGCAATCGGAACGCGAATCAACCAGGACGATGAGCAGTTGAAGTTCGGCAAGGGGTACGACCACAACTGGGTGCTGGATAAATCGGAGTACGGTGGATTGCAACTTGCCGCAGAGGTTTTCGAGCCCACGAGCGGGCGAGTGCTGGAAATTCTGACGACGGAGCCTGGCATCCAGTTCTACAGCGGCAATTTCTTGGACGGGACGGCGAAGGGCAAGGGCGGGCAAGCTTATGCGTACCGCACCGGATTGGCGCTGGAGACGCAACATTTTCCGGATTCGCCAAACCATCCGAATTTCCCTTCGACGGAATTGAAACCCGGCCAAACGTATCGCTCAACGACGGTGCTACGATTTTCGACCAGGAAATGAGATGCGCAAGACGAAGAGCGATCTGCGTATTTGGTGCGTGTGAGATGCCCGCGCGCAGGCTAAGCCGAACGTGCTGTACCGCTTGCATGCAAACTGCAAGCAGAACGAAACATCCGCCGTGGGGCGAGCATTAGTTCCCGCCGAAAGGCGGCACTGAGAGAAGAAAGCGACGTAAACGAGCCATGTCGAACAAAAGAAAAATGACGATGGGTGTGATTGTTGGGAATCGCGGTTTCTTTCCGGATCATCTGGCGAAGACGGGACGAGAAGAGATCATCCGGGTTTTGCAAAAAGCGGGTATCGACGCGGTTGTGCTCGGGCCGGAGCAAAGCAAGCACGGGGCAGTGGAGACCTACGAAGAAGCAAAGCGGTGTGCTGAGTTGTTTAGGTCGAAAGCCGGCGCCCTCGACGGCGTCATCGTGACCTTGCCGAATTTCGGAGACGAGCGCGCCATCGCCGATACGCTACGTCTGGCGCGTTTGGAAATACCGGTGCTAGTGCAGGCCACACCGGACACCCAGTCAAAAATGGCCATCACGCACCGCCGCGACAGTTTTTGCGGAAAGATGTCGGCCTGCAATAATTTGCAGCAATACGGCATCCCCTATTCGCTCACCACGCTTCATACCGAAGCACTGGATTCGCCGGAGTTCGCGAAGGATCTCGAATGGTTCACCGCTGTCTGCCGCGTTGTGAAGGGTTTGAAGAATCTGCGCATCGGCGCTCTGGGCGCGCGGCCCGCGGCCTTCAACACCGTGCGGTACAGCGAGAAATTGCTCGAAGCCAGCGGAATCTCCGTCGAAACTCTTGACCTTTCCGAAGTCCTCGGACGAATCAGCCGAATGAAGGATACAGACGAATCCGCGGTGGCGAAGCTGCAATCCATCCAACGTTACGTGACGACGGCCGGCATCCCCCAGGCGGCGCTGCTCAAGATGGCCAAGCTCGGCGCGGTTGTCGATCAATGGATGCGCGCCACGGACGTTCAGATTAGCGCGGTGCAGTGCTGGACTTCGCTGGAGGAGAACCTCGGCGTGGTGCCCTGCACGGTCATGAGCATGATGAGCGAATCGCTGCTTTCAAGCGCATGCGAAGTGGACGTATGCGGCGTGCTGGGTATGCACGCCCTGCAATTGGCATCCGAAACGCCCAGCGCACTGCTTGACTGGAACAACAACTACGGAAGCGATCCCAACAGGGCCGTGTGCTTCCACTGCAGTAATTTGCCCAAGCACTTCTTCAACGAAGTCAAAATGGATTATCAGGCGATCATTGCCGGAACGGTGGGGAAGGACAATACTTTTGGAACGTGCGTGGGACAGGTTAAAGCCGGAGCGATGAGTTTTGCGCGCTTCTCGACGCACGACGCCAGCGGCAGGATCCGCGGGTATAGCGGCGAGGGAAAGTTTACAGATGATCCGCTTGAAACCTTTGGCGGAGCGGGTGTGGTCGAAATTCCCGGACTCCAGAAGCTTTTGCGTTATATTTGTGAAAACGGATTTGAGCACCACGTGGCCGCGAACTTTTCTTCAGTGGCTCCCGCCGTGCACGAAGCCGCCAAGCGGTACCTGGGCTGGGAAATGTACGCGCACGTGGGGTGAGGGAACGCCTTCTTGCGGCGAGCGTAAATTCTATGGCAATCGTGGCTGGAGTTGATTTCGGAACTTTGAGCGTCCGCGTTTCCATTGTGGATAGCGAACGAGGCTTACTTGCGACCGCACTGGCGGAATATCCACTTCACCGCAAACGCGAAGACCCGGAATATGCCACGCAATCGCATGAAGATCAGATGCGCGCGTTGGCGAACGCTTCCCGCGAGGCGCTAAAGCTGGCGCACATTGCGGGAGACAAAGTGGAAGCGCTGGCAATCGATACCACAGGCTCTTCCGTAATCCCCGTCGGGAAAAATCTCCAACCGCTCGACGAATATTATCTTTGGTGCGATCACAGGGCGAAGAAAGAAGCCGCGGAGATCACGGACGCGGCTCACCGGGAAAAGCTCCAAGCGATCGATTGGTGCGGCGGGGTGTATTCGTCGGAGTGGGGATTCTCGAAGCTCTTGCACTGGTTGCGGCACAATCCGGCGAAGCGCGCGGAATTCGCTTCGGCTTTTGAGCATTGCGACATGGTTGCGGCCACGCTCTGCGGAATCACCGATCCACGGAAAGCGAAGCGCAGCGTCTGTGCCATGGGGCATAAGTGGCTTTGGAATGCGGAACTGGGTGGGCTGCCCTCGGAGGAGTTCCTCGTCAGCGTCGATCCATTGTTTGCGGGAGTGCGGGAAAAGCTCCAGGGCGATTACGCCACTTCAGACAAAATTGCCGGAAGGTTATCTCCGTTCTGGGCAGAAAAACTTGGTTTGAAAGCGGGCATACCGATACCGGTCGGAGCATTCGACGCTCATTGGGACGCCATCGGAGCCGGCTGCCGAACGGATGACATGGTGAATGTCGTTGGGACTTCGACGTGCATCATTGGGATCACGCCGTCGGTCAATCTCGTGCCAGGTGTGTGTGGAGTTGTCCAAGGCAGCGTGCATCCACAGCGCACCGGAATTGAAGCGGGGCTTTCGGCCGTGGGAGACATTTTTAACGCCATCGCTACGCGCGCGGGAACCGATGTTGTTAGCGTGAGCAAGGGTCTGGAAAAGTTTCGCGCTGGACAGACCGGCCTTCTGCGCATGACCTGGGACAACGGAGACCGAACGGTCCTGGTGAATCCTAATTTGCGCGGCGTAACTCTCGGCTGGAACCTGCAGAGCACCGCTCAGGACGAGCTCTTCGCCGCCATCGAAGGCACCGCATTCCACACACGAATTATTTTGGATCGAATGGCGGAGCACGGGGTGAACATCAAGCGCGTGATCAATGCAGGCGGCATTCCGCAAAAGAACAACGTGCTGAATCAAATCTATGCAAACGTTTTAGGAAGGCCTGTGCTCGTGCCGAGCAAGAGCGTTGTCAGCTTAGGTTCCGCGATTTTCGCGTTTCTCGCGGCAGGGACATTTAAGACCGTGGAAGAGGCTCAAGATAAGATTTGTCCGGAGCATGCGGTGTTTAGTCCGGAGCCGGCGGCGCAGAAAGTCTACTCTGAGCTGTACGCGCTCTATCGGAAACTCTATTTCGCTCTCGGTCAACCGCGTGACCCAATGTTCGGCGACATTCTGCCCACACTTATTTACGTAGCTGAGAAGGCAAACCAGCCCGCTTCGTGAGCCGATCTGCGCGAATAACGATAGCTTAAGCAACCGGACGATTTATTGTATTCGTGCTTGTGAGCGCCTTCTTGCACGCATCTTGCAAACCTCTGCGACTAGACGCAGACCGTGCCGCGCCCAGTCCCCGCGATGTTGACCCTAGACATCCACCTTGTGATACAGGCGGTAAGGATCATCACCGAGAGCCGCAAAGGTGCGGAATGTTATTTTGCCGCTGGCGTCCTGCACTGCCCAGTCATCAGCAGACGGGGAGGCGGCCAGCAGTTGCTCGCGGGAAAAGCTTGCGGGCAGTTTGCCGACTCCGAACAGCGCCTGCGGTCCTCGCAGAAGCGCCATGATCTGCGGGTTTTGCGGATCGATGGCTTCCAGGCGCAGGGGCATTCCGATTTCGTACTCCACTCGGTCGCCATTTTTCCACATGCGGGTCATCGCAAAGAATTTTCCCGCCACAACATCACCTTCCGCTTGTTTACCGTTAATCGAAATGCGCGTCTTCGCATCCGACCACGCGGGAATTCGCAGATAAATCGTAAAGGTTTCGGGACGAGCCACCTCGAGTTGAAGCTCGGTCATATTTGACGCGGGATATTTCGTTTGTTGCGTCAAAGCACATGGAGTACCGCCCTGAATCCAACTGACGCGAGATGGAATGAAGAGATTGACGTAAATTCCTTCTTTCGCAGGATAGTACGAACTGATTCCGTAGTCGGCGGTCAGTTGCGGGAAAGTGCCCGAACAGCATGGCCACTTTTGCCCGTAATAGACTTTCTTCGCATCGTTATTGTTGTAGTCCGAATAGTAGAACGTGGTGCCGTCAGCAAGAATCGGTTTGGCGCCAGCGATGGTGCTGTACAGCACTCGTTCCATGCTATCCCCGTAACGAGAGTCGCGGGTGACCCGCAGCAAGTTGCGCGTGATCTTGAAGTGCCCATACGCGCCGCAGCCGGTCTCGAAGCTGGCATGGGTATAGTCCAGGCTTTTCGCCAACTGTCCCTTCCCGGGTTCCACGAACGCTTCGTTCGGCCCCCATCCTCCGGTCGCGTAGCTTTGTTCCTGAACCATGCGCAGCCCGTTCGTCGCGGCGCGGAGGTATTGCTCATCACCCAAGAAGAAATAGGCCTGCATCGCGGAACTCAGGGTATTTACGTGACTATATGCGTGCATGCCGGGAAGCGCATTTTGATTTGCCGCGAGGGGGTCGTAGTACTCATGATAAATAAAACGTTCTGCCAAGTCCCGGTAGCGCTTGTCGCCGCTCCGCTGATAGGCAAGAAAGAAATTTTCAGGCAAAGTGTAGGGCTCATCCCATCCGTAGGCGATGCTCCTATGGTTCTTGGCTGCGATGGCTTCTTGTTCATCCCGGGTTAGAGCCCTCGCCGGTAAATACGGCAACACCGCATCGGTAGCGCGCTTGAGCACATCGAGGGCGATAGGATCCGCCGCAAATTCGTGAGCATCGATCAGACCGCAGTTTGTCTTGTCGAACGTGTAAGCCGGTAGCCGATAGTCCACGTAAAACTTCCCGGTAGGCTCGACGGTCTCTCCAAAAGCGCGTACCAGGCGATGAATCTTTTCTTGCGTCTCTTTTGATCCGGTCACAGCATAGGCGCGAGCCAGTGCGGAAAGATATTGGCCGAAGGAATGTCCGGGAATGAACCCATGGAAATTGCTCTGCTTAAAGTCGTTGGACACATAAAAGTCATCGGAATTGTCATACCAGCCGCCCAAGTCGGGGCCAGGCGCCGGCATTCCTTCGCGCTGCCGAAAAGGCTTGAGCAACCCATCTTCGTCAAGATTGAGAAATATCGCGTGGTTCTGATCGAACTGAAGGCGGAAGGGTCCTTCCAGTAGTTGTACTTTCGAATAGCCAAAAACTGAAAGTGGAGGAGTGATCGCTGGCATCGCACTCATCGCCGAGGGGCGCGCCCATGCGGGAAAAGAACGCGCTGCCAACAGGCCGGCGGTCGAAATCACCGCTGATTTAAGGAACTGCCGTCTGTCATTGGTTTTCATTGCGAATCCTCCTGAGCTTGCCTACGAAAGGCCGCACCTCAAAATCCGTGAGCTGGATTTGTAGTAAGCTGCCGACCGCACGAATCTCAGCAAGCGTTTACTCGAACGGCCTATGTATAGCGCTAGAAGGGCTCGGCGTCAAACTTTCACTGTAATCGATTTCCGGGATGCAGTATCCTTCTCTGCGCGCCGATGCAATCCCCACGACAATCCATGATTGTTCTCTTCAAGGGTCTGGGTCTCGCGGTTATTCTGCTTGCTTGCCATTCTCTGGTCTATGCTCAGGCAACCGAGAGCCAGATCGCACCTATCACCGCGGCGATCACCGCGCGAGACTACGACAAGGCGGTGGAATTGGGCCGCTCGGCATTGCAAAAATCACCGAATAATCCCCAACTATGGACGCTCCAAGGCATCGCGCTGGCTAGTGAAGGCGACAACAAAGGTGCACTGACCGCGTTTCAGCGAGCCCTGAATCTTTCTCCAGACAATATCGCGGCGCTGGAGGGAGCGGCTCAAATTGAATACCAGACGACGAACCCCGGCGCCGTGGCACTCCTAAGTCGTTTGCTGCGATTGCGTCCCGAAGAGCCCACCGCCAACGCCATGCTGGCCGTGCTGGAGTACCAGCAGGGAGACTGCCCGGAAGCGGCCGCACATTTCAGTAAATCCGGTGAAGTGATCGATTCTCAACTCGACGCCCTGCACGCGTATGCCGTGTGTCTCGTGAGGCTTAAGCGATTCGACGACGCAATAACTGTATTCGAGAAAGCCCTGGCCCTTCGCCCAGACGATCCGCGCGAACGCCAGGTCCTGGCGTCCATTCAACTGATGGCTAAGAAGCCCCAAGACGCGATCGTGACGTTGCAACCACTGCTGGGCTCCCCCGATGTGGATTCAAATTCGCTGCAGCTTGCTTCAAGAGCGTACGAAGAAACTGGTGACACGCCCCAAGCGGTGAGTGCGCTCCGGCAGGCCATCTTGCTGGACCCGCGCAAGACCGGTCTTTATTTGGATTTTGCCAACATTTGTTACAATCACGCATCCTACCAGGTCGGCATTGACGTGATTACCGACGGACTGTTGGTGCAGCCAAACTCCGATGAGCTCTATTTGGCGCGGGGCGTCCTTTATGTGCAGTTGGCCCAATTCGACAAAGGGGAAGCTGACTTCGAGAAAGCATATGATTTGAATCCGAATCAGTCTCTGAGCACGGCGGCCCAAGGCTTGATCGCTGTTCAGGCCAAAGATCCCGATCAGGCACTGGTGTCGGTGCAGGCAAAATTGCAGCGCAAGCCGAACGATCCTATTCTGCTCTATTTGCAAGCGGACCTTCTGTCGCAGAAAGGGCTCGACCCAAGTGCGCCTGAGTTTCAACTCGCGATGGCCTCGGCGAAGCGGGCCGTAAGCTTGGAGCCGACACTGGCCGACGCTCGCGTAGTCCTGGCAAAACTTTATATGGAGACCGGACAGTACCAAGAAGCGATCCAACAGTGCCGGCAGGCGCTCATCACGAATCCCGACGATCAGACCGCGGTGTACCGCCTGATTCAGGCCTTGCGAAAAACGGGACAAACCGCGGAGCTACCAGACTTAGTTCAACGTCTTGCGAAATTGCGCGAGCAGGCTACACAACTTGAACGGCAGCGCTCCCGTTACCATCTATTGGAAGGCGATGCACCCCCAGACGACACGTCACCACCAACACCAGCGTCAGCACCGGCGAATCAGCCTTAAGCACAGCCAGAAGTCATCGCGCAGGGTGATCTCATGGGTTTCAAAAAAACGTTTGCTCAACTCGGGCGTGCCCGACAACTGAAAGTCGCTGGCACACTGCCAAAAGGATGTCAGTTAGCATGATCTATTCGCGCCGTTCATTTATGGACTTTTCGCTCGGGTCGGCTTTGGCTTTTACCGCCCCACGACTCTTCGGGCAGATAATCAACCACCAAGCCGCTCCTGTTCCCCGGCAAGCGCCCTCTGGGCGCCCCTTCAACGCGCATTTTGTCGACGTCGGGGCGGCCGCTGGACTAAATGAGCCGACAATCTACGGCGATGTCGAGACCAATAAGTACATTCTGGAAAGCGATGGTTGCGGCTGCGCCTTCATCGACTACGACAATGACGGCTGGATGGATCTCTTCTTGCTCTGCGGCACTCGCATAGAGGGCGCTCCGGCCGTCGCAACCAACCGCCTGTACAAGAACAATCGTGACGGGACGTTCTCCGACGTCACGGAGAAGGCGGGTTTACACGCTGTCGGCTGGGCGAACGGGGTCTCCGTTGGGGACTACAACAACGACGGTTTCGACGACATGTTTGTCACTTACTTCGGACAAAACAGACTTTACCGCAACAACGGTGACGGCACCTTTGCAGACGTGACGCAGGCTGCCGGGCTCTTGAACGACCCAACTCGCTGGGGCGCCGGCTGTAGCTTTCTAGACTACAACCGAGATGGACACCTGGACTTGTTCGTCTCCAACTATGTCCATTTCGACCTGGCACACGCGCTCCCTCCTGGAGGAAGCTGCAATTTCAAGGGAATTCCCGTGGAGTGCGGCCCAATGGGACTTCCTACGGGACACCCCTCGCTCTACAGGAACAACGGCGACGGTACCTTTACGGATGTCACCGAGCAAGCCGGCATCGGGAAAGCCACAAAGTGCTATGGAATGACCGTAGTCGCCGCGGACTTGGACGAGGATGGCTGGACCGATATCTACGTTGCCTGCGATTCCACTCCCAGTTTGCTTTTCATGAACAACCATGACGGAACCTTCCGCGAAGAAGGCGTGCTGCGCGGCCCAGCCCTCAGCGAGGACGGAGAAATGCAGGCGGGGATGGGGGTCGGGATTGGCGACTATGCTCTCGACGGACATTTGGACCTTTTTAAGACGCATTTCGTAGAAGACGCGCCCGCGCTTTACCACAATGATGGCAAGGGGTATTTCGATGATGTCACCACCGAGTCTCGCGTCGGCGTGGAGACGCGATATGTCTGTTGGGGCGCCGGAATCGTCGATCTGGATAACGACGGCTATCCTGATTTGTTCATGGTTACAGGTAACGTTTACCCGGAGGTTGAACGCGCGCTCCCGCAGTATGCGAGCAAGGGACCTCGCGTAGTGTTTCGCAACCTGGGAAACGGCACATTCGAGGAGCTGATCGACGCCGCCGGCCCCGGCGTTGCCGATCTCCACTCGAGCCGCGGCTGCGCTTTTGGAGATTTTGACAATGACGGTGACATCGACATGCTCGTCATAAACATGAACGAAAATCCGTCCCTTTTGCGCAACGATATCCGCGGAAAACAAAATTGGATTAAGGTGAAGCTGGAGGGAGTCAAGTCCAATCGAAGCGCCATCGGAGCCCGGGTTCTTGCTCATTATGGCGGGAAAACGCAAGCTCAGTGCGTTGTGGGCCAGTCTAGTTTCTATTCTTGCAACGATTCCCGCCTGCACTTCGGCCTCGGAAACAATACCTCGGTCAGCGTAGATGTGCACTGGCCGAGCGGACTTGTGGAGTCCTTTAAAAGCCTCCCAATCAATGAATTAATCACCCTCAAAGAGGGTGTTGGCAAGGTGCCGAATCTAGGCTGGTCGAAGACCTAACCCAAGCCATCGGAACCACCGGGATACCCTGCCCAGGCAGTTTTCCACCGCCGCGAACCCCCTAATGGAAAAGTACTAGAAAAAAGCTTGACAGCAGATTTCAACTGGCATATAAATCCCGGCAATTGAGAAAACGTTTACAGTAAAACCTTCCTGTAAATGTTTGCCCTCAATCATGGGGTGGAACGCAGCAACAATAACGGGGGTAAAATGCGAGCAAGATTCCTTGTTGAATGGTCCATACGGCTGGTAGCCGCTGTTCTTTTGATTTCTTGTCCGGCTTGGGCGCAGTTCACCGCAAATATTCAAGGAACGGTTGACGATCCTAGCGGCGCGGCGGTGCCGCAAGCCAAGGTTACGCTTGAAAACACCGTGACACTGGTCACGGCGAACACCACCACGGATGCCTCGGGATTGTATCGGTTTGAAAGCCTTGCCCCGAGCACCTACCAAATCACGGTCAATGCGACGGGTTTTGCCCCGGCGGAATCGGATGTAACGCTTTTGACGGATCAAACCCTGACCGTCAACGTTTCACTCAAGGTGGGCACAGCGACTTCGTCGGTCGTGGTGACTGCGGAAACTCCGATCGTGAACACTTCTGAGACTCGCGACCAGCAGACGGTCGCGACCCAAGAGTTATCCAGTGTCCCGCTCGAGGGCCGCAACATGCTCTCGCTGTCAACCGAGGCTCCGGGGGTCTCCGGACTCGGTGTCGCGTCGGGTCCTGGCACCAATGGCGGTACTCCGGGAACCAGCGCAGACAATTTCAGCACGGAAGAAGCAGTCGACCTTAGCGCCAAAGGTCAAGGCACGGTGTCGAATCTGTGGGTCATTGACGGCTTGGACGTCACCAGCGGAATTCGACAGGGCGTCTTGAATCTTACGCCCAACCCTGACTTCGTGGAGGAAGCTTCCAACCAAGTCAACGTATATAACGCCGCGTATGGCAATGCCAGCGGCATCCAGTTCGCGATGACCACGAAGTCCGGCACCGATCAATACCACTTCCTGCTGAGCGATTATTTCAACAACCAGGATATGTATGCGCGTTATTCGCTGCCTGGCTCCGACCATGCGTACAACCCATTCCACGGGAACAATATGTCGTTCTCCGTCGGCGGCCCAGTGATTCCCCATAAACGGTTCTTCTTTTTCTTCGGCGTGGAACCATTGCGCGAATCCTATTCCACGGGCAGCTCGAATTTCAACTACGTGGCGCCGCAGTTCATCGCCTGGGCCAAAGCCAACTATCCGAATACCCTCGGTACGCAGGTACTGGAAAACTATCCGGTGTCTCCTGCCGTGGCCTTCAGTAGCGTAGCGCTGACCGCGGGCGCGGACACCCATTTGGAGAGCGGATGCGGGATCGGCACCACGGCCCCCGCCGACATACCGTGCTCCACGCCTATGGTTGACACCGGAGTATTCAACTCCACGGACTTCCGGAACGGCACCCAATATTTCGTGCGCTTTGACAAGTACTTCGACAAGGATCGTATTTACGGCAGCTTTTTCCGTACGCTCCTGTCCAGCGGAGGTCCCGCCCAAATCCCGGCGTTCCCCGCGACTAACAATTACTGGGAGCGCGCCATCCAGGTCGGTTGGACGCACACCTTTAGCCCGACGATGCTGAATGAGGCGTCCTTTGGTACGAATCGCGTGCAGGGCATATTGGATTCCAGCGGCACGTTCACCGTACCTATCATCAACACGTCCGAAGTCGGCGGTTACGGCAGCGGCTTCGCGCAGGGCGATTTCATCCAACACGATTATCATTGGCGCGATGTTCTGACGAAGGTAGCCGGCGCGCATGTGCTCACGGTAGGTTACGAGGGTTGGTACGGCGACGACGAGGAACCGTTCCAAGGACCGTGGTCGACGCCAGCTCTCGGTTTCAACAGCCTGACGGATCTGGTGCGGGATGCACCTCAGTCGGAAAATCACCTCTATTACAGCCCCCAGACCGGCTTAGTACAGCTTTGGGACTGGGATGCTGCTTCTTCAACGTACGGTTTCTTCGCCAACGACGTTTGGAAGGTTCGCAAGAATCTGACCCTGACAGTGGGCTTCCGATTTGACAACGAGGGCAACCCGTATGCGCTGAACTCCTATACGGTGTTTGGCAACTTTATCCTTGGTCCAGGGTCAACCTTCAACCAGCAAATTGCCAGCGGTTCGACGCAGGCTTCGCACTACGCGCTTAATCACGCTCCTAAAACCTACAACCCGCGCCTTGGTTTTGCGTGGGATGTGACCGGATCGGGTAGCTGGCTGTTGCGCGGCGGGTTCGGAATGTTCTCGAACGCGCTCACATCCGCCAACATCCAGGAAGAATACCGGGGCGATACGCCGGGTACGCTTCAACCAACTTTCGAAGCGGGGACCTCGACTCCGCCTATTTTCTCCCTGGGCACCGGCAGTACGCCACCATTCGGATTCGTAACCCCATCGATGGTAGGGGGCCCGTTGTGCCCCGCAGCGCCCTGCCTGGACTCTCAGGGAGGACTCGTGGGAGCAAACCTGGGGATTGGCGGAATCGATCCCAACATAACTTCCCCAACCTCATATCAATGGTCTGCCACTCTCGAGCACAAGATTACCGATCACTTCGTTGCCAGCTTGTTCTACAGCGGCTCACATGACACCGACATCGCCGCGGGCGGAGATGGCGCGGGTGGCGTCTCCTACGGAACGCAGATCAACTTTGTCCCAGGCAGCGAGGTGGGCAAGGGGGTAGGCGCATTCCCCGGAACATACAATTCGAGCTTTGGCTCGATCTTCTATACGCAGGACAATCGGTATAGCAACTACGAAGGGATAACGGTTGACCTTCGCGCTCGAGCAAAGCACGGGTTCTTCGACGTGTCGTACACGCGCTCTTCCTCTAAGGACGACGCGGGTAACTACGCGAGCAGCCCGGAAAACCCATCGATATGGTATGGACCCTCACCTTGGGATGTTCCTAACCGCATCTCCGCAAGCTTCACCTATACGCTCGTCGGCCTGAACCACGGCCAGGGGGCCATAGGAAAGCTGACCGGAGGCTGGGGAATCAGCGGTGTGAGCTACTACCAGACAGGTTATCCGTTCACCGTCTTCGCCGGGAATTCATTCAACGGCGGTGCGTATGTCGCGGGTTCCAACGCGTTCTTGAACGCAACCGGAGACTACAACGCGGACGGGGACAACAACGACGTTCCGAACGTGACTAACTACACGGAGAACTTCTCTCACACCAATGATTTCACCCAAGGCAACATCAGTCATGGCGTCAACCCCGGCGTCTTGTCTCTGTCGCAGTTCACTGTGCCGACATTGGGCAGCGAGGGCAACGAGAAGACCAATCTGTTCCGTCAGCCGTCGCTCACGCAGACGGATGTGAGCTTCTATAAGGACAATAAAATAACCGAGCGGCTTGACTTCCAATTCCGCTTTGACTTCTTCAACATCTTCAACGACACAAACTTTACCAACATTCAAAATAACGTAAACGCGTCAAACTTTGGCGAAGTGCAAAGCCAGAATCTTCCGAGATGGTGGACAGTCGGAGGGAAGCTCAGCTTCTAGTCTGGTCTCGAGCATCCACCCAGGGAACTGCCGCCGCGTCCTCCCACGAGCGGTGGTTCCCTGGAGGCCATCAGAGGCGGGAGCGAAATAGCTCCCGCCTCTATTTTTTTGCAAGCCCCCCCGTCCATTTCACCAAGGGTAGCTCGTCGGAAAATGTGACTTGGGCTTTCTTGAGACTGACAGGGAATGTCAGGCGGCCCGAACATCGACGATATGTGGGCTCGGAGTGAGGAACCCCAACCTTCCCGGCTCTGGCGACGCGTAGGCTCGTGAAGCAGTGAAGCAGGCAAAACGCCGAGACGCGATCTTGATGGAAGCTATCTCAATCAAATGTTAACGGCCGCCCCAAACGCGCGCCGGCGGAAACTCAACCCCCACTGCGCCTACGTATGCGTACGCAGTGGGGTTTTATCTGAGGATCAACGGCGGCCGGTTGATCGAGCGTATTGTGGGCACGAATGTCAGCGTCGTTCAAAACGCTCGTACTTGGTGCGTTAACTGTAGCCGCTTGCGGGCCATTGCTTGCCAAGGTGAAAAGCTCTCACTGTTTCCCTTGCGAGGTATCACCATCCAAGGCAGCGTGTGGCCAGCCACCGGTCCACGTGAGAGTTGAAATTTGTAACGACGGAATACCTGTCTTCGCGTCGTAGGCGTGGAACACAATGATGTCGTCGCCATCCTTTTGAAGCAAAACCGATTCGCCGCCAGGGCCCAGCCATTTCTGATTGGCCTGGAGCAACGGCGTCGCGGCCCCATCCATCATCTTCTTCCCGTCGGCGTCGAGATAGGGGCCTGTGACGGCTCGGGCGCGCCCCACCATGGTTCGATACGTGCTCTTCGTTCCGCGGCAGCACAGATCCCACGAGACAAACAGATAGTAGAACTTACCGTGGTGAACGATGAACGCCGCCTCGATGGCCTCGTAGTCAGGTGGCAATCCGGGGGGTGGCGGATCGAAATGCTCTGGCTTGGCGCGCGTGGCCAAGGAATACAGCGCCGTATCGTCAGTTGCAAGCTTTCCCGTCTTTCGATCGAGCTTCCTCATCTTGATTCCGCTCCAGAAGCTGCCGAAAGCCAGCCACGCTTGCCCTTTTCCGTCGAGGATCAAATTTGGATCGATCGCGTTGAAGTCGTCTGTAGCGGTCGATTGCAGCACGAGACCCTGATCCACCCAACGATAATCGGGACTTTGCGGGTCCAGCGTCTTATTCGTCAGGAGCGCGATGCCAGATACGTTCGATCCGAATGAGGAGTATGCGTAGTACAGATGAAACTCGCCGTCGAAATACGAAATATCGGGCGCCCAGAGTTCTCTGGTCTTGGGGCTGGCCTGCTTAATCCACGCCGGGATCTCGGAGAAAACGTGGCCGCACAGTTTCCAATTCACCAGATCCTTTGAACAGCGGATTGGAAATTGATCCGTTGTTCTTGAATTCGGCGGAGTCGTCGTAAACAGGTACCAGGTGTCACCATCTTTTATGATCGAAGGGTCGTGCGCCCCAACCACGTCGCCAACCACCTGGATCGCGCGGGGTTGATCCAGCGCTTTTGCCTTTGCCGCAAACGCCTGCGAGAGAAGCACTGCCGGAAGGCACGCGGCCAAGTAGCACAATCGCGAGCGAAAACGATCCATAAAATATCCTCCTCGAGCGCCATAGATATACACCGAGCAAACGTTTACTTCAACCGGGCGGCAACGTCCATGATAGAATGCCGCATACAGCCAAAGTAACTCAGCACAAGGAGAACGTCATGAACCTACACCATGCGCTTGCGCGAATCGCGCTTCTACTGCTTGCAACTGCCGGAATTGGCTACGGGCAGACCGCTCCGGCTCCGGCCCCGACCGCGTCCGCTGCCGATCAGGGCAAAGACGTGATCCTGAAGGCCGCGGATATCAGTGACAAGCTCTTCCCCGCAACCGTATTCTTCGCGGGGCAAACCGCTAATGTCCAAATGGAATTCGCCGGCGGGGTACGCTATGCCGACGGTTTGCTGGTTCTCGCGGACACGGTGGATGGATCGGGCTACGCCTCGGCCGTTCGCCAGAAATATCAGGCCTACCTGATTCTGGAAGTTCCCGTCGAAATCGGCGGCCAGCAGCTAAAGCCCGGCGCATACGGCTTCGGATTCCGCGATAACAATCAATTCGTTGTAATGGACCTCGCCGCGAACGACGTGTTGCAGGCCACTTCCACGCGCGACACGGAGATCCATCGTCCCATCCCGATGCAGATTATCGCGGCGGAGGATGCCGGCGGCTATCGCCTTTATCATGGCCGCGATTACGTCGAATTCCATCGCGTGAAATAGTCGGGAGAAATCGGCATGTGAGCTTCTGGTCGATTGAAGTCGATCCTTCGCCCTGACGAGCTGATCGTCGCATTGCGCTACGAGCGACGGAACTCGGATGCGCAAAGATGCGGGTCATGGCATTTCGCAGGTAGTTGCGCGAGACGCAGAGGCCACTTTGTCGAATTGTTTGAGCCTAGAGAATCGCCGTCGAGCGTTGTGGAAACGCGCCGCAATAAGAGCCGGGCTGTTCATGGCAGCGATTGCGGCATGCAGCCTCGCTCCACTGCGTGCGCAAGCACCGAACAGCTCCTCCCCCGCGCCGAGCACGACAAAGCAAAGGATCCGCGCGCCGCTCTGGTCGCCACCCAGCGTGGACTCGCGGCTCTCATCAGTTTCCAAGTCGCCGCCCTGCTCGCTTCCCGATGTTTTGGCGCAAGCGGGGGACCGCGAGCAGGATCTTGTCGCGAACTTCTCGAGGTTCTCGGCGCATGAAAAGATTCAATACGATCAGCTGAATGCCTACGGATCTACGGGTACGAGCGCAACCGCCGCGAACGGCACCGCAAACACCGCTTATGACTGGGAGCTGAATGTGAGCGAATCCACCGACTACAATTACGCGGTGGGCCTGCGGGAATTGAAGGGCTCGTTTTTGGTCGACGAAAGTCGCCAAGTATCCGCTGGCGCGAAGGCTCTCACCGGCGTCCAGCAAGACCAGGGCCTCACGTCGCTCGCGCTGATTTTCCATCCGAACTATCAAGGCGACTACAGCATGCGCTGCGAGGGCCTGGCCGATTGGGATGGCACGCCCGCATGGGTGATCTATTTCGTGCAGCGCAAAGACAAACCCGTCCGAACGCGCGGATTCGCCACATCGCAGAAGGTATTTCCAGAGAAACTGAAAGGGCGCGCTTGGTTTGCAAAGGATTCCTACCAGATTCTGCACATCGACACCAATTTGGTCGAGCCCGTCATTTTCCAATCGGGCCAGACTCTCGAAAGCGACGCTGTGTCGGTTGACTACGGCCCCGTGGCATTTCAAGCGCAGAACGTGCAACTCTGGCTGCCGGTGAGCGCCGCAACTTTCACCGAAGTTGCAGGGATGCGCATAATCATCAAGGACACGTTTTCGGATTTTGTCCTTTTCTCCGTGCAAAGCAATCAAGCGGTCGAACCGCCCAGTCAGCCCTAACTCCGGCCGTCGGCGTCAAGCCAGAGATGCATCGGGAGGTCACCGTGTCGAACTTTCTGAAACTGGAAAATTGCGATCGAGTGTTGCGGAAACACCCCACGGCGAGAGTCGGGCTGTTTGTGGCAGCGCTTGCGGCGTGCAGCCTCGCACTACTGGCTGCGCAAGCTCCAAATAGCTCTTCTCCTGCGCCGACGCAGGCAGCGTCACCATCTGTGATTAGCGTTCAAACGAATCTTGTGCTCGTACGCGTTGTGGTGCGCGATGGCCATGGCAACGCCGTGACGGGCCTGAGCCAGACCGATTTTCAGCTTTTCGATAACGGCAAGCCACAAACAATCGCGTACTTTTCCATCGAGAACGCTGCAGCGACGCCTACGGCTGCGGGAGCGCCGACGACACAGCAAGCTGGGGCGCCATCCGCGAACTCGCCAACGTCCACGCAGCGCTACACGGCGCTATTCTTTGACGATTACCACTTGCAGATTCAGAGTTTGGATCAGACTCGCAAGGCGGCGCAGGCATTCGTTACAAAGGCGCTAAACATAGGCGACCGGGTGGGCATCTTCACGGCTTCGGGACAAGTAACACTCGACTTCACCACTGATGCCGGCAAACTTCAGAAGGCTCTCTCCGGACTTCGCATCGCGACGAATATCGCGGCCGAGACGAGTGGATCGGCACAGGATTGTACTGCTCTGAAAGATTACATCGCGCAAGGCGTGATGGACAACGACCCCGACGCGATTGCGATCGCCGAGGACAGGACCAAACAATGCGTGTGCGGCAACGACCAAAGCAAGGCACTACAATGTCCTTTCCTTTCGGAGATTTCTCGAATTGCGAAGGCGAACGCGCAACATGATTTGGCCCAAAGCAATGCATCCGCCGAAGCCACGCTTGCAGCGTTGCAGAAACTTGTCGGGTATATCGGCCAACTTTCCGGCGAACACAGGATCAGCCTGGTGTCGGACGGTTTCCTGAATCGAGAGAACCCGGCCCGCCTGAGCCAAATAATCGATAGCGCTATCCGCAGCGACGTGATCATCAGCGCGATGGACGATTATGGCTTGGTTGCGGTGACCCCCAATGGCGACGCCAGCGTGACGCTTGGATATCAGGACCAGCAAGGCGACACGGCTCAACAGCCAAAGATCAGCAAACTCGAGATACAGGGCGACGAAGACGACGCGGAAGTGATGAAACAGACAGCCGCAGGCACAGGCGGAGTGTTCGTCCGCGATACGAACGACTTCAAGGGCGGATTCGACCGCATGGGCGCCGTCGCCGAAGTCTCCTATGTGCTCGGCTTCACGCCAGGCAGCCTCGCGTTTGACGGCAGTTACCACAAATTGAAAACAGTCGTGCCCGCGCATTCCAATTGGTTGGTGCAAGCGCGTCCCGGCTATTTCGCCACGGCGGCTTCGGCGCCCGCCTCAGCCGAGTTCGCCCCGAGCCCTGGGATGCAATCCTCCGGGCAGGTGGAAGCCACCTTCAAAGCCATCCAGGCCGCCACGGATGCGGACCAGCAAATTCGCCTCAGCCAAGATTTCCTTCAGACTAATGCCGCAAGTCAACTCGCTGAGCCCGTCTCAAACCTTCTCGTCGCGGCCTATTACGCGAAACAGGATTGGAACGATTTTTACGCCGCTGCCAACACTGCCCTTGTGAAATATCCCGACGATGCCGACGTCTTGGTTCTTTTCGGTTGGGTCACTGCGCACTTGTACGATCCGAATGACTCCGCGGCAGCCGCCAAACTGGATCAGGCTCAGAGCTATTTGAAGCATGCGATTGCCGTCATTCCCACGTTGCCTCAACCGCTGGGGCTCACCGCCGATCAGTTTGCAACCCACAAGAATTCCACATTGCTATTGGCCCACAGAGCGCTTGGCCTAGTTGATTTGCACGACCGCGACTTTGCAGATTCCGTCGCAGAACTCCAGTTGGCCACGCAAGGCGCGGCGTCTCCTAATCCCACCGATCTCTGGGAGCTGGGCATCGCGCTACAGCAGCTCAAGCGCTATCCTGACGCCGCCGCCGCGTTCGAGAAGTGCGCCCAGATTCCCGGCAGTTTGCAGGACCGCTGCAAGCAACTCGCGCAACAAGCCGCGGGCCAGAAGTAGCGCCATGATCGTCATGTTCTGTCAGTGTTTCTCTCGTGAGAATCGGCCCCAAAGAAAGTTCCTTCATGCGCCGTGAGCCGGATTTCGCCTTGTTCTCCGTCGAGAGCAAACTGAAACCGCCTCAACCCTAGCTCCCCGCGCCCGAAAGGGAGCGTCGCGATGCGAGGTTTTCTTTGCGTCGTTTTTCGCAGTGATCGTATCTGGGGCCGCCGCCGATCGCGCCCTTGCGGCAAACGTTTACTTGAGCTTTTATGCTAGAATTGCCGCCGTTCGCGCCCCGTCCGCGCGCATCCTTACTTCCGAGGAGGAAGCCCGCCATGATGAAAGACATCACGCGTCGCCAATTCGTGACTACCGCGCTTTCCACCGCCGCGATCTCATCGCTCGCCGGCAGCAAACGAGCGCTGGCCAGCGCTTCGAGCGGTCGCAGTACAGCGTCGGACCAAGACGCGAGCGCCGCGACGCCCGCCACCGAACCATTCGCATCGGGGCCGGCATGGCAAGACCAGGGCATCCTGAACCTCGCAAATTCGCCGTATGCGAAGCTGCATTCCGTGCCTGTCCGCGCCGTAACCATCGGCAGCGGTTTCTGGGCCGCGCGGCGCGAAGCCGTCTTCACGCAAAGCATCCCGACCCTGCACGATCTGGAAGAATCCCACGGCCGCATGGACAATTTCCGCCGCCTGGTGGGCAAGAGCGGCGCTGCGCAAATCGGCCCAGTCTATTCCGATACCGACGTATACAAATGGACCGAAGCAGTGGCGTTCACCCTGCAGTCCGGAGATCGGCCAGCGCTTCACAAAACGGCGCAAGACATCATCGACCTTGTCGTATCCGTGCAGAAACCCAACGGCTACTTGAACACCTACTTCGTCGGCGACCGCGCCGCGTTGAGCATGACTCCGGAAACCCAACAGTCAGGCCACGAGCTGTACTGCCTGGGCCACATGCTGCAAGGCGCGATCGCGTATTACCGCGCCACCGGCGAGCACAAATGGCTGGACGCCGGAATCAAGATGGTGAACGATTTTCTGCTGCCAACCTGGGGACCCGCGCCGAAGCAGCCGATTATTTCTGGGCATCCGGAAATCGAAATGTCGCTGATCGAGCTCTACCGCATCACCGGCGATAAACGCCACGTGGAACTTGCAGGCTATATCCTAGGGGGCGACGACCGTATTAAAGTCCCGAAACAAGCGAACATCTATCTTTTCTCCGGCACGCCCTTCACGGAGCGCACGCAAATCGAAGGTCACGCGGTGCGCGCGATGTACGCCTGCTGCGGCGCCACCGACTATTATCTGGAAACCGGCGATCCCGGTTACTGGAAAACGCTGAACGTACTTTGGAACAGCATGGCCGGCTCGAAAATGTACGTTACAGGCGGAATCGGCGCCCGCGCCCAGGGAGAAGCGTTCGGCGCGGCCTACGATTTGCCCAACGCCAGCGCGTACGCCGAAACCTGCGCCGCGATCGGCAACATGATGTGGAATTGGCGCATGCTTGCGGCTACGGGCGATGCGAAATTCACCGATGTGCTTGAGCGCGCGCTGTATAACGGCGTGAATTCCGGAATGTCGCTGAGCGGCACGCTCTATTGCTACACCAATCCCCTGGCATTCGATCCTTCGGCGGGCATTACGATCCGCAATCCCTGGTACAACACGCTCTGCTGTCCGCCGAATTTCGAGCGCACCATAGCTGCACTCCCCGGATATTTCTACAGCACCAGCAAGGACGGCCTGTACGTACATCTGTACGACAACTCCACGCTCAACTGGCATCTCGAAGATGGCACGGGCCTGAACGTCGCGCAAAAAACGAATATGCCGTGGGACGGCGACGTCGAAATCACGGTCGCTCCGGCGCAACCCGCTGACTTCACTTTTTACGTGCGCGTTCCCAGTTGGGCTGGAGACGGCGCGCGCATCGCCGTCAATGGCAAGCTCGTCGCGGACGCAAAGCCTGGCGCATATCTTCCGATCCGCCGCCACTGGGTTTCGGGAGACGTAATTCAACTGCGATTCCCGATGACGCCACAGCCGCTTTCCGCGAATCCCCATGTTGCCGATGATGCTGGCCGCGTCGCCGTGCAGCGTGGCCCCTTGGTTTATTGCCTTGAGCAGCTCGATCAGCCGAGCGGCGTGGATCTCACCGATGGGTCGCTCGCGATAAACATGAAACCCGGGGTCGAATTCACAAGCGAGCTCAAAGAAGATTTCTTGGGCGGAATTGTTGTGTTGCACCGCGAAGGCTTAATGGCGGACAGGCCAAAAGGCGCGGCAGATTCCAATGGAAATCCGCCGGCGCTTTACGGACCTTATCGGGATCACGCTGGCGCGCAGTATAGCCACAGTGTCCGGCTCACGTTCATTCCTTACTACGCGTGGGCCAATCGAGAACCGAGCCCGATGCAAGTGTGGACTCCGGTCTCCAAGGCTTGATTCGGCGAAGCGTGAAACGGAAAAACACGTTACCAGTTTCCCGCCCGGACGATGGCTCTAACGCTTGGCCGCCATTGTCGCGAATAGCGTGAACAAAGTGAGCGGCCATTTTTCTCGCCGGAAAGCGATCGCGCTGCTTGGCGCCGCCGGTGCCGGTGCTCTGGCGAATCCGAAATCCATCCTCGCAGGCCTGCAATCGGAATCCGCGGCCGGTAATCTTGCGCTGGCGGGCCAGCCGGTCGAACTCACTCTTATTCCGGCTACCGAGCGAACTCTTCGCATCAGCTTTATCGCCATATCGCCGCAGGGCCAGACGCAACCGATTGAGAAGTCTTTAGATCTTGTTCGAGACGACTGGCCCGCTCCGCTCGCGCGTCTCCGAGCCGTTCCTTCGAATCGCACGATTCCGTGGGGCCGGTTGCGCGTTCAACTGCGAGGCGATCCTCTATCACTCTTCGTCGAAGACGCCGTGGGAAAAACGATTCAGCGATTGCAGTTCGATCGCGACACAGCGTCTGTAGGTTTTGACGCCGGCAACGCACCCTTACTCGGTCTGGGCGAAGGCGGCCGGCAATTCGATCGGCGCGGCGACGACGATTCGATGAAGAACGGTCAGTATCTGCCGGACCTCCGCGTGACTGGCGCGCGCATGCCAATTCCGTGGCTGATTGGCGCCGGCGGTTGGGCGCTGTTTTTTCATCGCCCGTACGGCGCATTTGATTTGACGCGCGACGCTTGCCGATTCTCCGCGCTGGATCCTTCCGCTAGCCTGCCACTCGATATCTTTCTTGTCGCCGCGCACGACCCTTCCGAACTTTTGCGAGAGTATGCGCAACTCACCGGATTCCCGCACATGCCGCCGATGTGGGCGCTCGGATACCATCAATCGCATCGCACGCTCGAGAGTAACGATGAAGTTGTTTCCGAAGCCGCGAAGTTTCGCTCCGACGCGCTGCCTTGCGACAATTTGATTTATCTTGGCACCGGCTACGCGCCCTCCGGATGGAATACCGGCCCCGGCTCCTTCGCGTTCAACGATAAGATATTTCCCCATCCTGAAGAGACGATTCGCCAGCTTCATGACGAATCTTTCAAGGTGATTTTACACGTCAACGCCGCGCCGAAAGATTTGCACGGCGCCGTCTCTGACGAAGGCGCCGCGGCCGCGGATCCCGCCGATGCGGCGCACTACTGGGCGCAGCATCTCGCCGTGTTTCGCGCAGGAGTGGACGGCTGGTGGCCGGACGACGGCGATGAACTGAGCCCAGAATCGCGCCTCGCGCGCAACCGAATGTATTGGGACGGTCCGCAACTCGAGCGCCCGAGTTGCCGCCCCTTTACGTTGCACCGCAACGGATACGCCGGCAGCCAACGCTACGGCTGGCTCTGGTCCGGCGACACCACGTCCCGCTGGGAAACGCTGGCGGCGCAAGTGGGCGTCGGAATCAACACGGGCCTTTCGGGAATGCCCTATTGGGGCACGGACACCGGTGGATTTTTCACCACGCCGGAATATACCGGCGAACTCTACGTACGATGGTTTCAGTTCAGCTGCTTCTGCCCGCTTTTTCGATCGCACGGGCGCGCGTGGAAACTCCATACGCCGTGGGGATGGAATACGGGCGATTACGGCCCCAAGGAGCTCACCGGCAATCGCCCTGGAGAAGGATTGCCCGATCCGAGCGAGCTGCACAACGCCGCCGTCGAGCCGATCTGCCGCAAATATCTCGAGCTTCGTTATCGCTTGCTGCCCTACACCTATACCGCGGTGCGCGAAGCGCACGATACCGGATTGCCGGTGATGCGCGCGCTGTGGCTGCATTACCCGCATGATCCGAACACGATTGCGCGCGGCGATGAATACTTGTGGGGCCGAGATATTGTCGTCGCGCCGGTAACGGAAAAAGGCGCCACAGCGCGGAAACTTTATCTGCCGGCAGGATTCTGGTACGACTTTTGGACCGGCGAACAAATCGCGGGTGGGCGCGAAATCGATCGTGCGGTGGACTTGGCCACCATCCCGCTTTACGTCCGCGCCGGAGCGATCATTCCCATGGGTCCGGTGAAGCAATTTGCATTGCAGCAATCGGATGCGCCAATGCGCGTCGATATTTATCCCGGGGGCGACGGCGAGTACCGTCTCTATGAAGACGATGGGGGTTCCTTCGATTACGAGAACGGACATTTCACACGAACACGTTTCCTCTGGAACAATCACTCACGCGAATGCACCATCGCGCTCGAGCCCGGATCCACATTGATTTCGTCCCCGGCTCACGAGATCGAATTGCGCGTCGTGCCGCAAGAAGAAACTCGACGCATTACTTTTTCCGGCAAAACAATTGCCGTGCGCCTCTAACCTCGCAAGCCCAACGATTTGCATTTCTGATCTCGACATGTCCACACTTGTTTACTTCCTTAGTTTCCTGCGAACCCTCAACGAAGCGGGCGTTGCGTACTACGCGTCATACTCCGGATATCCTGTTCCTCGCCAAAATCGTGTCCGGCCCCCGAAATGCTGAATATCAATGAGCGTGCCTTCCCAATTGAGAGGTCTTGCTCGAGTTCGCGGACGTTCTCTTGTGGACGGCACTGGCGACGGGCATGCCGGAAACGTGCAGCTCCCAGCCAAAATCAACACCGGGGCTAATGTGAGAACTTCGGCGAACTTCTAAGAAGCTCGCTCGTAGCGGTGATGCAGGCCGCCGAGCTTCGGAAGCGCGGTGACGCGGCCGCGCATCGTTGTGCGAGCGCGATCCCCTGGCGTTTGCTTGGCTAAGCCGACATGCGCGCGGTCCTCGTGGTAGTAGCGGACACACTCCGAGAGCAAACGCTTCAGATGAGCTTCGTTGAAGGCGATGACGTGTCGAGCAAATCGCGGCGGGCACTTTCGATCCACCGCTCCGCCACCCCGTTCTGCCAGGGACTCTCAAAAGAAGTTCGCACCGGAGTCAAATTCATCGAGCGCACAGCGATAGGGACTTTCGAACCATATTTTCCGTCGCGTTCGAAGATCTAGAATCGCGGTCGTGACCCGCAGGGAAACGCCTCCCTTAACTGCTGAATGATCCGATCACTCATGGGATGCCGCGTGAGGTTGCAGTGCAGGATGCGCCGGCGATCATGGCTGATGACGAAGAAACAGTAGACAACGCCGAAGGTGATCGTTGGGACCGTGAAGAAGTCCATTGCTGCGATCGCATCGCGATGATTTCTCAAGAAGGCGCGCCATCGCTTAGCGGGTTCGGGATTTCTTGGAGCGCGACGCGTCCATCGGGAAATAGTGCGCTCGGCAACGTCGAATCCTAGCATCAAGAGCTCTCCGTGGATGCGCGGTGCGCCCCAGGTCGGATTCTCCGCCGCCATGCGGAAAATCAGACCGCGAACTTCCTTGGAGATGCGCTCCCTCCCGACGGCTTGGCGTGCCCTAGAGATTGCTTTCCAATAAAAAGCAAATCCGGCCCGATGCCACCGAACCACGGTCTCGGGGCTGACAACAATGAGAGCCTGCTTCCAACCAGATCAAAACCGGCGCGCGAGAATCCAGAGCAGCTTATCGAGCAGGCTTAGCCGGAGTCTCGGGTGCTTGCGCTTGAAGATCGCGAGCTGTCGCCGGAGAACAAGATTTTCGAGAAACAAGCTCCGACGAGTACGAAAACAACGAAGAATGGAACTTACAATCAGTCCGATGGTCTGCAACATGGTCGAGTGCTACCGTACGTCGGCTGTGGAAGACAACGATCTAAGTTGTTGAAATCAAAGACGGACAGACTTTTGGCGAGGGACAGGAATTCTTGCGCAGCACAACGAGACGTTCTGGTCGTCGTACGACACTCGCGCGCGGTAAGGACAGTCTAAACAGAGGGCTGCGCGTAAGGAAGTTTTTGGAGGTTCCCTGCTTAAGCAAACGAAGACGAGGATGGGCGGGACGAGTACAAACACAAACATTTCAAACTTTGTTCGCCACGCCCATCTCTTCGATGACGTGAGCCGCCATTCCGGCAATGCTGATCCCCTCCATAAACTTCGTCGGAGAGATCTCCACGCCCAGTTCGCTTCGGATGCGGTTGACGAGCGCAACGGCCATCAACGAATCCATCCCCAAACTGATCATGGGCTGATCGAAGTCCAGCTTGGACGGGGATGCGCCAAGAACCTTGGCTAGTTCTTCCCGCACGCAGTTCTGCAGAACTACCTGGCGGTCTTCGGGCGCCGCGCTCATGACTCGATCGACGATGCTTGCCTCACTCGCCGCGCCCGGCTCACTTGCAGTGGCATCGTAAACATGGCTGAAGCGCGAATGCGTGATGGTCTGGCATCGGCTGCTCATCTTGGCCCATTCCATCGAGGCGACGGTCGCGTAGACAACATCGCGGCGGAGCAATTCTTCCAACGCCTTCAGCAAGATCCTGATCGGCACCGGCTTGGCGCCTGCCTGAGCCAGCTTTTGCAGAAGAACGGGATTCTCGTACACATAACCCGCGTCGCCTACCGCACCCCAACTGACCGCGAGAGCCGGCAAGCCGCAAGCCCGCCGGTAACTCGCGAACGAATCCAGAAATGCGTTCGCCGCGACGTAATTGGATTGCCCCGGACCGCCCAGCACGGTTGCCAAGGAAGAGAACAATACAAAAAAGTCCAAATCGAGATTCCGCGTGAATTCGTGGAGGTTCCAAGCACCCTGAATTTTCGGGGCCATCACCGTACGCATCCGCTCCGGCGTCATCTGCTGGATGGGAGCGTCATCCATGACCATGGCCAAATGCATTACGCCACGAATGGGAGGCATTTTCCCGGCCACTGAGCGGAGCGCGCCCGAAAGCTGCTGTTGATCGGAGACGTCCGCCGCAAGGTCCGCCACTGTAACTCCGTTGCTGCGCAGGTTCTCCACAGCCGCGCGCGCGTCGTCCGATGATGCGCCGCTGCGGCTGACGACGATCAGATTGCGCGCGCCGTGGTCGACCAGCCAATGCATGACGGCCAAACCGAAACCGCCGAAACCTCCCGTAAGGACGTACGTCGCATCGGAAGATACCGGCACACTCTTTCGCGGGACGGGCGCCAGCGTCACTTCCGCCTCCGGGATGGAGAGCACCACCTTACCGATATGTTTCGCTGTCGCCATGTAGCGAAGCGCTGTCGCGACGCGGTCGACCGGGAACACACGGTGTGGCAGCGGATGCAGTTCGCCGCTGTCAAATTGGCGCATCAGCTCCAGCAGCATGGAGCGTGCGAACTCCGGGCGCAGAGCGCGTGTCTTGTCCAGGTCCACAGCAAAGAACGAAAGGCTGCGACTGAAAGGCTGCAGCCCCAGCTTGCTGTTTTCGTAGATGTCCCGCTTGCCGATTTCCACGAAGCGGCCGCCCGAAGCAAGCAGAGCAAGACTCCTGGGAATGGCCTCGCCGCCCAACGAATTCAATACGACATCGACACCGTAGCCGTTGGTGGATTCCATGATCTCGCCAGAGAATGCCAGCGTACGCGAATCCATGACGTGCGGCACATCCAGGGCTGCCAGCAAATCGCGTTTGGCGTTGCTGCCCGCGGTCGCAAACACTTCCGCCCCGATGTTCTGCGCAATTTGGATCGCTGCCAAGCCCACGCCCCCAGCGGCTGCGTGAATCAGAATTCGTTCGCCCTTCTGCAGTGCTGCAAGATGGCTCAGGGCATAGTGCGCCGTCAGGTACGCAACCAGGACAGACGAGGCTTCTTCCATGCTCAGTCTGGCGGGCTTCCGGAGCACATTACGGGCTTTGGCGACGAAGTGGCTGGCGACCGCCCCCGGCCCGCACGCGATCACCTCGTCTCCGACCGCCAGCTCGTTCGCCCCGCTGCCGACGGCGGTGATTCTTCCGGCGCATTCGAAGCCAAGCACCTCTCCGGTCAGGTCACCCGGAACGGGCTCGCGAGGAAGCAGGCCCATCGCGAGCATGATGTCCTTGAAGTTCAGGCTGGCCGCGCAAACCTCGACTTCCACTTCGTCGGGGCCCAGGGCTCGACGAATGTGCGGCACAAACGTGACCGATTCGAGCAACCCGGGTTGTTTGATTTCCGCGCGGTACGGACGCGGCATATGCGTGGCCGCTTTTTCGACCGGCTGCAAATGATCGAGCGACCTATGCACGATTCGACTGGCGTAGCGCGCCCTGCCGCGCAACGCGATCTCCGTCTCATCGTCGTCGCTCCACAACTCCCCGTGCAAAGCCAGAACTTCGTCGTTCGATCCGATTCCCAGATCGACCAGCTTCGTTCGCAGCGCCGGGAACTCGTTCATGACGGTTCGGGCCATACCCCACAACGGCGTTTGCGCAACGGAAGCGTCCTGCACCTTCGAATCGCCCACCATCTGCGCACCACGCGTGACCAGCCAAACCCGCGGCAGATCGTTGACGTCGCGCTTGATCACCGCCTGAATCAAATGCAAAACGCTCAAGCAGCCGAACCACTGACTGGACATCAAAGAATCCACAGTAGTGCTCTCGGCAAGCGGCGCATCCAGGCTCCACAGATGGACGATGCCGCGGAAGCGCGCCTCCTCACCGATCGCGGCGGTCAATAGGTTCTCCATGTCCTCCGCGCGATTTGAGCGAATGGTCCAGCTCATCTCTCCGGTGCGCTCAAAGAATTCGCCATACCGAACCATCAGCGGCACTTCGCCCTGTTCACGAAGCAACTCGCCTAAATCGGACCCGGCATTTCCGCCATCCGCGAAAATCAGCCACGTCCCTTGCGTTTCGGGACGGGTGGGGCGCGGGTGTTTGGAAATTGCACGAGCTCTGGGCATCTGCGCGACAACGATCGAGTGCAACGCGTCTTCGGAATTGACTGTGTCGGTGGCAAATTCAGCGCCACTGAATCCTGCCTCCCTTAGCAGCTTGGTCCAGACCTGCGGCGAAACCCAGGGGCCCGATGCGCGCACATCCAGATCCGTGAACGCCCACCATCCCTTTAGCAATCCGAAAACCATGACGATCAGCAGCGTTTCCTTGTTGCCTTCCAGCAGGACCAGCAGTCCTCCGGGCGCCAACAGCTTTTTGACGTTGGAAAGCGTCTGGCGTAGATCGGGGGTGGCATGCAAAACGTCCGACGCGACAATCAGATCGAACGAATGCGCCGCCATGCCTTGCTCCGCCGGATCCAGCGTAACGTCAAACGCTTGGTAGCGCACAAATGGAAAGTCGCGAAACCTTTCCTCGGCGCGCGATACAAGCATCGATGTCACGTCGGTGAACACATACTCCGTCCGGGCGGGATCCAATCTTGGCAGAACGTGAACCGTCAGCCCGCCGGTCCCGCCCCCAATTTCGAGCACCCGCGCGATGCGGTCCGCCGGCATGCGCTGTAACGCATGCTCCACAGCTTTTTGGACCATCAAATTGTAAATTCGGAAATGCGGCGAGTCCGCATAGACCTGCTCAATAGCGGCCAGCGAGCCTTCTGGAAATATAAGTTGCAACGGATCCACTTCGCCGCGCAGCACTTCAGCCAATTTCTGGCCGCAGCGCCGAAACAGCAAGTACTCGGCCATGGCGCCTGGGGCCGTGTTCCACAGTTTCCTCCACAGGATTCGCGAGTCGCGGACTTCCGGCATCGCGCGAACTTCATACTCCGTGCCCACTTTTTGGAGCGTTCCATGTCCTGCCAGAATGTCGAAGATGAATCCAAGCAGCCGCCAGTGCGCATCGACAATGTGGAAACGCTGGGCGAACGATTCCACCGTCAGGCGTTCGCCGACCTCGGGCTTCCAGCCCAATCTCCGAAACGCCTCATATACGTAGCTGCGAGCTAAATCGTCGACCAACTCGGTCGTGTCATAGAACCGTTGGCGATCAAGTTGTTTGACCAGCCTTTCCGTGTCTGGACGCAGACGTTCAATGATCTCTCGGGGCTCCGGAAGATAATCGGGATCGGGTCGCTTGTCCGTCGGCCCGGAAAGCGGTTTGAGGATCCATTTGGCAGCGTATAGATACGAATCCATGCTTTCCTGATGGCGTTCGACGCGCTTGCATTTGAAACCCTCAATTTCCATCTTTAGTTCGCCGGCCGCGTCGAAAAGCCGGAAATTCGCAGTGAGGTGGCCGCCTTCTCGCTCGACAATCCGCGCGTGGCTCCATACCGCATCCGAAAGAGGGCCGACAAAAGTGACGCGCTCAATCCGCACGGGCAAATACATCGCGTCCTCGAAATGTTTTTCGGTCCCCGTTGACGAAGATGCGGCCATCAACACCTGAAAGCAGGAGTCAAGGATTGCAGGATGAGCGTGGTAACCCGCGGGCACAGCGCTGGCGGCCCGAATTTCTCCCAGCGCTTCGCGATCGCCGGCCCATAGATGCGCGATGGCGCGGAACGATGGGCCGTACTGCAGGCCGATCCCCTCGAATGCCCGATAGCATTTGGCGACGTTGAGTTCGCGCGTGCATCGCTCCCGAACGTGGTCGAGCGCTTTTTCCGGCGACCGCGGAGTGTAGTTCAGGCGGCGAAGCTTTCCGGTCGCGTTCCTCGTCCAGGCTTCCTCGGTGTTGCGCCGGCTGTGGAAGTCGATGGATCGCTGTGAATCCACGGACGTCTCCACGAGCAAAGCTTGATCCTCCGGCAGAGATAGGGCTGAGCGGAATTCGAGTTCCTCGATAACGCACGGTCCTGCCCCGAAGGTTTCGCCCGCCGCAGCCAACGCCACCTCGACGTATGCCGCGGCCGGATAGATCGCCGTTCCCTCCACGCGATGGTCGTTCAGGAATGGGAGCTGCTGCATATCAAGCTCCGCCGTCCAGCTCGCCTGAGCCGCGTCGCCTTTCGATCCGAGCAGCGGATGCACTTGTTCTCCCAATCGGTCCGCGCGAGATCGGCTGGATTCGTGCCAATAGCGTTCTCGCTGCCACGGATAGGATGGGAGTTTCACGATATTGCCCGGGCTCGGATACAAGTGCGCCCAGTCGATGGGGTAGCCGGCCGCGTAGAGCCGTCCGAGGCAGCCCAAGGCCATCGAGCTTTCCGATGTGTTTCGTCGGATGGTTCCGAAAGCAGCCTCGGCACTGCTTCCATTCAGGCACTCGATCATGTTCGCTTGCAAAACTGGGTGGGGGCCGATTTCGATGAACAAGTTATGGCCGGCACGCACGAGTGCGTCCATGGCCGGCCCAAAAAGGACGGCCTCTCGGACGTTGCGCCACCAGTAGGCAGAATCCAGCTCCCTTCCCGTCGCTCTGTCTCCAGTGACCGTCGAATAAAACGGAATCGTGGCGATTCGAGGATGAATGCTCCGCAGCGACTTCCGCAGTTCCGCTTGCAGCGGATTCATGCGCGGACTGTGGTAAGGAATCTCGACCGGGAGAAGCCGGCAGAAAACGCCATCGGCCTCAAGCGTAGCGGCGATGCGCTGCAGCGTCGCGGCGTCGCCCGACAAAGTGACCGATACCGGACTATTAATTGCTGCAATCGCGATGTGGTCGGATTGTCCGGACAACTGCTCACGCAACAAAACTTCCGTCTGGGCGGCTGACATTCCGACCGCCAGCATCTTGCCCTGCCCCGTGGTTCGCTGCTGCAATCGGCTGCGGTGGAAGATCACTTGCACCGCGTCCTCGAAGCTCAACGCTCCGGCGGCGTACGCCGCGGCGATCTCCCCGACGCTGTGGCCGACGATCGCATCGGGACGCACACCCCAGGATTCCAGCAGCGCGGTCAGGCCCGCTTGATATGCAAATAGCGCGGGCTGCGCGATCTCGGCTTCGTAAATGCGTGATTTCGGCTCGTCCGCCGCCAACTCATCCAGCAGACTCCAGGTCGCGTGCTTGCGCAATTGGGCATCGCAGCGCTCCAGGACATTCCGAAATACCGGCTCCAGGCGAAACAGCTCGCGCCCCATGCCCAGCCATTGAGACCCCATGCCGGAGAAGGCGAACACAACTTGGTGCGACCGGCCTGGCGTTTTCGCGCCAGAGGACATCGCGAGGCGCGTCTCCCCATTTACAAACGCCTGAAGTTTTTCGATTAATTCCGCTTTCGTAGCCGCCACCACCGCCAGCCGTTGGTCGTGGTGCGTGCGGCGCAGGCTTGCCGTGCGGCAGATATCGGACAGCTCCGCACTCTTTCCATCCTCCTGCTCCGTCAGGTACTTCACATAGCTCCGCGCCGTCGCGGTCAGTGCGTCCGCACTGCGCGCGGATAGTGGCAGCAGATAAGGGTGGTCCGTAGCCTTCTTGCTCTTGTGAGTCTTGGGCGACCGCGGCGTCCGAGCAGCCGGCGCCGATTCCAGAATGATGTGCGCATTGGTGCCGCCAAATCCAAATGAATTGACGCAAGCAACGGCGGGGCGCTTCCCGGTATTGGGCCAGGGCCGCAGCTTGTCAACCACGCGCAACCCCAGTTTCTGAAAAGCGATCTTGGGGCTCGGCTTTAGAAAGTGAAGGTTGGCGGGGATCTCGCGTTGCTGAATACTCAACGCTACTTTGATGATGCCCGCGACGCCCGATCCGGCCTCGAGGTGCCCGATGTTCGTCTTCACCGAACCAATTAAGCAGGGCGAGTTCGCCGGCCGGCCGCGCCCCAGAACGTTCCCGATGGCCGTCGCCTCAATGGGATCGCCGACGGTGGTGCCGGTGCCGTGCGCTTCGACGTATTGCACATTCTTCGCGGCAATCCCGGACTGCCGCAGGACGGTGCGGAGAATCGCCTCTTGCGCCGCACCGTTCGGAACTGAAATGCCGGGCGTGCGCCCGTCCTGGTTCACAGCCGTACCGCGGATTACGGCGTAGATCGAATCGCCGTCGGCCATGGCTTTGGCTAGCGGCTTCAAGACAATGACTCCGCACCCTTCGGCGCGCGAATAGCCGTCTGCGCCGGCGGCAAAGCTCTTGCAACGCCCATCGTGAGCAAGCATCGATGCTTTGCTGAATCCGATCGTGCTTTCCGGCCGCAACAGCGAGTTCACTCCGCCGGCCAAAGCAAGATCGCACTCGCCGGCCCAGATTCTCTGGCAAGCCTCATGAATCGCCACCAACGAGGACGAGCATGCCGTGTCTACGGCGATGCTGGGACCATGCAGATCGAAAAAATACGAGATGCGGTTGGCGGCAATCGAAAGCGCCGATCCGATATTCGTGTAGGCGTCGATCGCCGATCGATCGGACTGGCTGATCTGCATCGTCGAGTATTCACAGGACGATATGCCCACAAATACCCCTGCATTCGAACCGGCTATTTTCTCCGGCGGAAAGCCCGCATCCTCCAGCGCCTCGTACGCGACCTCCAGCAGCAGCCGCTGCTGCGGATCCGCTCGCGCCGCCTCGCGCGGCGAAATGCCGAAAAATTGCGCGTCAAATTCTTCGATATGTTTGATGAAGCCGCCCCAGCGGCTGTAGGTCTTGCCGGGCCGGCTAGGATCTGGGTGGTAAAAGGAACCGACGCGCCAGCGGTCCGCGGGAACCTCGGTGATTGCGTCTACGGAGTCGCGAAGTAACGCCCACAGTTCTGCGGGACTGTTTGTGCTACCTGGAAATCGACAACCGATGCCAACTATAGCTATTCCGTCCCGGCGTTGCATAGGCTCGGCCAGTATACTAACTCCACGGAGGGTTGCAATCGTGTGGTTCGCCGGTCACTCGCGCAACTAGCCGCCTAAGTCGTGATTAACGCACCTACCGACCACGTTTGGAGCCTCGAGGAAATTGCGGGAGTGCTCTGCTAGACGCGAAAGCTCCAAAAGGGCGGCTTAGGCTTCTAACTGAGAAACGAGGCGACGTATTCGTCGGTCGCGGCCTTTAGTTGGTCCGCAAGCTGACGGTAGCGCGGAATATCCGTCGGTAGATTAGAGGGCCTCTCAACGTACACTCTTAGGGCGCTTTCAGCCACGCGCATGCGAGCCTGCGCGCCTCTCACCTGTTGAATAGTAGACATCGACCGGATTGTAGCGTCGAAGTGTACAAACGGGTTCACTACCCCACTGAGTGAACTCTTGCAATTCTTGATGCGAGTTTCCGTCGGAATGGCCGGCTTGCTGCTCGCGCCTCGTCTTATAGGCCCCGGAGACTCGTGAGATTCAACACAACACCACTGCCGGTCGCGTAAGTTCTTGAGAAGGCCGGCCAGGGTCAAGGCGGTTCTGTTTTCACTTTCTTGGGTTCTTTGTCTTTGAACCAGGCCGCCTCTGCAAGAATCTTCAGCAATACATCATTATTTGGCGAAAAATGGCTGCAATCAAAGTCTCAAAGTCAGCTACGGTCGACATCTGCGTCCCGATAGCATGTAACATGGCCCCGCGCTACCGCAATCGAGCTGTGGAAGACAACGTTCTACATCGTTGATGTCAATCGCGGATAGAACATTGGCGAGGCACAGCCTGTTGTAACGGTATCGAACGCGAATATAGTATGGTGAGCCTGTGACGCGCCTGCCTGTCCTTCGACTTTCCTTCGGATATCGTGGACGTTCCGCCGTCTGTCCGGAACAATTAAGCTGGTCTCTCCGGCAATTTGCATCGCGATTCCGATTCTGGCGCGAGATCGTGCGGCGCGAGCCTTGCGTGCGTATCGCTTTTTCGCTCCTATTGTTTCTTGCTGCCCCGTACGCCTTCTGCTCCCCACAACAGCAGAATTCCGTAACCGTCCAAGTGGACTGGATCAAGCCGATCGCAATTTCAAAAAGCACGCCGACGCTGCAGGTGGTTGTGAATCCTCTCCTGCGCGCCAGCTCTCCGATTCACGACGCGGTTTTCGCCAGCTTGAAGAATTTGAACGCGGATTTCGTACGGTATGTTCCTTGGCTCCCATACCCGAAACTCGCCGTGGCTGAGCTTACCGCGCCGACCAGCGATCATACGTCGTGGGATTTCAGCCTGATTGATCCAATGACGCTCGATTTCCTGCAAGCCACAGCCGGACATCCCGTCGTCCTAAACTTCAGCACAGCTCCTGCGTGGCTTTTCAAAACGGACAAGCCGGTTGAGTTTCCCGCGGACCCGGACCAGGTGGCATGGAATTACACGCAAGGAACCGAACTCCAGGATCCGACCGGCGGGGAGCTCGGTGAATACTACGCTCGTCTAGTGGATTGGTACACAAACGGCGGGTTTACGGACGAGAACGGCACATTCCATTCCTCTGGCCATCATTTTCAGATTCCGTACTGGGAAGTTTTTAACGAGCCGGACATCGAGCACAGCACGACCGCCGAACAGTATACGGCGCGGTATGACGCCGTTGTCGAAGCAATCCGGGCGCAGAATCCGCACATGAAGTTCGTTGGCCTTGCGCTAGCCTACCCTGAATATCATCCCGAGATGTTCGAGTACTTCCTGAACCACGCCAATCATCATCCAGGCATCCCGCTGGACATGATTTCGTATCACTTTTACGCAAAGCCTACGAAGGGACAGCCCATCGAGGCCTGGCAATACACATTATTCGATCAAGCTGATCGCTTCGTCAGCAACGTTCGCTACATCGAGGAGATTCGCAAACGATTGTCACCCGAAACCCAAACGACGATCGACGAAATCGGCACGATCCTGCCGACGGACTGGCATCCGGCCACGCCCTACGCCGTCGATCCGCCGATTCCCGCCGCGTACTGGAATCTCTCCGGGTGCCTCTACACCTATGTCTACATTGAAAGCGCAAAACTTGGAATTGACGTGATCGGAGAATCGCAACTGGTTGGATTCCCCTCCCAGTTTCCGAGCGTCACAATGTTGGATTGGTCTACAGGCAAGCCCAACGCGCGTTTCGCGGTACTCCAACTGATTCACGATCATTTCTCTGCCGGCGACACGCTGGTCAGCACACGATTCCCCGGCAATACGGAGATCGACGCGCAAGCATTCACGCGCGACGGCATTCGCAAGATGCTGATCGTGAATAAGCGCGACCGCTCCATACAGGTTGATTTGCCGGCTGAGTTAGCAGGAAGCGAAGTGATCTCTATCAGCGCGTCGACTGGGGCCGCGACAAGCACGGCACGCCTAGCGGGTAACGGCTTTAGTCTTGGACCACTTGCAGTTGCCGTCATCGAAACGCGAAAATGAGTCTCGCCCGGAACCGCTCACGCAGAAAAATCCTCAAGAAGGAAGTTTGACGCTCTGCCGTTTGAAATCCCGTACCTTTTCGCGACGCTAGCATATCTACGCGCGTGCTGATAGTCACTCCCGTGCGCTTGCCCGGACGCTCGCGGCCGTCACCAGCTTGTGATCGACATAACTGTAGGGTGGGACTCGCTGGCCGTTGAGCAGCGCCAGTCCGAGTTGGATCAATCGAGGACCATACGTGTGCGCCTCATGAGAGACCGAGCCTATGAACGGACTGCCTGGAATCCTCATGGCTTCCACGGCTTCCGGTATAGCCTCCTGTCCGACGATCGCCACATGTTTCTCTCGCCGCAGTTCTTGCGTGGCGTGCAACGCGCCCAAGGCGCTGGTGTCAGTCGCGGCCACGATCAGGATGCGCTGGTCCTTGGGATGATGATTGAGGAATTCCAGAACGACTCTGTAGCTCTTTTCACGCAAGCCACGGCCATCCAATCGCAGGAAGTGCGAATCGTCAATTCCCGGAAAGACGGAGCGGATCCCTTCGAATGCGCCGGTGATCCGGCTTTGCACCAAGGGGCCTGCTTCTTCAACATCCAAACCCAGCACCAGGGGGATTTTGCCATCCCACACTTTTGAAGAGTGCTTCGCGACGAACGTGCCGGCTTCAAATCCAACCCGGTAGTTGTTCACGCCGAAAAAAATCGCGTGAGGATGCGGGATGTCGACGGCAATGAACGGAATTCCTGCGCCTTCGAAGCGATCTGCAATGATCGGGGCGGAGTGTTGGTCGATTTGGAATTCGATGACCACATCCACACGCTGGCAGATGAGTTCGTCGGCATTGTGAAGCGCAGCGGAACCACTGTAACGATTATCAAGCACCAGCAAATCAACGCCGGCCGAGGACGCCGCAGCCTTCAGGCTGTCCGTCACGGCGTTGGAGAATGGCAACTCCGCCGACTGGCCCCCAAATCCGAATTTTGCCTTCTTAAGGCGCGCCACCATACGATACAGCCCATCGTCCGACTGCGCCAAATATCCACGGTGAACAAATGTCTTGAGGATGCGGTAGACCGTTGTCTTGGAGATGTTCGTCTGCTGGAAAATGGATTCCAGCGAAAGCGGTTGGCCACCCTTCTGCAGAAGGTCCAAGACATCCAGAGCCTTCGACAGAACGGGGATCAGATACAGCCGCTTCAGGCCTGATTTCCGCAAAACGACCACCTCAGTACAACGATTTCAGAAACGAACTTAGATGCCTCTGAATTTCCAAAATTGTTGCGCGCTTCGCCGCGCGCTGCCGCAGATCGCAGTTGGATCGGTCAATGTCCTACAGTCCGAAAAAAGAGAGAGGCTCATCTGTCTCACCTTTGCTTCACTAGCTGACAGCAGGCGCATTGACAGAAGTTCAAACATTCGGAGGACCTATCCAGTCCCCGGCCGATTCTCGGGCGAAAACCCTGCCGGCCAATGCCACGCGCTCGTTCGTCGGAAGAGGCTCCTTGCCCGTTTCTAATTCATCGGTTCGCGTCGGCGCATTATTGATTATTTGGAGAAGGAAATCCAGCATTTCAATAGGCAATCTGCATCACTATTGACAATTGTCTTTCCCTGGGATTATCGTCTCAATCCTCTCGGCAACAAGTCCGGCGGATTCCGCCGGTCGAGGGCGCGGGGGCGGTTTGTTCTGCCGGTTGCGCGAGGATGGAGCTCGCGCCGACGTCGCGAGTCTTGCACTTCCAACGCTTCTGGGTGTTTTCTTCCACCTTGAAAACTCTCAACCAGCCCTGCGGCGTCAAATGCTTTGCAATCAGTATTGTCCTTCTCTGTCTCGCTTCGCGCGTACAGAGCGTCCCATCTGGACAATCCGTAGTTCGCGGGATAGCGGGCCAGCGATCTACGAGCGTGGCAATCGAGGTGGCGCGTCCGCGCTGCGAGTATCTGGACGACCCGCTCGGTGTCGCGGCGCCGCGCCCGCTCTTGAGCTGGAACTTGCAACCTCTGGACAAAAGCCGCCGAGGTTTGCGCCAGACGGCGTACAGGATATTGGTTGCATCGTCGCCTGCTCTTCTTGCGAAACCGGTCGGCGATGTGTGGGACAGCGGGAGAACTCTCTCCGAACGCCGCATTCAAATTGAATATTCTGGTAAGGCGCTGAAATCCACTACGACATACTACTGGAAAGTGCGCGTCTGGGATCAAGATGGGATCGCATCTCAATGGAGCGAAAATGCATGGTGGGAAATGGGATTGCTCCAACCCGGAGATTGGAAAGCAAAATGGATCGCGGCCAGACCCGATGGCGCGTCCGCCGATCTGGATGTGAAGGAAACTTCGAACGAAACTCCATCGAGTCCCCTGCCCATCTTCCGGCACGACTTCAAGCTCAGCAAGCCAATACAACGGGCAATCGTCTACGTCAGCGGATTGGGGCAATACGAACTGAGAATCAACGGCGCGAAGGTTGGCGAAGACGTTCTGACACCGGGATGGACAAACTATCGCAAGACTGTCCTCTACAACGCGTATGACGCAACCGGTTTGATCCGTTCAGGAGAAAATACCATCGGCATGCTGCTGGGCAACGGCATGTACAACGTGCCGCGAACTCCCGGACGCTACGTAAAATTCGCCGGCTCATATGGTCAGCCCAAGCTCATTCTCCAAATGCACATTCGATACGCCGACGGCACCGAGGCGGTCGTCGTCAGCGATTCGTCGTGGAAAACCGGGCCAGGGCCAATCACGTTTTCATCCACCTACGGAGGCGAAGACTACGACGCCCGAATGGAGCAAGCGGGGTGGGACGAGCCCGGCTTCAACGATTTCGCGTGGGCAGCGGCAACAGAAGTGAGCGGACCAGGAGGCCGGCTTTCCTCACAGCTGATTCCTCCGATTCAAGTGATGCACATCTATCCCGCGGTGAAGCGGACCGAGCCGGCGCCCGGCGTCCTTGTATACGACCTGGGTCAGAATTTCTCGGGCTGGCCCCAGATCAAAGTCTCCGGTCACTCCGGCGATAGATTGAAATTGATCCCTGGCGAATTATTGGACGCATCCGGAATGGTCACGCAACGCAGTTCAGGGGGCCCGTCCTATTTCGTTTACACGCTCAAGGGTTCAGGCGAAGAGACGTGGCATCCGCGCTTTAGCTACTACGGATTTCGCTACGTACAGGTGGAGGGAGCCTCGACCGAACCGAGTGGCGACCCAGGAAAGCCGGTGTTGCTCGCGATCGAAGGGCAGTTCGTTCATTCCGCCGCGCAGACAACGGGAACTTTTTCAAGCTCCGATGAATTGCTCGACGAAATTCACGCGCTGATTGATGCAGCCATGCGCAGCAACATGCAAAGCGTAATGACCGATTGTCCTCATCGTGAAAAGCTGGGATGGCTTGAGGAAACGCATCTGCTCGGATCGGCGCTGATGTACAACTTCGACCTTTCACAGCTCTATCGGAAAATTTCGGGCGATATCCAGAACACGCAGCTCCCCGGCGGTCTTGTTCCGGACACGGCGCCGGAATACGTCGTCTTCCCCAGCGGCTTTCGCGATTCACCCGAGTGGGGCAGTGCCGCAATAATGGATCCGTGGCTCGAATATCAGTTTTATGGGGACCGCCAAATCCTCGTTCAGCAATACGGCGTGATGCGAAAGTACGCCGACTACCTTACGTCGCGCGCCGACAATCACATCATTTCGTATGGCTTGGGCGATTGGTATGACGTCGGTCCGGGCCCGCTCGGAGAATCGCAGCTGACCAGCCGCGGCGTTACGGCCACGTCGATCTATTATCTGGACCTCACCGTGCTTCAGAAAATCTCCGCGCTGCTTGGCAACGAGAATGACTCGCGAAAGTACGAAGTGCTCGCGCGGGCGGTACACGCCGCTTTCAATGCGAAGATGTTCAACGACAAGACCAATCAGTACGACACGGGCAGCCAGACTGCGAACGCCATGCCGCTCGCAGTGGGCTTGGTACCGAACGATCGCCGCCAAGCCGTGCTGGACAATCTTGTGCAGGACATACGCAATCACAACAATCACGTAACCGCAGGAGACGTCGGCTTTCATTTTGTAGTGCAAGCGCTGGAACAGGGAGGCCGCTCGGATGTCCTTTATGACATGTTATCGCGCAGGGACTCGCCGAGTTACGGCTATCAACTCTCGCGTGGCGCGACCACGCTAACCGAGGCGTGGGACACCAACCCAATAAAATCTCAAGATCATTTCATGCTCGGCCACGCCGAGGATTGGTTTTACACTGGGTTGGCGGGAATTGATTTCGATTTGTCGCGTCCGCCGGGGCAACAAATTGAGATCCATCCTTCTCCCGTTGGAAGCGTCACATCGGCCCAAGCCAGCTTCGATTCCGTGCTTGGCTTAATCGCGTCCCATTGGGAATGCAAGGATGGAGCATGCACTCTGGATGTGACGATCCCAGTGGGAGCTGGCGCAGAAGTTCGCATCCCCACAACGCGCGCCGAGACACTCACGGAAAGCAACAAGCCGTTGATTCACGCAACCGGAGTAAAATTGGTCCGATCTGAGAAAGCGGATGTAATCTGCCGGGTCGAATCCGGTCATTATCAATTTGGATGGAAACAATAGCTCGCCGGTCTTCCGATCTGGCGAGGACTCGAGGGAGTTTGGAACCTATGCCGGAAATATTGACGCTGATTCACACCAGCCCCGTACTGACTCCCGTATTTACCGCACTCTGCAAGCAGCATCTACCGGACATCGCAATCTTCCATATGGTGGACGAAAGTTTGATCCGCGATACGATCGCGCACCAGAAACTGCGCAAGCTCACGATCCGCCGCTTAATATCGATGATCGACTCGGCGGAAGCCGCCGGCGCAACGGCCGTGTTGGTGACGTGCTCGTCTATCGGCCCGGCCGCCACGTTGGCCCAAAAAGTTTTCGATATTCCGGTTTTTCGCGTGGATGATGCGATGGCGGAGAAGGCAGTCGGCGCGGGGCGGCGCATCGGCGTTTTGGCGACGCTGCGCACGACGCTTGAGCCGACGCTGGCGCTGCTCTCCGAAAAAGCCGCAAATGCAGGGCGTCCCGTACAGCTAATCGAGGGGCTGTGCGCGAAGGCGTTCGATGCCGTCCTCGCCGGCGATACCGAAACACACGATCGCATCGTTTCCGAAGCGCTTCTACAAATGGCGTCGAAAGTGGATGTGATTGTGCTGGCACAAGCTTCAATGGCGCGGGTGCTCAGTAAAATGGCGCCCGGCAGCGTTCCGATTCCGGTGCTTTCCAGTCCCGAGCTTGCGGTTTTACAGGTCAGGGATGTACTGCGCCAGCGCGCTCAGTCCCATCGAGAAGGCGCCGCTTGAAGAAAAGGTACATCGTACTTTTTCTGCTTGTCGCACTTTCAGCCATCACCTTTCTCGACCGCCTGTCCATCGCAGTTTCAGGCCCGCTCATTCAGGATCAACTGCACATCCCGCCGGAACGTTGGGGATGGGTGCTCGCCGCATTCGTGATTTCGTGCGGCCTTTTCGAAATTCCATCGGGAGCAATGGGCGACCGGCGTGGGCAGCGTCGCGAACTGACGCGGATCGTGGCGTGGTGGTCGGCGTTCATGGCGGGGACGGCCGCGTGTTTTTCGTTTTGGCAGCTCGTGATCGTGCGCTTTCTCTTCGGAGCGGGAGAAGCGGGCGCGTATCCCAACGCGTCCGGCGTCGTATCGCGGTGGTTCCCTGCTACGGAGCGGGCACGCGCCCAGAGCTTCATCTGGGCCGCCAGCCGATTGGGTGGAGTGATCACGCCATTGCTGGTCGTGCCCTTGCAAGCGCGGATTGGTTGGCGATCTGTTTTTGTGCTGTTTGGCGCGCTCGGCGCGGTTTGGGCCGGCGTGTGGTGGCTATGTTTCCGCGATACGCCTGCCGAGCAACCGGGGATTCAGCAAGAAGAATTGGATCAAATCGCGAAGGGCGCCCAAGCGAAAACACGAAGCTCGATTCCCTGGAAACGGCTATTGGCGTCGCGGCAACTCTGGATGATCAGCGTCGCGTATTCGTGTTACGCGTGGGGATCGTGGTTTTATTTTTCGTGGTTTCCCAGCTGGATGGTGCGGAGCGCCAGTTTTTCGGAAAGGCAAATGGGATTCTTCGCCGCGCTTCCATTTCTTTGCGGAATGGCGGGAAACGTGGCCGGAGGATTTGTCAGCGACACGCTCGTCAAGAATTATGGTCTGAAGTTCGGCCGCAGAGTGGTGCTCTCGCTCGCTCTCATTATCACATCGGGAATGCTGCTGGGGATGTCGCTGGTCACAGGCAAAGCGGCGGTCGTTGTGCTCGCGTGCCTCGGGTTCGGCGTGATGGACCTGATGCTGCCAGCTGCGTGGTCATTGTGTTTGGATATTGGCGGCGAGTTCGCGGGAACGGTCACGGGTGTGATGAACACGGCGGGCCAACTCGGCGGCGTGCTCTGCACCGTGTCATTCGGATACATCATCAAAATGACTGGGAGCTACAGCAAACCGCTGTGGCTCGTGGCATTCATGGTGTTTTGCAGCGCGCTGATTTTCGCGCGCGTGGATGCCAGCAAGCCGCTCCTGCCTGATAGTTCCGCTTCCGCTAGCTAGCTCGACCGCTTCGCACCAATTCGAAAAAGTCGTTCGTGCCGACTTGGCCGCCCTTCAAAACGATTTCCAGTCCATCAAGGGCCGCGTCATCCGCATGGCCGCGGCACAGCGGCGCGCCTGGTTGCGTGGACGCAACGAACGTCAGCGCATGAAGACCAAGCTGCTGTGCGGCCTTGCTCGATGTATCGCCGCCCGCGATCACCACTCGCGGCAAGCCGCACGCGACGACGAGTTTACGCAGGAGCCTTCCCATCTCGATTGCCAGTTCATCGCTCTGGGCCACAATCGGATTCGTCTGGCCGAGGGCACTGTAAAGAATGACGCTGCGACCTTCAGCCAGCGCTCGCGCGGCATCCTTGAAATGCGCGTCGTGAGCTCGAGGGTCATGCGCCGAAAGCCCAGCCGAATCAAGCGGAATGCCCACAAAACCTCGGGACATTGCCGTTTGAACCTGTTTCGCCGTCGCCGGCGAACAACTGCCTGACAGGATCAATAAACGATCCACTTCACGAATGGGCTCTGTGGAAACAGCGGGAGTCACCAGCCCTATTCTTCCCCAGCATGCAATGAACGCATAGGCCGCGCCCGAACTGCCGATCATGAATTCTTGTCGCGTGAGATCCGTGGGCCACAGCAGCCGACCCGTCTTTTCCATTGAACTGTCGTCCAAACCGTCGATAACGACAGCGCTGTACCCTTGTCCCGCCAGGTCACGCAACTTCTCTGTCGCGCCGTCGCCGTGAAGCGCGATGATATCGAGCGAGCCGATCTTGCGCTGCGTTTGCTTCCCAAGGTGCAGGCGCAAATCGCTTTCCTTCATCGGCGTCACGGGATGACGCATCATCGTGGGATGCCGATCGATCCGATGGATATCTCCGCCGCCCTCCGCAAACAGATTGGCGAAGACCACGTACCGCCGAAGTAGCGGCGCCGCGACGACGATTGGAACTAGAGGCGTGTGAAAAATATCCTGCCCAATTTCCAACGCGCGCCCAATGCTGCCCACTTCCGGAGAGCTATCGAACGTGGAGCACACCTTATACAGAGTGACCGGCGCACCCAGTTTCTTGAGAAAGGAAAAAACAGCCGGGAGATTATCGGTCATCCACTGCGGATTGCGGCTTCGGCTTTCGCCGGCAATTCCAATCGCGCGGCAATCCGGGAAGCTTTGGAGCTGCTTTTCGTCCGGCACTCCGAGAAAGAGGACCGTCGAGATTCCGTTTGTCGCGAAGGCTTCCAATGCATCCGTTGAGCCGGTGAAATCGTCGCCGTAAAACGCGAACAGCGGAGAATTCATTGTGATGTCACGCTGCAAACTTTTCGAGAGCCGCTCTTAGTTCTGCGTGCGTCTTTGCAAATTCCGAAAGTGGCACGCCCAGGATGGCGGCTTCCCACGCTTGGTGCAAACTTCGCACGCCCGCAGCCGGGCCCTCAGGATGTGCCAGAATTCCGCCACCGCAGGCGAAGATCAGGTCGGTCGTCCCGAGCGCACGAAATGTTTCCGGCGCCTGACGAGCGGATTGGCCCGAAGAAAATACCGGCATGACCTCGCAGCCGCGTCCGGGAACGGAAAACATCGGCGTGAGGCATTCACGAGCGGAAACGATCACCGAGCTATCGTCTTCACAGAACTTGTTGTGCAGGCCGTTGACGTGTACGTGGTCAATTCCGGCGAGCCGCCAGAATTTCTGATAAGCCACAAAACTCATTCCGATCGCAGGGCTGCGCCCGAGCATTCCCCAACCGTTGCGGTGGCCGTGGATGGCAACATGGGCATACTTGCGAACCATCGTCATGGCCGGCAAACCGATGCTGTTCATGCTGACCATCGCGCACGTTCCGCCTAGCGCTTCAATCCGCCCCAGGCGATCGAGCATTTCATCGATTTCTCCGGTGATGTTTGCGGCGTACATGACTTTCTTGCCCGTTCGATCCGCGTGAAGGTTTATGACGGATTGAACCGCGCTCAGCCTCTTTTCAAAAGGGCAATCGAGACCGTTGGCCTGCAGTTCGTCATCTTTAATGAAGTCCACGCCGGCCTCAGCCAGCATGCGAACTTGTTCCGCCGTGGCTTCCGGAGTCATTCCAACGCTCGGTTTTATGATCGTTCCGATTACGGGCCGGTCGTACACGTTGCAGAGCGACCGCGTTCCCGCCACACCGAATTGCGGTCCTGCATAGCGCTCAAGAAATGCAGGCGGGATGCTCACGTCGAGCAACTTCAGTCCGGAAAAAGGGCGCAGCTCCGAAAGATTGCCGGCGACCGCAGCCATCAAGTTCGGCAACGACGGTCCCATGTTCGCCAGAGGCCAGGACAATTCCACTTCCGCAGCGCGCCGCTGTGTGCCCACACCCGCGCCTTTCGGCAGTCCGGAACCGGGCAAGGACGGCCGGTCCACGACGCCGAGTTCCGATACTTTTTCCACGCGTGCGGAGTACAGCTCGCGTAACTCATTCGTCTCGCCGGGCACGCGAATGAACGTGCCGGTGGATTGCTCACCAGCCATGATTGCGGCCGCGGCCGCGAGGGGATAGGCGGTTTCGATCCAATATCGTGCATGAACGCGATCTGTCATGGTTGCCGGCGCCTGTCGTCCCTCGGGGCTTTCATGCATTCGCATCCTGCTTAAGGAAATATGTGTTGTAGCGTTCGTCGTGAACGGTAAAGAACGGCTTGAACTGCAGCGTTTGCTCCAGCAGACCGTATTTGAAGAGTCCGGGCGCGTTCATCAATGGCGCCAGGCCCTGCGGTAAGCGTAGCGGGACGCTTGCAAGATCTTCCGGCGGGGTCGCCGCGACGTACATTAAAGGGCCACGCATCGCGGCCACCATTTCGGGATTCTTGTTATCGATCGCTTCCGTTCTGAATTCAAACGGCAATCGCAATTTGATTGTGTCGTTCGTGCTCCATCGACGCTTGATAGTGGCCCACGTTCCTCGATCCGCGCGAACCGAGGCGGCCTTGCCGTTAACCGAAATTCCCGGCGAGCCACTGATCCATCGCGGAATCCGCAGTGAAATGGCGAATTCCGCCGGAGCCGGCAGCTCAAGCCGAAAATGCGCGCTATCGTCAAACGGATAAGCCGTCGTTTGAACTAGCTTCACCGGAATGTTCCCCGCGTTCCATCGCAATTCCGATGGCGTGTAAAGATTGACGAAAACTCCGTCGTTGCTGCGAAAGTACACGTTGCGAACGTAATCTGCCACCGTCTGCACCAACGTGCCCCCGCAACACGGCACCTTGGACTTGTAATACGACTTCTGCGCCTGCGGTCCGTAGCTCGAGTAGTAGAAGAAATCGTTGTCTCCGTCCGGATCCTTCGCTCCAAGAATCGTGTTATAGAGCACGCGTTCCAAACCATCTCCATAGCGCGCATCGCCCGTGAACCTCAGCAAATAGCGTGCGAGCTTCGTCTGCGCGTATGAGCCACAGGGCGTCTCGAAATGATACTGTGTCGCGGTCAAGCTCTCGTAGAGCTTTCCTTGATCGGTCTCCACGAACGCTTCCTTCGGACCCCATCCGCCGGATGCGTACTGCTGCCCCGATTCAAGCAGGTTCCACGCATTCTCGATCGCTTGCAGATAAATCGGATCGCCCAGAACCTCGTAGGCCTTGGCTGCCGAACTGAGCGCAATCACATGACTGTACGCGTGCTTTCCGGCAAGAGGATACGTCCCAGTGGCCAACGGGCCGAAGTAGTCGGCAGTCAGCAAATATTTGCGCGCCAAATCGAAAAATTCACGATTGCCGGTCACTTCGTAGCTATCAAAGAGATTTTCAGAAAGAATATATGTCTCATCGTACGGCGCTTGCTTCGGGCTATTCGGACCGCGGTCGTACGTGTGATCGGGAAGATAAGGCAGCGCCCCGCGAATGACGCGGGAAAGCAGGTCTCGCGATTGTGTGACGCCGGCAAAACGAAAGGAATCCAACAGCCCAATTTCGTATTTGTCCAAAATGTAGCAGGGCCACGTCGTCGCAGCCTTGGCGCTGGCGTAAGGATAGCCGTCCGGACCCAACGTTTCGCCGAATCCCGCCACGAGCGCGCGAACCTTGGCGTAGGCATCCGCATCGCCCGTAGCCCGCGCGTATCGAGAGAGACCGGAAATGAATTGGCCCAAAGCGTGGCCTGGCACGAAGCCGTCTGCATCGTACCAACCGCCCATATCCTCGCCCGGTGCGGGCAGACCAGCGCGCTGGCGATACACTTTCAGCAGCCGGTCATTATCAAGCGCAAGATAACTTGCCAGGATGCGGTCATAGTGATCCTTGAACGGGCCGCCGGTGAGCCGGACATCGCCATAATCGAATTCCGTCATCCGAACGCTCGGTGCTGCGGAAATTGCGGGCAAGCGCCGGACGAAGGACCCAGCCGCGAACGCGGCCCCGGTGCCTTTGAGGAAATCTCTCCGGGAAAGTGCGCTCGGTCGGGAATTCTGCGGTGTTCTCATTTTGTGTCAGGACGTCGCGCCTTTAGGCGAAACGTAGAACGCGCCCAGAATCGGCAAGCCACAAACTCCAGCGCTCCCGCAAGCTGACAGTTGCCAGATTCAAGTTCGTAGCGTAGTTTCTCATAGGAAACAGTTTCATATCAAACATGCGGTTTTGGCCGGATTGCCGCCTCACCGCCTTGCGCGCCTTGCTCGCGCAAATGTTCGCTCGTGGGAGGCCACGATGATTCGACTGCAGTACCTCGTTGTTGCCGCGCTGATGCTTTGCACGACCGCGCGGGTGTCGCTCGCGCAGGATAGTTTTCCAGACGGGAAGCTCGATCCCACGCGCCACATCGCGGAGACGGCGACTTCGCCCCACGTACCGTTGCCCGAGCAATACATTTGGACGGCGGGTGACGCCGCAGCGCTGCATGTGGACCACAACAACTATGGATTCGCGAAGCCGGACGCAAAGTCTGCTCCGCACTATTTCCGCTACACCTTCCAGGTCGCAGCGGTCCCGGCAGCCGCCACTTTTTATCTCGCTGGTCCGCGTTCGGCGAAGATCTACGTCAACGGCAAACTCGTCGACCGCGTGGCGAGTGATGTTACCTCGCCGCTCGGTATCCACGTATTTACGACCGACATTCGAAGCGCGCTTCAAAGCGGCGCGAACACTCTGGCGCTCGAGGTGGTGCGCGGGCGCGGAATCGTCAGCGTGACCAATTCGCGCATCGTTCAGCAACAAACGTTTGGCGAAATTCTAGTCGCCAAGATCCTGCCGGCAGCGCCCGGCATCAATGCGCTGCCGCTCGCAATCAGCGGACCGGATTGGAAAAGCTCACTTGAGGCGCCGAGCGGATGGGAACAGCCCGGCTTCGACGACTCAACCTGGAAAAGCGTGCAGTCGCTCGGTCCGATCGAAAGTTCGGTTGACATGTTTCAGTGGAATGGAGACGCGGGGATGTTTGACTGGCCCGGCTACGGAGGCACATCGCCATTTCTCCGGCAGTACCGTATGAAAGCGGAGAAAGTGACGGACGTATTCGAGGGCCGGAGTGAAATTCAGAATCTTCAAGCACTTACTTCCACCGGCGCCGCCCCAGAATTCGCCGTCACACTTCCCCAACCAATACTGCCTGATGAAAGTGCGCCGAGCCTTGTTTTGGATTTTGGGCGCGAAGTGGAAGGGCGCGTGGAGTTTCAGTCCGATTGCGATTGCGACGCTTGGGTCACAATCCAATACGGAGAATCCGCAGAAGAGGCTAAGGCGGGCGGTCACTTCGTCGGAACCGATCTTCTGCGAATCGCAAACCATTCCACCGCCTACGGCCCGAAGGCCGGCTTCCGCTACGCAAAGATTCGTTTCGTCGGCGGCGGACCGGAAATCAAGTTCAAGACGATTCAGCTGGACGGAATCTACTATCCGGTCGAATACAAGGGATCGTTCGAATCGTCCGATCCACTCCTAAATCGAATCTGGGAAACGGGCGCATACACCATGCATCTGTGTATGCAGGATGACATTTGGGACGCGGTGAAACGCGACCGCGGACGATGGATTGGGGATCTCGATGTGGGAGGACGCGTCGTCAACAGCGTCTTTGCCGATCACTTTCTGGTGGAAGACACGATGACGCGACTTATCGGCGAAAGCCCCGTGACGGAGCAAGTGAACACCATCCCGGGATATTCCGCGCTGTGGGTCACTGCGGTCGCGGAGTATTACCGCCACACGGGTGCGAAGGATTTTCTTGCTAGCGTCCACACGCGCTTGGTCGAACTGCTGAAGCTGATGGATTCCGGCTTTGATGACAGAGACGTGTTCGCGAATCCCGGAAAACAGTGGCTCTTCGTCGATTGGTCTCCCGGCCTATTTGCCGATACGCCTGAGGCCAGACAAGCAACGCAAATCGAGTACTACCGGGCCTACAAAGAAGGTGCGTATCTATTGCGTGAACTGAATGACAACGCCACGGCCGATCACTACGAAAAGCGTGCCGGCGCAATTCGCGCAGCAACGAATCAATATCTGCGGGACACGAAGACAGGAACCTACGGACCGCGGTGGCAGACCAACGCAATGGCAATCGTTTCCGGTCTTGCGACGCCGGAGCAATATCCAGTTCTTTGGGATAACGTTCTGGAAAACGTGGCGCAAGATCGGCCGGACTCGCCCATTATCAGTCCCTACTACAATTACTACGTCGTCTCCGCGATGGCCCAAGCCGGGCATCGCGCCGAAGCGCTTCAATGGATTCGCACGTATTGGGGAGGCATGTTGGCGGAAGGTGCTACTTCATTCTGGGAAGCGTACGACTTGCGCTGGCCCAAAACCAATTCTCACGTTTCCCTGCAAGCCGATGGAACCACCGGCTACTTCGTAAGTCTGGCGCATGGTTGGTCCAGCGGCCCCACTGCATGGTTGATGGAGCAAGTGCTCGGGATAAATCCGACAAGTTCTGGTTTCGGCCACGTCGCAATTCGACCGGACCTGATCGATCTTTCGTGGGCGCGGGGAGCGGAGCCGACTCCTAGCGGCCCGATCAAAGTGGACATCAAGAACGACGGAACCTTCCGCCTGGCACTAGATTTGCCGCCGTCAGTCGACGCCGATGTTCTGATTCCTATTGCGAATGAAAAATCCAGTGTGTACGTAAATGGAGCGGTGGTTTCGCACACGCTCGCCGAAAGCGGCGCGCGCGCTGAATTCCATCTAAGCCAAGCGGGGCACTATGAGATTCATGCTGAGTAATACAGCGCAAAGCCTATCGTTAAGGGGCGATCGTAATCTTGAAAGCATAGGCCATGTCGTTTGGCTTATCGTGAGGAAGATCGATCTGCAAACCGCTGGCTGTCTGCTTCCACTGCAGACTTTCTTGCGAACCAAGTAACTGAACTCCGGTGATTGGCTTGGACAAATACGCAGTTCCAGCGCTTAGTGTGCGAATCGTCAGTTCGCCATCAGCCGGCCAGCCGAGCGCGATCGCGTAAAGAAATCCACCTTTGGCCGTGAAGCGAATATCCTGGGCCGTAAAGGTCTTGTCGTCATTGCCCTTGACGGCGCTCGCGGCGTCGCTCGTCGGCCCCTCGCCGAAAACCAGCCACGGCCGGGTGCCGTAGATGGCCTCCCCATTCACGCTGAGCCACTGCCCCATCGCCAGCAACACATTTTTGTCTTCATCGGGAATGGTCCCATCCGCTTTGGGACCGATGTTGAGCAGCAAGTTGCCATTCTTGCTCACGACGTCTACCAACTCAGCGATCAATGATGCAGCGCTGCGGTATGTGTCGTTCTGAACGTATCCCCAAGACTTCACGCTGATGGATGTGTCCGTCTGCCAGGGCAGTAATCGAAGCGCGTCCAGTTTCCCCCGCTCGATATCCAGCACCGCCGCGTTTTCCGGAAACGCGTAGCCTTTGTAGGTCAAAACCACGCCGGCGTTTCTTTCCGCGCCACGGTCATAGTAATAAGCCGCCATTCGCTGCAGATACGGCTGAAACGCCGGCTGGGCGATCCACCAATCGAGGTAGATGATGTCCGGCTTGTACTTGTCGACGATTTCCGTGGTTCGTGCGAGCCAGTCATCCAAGAATGCTTGATCCGGCGGCAACCACTTTTCCAAGTGATTGGGATCCGGTTCCTTGCCGGAGTCATCGCCCGGCCAAGTTCTTGGCTGCGCGGGTCCGTAGAGACCGGCGTATTGAGGATTTTTGACATCGGAATCGAAAGTCGTGCCACCGTCGTACCACCACCAATGTTCGGCGCGATGCGAAGACGCTCCGAAATGGAGATTTCGTCTTCGAGTAGCTGTGGCGATCTCCGCGATTACGTCGCGCTTCGGCCCCATCCGGCTGGCGTTCCATTCGGTGAAGTCCGATGCGTACATCGGAAAGCCGTCGCAATGCTCCGCCACCGGCACCACGTACTTTGCTCCCGCGCGAACAAATAGATCGACCCATTCGTCTGCGTTGAACTTACTGCCCGTGAACATCGGCACGAAATCCTTGTAGCCAAATTTCGATTGGGGGCCGTACCTTTCGACGTGATGCTGAAACGCCGAATTTCCCTGCACATACATGTTGCGCGAATACCATTCGTTCCCAAATGCTGGAACCGAATAAACTCCCCAGTGTATGAAAATGCCGAATTTCGCATCGCGAAACCATTCGGGAATCTCGTAATGCCCGAGGGAATCCCAGTTGGCGCGGAAGCTCTTGTGGCTTACCTCATCTTCAATCAGCGACAGCCGTCGCTTTAACTCGATTTGATAATCGTCCGCAGGGGCCGCGCGAAGAAACAAGCTCGCCACGAAAACGATGGCGAAGGCACTCGAAACAAATTTCCCAAGCGTTCGATAGAACACGCGATCCATTATCTCAGTCCTCGACGATTCCCATCCGCGTGGCCGATATCAATCACTCGCTCATTGCAAGCCGCAAGGATCTAGCGCTCTCGTCCCGCGCAGCGTCGTTACTCTCATCTGATCTCGCCGTTCTGTCAACCCGTTCGCGAAATCCGGTCCGCGCTCCACCGGAAATCGTTTGCGCGTTCCTATACGGCGCATTTCGGGAGACTTCAAATGGGAAATCGCCATGACTCGGCCAAGCCATTCCCAGCGCTGAACCTGCCGCACCCTTCGGCAGCAGCTGCAAACATCGTGGTTGCAATCGCTTACGGAGCTCTCGCCGAGGATGACGCGCCGTATGTGTGCGGACTTGGCAGGATCATATTTCATTAGGGAAATTAAGTTGGTATTGACAATGCCTCTCTCGATGTTCTAGAGTCCGCGGCGTTTGGGTGCGCATCGTCCGTTTTGTCGAACACTGAAAGTCGGTTATTGCAGCCTCGAAGCAACCGGGTGGCGCTTCGGTAGTCGGCCAGCTGTACGTGGTTCGGGCAAAGTTTCAGGTCCGAAAATATCGGGGACATGTAACAAAATACGGGGGTGGATGTGATGAAAATTGAAAGAATGGGACTTGTCGTAACCGGCCTCGCTTTGGCAGTCGTATTGGTAGTTTCTTGCATTGGCGTCGTAAGGGCGCAAAACGTACCGACCGGCGCAATTTCAGGAACCGTAACCGACGCGACCGGCGCAGCAGTTGTCGATGCCGCGGTGACGGTCACCGACGAGGGTACGGCCGTCGATCATAGGACCGCGACCTCGTCCACCGGGTTCTACACGGTGGAAGCGCTTCCGGATGGAAACTATACCGTTACGATCTCCAAGGATGGTTTCAAGCATAGCGTGACAACCGATGTCCACTTGAACCCCGGCGAGCGCCGCGCCGTAAATGTTGACCTCGTATTGGGCAGCACGAGCCAGCAGGTCACAGTGACGGCCGACGCCGTATCGGTCCAAACTCAGAGTTCGGATAATCGTGGAACCATCAGTTCGGCGGAAGTTGAAAATCTTCCGCTAAATGGGCGTAACTTTCAGAATATGGCTCAGGTAATCTCCGGCGTCAGCAGCGTCACTGGCGGCAGTTCTTTGACGGGCAATGGAAACAGCGTGATCAACGTAGTCATCGTCAACGGAACTTCGGTCGAAAAAACCGCGTATTCGCTCGACGGCGTTTATGACACAGTTCCTTCCGCGCTGTTCCAGGTCGATGTGATGCCTGTGGTCGATTCGATCGCGGAGTTTACGGTCCTGAAGGGCAACTACAGCGCAAAATATGGTATGGCCGGTTCGGGGCAGATCCTCGTTGCGACCAAGAGCGGCACCACGGCGTACCACGGCACCGCATACGACTACATCCGCAATCCGGACTTCACGGCTCGAAACTTCTTTTCGACGACCCCAAGCCCGCTGCACCAGAACATTTATGGATACGATTTCGGCGGTCCCGTTATTCCCCACTCCGACACGCACAGGGATAAGCTTTTCTTCTTTGCCGACGGCGAGTGGCGCAAGAGTATCGCTCCTTCGATTCTCAATGCCCGCTACGAGTTCAGTCCGGCGATACGAACCGGTGACTTGAGCGGCGATCCCAACATGCCGTCCGCCGGCCTGGTCCTGAGCGCATCCGCCGTCTCGGACCTGATGAAGCGAGGGTTCACCAATCCTACAGTACAGTGTCTGTCCGCTAAGTCGGGTTCGACCATCTTGACCCAAATCAACCCGTCTTGTTTCGATCCAGTCACCGTCGCGCTGTTGAATCCCACGTACCTTCCATTGCCCACGCCCACGAATGGCAATAATTTTTATTATTCAAATAATGGGGTCACCAATCAGACCCAGGAAGATCAGGTCTACAAGGTCGACTACGCTATCAACGAGAAACAAGCATTGATGGCGCGCGTGAGTTACGAGTTATCTGACAACATCAACGCCGCCCGCAACTTCAACGATCCTTCTCCCACCCCCGGATCTTCCACCTATACGCCGGGCATGAACGCCGGGATTCGATGGACTTCGGATTTCACGCCGAACTTCATCAACGTCGCAGCCATCGGCCTAGCGTGGACCAAAGGCGACGCGAGACTTTCCAATTACACGATGCCGCTCTGCGGGACATCAGCTTGCATTTCCCAAGCCTATCCTGGAGCCGACACTTTGAACCGCCTTCCGAACCTTGAATTGACGGGAAGTGGAAACTGGTCCTGGATAGGAGAAGGCGCTCTACCCACGGATACAACCGACAGCGACGCGATCTACAGCGACGACGTCACTTGGGTGAAACACAATCAGATTTTCCAGTTCGGTGGCGTATATCTACGCGGCAATAAGAGCCAAAGCTCGGGAACCTTCCCGGCCCCGATGGGCGTCTACACGTTCACCGGCAACCAAAGCGGTGGCGACACGGCTGCGGACTTTCTACTAGGTCTCGATTCCACTTACCAGCAGGCCAACGTCCAGCGAGCGGGGTATTTCCACTACGGTTGGTGGGAACTCTACTTCCAGGACGATTGGAAGGTGACCCCGCGCCTCACTCTGAACCTTGGTGTACGCTGGTCTTACTTCCGACCGGAAACCATCGTCTCGAACGACCTAACTACTTTCGAGACTAGTGCCTACAGTGCAGGTACCGCACCTGCCGTCTCGATGCTTGGCGCTTTCACGTTCAACTCGAGCGGGCAGCCCGTGACGACGGGCGGCGCCGTAGCTAACCTGACGGACGGCTTGGTAACCGCCGGCGCGGACAGCTCGACGACGTTGCCGGCATCTTCCCTAGCTGGCTTCTACCATCCCAAGAATTCTGATTTTGGGCCGAAGCTCGGATTTGCTTATTCATTGACCCAGGATGGAAAGACGGCGATCCGCGGAGGCTTCGGCATAGGATATACACCCGTCGCTCTGGAAAGGAACCCCGCGTTTCTAACCAATCCACCCTTTACACAAAGCGTGACTATCAACAACGGTCTTACCAGCATGCCTTTGGTTGGTTCGGCGCCGGGCACGCCCACAATCACTCCCACGTCTCTATTCGCTTTCAGCGGCGACTTCCAACCAACCAGGACGGAAAGCTACAGTCTTTTCATTGAGCGTCGGCTCACTTCGAGCGCGGTCTTCAATGTGGGATACGTCGGCAACAAATCGCAGCACGTGACTGACGAAGCCGTGAATGAAAACTTCCCGCTCGATGGCAGCAACTCGATCAGCCCCAGTTGCCAGGCGCTGGCCTCAAATCCAGCCAATCAGGCCGGTTATCGGGGATCAACCACGCTTCTGTATGATCCGTGCATCAACGCTGTACCGGCAGGCACAACCACGGAATCCCCCAGTGGGCTGCAAACTTACTACGCCCCTTATCAAGGGTGGACGTCGATTTCAGGCACGTACAGCGAAGGCATCGCAAACTACAATGCGTTGCAATCCAGCTTCATTCTTCGCACGAAAGACCTGAATCTAAACTTCGCCTACACCTGGAGCAAGTCTCTTACCGACGTTCAGCCGGGCGGACAGGGCGTCTCGTACGATCAAGCCGGGGGTTTTCAGAATCCTAACAATCCCTTGGCTGAGTACGGCGAGCCGGATTTCGACCGCACGAATGTGTTTACGGGTGCGTGGGTCTACCAAATGCCGTTCTTCCGAAACGCTGACACCCAGGTGCTTCGTACGGCGCTCGGAGGATGGGATTTCTCAGGACTCGCGATTATCGAGAATGGGTTTGCGCTCACTCCCACCTTGGGTACCGCGAATCCCGGCTTGGCCACGCGGCCTAATATCGTCGGGCCGATCCAGTACCTGAACGGCAACGCGGCCAGCGGCTGGGTGAGTCCGGCTTCGTTCCAACAACCGGGGTTCGGCACTTTCGGCAACGAAACGATCGGCAACATTCGTGGACCGGGCGAAGTTACTTTCAACATCGCGCTGGACAAGAAATTCCAAATCCACGAAAAAATCAACATCCAATTGAGAGGGGAAGCGTTCAACGTTTTCAACCATACAAACTTCTCGTCCCTCAATTTGACGTGGAATGGCCCGACGAGTTCGACGTTCGGGAAGGCGACGGCCGCGCTCGACCCGCGCATTATCGAGCTCATGGCTCGCATCAACTTCTAACCCCCGCTCCGTTTGAGGCGGAGCCTGCACTCCCCAGGAGCCCGAATCGCCACCGCACGGTGGCGGCTCGGGCTCCTAAGTTTTTGCATCGAGATCATCCGCAGATAGAATTGGCTGTGCCAGAATTCGTGGCCGACTGAATCCGCTTCAGGAGCAAATCGATGAATCGCTCGATAATCGTTCTCGTTCTGTGCGTCGTGCCGCTTGGAGCTTTGCCCGTCGCTGGCCAGGAACAGGCGGCTAAGGATGGAGAGCTGCAATTCGCGGAGCTCGGCCGCTGCCAGTTGGAAAGCGGCCAAGCGATTGAAAATTGCCGAATCGGCTATCGCACGTTTGGCGCGCTCAACGCGAACCGCAGCAACGCGATCTTATTCTTCACCTGGTACAACGGCACCAGCGACAACCTGAAGCAATTCTTTGGCCCGGATCGAATGGTGGATACGACGAAATATTTCGTCGTCGCAATCGACGCGCTCGCGGATGGCGTTTCGTCTTCGCCGTCGAACAGCTCTACGCAGCTCGGATCACAGTTTCCAGCGATCACAATGCGCGATATGGTCAGCGCCGAATATCGCGTTGCCACCGAAGTGCTTCATTTGGATCACGTGCTGGCCGTCATGGGCGTTTCGATGGGCGGAATGCAAACGTTCGAGTGGACCGTGGATTATCCGAGCTTCATGGACAAAGCGGTGCCGATCGTTGGCACGCCGCAGCAAACCGCCTACGATCTGCTGAACTGGGATCTCCTCGGCAGAGCGATCGAGTCCGATCCTGAGTACAATCACGGCGATTACACCAAAGAACCGCCGCTCGCGCTTGCCAATGAATTGGGCGCGATGACGCTGTCCACGCCGTCTTTCCTGGCGCGCACTGTCGCTCGTGCGGATTTCGCAAATTGGCTGCCGCAGCAAATCCAACCGATCCAATCGCAGGACGCCAACGATCGAATGTGGCAGTTGCGCGCGGTGATCGGCATGGACGTGACGCGCGGAAAGGGCGGTCTGGATGCTGCGGCGGCGCAGACGAAAGCACGCTTTTTCATTGTGGCCGCCGCGCAAGATCACTTGGTGAACCCATCACCCGCCGAAGAATGGGCCGGCTTCGTTCACGCCGGAACGCTGATCTATCCGGGTGATTGCGGTCATCGTCTGCTTTTGCCCCAGTGTGTTGGGCCACAGATAACTGCCGCTGTGCAAACATTTCTAGCGGAGACCAAATCGAACTAGCTCCACGGCCGCGACCGAGCTACCGAGATTCCGCGCACGTCATTCGGGTATTTCCCGGAAACCGCGCAGTAAAAATGGTAGAGATCGCCTTCGTAGGTGACGATGGAAGGTTTGTGAGCGAAATCGTCGTCGACCGAACCTGGCGGCCCCGCATCCACCAAAATGCTATCGGTCTTGACCGGATGAAAAAGATCGCTGCCGATCGCCAAAAGATCCCGCGCCTTCCCTTTGTTGGAGCTCAATCCATAATAGAAAATCGCCCAGCCCCCCGCGTAGCGCAGCACACACGGATCGCTCACAAACCTGTCGTCCCACGAACCCTTAGGCCCATTTCGCAGAATTGGATTGCCTGAGTAGCGCACCCAGGTCTTCAGATCCTGCGACGTCGCTACGCCAGTTTGCTCGTGCCAGCCACCGCCCTGCGCCGCCGGCAGCGTTTCAGTCTTCGCGTTGTAGAACAGATAGAACTTCCCGTCGTACTCGACGATACAAGGTTTGTACAAACCGCCCTTTTCCCAATCCGCTCCATCTTCCGGATGCAGACACGGCGGATCCAATTCCCAGTGAAATAGGTCCTTGCTCCAGCACAGACCGATCACTGCCGGCCCGCTCTCGTAGCCCGCATTGGGATACGCATGATAGGCGCCGAGGTAACGTTCATGAATCTTTCTGAGGTTGCCGGCGGAGCGAACGTCGTTTTCACGAAGGATCCAATTCATGGCGATGTTGTATCGCGTCACTTCGGACTGCGGATCGCGCCGCAGAATGCAACCTTGCCGTTCCCAGTCGACAAGGTTCGTAGATGACGCCAGCCCGGTTTGATAGCCGGTCCCGTCGTATCCGATGTAAGCCATCAGAAATCGATCTCCGTGCCTAAAGACGAACGGGCAATCTACGCTCTTGCTGTCGAAAGCTGTCGCGTCTGCCGCTGCGGAAAGCACGAGCTTCCCGTATTTATATAGAGTTTCGAGAGATTGAGGCGTCACCACACTTCTGTCCGCCGCTACCGGCGCCGACATGGCTTGCGATGGCCAAGCGTTGGCTGCGGCGTATCCGATCGCAGTTGCGCCCAAGCTCGCCACGAATCTGCGTCGCGTTATTAGTTTTTGGGATTTAGGGTCTGAATGCTTGTCATTCACTCTTGGCGCTCCTCGAGCACTGCGACGCCTTCCACCGGTAGCGTGACTGTGCTTACGTCTGCATTGCCATTCAGCAAATCGCGCATAGTTCGAGGTAAGACGACTTGCGCGGGCGCCTGACCGTGATTCAGTAGAATGAAAATCACACGCCCGTTCCCCACGCGCCGGCACACTTCAACTCCCTGCGCGACTGGACCAAAAACCTGGCTCACGCCGCTCGTCTCCACCATCCACTGCGCTGCGGCGTTCATCAGCGTGGGATCAAGCAGCGCGCCGATATACGTGATGCTTCCCTTTCCCACTTTTCGAGTGACTGCGGCCGGTTGCTGATCCAGCCAACCGTTGCCGACTCCGTAGCGCATCACGACTTGTGCATCGCCGGCTTTGGTGCTCAGCGTCTCCGCCCAAATGCTCGCGCTTCCGTTGCCCCACAGCCCCGCAACCGGCACGTTGTTCTCAAGCGCGTAAAATTGCTCTACGCGTCCCCCCAGCGAATCCACCAGCGGTCCGGGCTGGCGCCGAATATCCAGCGCGTTGAACGCGTCCTTCATGCCGGAGCGCGGGCCGAGGACCAAGTGTCCGCCGCTCTTCACGTAATCGAGCAAATGCCGGCCAAGGTCATCCGGAATCACATTGAGATCCGGAGCGACGACGAGCTTGTACCCATCGAGCGGCGCATTTGGATTGGCGATGTCGATCGAATGCGCGAGGTCGAGCAACGGCCGGTAATAATCGAGCAGAACTTGCTGCTGATCGTAATTCTGATTGTGCAATTGAAAATCGATCGCCCAGCGGCTGTCGTACGAATGCAAGATCGCAACTTCGGAAATTGGCGATGTGCCTTGCAGCGCAGACGCCGCCGTTTCGAACTCCTTCCCAATCTGCTGGATTTCTTCATAAACAGGAACGGGCGTTCCGTCGGGGCCGACGAGATCTCCGTGATATTGCTCCTGTCCATTGAGCGCGCTGCGCCATTGCCAATAAGCGACGGCGTCGGCTCCGTGTCCGATCGCCTCCCACGCCATCATGCGCACTTCGCCCCGATTCAGCGAATTGCTGACTGACGCCCAATTCACGAAGCCAGGCTGAGTCTCCATCACCCAAAAGTTTTTCTGCTTGAGACCGCGAATCAGGTCGTGCATCGCGCCGTCTTTGTATGATTGGAGATGGCCTTGCCCGACGTAATCGTCCCAAGCCGCGAGATCGAGGTCCTTCGTCACGACGTAGTGGTCCCAGCGGTCTGACCAGCCGAGCCCTCCGATATTTGTGGTGATGAATTGACGCGGATCAGCGTGCAAGCGAATCACTGCAGTCTGATTTTGTGCGAAATCGCGCCAGACGTCGCTTACGAATCGTTTGTGATCCAACAACAATCCTGGATTGCCGCCGGTGTCTTCGAGCGGAATCTCATCCCACGCGTCATACGTCTGGCTCCAGTAGGCCGTCGTCCAATGCTGGTTCAGCGCATCCAGCGTCTTGAATTTTTCTTTGAGCCACTGCTGAAACTGCTGCTTCGTATAGGCGTCGTAGGAATCGAGAGAGAATTCATTTCCGATTTGCCACCCAACAACATTTGGATTGTGGCCGAATCGAGCGGCCAATCGTTCCGCCACGATTCGGCAGAACTCTCTGTACCGCGGGCTCGTGTATGAAAACTGCCTGCGGTTGCCGTGTTCATCGGGCCGGCCATCAACGCCCACGCGGAGAACGTCCGGATACTTCTTGGTCATCCACGCCGGTGGGGCGTCCGTAGGAGTGCCGATCACGACCACGATGTGGTGCTTCGCCGCGAGCGCGATAGCTCGATCCATCCAATCGAGATCGTACGTTCCTTCAATGGGCTCGATCCGGCTCCACGCAAACTCTCCCACGCGTACCATGTGAATGTGCGCGGCTTCCATCAGCTGCAAATCTTCGTCCCATCGCGATTCCGGCCATTGCTCGGGATACCACGACACGCCCAATAGAATCGGAGGCACACCCGGCGGATATGCCGCCGTGTCGGTCGCGGCGCTTGGCGCAGCGCTAGCCTGAGTCGCCCGCAAAACGAGTGTCGCTGCGCAGGACAATACAGCGCTCAACGTCAAGCCCACGATTTGTACTGCAGAACTGCGCGTCCTGGACCTCATCAGTGACTCCGACCGCAGCTGCAAACTTCCTAGCACTTAGTTTGCGCCGACTATTCCTTTCGGAACATTCACAGCGTGTGCTGGTAAACCTGCCATCCCAGATAGTTCTCCATCGCTTCACAGAGAGCGGCGGCGCAATGAGCGCCGGTCATCGCCGCGTGGTGCTCAAAACCATCCTTGCAAATGTGGTGCATGAGTTTCTGGAGGTGCGGAATGTTGACGACAGCCTTCGTTCCGAACGTGTCGAGCGGATCATCGGTGAACCGGCCCTCTCCCGCGAAGGCGCGAATCGTTCCCGCGAAGTCATCCGTACTAACGCGCGCAAATGTGACGGGCCCTGCTGGCGTCCGGCCGGCGAGCGCACCCACCGTGTTGGCTTCGCCCAGCACCGTGCCCAGAATCGGCGCCGTGCCAATACGTATGTCCGGCAGAAAATCCTTAGCCCAGTTCCCGCAATGGAAGAAAACGCATTTATCCGGATCTTTGCCGTAATTATTGTTCCAGTCCACCAGCGCGCTCGGTTTTCCTGAAGCCAACTGCAGCGCGTACATTGATATCACGCCGGCGATATCCACCTCGCAAGCGCTGGGCATCATCTGCTCGCTCATCATGCTCATAATCGTGCAGACGTTGACGCCGTAATTCTTTTGCATCGAGCTCCAACACTGAATCGCTGTCGCCTGGAGTCCGAGGCCTTCCATCCAATCATCCAAGACGATGGCGAACTTCGCCATTCGGACGAGCGAATCTTCTGGCACCTTGCTCGCATCCGCGTAATCCTTGATTTGATCGATGCGTCCTCGAATGCGTGGATCGGTATCCACCAGTCGCGCGGCATTTCCAAACACTTCGGAAAGATCGATGGTGTTCACGCTGATGCCCGCGGCTTCCAACAGTTTTTCGCTATAACGCGTGGTGTTGAAAGCGTTGGGACGCGCACCCACAGCACCGATCCGCGCGCGACGCAGCCCTCGAACCACTTTGCAAACCCTAATGAATTCGGTCAGGTCATTGCGAAAACTCTCCGACAGAATAGGAACCGTGTGCTCTTTCGTGAGAGAAAACCGAAGGCCATATTGGCGCAAATTGTTGCAGACTGAAATCTTTCCGCAGAAAGCGTCCCTGCGCCGTTCGAGGCCAAATTGATCCAAATCGTCGGGACATGCATGCACGAGGATCGGCACTTCCAGCTCGGAAAGCCGGATCGAATCCGCGACGCCTTTTTCATCTCCGAAATTCGGCAAGCAAACGAGGATGCCTTCGATCCGTCCTCGATTCTGCCGAAACAACTCGCCACACTTGACGGCATGCTGCCACGTTTCCACAGCGCCGAGCTTCGTGTCTTCGGTTGACAGCATTACGGCGTCAATGTCGAGTTCGCGGAACAGCGTCAACAGTTCGGCCCGCGCTTCAGAGACCAGCGGATCGGGGAAAAAATCCCGGTTTCCGATAATCACCGCCAACGTCGTCTTAGACATGGGAACACCTCTGGCGTTCAATCACTCTTCTTTTCAAAAACTCCGAACTCATCCACGTTTTGCGCCGTAACCAACTCGCACGGAATTATCTGCCGCTCGGCGTGGCCAGTAGTTCCCGTGCGCAGAAATTGATCTGCTTCCTGCACAGCCAATCGAGCTATGGTCACGGCAGGTTGCAGCACGGTAGCTTCCAGGTCGCCGGCCTTGATCGCGGCGAGGGCGTCGGGGCTGCCGTCAAAGCCTACGATCGTAACGCCTCGCAGTCCTGCGCTCTTGACCGCCGCAACGGCCCCCACCGCCATCGTGTCATTACCGGCAATGATTCCCCGAATCGTGGCATGCGCTTCCAAGATCGTCTCGGTTTTCTGAAAGGCTTCCGACTGGCTCCAGTTCGCGCTTTGCGCCGAAACCAAGTTCATTCCCTTGTCGGCGTCCAGAATCGCGTGGAAACCTTTTGTGCGGACTTGCGCGTTCGTGTCGGATTCTTTTCCAAGCAACTCGGCATAGTCACCTCGGCCATCGAGCGCGCGTGCAAATTCCGCAGCAACCAGCCGGGCCCCCTGGTCGTTGTCCGCCAGGATTTGTGCTTTTGCGATGTTGGAGGCGCCGATCTCGCGGTCGATCAGAAAGCAGGCGATGCCCGCGCGCGTCGCACGACGCACCGCGGATATGGACGCATCCGCTCCCGCATTGTCCAAAATAATAGCCGCGGCATTGCTGGCAATCGCGACGTCAATTAAATTGTCCTGCTCGTAGGCATCGTCACCGTGTGAATCGACGCGAACTGCGTAGCCGAGTTGCCTGGCGCGCTCAGCAGCCGCATCTGCTTCCGCGCGAAAAAATGGGTTGTCCTGGGACGGCACGATGATCTCGATCAGCTTCTTCTGGTTCGCGCGATTCGTGTGACATCCTGCTAGCAAGCCACAGAAACCACACAAGGCGAGTGCGATAATGCCGCGAAATCTCATTTTCAGGTCAGTGGCTCCTCGCCAACCGCAGTTGCAATTTTGTCTGCAATTGATCCACGGCGACCGCAAGAACGATGACGACACCCTTGATGACCATTTGCCAGAATTCCGAAATACCGAGCATCACCATGCCATCGGCCAGCACACCAATCACGAAAGCGCCTGCGAGGGAGCCGAGAACGGAGCCACGCCCTCCCATTAACGATGTGCCTCCCAGCACAACTGCGGCGATTGCGTTCAATTCGAAGGATTCTCCCGTTGCAGGATGCGCGGCCTCCAATTGCGACGCGATGATCAACCCGACCGTGGCGGCGCAAACGGTTGAAATCACATAGGAGATTAGTTTGACGCGGCCGACGCGAATCCCAGAAAGCAGCGCGGCACGCTCGTTCCCTCCCACCGCATACACATGACGTCCAAATGGAGTCTTGCTCGCCAGCACGCTGGCGACGATTGCGAGCGCGATCATGATCCACACGGGCAAAGGGACACTGAAAAGCGTCGCTTGGCCGAGCAGCAGAAATCCGGTGTTGTGCCGCGCCGCCTCTCCACCGAGACTTGGAAATGTCGCTCCGTGGGAGATCAGCAGTGCGGCGCCGCGGGCAATGTACAGAGTTCCGAGAGTTGCAATGAAGGGCGCGACCGCGAATCGAACGACGAGAAGTCCGTTGAGCAAACCGACCAGCGCGCCGACGACAAGCGAAACGAAAACGACCGTCAATATTCCGGGGTACAAAGGATGCTGCATGCCGGAAAACACCAGGCCGCGCGTGAGCAAGGCGCCCGCGACCATGCCCGCAAGTCCCGCGACCGACCCGACCGATAGATCAATGCCCCCGGTAAGTACGACGAACGTCATGCCGATGGCGAGGATTGCGGTGATCGCCACGTGTTTGGCCAGAATCGTAAGGTTATTTGCGGTGAGGAATGTGGAAGTGCTCACCGAAAACAAGACAACCAGCAGTACAAGCGCAACGACCGCGCGCATGCGAAGGATTACATCAAACATCTTCGCTGCGAACCCGGGGCCGGCGCGATCGGCCGCCATGTCGGTCGCAATGGTCGGATCGCTTTCGATCTTCACTGGACTGCACCCGGCGTTTCGAGATGAGAGCATGCGGCAGCGAATAACGCTTCCTCAGACGCATCGCCCAAAGCGAGCTGCGCCGAAATCCGCCCGCCCGAAAGAACAAGAATTCGGTCGGCCAGGGCACGTGTTTCTTCAATTTCCGACGAAGTGAAAATAATCGAGACGCCTGCCGCTTTGAGGTCGCGCAGAATTCGATGGATTTCCTGCTTGGCGCCCACATCCACGCCTCGCGTGGGTTCGTCCAGCAACAAGATCGAAGGCGAACGCATCAGGCAACGCGCGAGCATGACCTTCTGCTGATTTCCTCCACTTAGCGAAGTTACTGGCAACTCCAAATCGTCCGCCTTCAGCTTCACTTGCTCGGCGATCTTCCGCACCTTGGCCAGTTCCTTTTTCCTCGAGATAAAAGGACCGACCATCAATCCGTTGAAATCTGCGACACTGATATTTTCTCTGATCGATGAAGACGGGATCAGACCATCGGTCTGGCGATCTTCCGGCATCAAAACAATTCCGCGCGCCACGGCTTTGACGACCGATCCGGGCGCGAGCTTCGCATCGCGCACGCGAATTGCTCCCGCGGCGATGGGGCGCACGCCTGCAAGAGTTTCCAGCAACTCGGTGCGGCCAGATCCCAGCAAGCCGTAGATGCCCAACATTTCTCCGGCCGACGCTGCGAATGAAATTTCCTCCAGCAATGGTCGCGTCGCCCCGTCGCGGGTACTTCCGATCACGTTGAGCGATTCGACGCGCAAAGCCTCCTGCCCGGAATCGACCGTACGCTCCGCTGCAACACTTTGCGCGGGGCGGCCCGTGACGCGCTCCACGATCCAGCGTGGATCCACTTCCGCACGCGGAGCATCGCCGACGACGCGTCCATCGCGCAGCACGGTAAAGAAATCGCCCAGCCGAAGGATTTCGTTCAGCCTGTGAGAAATGTAAACGATAGAGACGCCATTTCGCTTAAGATCTTCGATTGCGGAAAACAGCGCATCTGCCTCCGCCCGGCTCAGCGCGGAAGTCGGCTCATCCAAAATCAGCACGCGCGCTTCATGCGCGAGCGAACGCGCCAACTCCGTAATCTGCTGGCGGCCCAAAGACAGATGGCCGACCTGCACTTCGGTACTCATCGGATGGCCAAGCGATCGCAGCGCGTCTCCGCTGATCTGGCGCTGCTGTGACGTTCTGATGAATCCGTACGAAGTGCATAGTTCACGGCCGGCAAAAATATTCTCCGCAATGTCGAGATTTGGCAGCACGCTTAATTCCTGGTGCACCATCGCGATTCCCTGCCGCGCGGCGTCTCCGCTGCGCCGAAACGTCACTGGCCGGCCGTCCAACAGAATCGATCCGCTGAGCGGCGGCTCGACTCCCGCGAGAATGCGCATGAGCGTCGATTTGCCCGCGCCGTTTTCTCCGATCAGCACGTTCACCTTTCCTCGAAGCACGCGGTACGTTACGCCTTGGAGCGCGGTGACCCCGCCGTACTTTTGAACTACATCTATCGCTTCCAGCACCACGTCCGCAGAGGCCGGAGCGGCGCGATCGGCCCGTGATTCAATGTTGAGCATGTTCTTTCTCTATCGCCCCAGATGACGCCTCGTCTTGCGGCTGCGCCGGCGCCTGACGCCGCGCGCGTTCGACCGAAAGCTTCCAGCCACTGTACTTCTGCTCTCGTTCGATCTCGGACATTCGCGGCACGAAAACCTGCGAATCGAACCTGAGCTTCTCCAGCGCTTCCAACGAGCGCCAGAGTCCCAGCGCGAGTCCGGCGAACCAGGCTGCGCCCAAAGCAGAAAGATCTGGGCAAATCGAACGCATCACCGACCGCCCCAGCATATCGGCTTGAAACTGCATCAGCTGATCGTTGTGGGTGGCGCCGCCATCGGCGTGCAACATCGGAAGCAAGCACCCTGCTTCCCGTTCCATTGCATCGAAAACGTCGCGCACCTGAAACGCGATCGCCTCCACGGCGGCCTTGGCCAGATGCGCAGTCGTGCTTGTGCGGCTTAGGCCAAAGACCGCGCCACGCACGGCGCTGTCCCAATAAGGAGCCCCGAGACCAATCATCGCCGGAACAAAATAGACGCCATCGCTGCTCCCCGCACTTTCCGCGAGACGCGCGACATCTTCGACGGGGTTTGGTAGGCGCAGAAATTCACCCAGCCATTGAATCGCAGCGCCGCTCATCGAAATATTTCCTTCGATCGCATATTGCGTCACCCCTCCGACGCGCCAGGCAATCGTCGTCGCGAGACCTGCTGCGCGCTGATGCGGAGTGTCCACCAATGTCATCAATGAAGAGCCGGTGCCGTACGTCGCTTTCACCGTGCCCGGTTTGAAGGATGCGTGCCCGGCCAGGGCTGCGTGCGAGTCTCCCAACGCACTGGCAATAGGAATACCAGCCGGCGTGGAGCCGATCGCCGCGGTTTCCGCAATTAATGCGCTCGAAGAAACTAAGCGCGGAAGCGCCCCAGCAGGAATTCGGAACAGTGAAATGAGTTCGTCGTCCCAAGCTCCGGTCGAAATATTCAGAAGCTGTGTGCGGGAGGCGTTGCTGAAATCGCAAACGTGGCACGCGCCTCCAGTAAGATTCCAGATCAACCAGCTATCCACCGTGCCGAAGCAAATCTCACCGGCCTCCGCGCGTTTACGCAGACCAGAAACGTTGTCCAGAAGCCACGCGATCTTGCTGGCGGAAAATAGAGGATCGATTGCCAGGCCCGTACGTTCGCGCAAAAGCGGACCCCAGCCATCCTTCGACAACTGGGAACATATCGCGGCGGATCGCCGGCATTGCCAAACGATCGCAGGCGCCACAGGATTTCCCGTCGCTCGCTCCCAGGCCACGACCGTTTCCCGTTGGTTGGAGATTCCAATGGCCGCAGGCCGCGCTGGTGAGCAGTGTCTGAGGCACTCGTCGACGACTTGCTGAACGCTGTCCCACACCTCACGCGCATCCTGCTCGACCCAGTCGGGTTTAGGACAAGTAACGCGAACCGGCGCCGAGGTTCGAAACGTCGGCCGCCCCGAGGCATCTACCAACACAGCCTTCGTGTTAGTCGTGCCCTGATCGATCGCGAGGATGTACGGCGTGCTCATGCTCCACGCACCAGCTGAAGCAGCTCAACCGCAGCTTTTTCGATGCCTTGCGCTGTCAATCCAAAATATTCGAGAAGAAATTCTTCACTCCCCGTCGGCGCAAATTCGCCGGGTGCACCGAGGATTCGCATTCTCACCGGACACGTCGTCGCGACAACTTCCGCAACCGCGCCGCCGAGTCCACCATAAATCGAGTGTTCTTCCACCGTCACAATGCCGCCTGTAGTTTTCGCCGCATCCACGATGGCCGCGCGATCGAGTGGTTTCATCGTGGACATATTGATTACGCGCGCTGAGACGCCGCCCCGCGCAAGCCGTTCCGCCGCATCGAGGGCGCGGCTCACAAGCACGCCATTGGCGATCAAAGTGATGTCGCTGCCTTCGCGTAGGCGGACAGATTTGCCCACCTCATATTGATAATCGCTCGGATGGACGTTGGGCACGGGCATTCGGCTGAGGCGGAGAAACACCGGCCCTTCGTGGCACGCGATCGCTTGCATTGCCGATCGCGTTTCGATCGGGTCCGCGGGGACGATCACGGTCAGATTTGGAATCACGCGAGTCCAAGCCAAATCCTCGATCGAGTGATGCGTCGGACCCAGCTCTCCATACGCGAGCCCGCTGGACATTCCGCACAATTTCACGTTGTACCGTGAGTAGCCGAGATCGGCCTTGATCTGCTCCATGGCCCTTGCCGTCATAAAGCAAGACGCCGCGCAGACGAAAGGCAATTTGCCTCCGTTGGCCAGTCCCGCACCCACGCCCACCATGTTTTGCTCTGCAATCCCAACATTGAACAATCGATCGGGAAATCGCTTGCCGAAATTCTTCAGCTTCGTCGAACCCACAGAGTCGTTCACGACGGCGACAACGCGCGAGTCGCTCGCCGCAAGCTCCTCGAGTGTTTGCGCGAACGCGTCCCGGCAATCGAACAATTCGCTCAACTCGCGTGCTCCTCAAGTTCGCGAATCGCGGCTTCCAGTTCCGCAGCGGTCGGAACGTGGTGGTGCCACTCCGGCCGATTTCGGGCGAAAGAAACGCCGTGTCCCTTTTCCGTATGCGCGATCGCGCACGTCGGCATCCCGGGCGCGGCAGGCAAATTCCCAAAGCACGCGAGCAGCGCACCCGGATCGTGACCATCCACATCCCGTACGTTCCAGCCGAAAGAACGCCACTTGTCGGCGAGCGGTTCCAAGTGAATCGTGCTCTCCGTGAAATCACCTTGCTGGATGCCGTTGCGGTCAACGATCAGCGTCAAATTGTCCAGCTTGTAGTGGGCGGCAGCCATGGCTGCTTCCCAATTGCTGCCTTCCTGGAGTTCGCCGTCGCCCGTCAGCACAAACACGCGCCATGCAGCGGAATCGAGTTTTCCGGCCATCGCGCAACCGACGGCAATCGGCAAACCGTGGCCAAGCGGCCCGGTGTTGGCCTCCACGCCCGGAACCTTGTTTCGATCCGGATGTCCATTTAGCGCCGAGAGCGGCTTCATGTATGTGTCCAGCGCGGATTGCTCCAGAATTCCCGCGGCGGCCAACGTTGAATAAAGCGCTGCCGAACAATGCCCCTTGCTCATGATGAAGCGATCGCGGTCAGGTGCCTCGGGTCGCAGTCTGTCGATGCGCAGGACCGCAAGGTAAAGCGTGGCGAGAATATCCGCAGAAGATAGGTCTCCGCCAGGGTGCCCGAGCTTGGCGGCGTGCACCATACGAAGGCTTGAAATACGAATTTGATTCGCCTGATTCCGTAACCAGGAGATTTTTTCTTGCAAGGTCTGGTTGTCGCCTATTCTCCTTTGCAAGATGGGCCTCTCTGTTCTGGGCGCGGACCAAACTCTCGTCGCGGAGTATCGGCGATCACGTCGAGCATCGGACGCGAGGGAAGTATGACTGAATCACGCAAGAATGTTGATGGGAAAACTGTTCCTATAGGGAAACATTGGCATGCAGTCCGCGGCAAACTATGGCACCTCGCCCCTGCCGCCAAAGATCTGCTAAAACCCACACAATGTGTCATTTACAGATAGCTCGTACGTTCGCTTTTTTCCGTTGTCACGGCCCAGAATCACATAGAATGAGGGAGTTCAAAGCGCCTAATTTGCGTGCCTTGTCCTCCAAGGGCAAACAGGTTCAGGCCGCTCGATTCAGAGGAAAATTTGGCGCACGAATCACCTGCCGAAAACTGGAAAGCCGCAGCCGAGGCTGCCCGTCCCCCACGTCCCGAACGCATTCGCCCAATTGTGATCATCGGCTCGGGAGGCATCGTCCGCGCGGCGCATCTTCCGGCATATGCCAAAGCCGGCTTCCCCGTCGTGGCATTGATGGACATCGCACCCGGAAAAGCGGCAGAACTCGCGAGGGTGGCGGACGTCCCCAACAGCTTCACGACCGTCAAGGAAGCTGTCGCGTTCGCTCCCGCCAACGCGGTCTTCGATGTTGCCGTGCCGGCATCGCACGTCTTGGAAGTTTTGTCGCAACTGCCGGAAGGCGTTCCCATTCTCATTCAAAAACCAATGGGCGAAACGCTGGCCGAAGCCACCGCGATACGCGATCTGTGTCGCCGCAAGTCCTTGATCGCCGCCGTAAATTTCCAGCTTCGTTACGCGCCCTTCAATCTTGCGGCGCAAGCCTTAGCGGCGCGCGGGCTACTGGGAGAGTGGCACGATCTTGAGGTTCAAGTACGCACCTATACGCCCTGGCATTTGTGGACGTTCCTGGCCACGGCTCCGCGTCTCGAAATTCTCTACCACAGTATTCATTATCTGGATCTGATCCGGTCGTGGTTCGGAAATCCGCGCGGCATTTATGCCCGAACCGTGCGGCACCCGTCCTACGCAAACTTGGCGGCAACAAAATCGGTGATGATCCTCGATTACGGAGATTCCAAGCGCGTCTTCATCGCGACCAATCATGGCCATGATTTCGGTGAAACGCAGCAACGCAGCTTTGCCCTTTGGGAAGGAACCGACGGCGCGATGCGCGCGACGCTCGGTGTCAATCTCGATTATCCGAAAGGCAAAAATGATTCGCTCGACTACATCCACAGAAGCGAAATCAGTCAGGGGTGGCAATCGTGCCCCATACGCGGAAATTGGTTTCCGGATGCATTCGTGGGGAGCATGGGTGCCCTGCAGGCCTATGTGGAGGGGTCTGTCTCCGAGTTGCCCTCCCACTTCGAGGACGCATATCAAACGATGGCGTTGGTCGAAGCAGCTTACGCGTCCAGCGCTCGCCAAACAGAGCCGCTTCCTCTCGATGGCGTTTAGGCGGCGACGTCAAAAGGTTGTTTTCGTTAGCCCCAGGGAAGCCGTGATGCGGTCCGCATACCGCTGAATTACGGGAATCAATTTTCGTTCTTTCCCATGATTTGACCCGCCCGGAATGAAGGGGACCCCGAGCGCCGCCAGCACTCCGACTTTCGGATTCCCAACCAAACAAGAGACGTCCAATCCGGTTCGTCTGCTACTGGGCGCAATGTGATAGCCGTCGTTTTGTATCTTAGCCAAATCTGCGCGGAGCAGCTTCTGTTTGCGCACGGTCAATTTCTGAAAGAACGCATCGGTCTTCAGGAACGCCTCTCGTTCGTCTGCGCTCAGAAACGCCACCATCAGCCGCCCGGAGACGGTGTTGAGGGGAAGCGCCTTGTAGCCCACTTCGACCGAAAGCCGGACAGCCTCGGGACTTTCAGCTTGGGCGATCACCGTAAGCAGCGGACCACTGAGGACGCAGAGATGGCAGGATTCGAGGATCGCATCCGAAAGCTCTTGCATGGGAAGCGCTGCAGCTTTCAGCAACTGATTCACCGGTGAGTGCGTGTGCGCTAATTCATAAAGCTTAAGCGTGAGGTGGTAACCCTCCGAAGCCAGATCGCGAGCGATATAATTTCGCCGTTCAAGCACAGCCATCATCCGGAACAATTCACTGGATGTTCGATTGAGCTGACGCGCGAGTTGCGTAAGAGACTCCGGAACATTGGCGCCCGCCAAAGCTTCGAGGGCATCGAGCCCTTTCTCAAGCCCAGGTACCGAATAACTTTGAGCTGTTCGTTTTTTCATGGATAAGATTTCCCCGCTGCAAGATACCGCCGTCAAGCCTGTTGCGCCATCCCAAGAATCCACAGCGCGCCGAGCACAATCCCCATTCCCACGCCCAGCAAGATTCCACTGCGTTTACCGGCCTTGCTCCACTCCCCAGTCAAGAAGCCTGCCGCGTTGCTGGCCAGAATGATCGTGCCCATCAACACCGGCCATCCCACGACGGCGCCTAGACTCCCTATTCGCGACAATCCCAAACCATACAATGCGAGACCACCAAACCAGAACGCCCCCATGAGCGTTCCGTGCAGCCAATTTAGACTGGATCCGGCCCGCACAAACAAGGGACTGGAGGAATTTTTTCGCAGCATATAGACGCAGAAGACAAGATTCGCAATGAATCCACCGGATGTCGCCGGCGCTGCGACTATGTTCGCCGCCCATGCGGCCGAAGCGCCCAACGCGCGCGCGTGCTCGATCGCTTCCCCGCCAAATGCGTAGCTAAAATTCAGGCTTGCTGAGAGCAGCCCCGAGCACGTGCAGATTACGAGGCCCGAAAGAAAAGTTGTCGCTCGTGTTCCCTGCGCGCCCGACAGCAAACTTTGTTGAGCATCCCGGCGCGCGCCGGCCGCCGCGCACAGCGCGACACCGACCAGCATCACCACTGTGCCCAACAAGAATACGTGCCCCTGATGCGTCGCCAGTTTCTGGGGAGCTAAAATGATTAGTGGAACCAAGGAGCCAACCGAAGCGCTTATGCCAAGAATAATGGACAGTCCTAAGCCAATTCCAAGTTGCTTCAAACCTAAGCCCGTCAGCGTCGCCCCCACTCCCCACAAAACGCCGAAACCGAAGATTGCCAAAATCGCATTCGACGAAGTGATGTGATACACGGTGATCGCATGCGGAACCGTCGCCACGACGAGCAGCCACGGGAACACAACCAGTCCACTGAGCGCGAAGACGAGCCAGATATTCTCGTGGTTCCAGCCTCGCGCAAATTTCATGGGGAGCGCAAATATCCCCTGAAGGACACCGGCCGCCAGGATGATTCCCAATCCGGTCAGAATTGGCGCACCCATACTCGAACTCCCTCAGTGATTCGCGCGAGTCTGAGACGAAAGATGGTTCAGCTTCTGCTGCGCTTCCCGGGCAATGTCTTTCACCGGCTCCCGCGTTCCCTTCAACTTCAAAATCATTTGATCGATCACCGACGCAATCTGTGGCCATTCCACAAGCCGAGGCAGCTCGCGCGCGTACGTGTGAAGATCATTCAGGCGCCCGTAGAACGGGATCGCTCGATTCACATCCGGGTCACACCAAGTTGATTTGCGGCATCCCACGCCGCCTTCGAGCGTAAGTAATTTATCCATTTCCGGCGTCGCTGCATGACGCAGAAAATCGTACGCAATGTTTCGGTGCGGGCTCCCAGCGGCGATCGCGAGAACCCAATAAACATTCAACGAACATGACATGCATCCTGCTGCGTGCGGTATGGCGGCGATGTCCACCCTGCCGCGGACGCGCGAACTTTCGACGGTCTCCGCCATCGCGGCAAAACCGAACCAGTTCACCATCATAGCGATCTCGCCGTTAACGAAGGCCAGTCCGCACTTTACCGAATCCATTTCGTCGCAGCGCGGATGCACGACGGATGTGTCTCCAAGAATGTCTCTGTAAAACTCGAGCGCCTTGAAGGCTTCAGGCGTCGCCAAATCGAACTGGCCGGCGGAATTTGTAAGTTCACCGCCTCGCGTCCATAGCTGCAGCAGAAAATCGTAGACCGCATTGTGCCCATCTGGATACGCGGCGAATGCCGTGCCGAATCGGTTTTCCTGCGGGCGTTGAAAAAAGCCCGCCACTTGGCCGAACTCTGACCACGTTTGCGGTACGCGCAATGGAATTCCGAAACGCCTCTCGTAGGCGCGCATTTCCGCCGGGTCTTCAAACAGGTCTTTTCTGTAGATCAAGCATTCCGGCCCGTCGTGATACGGAAGGCCGAGAATCTCGCCATCGACATTCTGCAGGCGCAGAAGAGATTCGCTCCAACCGTCGGGATAGTCGCGTGGGGGATCGGCCTTCAAGCAGGGCGCCAAATCTATGATCGCTCTCGTCGCATGCGCATGTCCGAGCCAATCGGTGTCCAAGAAGGCGACGTCCCAATCGCCGCGCACCAAGCCTTCTTTTTCGAATAAGGCCTCGGTAAGTGGCTGCAAATCAAACGCAATCGCTTCCAATGTCAGGCCAGTTTGGGCTTGCGTATTGAAAGACTGCCACTGCTTTTGAATTGCTGATTCAAAAGGGCCAAATTTCCGCACGGCAATCCGAAACGTTGTGCGCTTGGTCATCCTTCGATTCCGCGGGCCTCCCCGGCGAACTCGCGCAATAGCCGATTTGTATCCGCGCCCAGTCGTGGGGCGCCGTGTTCGTTCTTCATGATTTCGCCGTCAATCCGGATGGGGCAGCGAAGCGTCTTCAGCTTCACTCCGTTGCTGCGTTTCACCTCTTGCACCATGTCCAGCAGGCGAAATGCTTCGTGTTCCACAAGTCGAGTCCAAGTCAACACGTCGGAGCACCAAACATCGGCTGGCTCGAGGATACCCAGCCAGTACTTGGTGGTCTTCTTTTTCAGATGATCCACGAGAATTTGCTTGATCTCATCGCGTTTGGTGAACAGGCCATCTGTGTTCTTGTAAGCAAGAAGTTGCGGACAGGCCAGAAGTTTCCCAAGTTGCGGAACTGAACTCATCGCCAGCGCTAAATAGCCGTCTGATGTCGGATAGATCCCGTACGGCGCGCCCAAGTAAACGTTCGCGCTGTTCATTTTGCTTCTTTGCGGCAAACGGCCACCGTCGTTCAGGTAGGTTGTCAGCAACTCGAATTGGAGGTCGAGGACAGATTCGAGCAAACTGACTTCGACCTTGCCGCCCTTTCCAGTAATCCCTCTGCGCACCAGACAGCTTAGAATGCCCTGAACGAGGTGAGCCCCGGCATACAGATCCGCCACGGCGATGCCAAACGGTATCGGAGGCTGATTGGAATCGCCGCTCAACCACGGCAGCCCGGATAGAGACTGTACGAGAAGATCCTGCCCGGGCTTGAGGCGCCAAGGTCCCGCCTTGCCATAGCCGCTGATTTCTCCGTACACCAGCCGCTGATTTCTCTTACTGACGGCCTCATACGTGAATCCCAGCCGTTCGATGACGCCAGGACGGAAGTTGTGAATCATCACATCGGCGTGCTCCAGCAAAGACCATAACCGCCGGCAATCCTTAGGATTCTTCAGGTCTGCCGCAAAGCTTTCCTTGTTGCGATTGATGGAATGAAACAGCGTGCTATCTCCATCCAGCTTCAGATCGGAGATGTACAGTTGGCGGCAAAGATCACCACCGACTGGCCGCTCTACCTTAACCACGCGGGCCCCCAAGTCCGCCAGGCGCAACGACGCGGAAGGCCCCGAGAGAAATTGGCTTAGATCGATCACAAACAATCCATCCAATGGTTTCATACAGCACCTCGCCATTTCTCTGACCGCGCTTCGCGCAGCCGGTTGTTCAATTCCACCACCACATCCTTTTCGCGCTGCCCGGCCGCCAGGTACTGATGCACGGCTTCCGCAGCGCACTCCTGAAAGTCCAGATACCCATTGAAACGAGGCCGCACGTAAGCCCGGTCCAACGTGGGTAGCGTCTTTTTGAAAAAATCGTTGCAGCGCCGATTCACCTCGTCGTTTTCCCACGCCGCGCGATTGCCGGGCTGCCCGCCGGAATCAAAATAGAGCGTACTTTGGCATTGCGGACTGGTCACAAACTGAAGGTACTTTGCGGCGATCTCTTTGTGCGGGGAGTGAGCCGAAATCGCGAGCCCCGCTCCGCCCAACGTGGAACGGAAGGGACGGCCATCATCGGTGGTAATCAGATCTCCCGTCTCAAGCTGATGGGCCGAGAACCCTGGTCGCGAATAATTCGAATACCCATAAGCGAACGGACAGTAGGCAACCCCATCGCTCGTGGAGAGGAACTCCCATGTCGCAATCGGATTTCTGCGCAAACAATCGGAATCGCAGAGCAAGATGAGCTGCCGGAGCATCTTCAGCGCGTGAATCCCGATTGCCTCGTTCACGACGCGTTCGTCGTCCGCGAAAGGATCCCCGCCCAGGCAATCGCACAACATGTAAAAGTGGGTGAGGGTATCAATCGGCGTGGCTGGAAGCGCCACCAGGCCTTGCCGGGCGAGTTCCAGCAATTCAGACCACGTGCGAGGAATCGCCACTCCGGCACGTTGCAGCAAATCGGGACGCCAGCCACTGATCGGCGCTGCTGCGTCGATCGCTAACGCGCGCTGACGGCCGCCATACTCATAACTTGCATGCGAGCGCCCCACTGAGTTCGCTGCTTGCATCGTCAAGAACTCTTCGGAGACCCATTCATCGATCGGCAGGAGCACTTCTTCTTCAGCGGCTTGCCCGGAGGAAGGGTGGTCTATGACCATCAGGTCGTACTGCTTTGCGAGTCGGCCAACGGAGCCGTCGGCAAATTCCTGGAGGGATCTGACTTCCCATTGGATTTCGAAGCCCGGATGCAACTCGGCAAACCTCTGTCCCGTTGCCACCATGGGAAGCAGCCCTCGCGTGTGACACCACGTGGTGCCACTGAGTCGAACAGCCTGGTCGACGCTCATGTTCCGAAAACGCCTCGCGCCAGAACACGCCTAAACGCCAAGTCATTGCGTGTTCGGACCGTAACAATTGCGAATCTCTAACTAGCTCAAACTCCCCATAGTTTGATAAACTCTAACTTGTGCTGATTTTACCTGTAAATGTAAATTTTATGGAAGCAATTGTCAACCGAAGAAGCGAGAGGGGGCCTACCGGCGCGCGATAGCCCTGTTTGCGCCCTGGCTCGATAAACGCATGGTATGCGATCAGTATTTTGAGGATTACGCGATCGATGAGCGCCGCGAGACGGGCGGCCGGACGATCACCGAGACCGATATTGTCATTCACGCCGGCCAGACCGGCGATTTCTACCCCCACCACATGGACGCCGAATGGTGCCGCACGCAGCCATTTGGCCAGCGCATGGCGCACGGCACTCTGGTTTTCAGCATCGCCGTCGGACTCACGGCGGACTCCATCAATCCGCGGGCTATGTCCTATGGCTACGACCGCCTCCGTTTCATTAAGCCGGTGTTTATCGGAGATACGATCCACGTCGTTGTGTCTATCAAGGAGAAACGACTCGACCCGAAACGGCCCGCGCACGGAATCGTGGTTGAATCCTGCCAGGCCCTCAATCAACGTGGCGAAACCGTCCTCGCGTGCGAACACCTGTTGCTCGTGGAACGGAGAACCGCCGCCTAACAACCGGGACACAAGGATTCCACCTGGTTATTCGCCTTGTCATTCGCCAGAACTTCATCCGGCCTCGACAATTCTCAACTCCGATGAATGAGCCTCCGAACAAGAAGGCTTTTCTTTGCTTCGTGGGGCCTTGGTGTGCGCGGCGAACGGCGAAGTGCTGCACGAGAACGAGATTTTCGAGTAGCAAGTTCCGGCGATTACGAAAGGACGAAGAAAAAAACTCAGCGATCCGATGGTCTGCGCCAAGTTCGAGTGCTATCGCGAACCAGCTGTGGAAGACGATGCGCTATGTCATTGATTTCAGACGCGGACAGAGTTTTTGCGAGCCACGCGTTTTCAGGTTGCGTAACCCTTGCGGCGCTCGGCCAATTCGTCAGCCATGCGAGCGCCGGTTGCCGTGTCGATCTTGTAGAGAAATAGGCAGGCGACGCCGAGGAAGAAGATGGCGGCTGTGAAGACGCTGGCCAGAAGCTTGATGCCGAGGATCGAATGCGCGGTCTGGACCGCGTTGGGCACGTAGCCGAACACCGAAAGTATCCAGGCGGCGACGGCGCGCCCGATGGATAGCCCGGCTTTCAGTCCGAATACGGTGGCGGCGAAAACCATGGCCGTGGCGCGCCGACCGGTTTTCCATTCGGAGAAATCAGCCACGTCGGCCATCATCGCCCACAGGATCGGCGCGGTGAGGCCCCAGGCGAATTGGCGGCCCACCTCCAGGCCGAAAACTAACGGAATCGACGTTGCCGGCACGAAAATCAGCGCCCCGGCAAACGCCGCGGACACAGCCAAACCGCCGATAAACAGCGGCTTGCTGCCATAGCGCTTGACCATCGCCGTCGAACACATGACGCCGACGATCAGCGATCCCAGGCCGACGATGTTGAACGGACTAAACAGCTTTTCGTTTCCCGCGCAGTACTTGAAGTAATAGAGCATCGTGGCGCTGCGCATGGAAAGTCCGATGAAGATAAGGACTGTGACCACGAACAGGACCACCCACGGAGTGTTTGATCCAAGATCCTTGAGATCCTGCCCCAGCGAGGTTTTCTGATTGGGGTCGGGCTTGATGCGCTCCTTGGTTGTGAAAAACGTGATGCAGAAGAAAATGACGGCAAGGACCGCAAACAATCCCATGGTCAACTGATAGCCCTTGGCCCTGTCTCCGCGCCCAAAGTACAACACCATCGGCAGCGCCAAGCCTTGGACGATGAAGGCCGAACTATTGGCGAAAACCTGGCGGTACGAAGAGAGGCTGGTGCGTTCCTTCATGTCTCCGGTGATCACTCCGGTCAGCGCGGAGTACGGAACGTTGTTGGCCGAGTACACGGCCATCAGCAGCGTGAAAGTAATATAGGCGTAGAGCAGCTTGCCGCTGGGGCTCAAGTTCGGAGTGACGAATGCCAGGACGGCAACAATGCCGAAGGGCACGGCGGTCGCGATAATCCACGGGCGAAACCGGCCCCATCGCGTTTTCGTGCGGTCCGCCAGGATGCCCATGATGGGATCGAAGAAGGCGCTCCCGATCCCCACCACCAAAATCAGCGTGCCAGCGGCGGCGGCTTTGATGCCGAATGTCTCCGTATAGAAGATTAATTGGAAGGCCAGCAGGGACTGGAAAACAAAGTTGGCGGCCATATCGCCAACGCCATAGCCTATCTTTTCTTTGACGGAGAGTTTTACGTTGGTTTCAGTCATGTAGGGCCTCTTCTCTTGACCGCTTATTCTTTGACCAACAGGGTCACTTTCTGCAAATCGGCGTCGCGGGAGGAATTACCAACCATGATGATGAACTCGCCGGGTTCGACAACGTATTTCATGTTGATGTCGTAGAACGAGAGGAGTTCCGGCGTGATTCCCATCTTGACCGTCTGGGTCTCGCCCGGCCGCAAGGAGACTTTCTTGAAGCCTTTCAGCTCCTTGATCGGTCGCGTCACCGAACTCACCACATCGCGGATATACATCTGGACGACTTCCGTGCCCTCTCGCTGGCCAGTGTTCGTGACGTCGGCGAGGACACGCGTGGATTCTTTGCGCCGGATGGACTTCTTCGCCAGACGAACATTTTGAATGGCGAACGTTGTGTAGCTCAGCCCGCAACCGAAAGCGTAGAGCGGCGATACGTCATCAAATAAATAGCCGCGGCGCGCTGAAGGTTTGTAATTGTAGAAAACCGGCAAATGTCCCGCAGAGCGCGGAAAACTGATGGGCAGCTTTCCGCCCGGATTGAAATCCCCGAACAAGACGTCAGCCACGGCGCGTCCGGTTTCCTGGCCGAGGTACCAGCACTCGAAGACGGCGGGAATATTCTGGCTGACGTAATTGATCGAAAGCGGCCGGCCATTGAACAGGAACACCACAATCGGTTTGCCCAGCGCGACCATGGCCTTGACGAGTTCTTCTTGGCGGCCGATCAGGTCAAGGCTCGTCCGGTCGCCCATGTGGTTTAAGCCCCAAGCCTCGCGTGAAGTCTGTTCGTTGCCGCCGATGGCCAGCACGATCACGTCGGCCCGCTTGGCAACCTCCACAGCTTCGGCGATCTGCTTACGATCTTCTTCGGGGTCGCTGGGAATGACTTCGTCCGAATTCCAGTTTCCACCAATCGTGATCTTGCAGCCTTTGCTGTAGAGCACTTCGGCGCGGCCGCCGACCTTGGCTTTAATGCCGTCGAGGAGAGTGACGTCATGCTTGGGCGTGCCGCTATAACCACCGAGCAAACTGCGATGAGCATTGGGGCCGATGACCGCAAGCGTCTTGATTTGGTTCAGATCAAGCGGCACGGCATTGCCTTCGTTTCGGAGCAGAGTGATCGCTTCACGAGCTGCACGCAGAGCAAGATCGCGATTCGCCTCGGAACCCACCACGCGTTCGGCAGCATCCGGGTCGACGTACGGATCGTCAAAAAGCCCCATTTCGAATTTCCAATAGAGCATGGAGGCAACCAGCTCATCGAGTTGGGATTCCTTCAGCACGCGCGTGCGGACAAGTTCGACGAGATTCAGGTAGCAGTCCGGGTCCGGCAACTCGATATTGACGCCGGCCTGAACCGCGAGCGCGCACGATTCCTTTTTGTCTTTGGCCACGAAATGGCCGTGGGTATCGGGGCGGTAACCCAATTCCCAGATCGCGAAGTAGTCCGAGACGATATAGCCGCGGAAGCCCCACTCCTTGCGCAGGACGTCAGTGAGCAGCCAACGATTGGCATGCGAAGGAACGCCGTCGAGTTCGTTGTAGGAGGCCATAACGCTGATGGCCCCGCCCTTTTTCAGCGCTTCTTTGAACGTATAGAGGAAGGTCTCGCGGAGAACCCGCAGCGAAACGTTCGCCGGAGCGCAGTTCATGCCCGATTCCGGCTGCCCATGCCCCGCAAGATGCTTCAGGGTGGCAATCATGCGCTTTTTATCGCGGAACTTGGCGTCACCTTGAAACCCGCGCACTGCCGCGATGCCCATCCGCGAGACCAGAAAAGGATCTTCGCCGTACGTCTCTTCGACGCGGCCCCAGCGCGGCTCACGCGCCACATCTACCACTGGCGTGAGAGCTTGATGCGCGCCGCGAGAGCGCGCTTCTTCGGCGGTCATGGTGAAGAGCGATTCAACCAATTCCGGATCGAACGTGCCTCCCAGTGCGATGGGCTGCGGAAAGCTGGTGCCGCCGGGGGCCGCGTGTCCGTGCAAACATTCTTCGTGAAAAATTACGGGAATTCCCAGGCGGCTGTGCTCGATGAAAAACTTCTGAATCGCATTGGTGAGTTCCGCCATGGCGCGCGCACCCTTGCCTTTTCCGGCGTCGCTGGGCCGGCCCACCTGGCCAAGTCCGTGTCCTTTCTTGAATGCCACCTGCGCTTTTTGCAGATCGAAATTGCCGTCGGCATCCACCAGCGTCTGGGCTTTCTGCATCCAGATGCAGAGCATTTGCGCTGCCTTCTCCTCCAGCGTCATTCGCGACAGGAGGTCTTTGACGCGTTTTGCGGAGGATAGACCGGAATCCTTGTAAGGCACGGTCGCCGCCGTCTTATTTCCGGTCTTGCTGACGGCAGTTCGCTCGGTCTTTTTCACGTGCGTTGCTCCTTATTGAATGTTGGTGGAAGGAAAAAACACATCGCACTTTTTCCGTGACCGTCACACATAAGATCTATCAGTACGGCCGCACCCTGCTTCGCTCCGTAGCCGATCATCTTATCGCTGCACATGGGCATGGTTGTTCGCGGGCCGAAAGCCCGCACCAGGAAACCACCAGAGCGGATCTGTGCTACAGACGACTTCGAAAAAGTACAGGTACTATATCATTGATGACGAGGGCCGGAATGTGACAAGTGCGCAGCGTGGACGGAATCCTTGCGCAGCACCAAGCATTGCGAATTCTTCAAATAGGCGCCGGCTCTCGCAGCACTAGCTGCAAACCCAGCATCACCAGGCATCCGATCAACGGCGCCAGAAGGCCAGCACGCAGGCTGGTGGCATGCGTCGAGATGAAACCGACCAGCCACGGCATTGTGGCTCCGCCGAGAGACGCCAGGGCGAACAGAATGTTGCCGCTGCGCCTGGCCTGCGTGCCGTAGTACCCGACCAACCAGGCCACCAGCAGGGGATAAATGCAGGCGAGACCAACGCCGGTAACCACCATGCACGCCATGGCAACGCGATACCCGGTGACCCAAAGCAGCGCCCCGTTCGCGACGCCGGCAATGATCAATCCCGCGACGAGAAACGCCTTTTCACTGATTTTAGACAGAACGACCAACGCGAAAGCCCGCCCGGCCATAAGGCCGCCCCAGAAGAACATGGGAGCGAGCTCCCAAAGGTTACCGCCCTGGGGAGCGAGACGCTTCGCAAATGCAGCGCCCCAACCGCCGACGGAGTTTTCCGTGCCGACGTAGAGAAAAAACAGGCCGCCTAGCGCCAGAGCCGTTGGCTTGCCGACCGTCGGCCTGGTTTTGACCGCTTCAGCCAGCTTTTGAGCGCGAGGCTCGACGTCCATCACCGCAACGCCGAATGCCACCATCGCCGACAAGGCCGCCACGGCGAGTAACAGCGGCGTTAGCCTGTGGGCCCTTTGCGCGAACATCACAACCGGTGAACATGCGATCGCTCCGACGCCCCACGCCACGTTCAAAACGCTAATTGCGGCGGCGCGCCGTGCTACTGAAGTCTCTGCAGCCCACAGGTTTGAGCCGGAGAGAACCAAGCCCAGGCCGTAACCGAACACGATCGTTGCGACCAGGCTGAGGCGCTCACTGCCAAATGTCAGGCCGGCAACGCCCAGAGCGATGGAAGTGTAACCGGCCATCAGCGTGGTCCCGTATCCGCGCCGTGAAAGCAGGGCGCCGAGAGATGCGACTCCGAGCAAATTGCCGCAGAACTGCAGAGTGAAAAACAACCCCGCCTTCTCGTCACTCAAGGACCAACGCGCGATCAGAATGGGCAGGATCGGTCCCAGGAGGATCGTAACGACGCCACAGACGACAAAGCCGAAATGAATCAGGGCGTTTGCCGCGAACTCATGAGGGAGATCGCCGCGATGAGGATCGGCGGCCATGTCTCTCTGTAAAGCGCTTCCACCACAGTAGAACGAGGTGCTGGACGGCGGCCTCGCTAAGACTCGGATGATCCCCCAGGATTTTCGCCTTCTTGAGATGCCTCCTGGCAGCGCCTCATCGACACTAACCCAGCTGTTCACAGGCACGATCGTTACCAATCTCAACTTGCTGAAACTAAAACACTTGCGGCGAGATATATGCAATTAAATGCCATAGATGGCGTAATGATTGTCTTTATTAATCAGTGTATGTCTGCGGCGCGGAGCTAAAGCAACCATACCCATAGCCAGAGCGGTTAGGCGACGCTAGTAGAGATATTACAGATTTGTAGAAGGTGACGACTATCACATTCATGCGTGACGTCCGTCACCACCTGTTGGAGGCAACGGCGATTTCCGAACCGAGAAGTGTGTTTATATGCAGACCACTACACACGGTTGCATTTGCATTAATCGCGGCTGGTGGCCATCTTGAAACGCTTGTGCGCTAAGCCAAATCGAATCAACAAATAGCAAACCTTCCATTTTTTTGCGAACTCCGGCAGAGCTTTGGTACGTGAAATGCCCTTTAATCTTTCGGGGAAACGACCGGTATCTGCCGTGCTGATATATGAAACTTTGAAGGGGAGCAATATGAACTTCAAGCTGAAGTCGCTCTTCTCGGTGGGGTTGTTGGGCCTTTTAATGGCGGTCGCTCAGGTGGCCCACGCAAACGACACAACATTTAATGTGAACGAGACGATAGGAGCTAACTCGGTCACTGGTACAATCACCACGGTAGCCGGAGTGGCCGGCGCCCTGACAAGCGCGGACATCGTGTCTACGGATCTCACCTTTGATGGGACGACCACAATCGACGACACCACAGGCGCATATGTTAACCTTACCGGCGACGATCTTACGGAGACCGCCACCGCGTTATACTTCAATTTCGCCGACTCCGCCGTCGGTGACTTCGACCCCGACTTCAATTCCGGCACGAGCTATACATGGTTCAACGTCACCGTTGGCGGAAACTCCAAATATGCCCCAGCGGGCTTACAGGGGATTGAAACCCCTAGCACCGGCCTCTCGTCACAGGGGGCATCGGGCAACATTGCGATCGCCACCACCGGGACTTCTGTCCCAGAGCCCAACTCCTCTGTACTCACATTGACCGGGCTGGTGATCTTGGGTTTAATGCGTAAGCGTATAGTTCCGGCCTTAGGGTAGGCCACACGAAAGAACCCAAGGTATCGCGGACACGGCCAGCACCCACCGCATCCAGCGCCGAACGTATAGTTCAACTGACCTGCCCCCCGTTTTTGGTCCAGTCATAAGTTAGCACTCTGGGGTTCCTGCACATCCGATTCGGCCCAGGCCGGGGCGATGGAGGCGACCGGCGTGGGGGGAGACGCCGGTCGCGCGGCGACAGTTGCC